>Ga0209498_1000396_pt1 | contig 26862 bp, 31 predicted proteins | sample WalLakDeSediment_FD_184131 | JGI IMG/M metagenome (GOLD analysis project Ga0209498, IMG submission 184131) | Lake sediment microbial communities from Walker lake, Nevada to study Microbial Dark Matter (Phase II) - Walker Lake 11/02/13 Deep... | ecosystem: Environmental > Aquatic > Freshwater >...
CATCCCCTACGCCAGCGAGGTCGAGCGGATGGGGATCACGCGCGCGCCGCTTGGCAGCTACGCGCCCGGCAGCCGAACGGCGCGGGCCTACGCCGCGCTGTGGGCCGAGCTGCGCGCACGCCTCGGCGCCGCGTCCTAGGCTTTTTTCCTGGCGCGTGGCTTGCGTGCTTTGGCCGGCTTGGCCGGCTTGGCCGGCAGCAGCGCAGCCTCGAGCTCCGCCACGGCATCGGCCGCGTACACGGCGATGCGCTGCATGCTCGGCACCGCGGTGTGGCAGCCGGTGAAGCCGAAGTTCATCAGGCCGGCGTAGCTCTCGCAGGTGATGTTCAGCGCCTGGCCGTGGGTGATGATCGACGCCGGGTAGATCGCCACCAGCTCGGCGCCGCGAAAATACAGCGGCTTGTCCGGCCCGGGCACGTTGGAGATGGTGATGTTGAACATCGGCCGCGTGCGCCCGCCGATCCCGGTCAGCAGCGTGAGGATGGTCGGCGCCATCAGCAGCACCGTGTACTGCATCATGGCCTTCTTCGGCAGGCTGCGGATGTGACTCTTGCCGTACTGCACCGACGCCTTGATCGCCCGCAGCCGCTCGGCCGGGTCCGCGATGTCCGTGCCGAGCGTCGCGACGATGAAGCTGATCGCGTTGCCGCTGCCCTCGTCGTCGCTCGGCCGCACCGAGACCGGGATGCCCGCCACCAGCGGCTTGTCCGGCAGGCTGTCGCGCTCCCGCAGGTATTTCCGCAGCGCCCCGCCGCAGATCGTGAGCACCACGTCGTTGAGCGTGCACTGCCCGGCGACGGCCAGGGCGCGCAGGCGCTCCATCGGAAACTGCTGGGTGGCGAAGCGCCGCTTCTCGCGCACCCTCCCGTTGAGGATCGAGTGCGGCGTGTCGAAGGGGATCGCCATGCCCTCCTCGTCGGCGCCGATGCGCTTGATGATCTTCGCGAAGGCGGCCGCCAGCTGCGGCAGGGTCCGCACCTGCGCGCTCAGGCCCTCGATCGCCGAGCTCATGACGTTCGCCATGGTCGGCGCGGGGCCGGCGCGTTTCACCGCGCGCGCGCGGCCGCGCGCCTGCGACCAGAACGGCGGCAGCTTCAGGCTCTCCTCGCGGTCGAACGACATCGCGCGCTGCAGCAGCATCATGCCGCTGACGCCGTCGATGAAGCAGTGGTGGATCTTGATGAAGATCGCGAAGCGGTTGCCCGCGAGGCCCTCGATGATGGTGCACTCCCAGGGCGGCCGGCTCAGGTCGATGGGCGTGCTCTGCAACAGCCCGACGAGCTCGCCCAGCTCGCGCTCGCCGCCCGGCCACGGCAGCGCTGCGTGCCGCACGTGGTACTCGAGGTCGATGTCGTCGTCCTCGACCCACGCGGGCAGCGGGTTTTTGGTGAACGGGAACCGCAGGCGGCGGTTCCATGGCGCGCTGAAATCACGATGGCCGCGGAACTCCCCCATCATGTCGCGCAGGAAGTCCTTCGGCGCCCCCTCGGGAAGCCGGAACTGCAGCAATCCGCCCACGTGGTTCGGCGTGGCCCGCGACTCGGTGAAGATCCAGGCGGTGTCGAGCGGGTTCAGCCGCACGCTCATTTCGTGGCGGTCTTGCGCGCGGCGGCCTTCTTGCGTGCCGCCGGCTTCTTCGCTGCAGGTTTCTTCGCTGCAGGCTTCTTCGCGCCGCCCTTCCAGGTCTTGCGCGCCTCTTTGGCCAGCGCCACGACGCGGGCGATGTCCTCGTCGGTGTACACGCCGTGGGCGCCGGAGATCGCGGCCAGCTTCATGCCGTGCCTCATGCCGAGCTTGTAGATCTCCTTGACCTTCTCCCACTCGGTGTCGCGGCCGATGGTGAACACCTCGAAGCGCCCTTCCAGCGCCAGCACGATGGTCTCCGCCAGGCAGGCGTAGATCACGTTCGGCGGCAGGCCGATGAACTTCAGGCCCTGCACCGGGGTCGGCAGCTCGATCTCGCCGGACTCGATCACCAGCACGTCGGGCCGCTTGGCGACCTCCTCCGGCGGCAGGTCCAGCGGCCGCGCCACATCGGTGATCACGCAGCCGGGCTTCACCTTGGTGATGTCGAGGATCTTCTTGCCGGCGCCCGAGGTCGAGGTGACGATCATGTCCATGTCGCCGAGCAGCTCTTCATAGTCCGTCGAGCACGTCACCTTCGCGTCCGGCGTGTCCTCCAGGATCGACGCCTTCAGGCGCTCGAGCTTCTTCATGTCGCGCGCCGCGATCACCACTTCCTCGAAGGCCATGGCGAGGAGGCGCGCGCTGACCGAGCCGATCGAGCCGGTGGCGCCGATGACCATGGTCTTGGCCATGACGTGCCGGTCGACCGGGTGCAGCTTCACCAGCCCCATGCGCTGCATCGCGTCGTGCGCCGCCCACAGCGCGCCGGAAGCGGAATAGCTGTTGCCCGTGGTGATGGGGATGTGGGCGCGGCGCGCCACGGTGACTCCCGCGTCGCCGACCACCTTGGTGAAGGCGCCCAGGCCCATGAGCTGCGCGCCGAGCTTCTCGGCCATATTCGCGGCAGCCAGCAGCCGGCGGTAGGTGAATTCGGGGCTGCGCGCCAGCATCTCCTTGGGCGTGCCGCCCACGGTGATCAGCCAGCCCTCGGCCTCCGCACCGCTCGGCGAGACGATGTTCTTCATCTTGCAATAGATCATCGGCGGCAAGTGCGCGGCGAGCGATTCCACCTGGTTCATCACGAACTGCGGCGTCGCCTTTGGCACCGAGAAGCCCTTGCGGATGTATTCCTGGCTCAGCGGGTGGATCACGAACGCGAAGCGGCGGATGTTGCGGAAGTGCCCGGTGGGGTGCAGCAGGCGCGGCTTGATGTCGAGCTCGTCGATGATCTCCATGAAGTCGTCGTCGGAGACCGCCTGGTGCGGCTTGTGCAGCGTGGCGAGGATCATCGCCTCGATGACGTTGATGCCCACCACGCGTTCGAACAGCTGCGGCGACACGTCGATCACCAGGTTGGCCGCGCACTCCGTGAAGAATTCGAACGCCTCGTCGTCCACGGCCGAGGTGATGATGGTCTTGCCCGCCAGGTTGCCGGGCCGGCCGACCTCGCGCAGTTCCGCGACGGTGCCCACGACCACGTGCGCCTTCGCGACCTCGCGCATCATGAGGCGGCTCTTCAGGCCCGACAGCGCGCCCTCGAGCAGCTCGCCCGGCTTGCCCGAGAGCACCCAGTCGCTGCCCTTGGCGTACAGCTCCAGCTGCCCCAGCGAGGTCAGCATCTTCGGCGTGCCCGTCTGCGCGAGGGCGTCGGCGAACTTCAGGTTGGGCGTGTACTCCGCCAGCGCCGTCGCTATGTCGTAGTTGCGCATGCCGGAAAGGAACAGCACCAGGTTGTTGTTGAAGTAGCTGCCGAGGTGGTTCTGCACGTAGTGCACGGCGCGGATCTGCAGCAGGCGCCGCAGCTTCCCCCCCGTGGTGGCCGGCACGCGCGTGACCACCTTCAGGAGGCGCCGCGTTTCCTTGTTGATCACCGTGTCCTGGCCGACGTGGTAGTGGTCGCCGACCTCGCCGAGGCCGATCGCGTCCGCCTTGGCCTGGTGGCGGCGCATCAGGTCCCAGGCCTTGTTGGTGTCGTCATCCGCGCCCAGGCGCCGGACCTCGAAACGATGGCCCAGGAAATCCGTCTCGAACGTGAAATCGCGCTCGGACGAACCCAGCGTGACGGTGACTACCTTCTTCGTGCTCATCAATCTCTCCACCAGTCGGGTCGGCCCTTCAGGACCTTTGCTTGCGTGCGCGCGGCTTCTTCTTCGCGGCAGGCGTGGCGGCCGGGCGCGGCAGCACCCGGCGGATCATGGCCTGGCACTGCGCCTGCGTCATGTAGCGCGGCACCGGGTAGCCGGTGTGCGCCTCGTGGCAGGCTGCCTTCGCCAGCGCCGGGATGTCGGCCTCCCGCAGGGCCTCGAGGTGCTCGGGGATGCCGAGGTCCCGGTTCAGCTCCACCACCGCGTCCAGGAAGCGCTGCGCGAGCACCTTCTCGGGCTCGTGCGCCGCCCCGAGCCGGGCGCGCACCGCCAGCTTCGCGAGCCGCGGCGTGACGGAGGGCGCAGAAAACTTCAGCACGTGCGGCAGCATGATCGCGTTCGCCAGGCCGTGCGGCGTGTGGTACTTGCCGCCGAACTGGTGCGCGATGGCGTGCACGTAGCCGACGTTGGCGCGCGTGAAAGCCATGCCCGCGTAAGTGGAGGCCAGCGCCATCTTCTCGCGCGCCTCGAGGTTCTTCCCGTCGCTGTAGGCAATGCGCAGGTTCTCGAAAATCAGCCCCACGGCCGTGAGCGCGAGGCCGTCCGTGTAGGGCGTCGCCCACTGGCCGAGGAACGACTCCACCGCGTGCGTGAGCGCGTCCATGCCAGTGGCGGCCGTGATGTGCGGCGGCAGCCCGGTCATCAGGTTCGGGTCCAGCGCCGCCATGCGCGGCACGATGCGCGTGTCCACGATCACCAGCTTGGTCTGCCGCTCGGGGTCCGAGACCACCGCGGCCACCGTTACCTCCGAGCCTGTGCCCGCCGTCGTCGGGACCGCGTACACCGGCACCGGCGAGCGCAACCCCTTGAAATAGCCGGCCAGGCTGCGCAGCGACTTGCCCGGGTTCGCGATCGACACCGCGATGGCCTTGGAGGCGTCCATCGCCGAGCCGCCGCCGAAGGCCACGATCGCGTCGCAGCGGTTCCTGCGGTAGAAGGCGATGCCGCGCTCCACCAGCGGGATCGGCGCGTCCGGCGTGATCTCGTCGAACACCACGTACTTCACGCCGCCCGCGTCGAGCGCGTCCGTCAGGTCCTTGAGCAGGCCGAGCTTCGCGATGATCGCGTCGGTGACGATCAGGATCTTCGCGTGGCCGAAGCCCGTGATGGCCTGCCCCAGCCGGCCGCTGGAACCGGGCCCCACCAGCAGGGCGGGCTGGGGGATGGGCAGGAAGCGGGTCACCATGCCGGCGCCCTTCATCACCGCCGAGAGCCCCCTTGCGCGGGTCGATTCGGGAATCAGGTCAAGGATCACGGCAAACCTCGGGGAAGCGTCCAGGGCCTACCAGTATAAGGTGAAAAAACCGGTTTTTGCTGCACCCGGGGGTTGGGGAGCGGCTGCTGGCGGCTACGCGGCGACCGTTTCAACCGTGCCGGGCAACTCGCTGAGGATGAGCTTGTTCAGCTCGACCTTGGTAGACGCGTTATCGATGTCAATTCCCACCAGCCGGCCGTCAGCATCGTAGTCAAGAACGACGCCCGCCGAAATTTCCCGGCTTTCGGTGCTCGGCCGTTCCGACAAGTCGATGTAGAGCGAATCCGTCTCGCGGTAATAGCTAAGTTTCATGGCTTGAAGTTCCGGTCGGGAAAGGCATTGTGAATGGTCACTCTATCCTCGAGCGTTATCACCCTCAAGTACCGATGGCCCAAAGCCGGAACCTCCCCCCAGAACCGATATCGATTCCGATCCTGCAGCTCGGATCGAACCGGATTTTCGATGACGAAGATGCACCAGGATCTTTCCAGGTACGGTCGCTTACGCAGTACTTCCCGCTCAAAATAATCTGTGTACTTGTATCGGGCCACGCCACGACGGTATGGGCAACTGCGGCCGAATCGAATCAGCTCTTTCTGGTGTCTTCGACAAGTTTCCCGACAACATGATGCTGCGCACCCAGCAGGCCCCTGAACTCCTCCCGGTTGATCCGGCCGTTATGGTCGGTGTCGAAATGCCCGAAGATCTGCACCAGTTCTTCATTGCTGATCATGCGTGTCGTCTCTGTCCTGGGGTGGTGGTTGCAGCGTTGGATGGGTTCGAGTTTCCGCGGAAACGCGGCCCGTGTGAAGGTAAGCTTGCGCGACAATGCCAGAAACAAACCCCACCTTCATCCTCGACGGCCACAACATCCTTTACGCCTCCCGGCTGGCCTTCCTCGAGCACCTCGTGGACGGCCATCCGGGGAGTGCGGCGCGCGAGGCGCTGGTGCAGCGGCTGGTCCGCGCCTTCAATGCGCCGGGCCCCGAGGTGTGCCTGTATTTCGACGGCAGCGAGCCGGTGACCGAGGCCCATTCGGATCGAGTGCGGGTGATCTACTCCGGCGGCGACGGGGAGCAGCGCGCGGACCGGGCCATCCTCAGGCACGTGTCGCAGCATGTGGCCGCTGGCGACGTCGCGTCCGTTGTCGTGGTGACGCGCGACATCAAGCTGGCCCGCAGGGCGAGGAAGCGCGGCGCGAGTGTCATGCCGCCGGCGGAGTTCCTGGAGATGCTCAGCGTGTGAGGTGCTGGTCGCGCTGGAGCGGCGCACTCTCACGCGGCCATGGTCACGCGCCGCAAACCCAGGTACTCCACGAAAGGATCGAAGTCCCGGTCGGCGTAGAGCAGTGGCATGCACTGCTCGATGCAGAACGTCGCGATCACGGCGTCGGTCGTCTTGCGAACCGTGATCCCACGCTTGCGCAACGCCCGGTAATGCTCTGCCACCTTGATCGCGCGCGCGGCGCCGAGCATGTCGAACACCGCCAGGCTGCTGAGCAAATCCCGGGCCGCGCGGTAATCCGCCTCGTTGCGGAAGCCCTGAAGCACCTCGGCGAGCACCAGGTCGCCCACGGCCACCGGCTCGCGACCCAGGAGTCCGTCCAGCAGGTCCGTCTCCCCCGTCAGCGCCCCGTTGAAGTAGTCGATCCAGACACTGGAATCCACGAGGATCATCAGTCGGTTCTCATGCGCTCCAGGTCGTCCGTCCACTTGAGCTTGCCCCTGAACCCGCGAATGCGTTCCTGGTGCTTCAGCTGGATGAGGGTACGCAAACCCATTTCAACGACCTCTCGCTTGCTCCGGGCACCAGTGGCCTTGAGCGCGTCAGTCATCAACTTGTCGTCGATCACGATGTTGGTTCTCATTGGGACGGGCCCTGATGTGTATATCCTGGAGATAATATACACACCAGATCGAGAATCCGGGGAGTTCAGCTGGATTTGGCAGGGTCGGGGTCGGTATACCCCCGCGTCATTCACTCCCCGCCGACGGTGACCCACGCCGGCTGGTCGATCTCCATCCTCCGCCGCAGCGGCTCGAACACGACGTCCGAGTTGACCTGGCCGCGGCGCAGGAAGTCGACTGTCACCTCGCGCCCGGACTTCGCAGCAGCCTGCAGCAACCGGTAGAGCTGCTCCACACCCTGCACGGCCTCGTCGTCGACGGCGAGCACGAGATCCCAGTACGTCAGCTCGTTCGCCTCGGCATCCGAGCCCGACTCGAGATCATGGATGCCGATGTCGTGCCCAAGCCCAAGGAAGGTCGTGTCGCGATAGCCCAGCGGCGCGAGCAGCATGCCGCTGACCAGGATGCCCCGCCGCTGCAGCACCGCAGGGGCCGGCGGCAGGCGCCCGGCCAGGGTGATCTGCCGACCCTTGCGTTCCACCACCAGCGAGACGTTGTCCAGCCGCCCGCGCAGCTCATGCACGAACTGTCCCTCGTTGCTGATGGGCGCCTGCCCGACCGCGACGATGCGATCGCCGGGCAGCAGGGGCACGGCGTCCGGCGGCAGATACGAGCGGGCGACCACCAGCTCCTCCTCCGTGTCGAGCTCGAAAAACGTCAGCAGCGGCGCGGGCGGCGACGGGTCCTTACCCTCGCGCAGCAGCTCCAGCACGCGACAGGCGTGCTGCATGGACACCGCGAAATTCGTGTTCTGCGCGCCGTTGCCGGTCAGCGTCGCCGTGTTCACGCCGATGATCGAACCGGACGCCAGGCTGATCAGCGGGCCGCCGGAATTGCCGGAGTTGATCGGCGCGTCGGTCTGGATCATCTCGCCGCCGAGCTCCGAGGTGCGCCCCGACACGATGCCCCGCGTCCCGGTGAACTTGAGCCCCCAGGGATGCCCGAAAGCGCCGACCGGGTGCCCTGTGCCGGGAATTGCGCCGCACTCGAGCTCGGCCTCGCGGACCCCGTCGCCCAGCGGCGGCCGGGCCTGCAGGATGGCGAGGTCGAGGAAGGGATCGACGTAGACCCGTTCCACCGGGGCGAAGCGGCCCAGGCCGAATGCGACCTCGACCCGCGCGGGCGAATAACTGGAGACATGGGCGTTCGTCATGATCCAGCCGCGCGCCTTGTCGACGACGAAGCCCGCGCCGGTCGCCACGCCCTGGTCGTCCTCGATGAAGCCGAGCTGGACGCTCGTCCGCACCTGGACCGTGTAGTCGAAGGCCCGCGCGAAGATGCCCTCGGCGTCGTCGGCGACGGCGTTGCCTGCGGTGAGCAGGAGCGCCACGCAACCCGTCCACATTTTCCACATCAGCGAATAAACCTCCACAAGTCGAGCAGCAGGATCAGCACGCCCAGGATGATTATCACGCCCCAGACGAAATCCATGAAGCTGTTGCCGCTCGCCAGAATCTAACTACTTCGGCGACCCGCCCGCCAGCGCTGCAATGAAGCCTGTGACTCCCCCGACGGCAATCCTCGCAGCAACGCTTGGACACTGATGTCTTCATCGATCGCCGGCCAATGGATGCCGGTGCCGTTGCCGATGAGCTCCCAGTTCTGGCGTTCATCGCTGGTCGCGTGCTCGAGCCGCGGGTACCAGCGCAGCGGGACCGAGATGGTGCGGCCGTCATTGAACTGCACGGTCAGCTCATCGTCCGACGTGCATACGCGTACCGCGCGCGGCTGTTCAACCTGCTCTGCCGAAAAACTCATCCCAAGCCTCCAAGAGCTGCGAACGGTTCGCCGAAATAATACTCCTGATCCGCCGCAGCTCCGAGGGACGGTATCCGGCATTGACCTCCAGACGCACGGGGGCGAGCCAGTACTTCGCCGTGGACGCATCGCGCTGCACATGCACATGGGCCGGCTCATCACCATCGCTGGAATAAAAGAATATCCGGTATGGCCCGGATCGAAGCACAGTTGGCATCCCGAGATCCGCAGTTGGCTATTCGGGAATCTTTCACGAAATGGGGGTAGGAAGTGACCCAGACATTTCTGCGCTCTAAGCCGAAAAACCGCGGCGACAGCTCGACTGTAGCGTTTCCGCGGAAACGCCAAGGATGAAGCAGCGGGGCTCGAATAGTTGTCTTATTGCCGCGACAGAAGCCTGCGCACGGTCCGTCCCCGAAACACGAAGATACGGTTCAGCTGTTGCCGGACCAATGGCAATGCCACGCCGGACCAGGGATGCAGCGGCAGGCGGTAGTCCACGCGATCCGTCATGCGGGTGCCATCCGCGACGGTCTCAAAGGTGTGGCGATGAATCCAGGTGTGATACGGGCCGCTCAGCTGCTCATCGACGAAGCACAGCGGTGGCTCCCACACCGCGATGCGCGTGCGCCAGCCGAACGGGACGCCGAAGAGACCCAGGCGGTAGTCGATCAACGTATCCCGGCCGATCGTCACCGGCCCCGGGGTGAGCACGCGAAAGGCGAGCTCCGGCGGCGTGATGCGCTCGAGGTTCTGCACGTCGCAGAAGAAACGAAACACGTCCTCGATCGGCAGCGCAAAGAGCGTGACGGTCTCCAGGACGTGGCGCCCGTTGCCCAGCCGCTGGTGTCGGACGATCGGGTCGATGGTGTCGGACATGGGGATCCCGGAGTGCGTGGCTTGACGATGACGGCTGCGCCGCGCGGTGTTTTCCCTCGCGAAACACATCCTGCGCGCCTGTTTTCGTCCGCGTGGCTCAATCCGATTTCGAGCGGCGCGGGGAGCGCTCGGGCAATCGGCCGCTCAGGTCGGCTCCAGGGTCAGGGCGGGAGTATCCGGCAGGCTCTCCAGCAGGGCCAGGCGCTCGGCGTCGGTGCTTGTCCCGACCACTTCGTCGGTCCACACCCGGAAGAGCTTCAGATCGTAATTGCCGAAAGAGGTGATCATGGCCCCGTCCGCGGCATCGCGGCCCCGCACCACCAGCACCCGGCCGATCCGCGGCGTGTTGTAGCGCGCATCGAAGGTGCACCAGCGGTCCTCGAGATAGACCTCGAACCAGGCGCAAAAATCGCCGGGGCCGCTGTAGGGCACGCCGACATCGCCGAGATAGCCGCTGGCGTAGCGCGCCGGAATGTTCATTGCGCGGCACAGCGCCACCGCCAACTGGGCGAAGTCGCGACAGACGCCGGTGCGTTCGCGCATCGCCTCGGTGGCGGTCTTGGTCGGACGGCCGAATTGGTAGCCGAAGGTCAGGTGGTTGTGCACGTAGTTGCAGATCTCCTGGACCCGCGCCCAACCCTCCGGCGTCTGGCCAAACAAGGCCCAGGCCTGTTCGACCAGTTCGTCGCTGTCGCAGTAGCGGCTGGCGGTCAGGTATCGCAAGGTTTCCGGCGGCAGATCGGCAATCGCGTGCTGGCGGGCGTTCCAGTCGAACGGATCCGGCTCGCCGTCATTCTCGACAATACAGTCTGACCAAAATCTCAGCCGGCCGACCGGGGCGACGGCCCGCACCCGGCGATTCGCGAATTCATCGAGATACCCTTCCTGCGGCACCGCCGGATCGGTGCGGACCTGGTCAGACCCGATCACCCGCCCGGCATAGCTGGGATGCGGCAACAGCGCCAGCAACAACGGTGTCGGGCTGGTGCATTCGATAATGACTTCAAAGCCGATGCGGATAAACATGAAGACGGGGGCGCGGCGGGACTGCTAGTCCTTCGGCACGGCTTCGATCCAAGCCGTGAACGCCTGCGCGAACTTCGCGAGGAAGGTGCGGGTGTCGTCCTTCTTCAGCTTGCCCTCATCGTCGAACCAGTCGCCGACGCCGGAGAGATACATCTCCGGTTGTTGCAGGACCGGCATGTTGAGGAAGACCAGCGACTGGCGCAGGTGATGGTTAGCGCCGAACGCGCCGAGCGCCCCGGGCGTGACCGAAACCACCGCGGCAGGCTTGCCGTCGAATGCGCTCTTGCCAGAAGGGCGCGAGGCGATATCGATGGCGCGGGCGGCCTTGCGCGTGAAGCTCTCCTTCCTGAGCGAACCGACAAGAACGGCGATCTTGCTTTGACGGGTCATGCGATGGTCCCTCGTTACTTTTTATTGCGATTCATCAGCAGCACCACGACTGCGACAACCACGGCACCAAGCAATACCGCCCCCCAGAATCCGCCATACCCCCAGCTCATGCCGCGGCCGCCACCATCCATCATGCTTCCCGTCTGCGCCAATACGACGCTGCTGGCGAGGAGAGACAACGCGCTGACAACCATAGCAAGAAATGTGTTCATAGATTCACCCGCTTATTAACCCGGCACGGCCGTGCCTGACACGGCACACGAATGCCGCGCAGTCCGTGCCCATGTTTGCAAGCTAGGCTGGGCTGCTATGGACGTCTGTTCGACGGCCGGACAACGGCGTGCGTACGCTGGCAGACATACGCAGCTCTCTGGCGAGTGCAGAATGAGCGCATGGAACTCTTTTCACCACGCACGCGCCGGGCCGGAGTCGAACAGCGACCCCGCGGAACCTCCATGAGCGCTTTGCCCCTGGTCCGCAATAGCGGGATGGCCGTGCTGGCGATGCTGCTGGCGGTCACCTTTGCCAACCTGGTCTGTGGCTGACGCGTACCCGCCCGTCAGGGCTTTTCAACGCGACAGGCGCCCAGAGGCCGGGCGCGCTTGATGAACCCTGCGTCGAAGGTCTTCAGGACTTCATGGCCCTTGCTGAAAGCAAGGTGAAGTGCGTCGGCGAAATCCAGGCCAGCCTCGTGCCAGTCAAGCGCCTGGGATACCGCCTCCCCGTTCGCAACGGTAACGTTCTCAAGCCCGAACACCCCGCGCAACGCCGCGCAGACGGTTGCAGGCTCGAGGTCATAGGCTGCTCGCAACACCCACTCCGTCTCCAGGACAACGGAATCCGGGACAAAGATGTGCTCCGAGGAAAACAACTTCCGGCTGGCCTGGTACTGCGCAGGAGGGTCGCCGGTCAGTAGCCGCACCAACACATTGGTATCAACCGCGACCACGCCACCGACTCCGCACATCCCGATCGATCGCTTCACGAATCTGCCGCTCGGTGCGAGGCTTGACCCGGTCCTTGAGCATGCCGGCCACATCGCCGAGCCTGGTAGCCTCGAACGGCGCCTTAGGCATGAGCAGGACCCCCTCATCGGTATCGATAACAAGCAGTTCCTGGCCTGCTTCCCAACGCCGCGCGCTCCGCACCGCCTTCGGGATAATCACCTGGCCCTTGCTGGAGAGTTTTGTCGTGTCCATCGGTTCGAGTCCCGAAGTAAGATTAAAGTAAGACTAGGCTCGCCGGCCCAGCCTGTCAATTCGACCGGTAATTCGGCTATTCGGGAGTCGTGCGCGTTTCCGCGGAAACGTCGCGCAGCGATCAACCGAGCATCATTCCACCACCGGATAACAAGGATCCCCCCACAGCTGGCGCGGGTTATCCATCATCAGGTGAATGATGATCGGCACGATGTCGCCGAGGATTCGCGCGCCGTCGGCCACCTGGCCCCGGTTCACCGAGCTGTTCCAGGTCGAGCCGCCGTGCACCAGCTGGTTGCGCAGCGTGTAGAGCCGGTCGAAGGTCACCGCGAAGACCTTCTTGGTGTTCTGCTTGCCCAGCGCCCGGTGCGCCGAGGACTTGCTCTTCACGAAGGCCGCGCGCCACTCCACGTCCGACAGGTCGCCCCTGACGTGATCCCAGAACGGCTGGAACACGTGGCGGTTATCGATCAGCGTGCGGATGGATTGCGAGTAGCGCCGCCAGATCATCTGGTACAGCAGCTTCTCGCGATCCGAGTCGACCAGCCGGTTCATGAAGTTCACCAGTTGGCGGCGCTCCGTGAACTCCCGCCGGTCAGTGATCTCGTTGGCGTAGGCGGCGTTGAACGAGATCCACAGGAACAGGAAGCGGGCGTCGTGATCCTCCGTTTCCTGCTCGGCGCGGTTCAGCCAGCTAAGGGCGCGGTGGGTACGCAGGGCGAGGGCCGGGGAGAAGCCGTCGCGCAGTTCGCGCTGGCGCGCCTTCAGGGCGGGGTACCGGGGCCTGTGCGTGCTGGCGGTCATGGCGAGGACGTCCGATTCGCTGGATGGGGCATCGTTGCAGCGTCGTATAACACGTGGGCAGCTCGCTTCCTCAGGAACTGGCGCACAGAAAGCGGGCCCGTCGGGGGCTCGGCCTTCCATTCCGGATCGGACGAGAGTAAATTCCTAAACAGACGGGACTTCATTCCGAATTGGACGGAACATCATGCCTGCTCAGCCGAGCGCCCCCAAGATGATCAAGCGTCATGCAGAAGCGCGCGTCCTCGACGCACTGCGTGACACGCGCATCGTCGCCCTGGTCGGCCCGCGGCAGTCGGGTAAGACGACACTCGCCCGTAAAATTGCCACTGACCGGGGAATGAACTTCATCACACTCGATGACGAACAGTTTCGCCAGTTCGCCATTGACGATCCGGCAGGCTTCATGCGCGGTCTCGACCAGGCGGTGATTGACGAGGTCCAGCGTGCGCCGGGCCTCATCCTCGCGCTGAAGAAGACCGTCGATGAGGACCCGCGCGCCGGACGGTTCCTTATCACCGGCTCGGTCGACCTGTTCAAGGGAACGATCTCGCCCGACTCGTTGGCGGGGCGCGTCGAGACGATCGACCTTCTCCCGCTCAGCCAGGCGGAGATTGAGAACCGGGCGCCACCTCGTTTTCTCGCCAGGGCGTTCGATGGCGACTTCCCGGCGCTCGAAGATACGGGCCGCACATCCGACCTGATCGAGCGCGTCCTGGCGGGCGGCTATCCCGAAGCGCTCACCCGTTCCGATCCGTCTCGTCGGCGAGCCTGGCTGACGGCGTATGCCCGCGCGCTGACGACCCGCGACGTGACCGAGATCTCGCCGGTCCACAAGACGGATGCATTATCTCGCCTGCTAGACCATGCCGCCGTCGCATCCGGCCAGCTGGTCAACCTCTCTGAACTTGCCACGCCGGCAGGCGTCGACAGCAAGACGGTTGATCGCTGGCTGACCCTCCTGGAACAGATGTTCGTCATTCGTCGGGTGCGTGCATGGCATCGCAACGACCTGAAGCGGCTCGTCCGGGCGCCGAAGCTCCACTTTGTCGATCCCGGCCTGCTCGCAGCCCTTCGTCGCATCGATCGGGAGGCTATCCGGGCGAAACGCGAGCGATTCGGACCGCTGCTCGAGGGGCTGGTGTTTTCGGAGCTTGCCAAGCAGGCACACATGATGCCCGGGCAATTATCGATCAGCCATTACCGCGACAAGGACAAGGTCGAGGTGGATTTCGTCCTGGAGAGGCCCGGAAACATCGTTGGCGTCGAGGTGAAGGCCGCGGCTACCGTGAAGCCGGAAAATTTCCACGGACTGAAGCGTCTGCGGGATGCGACGGGCAAGGCATTCACTTGCGGCATCCTCCTGCACGATGGCGAGCGCATTCAACGCACCGGCGACCGTTTCTTTGCCATGCCCGTCAGCCAGCTATGGGCCTGAGCCGGGTAGCATGCCCGCGGCGGCCGGTGTGCGCCACCAATCCGGTCAGCGAGATCACAGCGTTTCCGCGGAAACGCGGGCTCCGCAGCTATGCCGCCCGCGACGCCCCGGAACCGTCATAGCGTCGCGCCCGGTCCGTCGCCGTGCGGCCCGGTCCCATGCTGGCCCGCTTGGCGGGGAACGCGGCGAGGTGCACCAGGGCGCCATCCACGAGCAGCCCGCCGCCGACGCTGTCGCGCCCGGAAAAGCGCAGGTCGGTGCCGGCGCCGAGCGCCGGATAGGACTGGATTTCCCCGCTGTTGAGATCCGCGAGGAGGCGCTTGACCGCGGCGGGCGTGGGCACGCGGAAGGCCTTGTCGAGATGTTCCGAGACCGCCTCCAGGGCGTATCCCGCGAGCACCTTGGTCGACAGCTTCTCGCACGTCGCGGCGCGGTCGAAGATGTCCAGGCCGATGATGCGTGCGCCGACGGCGAACGCCGCGCCGTGCGCGCCCGCGGTGGCCTCCCGCAGCGCCGCGGCATAGTCCTCCAGCTGCGGCTGGCGGTCGTGGTACATGTCGGACATCGCGGACGTCGCGGAGCGCGTCCCGAGCGACGCCGCCTTCTCCGCGATCTGGCTCCACACCTCGCCCTGGTCCGAGTGGCGCTGGCCGGAGTGCCGCATGGACAGGGACACGGACTCGACCTTCCGCGCCCGGCCGGACGCGAACTGCGTGCGCGGCGCTGCCGAGAATTCTGGCGTGGCATAGGACCAGCGGCCCGCCTCGACGCAGCTCACGGGGAGGCGGACCTCCGCGCCGGCCGGCACGAGGAGCGTCAGGTTGGGCACGCGGTTCTGCTTCGCGCCGATGAGCTCCTCGCCCTCCAGGATCAGCACGGCCTCCTTCAGGCCGTTGGCGACCAGCAGCTCGGGCACGCTGCCGCTGCCGGAGACCTCCGTGATGACGAACGCGCCCTTGCCGTGGAGCAGGGCCTCGGCGAGCGTGAGGTAGTGCAGCTGGCTGTCGGCCTCGTACTGCAGCGGAAAGACGCTGAGGTTGCGGTACGTCAGCGGCGAGCGGACACGGATGTGGGTGACCTGGTGGCGAATTGCTTCAAGCATGGCGGCTGTCTCCTGTTTGAGCACAGCTTCTCGCAGCCGAGGCTCATGGGGTGAGCCCGGGAACCACAAGAAGAACTCAGCCAGACGGGCCTTGCTCAGTGACGTCGCTGATCCGCCGCGGCGATGCCCTCAAACTCCGCGGCGGCCGCAAGTATCTCTTCCCTGTCGGGTTGCTCGTCGGGGATCGCGAGCGTGTACGGGATTCGCTCGTTCTTGCCCCGACCGTTGTCCCAGATCTTCGACCACGGGCCCAGCTCCTCGTGGGTGAAGCTGACCAAGGGCTTGGTCAACTCGCCCTCGAAGCGGGTCGCCAGCTCGGACAACAGGCGCAACTCTCGCTTCGTGAATGGCCCTTCGTCGAACGCCACCCTTGGCATGACCTTCTCTCGCACGTAGTCGATGACGGGTTCGGGCACGATGTCGACAGCCGACGCGAGGTCCGCATCCAGTGCGTCCCATTCCTGCTGCAGGTCAATGGGGACCGGCCCCAGCTTCCACGCCAGGTAATCGAGACCCGTCACGCTGCGACCCGTCTCGCGGAAATGGTTGAAGTCCAGCAGGTAAAGCAGCTTGAACAACTTCACCTTGCCGCAAAACCGGGTGTGAGTCGCGAAGTAGACGATCGCGTGGATCAGTTTTTTTCTTTGGGTCGATATGAGCATCGTTGCGGACCGATTGAATTTGGGCCGGGTTGAGTGCAATGCTCGCAGCGGCAGATGCGGCTGGACAGACGACAATTCACGGCATTATGCGGCGATTATCGGGATTGTGTCCATGCGGCCCGCCACGCGGGTTCTCCATCATCAGGTGAATGATGATGGGGACGATGTCGCCGAGGATCCGCGCGCCGTCGGTCACCTGGACCCGGTTCACCGAGCTGTTCCAGGTCGAGCCGCCGTGCCCGGCCACGCAAAAGGGGCAGGGCCCCTGCCCTGCCCCCCGCAGCGTCCCTGCCGCAGAACCGTGGTCAGTTGATGACTACGGTGGCCTCGCAGGTCGGATCCACCACGTACTGGCTTGCGTCGCCAGATTCCACCGAGAGTTGGTAGGTGCCGCTCGCCAATCCCCGCGTGCCGAGGTTGAACGCCCACTCGCCGCCGTCAAAGAGGAACTGGTTGCCCTCGTCGCCGCGGCCGGCGTAGTTCAGTTCATCCGCGAACTCCGCGAAGTCCCCGCCGGACGAGTAGGCGACCTGCAGCACGGGCGACGCCAGTTCGTAATCGCCCACGGAGAACCCATCCTCGTCGAACAGCTGCATCCGCAGCGGCACGACCCGGTTCGGCCGGTTGATGCGGACATCGCGGTCGGCCGGTGCCTTGAATCCCTCGCAGGAGAGCGTCGGCAACGGAATCACGTTCACGCGCGTCCAGTCGAAGCGTTCGTCCGTCTCGGCGCCGAACACCATGCGGATCTGGATGTACTCCGACGCCGAAAAGGTCTCCGATCGCGTGCGGTTGTTCACGCAGAAGAACGGATACAGGCCGTCCGTGATCCCGGGATTGTAGTTGTCGCCGATGCTCTGGCCGGTGTCGCCATCGGTCCGATACTCGAAGCAACTGGCGAAAGTACGGGTGCTGACGAATTCCAGCTCCGCATAGCCCGGGCCGACTTCAATGACATTGAAGTGAGCCCAGCCCTGGTCACGGTTGAGGTCGTTGGTGCTGGGCGTAATCGCGTTGACCTCTGCCTGGGCCACGCCCGCAACCAAGACCAGGATGGAAGCGAGCCCTGGGGGAAAGCGGCAACCCGAGCCGGCGTGCGCCTGCCCGTCAGGGCGTCACTCCGTGTCCCGATCGATCGCTTCGCGAATCTGCTCGGGCAGGCACTCCGGGGGCATGGTCAGGGCCCGATGATCTCGTTAAGCCCCTCAACCACCTTCGATACGTCCTCCGGCATCGCGCGGCCAATTTTTTTGCCGATTCGCTCGACCGACAACGTGCGAATCTGGCTGATCTTTATCCATGAGCGCTTCGGCAATTTGTGGCCTTTCAATTCAAGCGTGAGGGGGAATCCGGCCCGCTGTTCCTGGCTGGTCAAGGCAACCGCGATTACCGTACCCGAGCGATCGTTAAACACGTCCTGGCTCAGAATCAGGACCGGCCTGGAACCCGCTTGCTCCCGTCCGCGACCGGGATTCAAATCGGCCCAACGGATCTCACCCCTCAATATGCGGGCCAAGTTTCCAGCTCCTCTCCCATCCCCTCCTCGGCGAGTGCCTGCTCGAACGCGGGGTCGAGCTTGGCGCATTCGGTGGCAAGGCGGGTGTGCTCCAGGCGAGCCAGCTTCTCCGCCACCGCGGCCTGAACTGCGCGGCTTCGGTTAGGGAACACTCTTTTTGCCACCAGGGCATCCACCCGTTTCAGGGTTTCGCTGTCGATGGTGATCGCAACCTTCACACTACCCATGTCGAACCTCCGCGGTATGATGGATTATCATACCTGCGATGGATTGAAGTGCAATGTTCGCAGCAAAGGACGAAGCTGGACAGCCGGCAATTGGCTGGTTTATGTGGCGATTTGTGCGGTAGGTGCGGACACCGGCTTCGAGCCGCTGTCACAGCGCCGCGCCACCGATCGGCACGACGTCGCCGAGGATGTTCGCACCGTCGCGGATCTGGTCGCGGTTGACGCGACTGTGCCAGGTCGCGGCGAACAGCTTGTTGGTGCGCATCTCGCCCAGCGCGCGTCGTGGTCGTCCGGCTCCTGCTCGGCGCGCGCCGAGCTGTGAGGCGGTCATTCCAAACGTTCAGGGCAGCTGACAAAGGCTCCAGAACGACGCTTTCCGCTTGTGGCGCTCCCGCAGCCGCGCCAGGTAGTCCTCATGTGACTCGACGCCTTGCCAGTCGACGATTCCCGCAGCCGGTGCAGCACAGGTCGCGAGATGTCGTGCCGCATGCCGGTACCGGGTCGAGCGGCCGTGCTCCAGCGTGTCATCGATCATCGCGCGCAGCGTGAGGCTGGCCGCCAGCGGATGCCGCGCCATGAGCGCATCTGCGGCGGGCGAGAGCAGGTGGTAGTGATTGCCATCGAGTTCCGCCGCACGCCGCGTCACGAGCCTCGCGGCCTCCTGGAGCGCCGGCCAGTTAACAAAGAAATGCAGCGACTCGAGCGCACTCTTGTATTCCTGCGCGAAGGCCATCGCACGCTCCTCCGTATCGAGCTGCTCGACCGGGCTCAGGCGCTTGAGATGGTCGCGCAGGTGGCCCGCCGACAGGCTGCGCTCGAAGCACGACCAGCGCAGTGCCTGCGCCTCGTCCTGGCGACCGAGCGCCTCCAGGGCGTCGATGCGCGCATCCTCCCACGCGAAATCAGGCCAAAGTCGGCGCGGCTCCATCGGCGCCTCCTCCAGCGCCGCCAGTGCCTCCCCTGCGCGATCCGCGGCGAGGAAGCGCCTGGCGATCTCAGCGGCGAACTTGGGCACGCGACGCCGCTTGTCATCATGCAGGGCCGCGTAGGCGTCTGGATCGCCCTGCGCATCGGCCACGTCCATCAGCACGCTGCGAAACACCGCGGACTCGCGCTGATCGGGTTCCGCCGCCAGGCGAGCACTGAAATGCGCCTTCAGGCGCGCGAGGCCGGCCGCGCCGAGCGCCGGCGCCAGCACCGGCACCAGCCGGTCGTACTGGCCGTAGTCGTTGCGCGACGCCGCCTCGGCGAGCCGGTCTGCCAGGGCCCCCGAATCGGGCTGTGCGGCAGTGGCGATTCGCCCGAGGTCCTCGACCATGGCCCGGAAGACCGAGCCCACCCAGCCACTCGAGTCATCGCATCGCCCGAATACCGGCTCGGCGAGTTCCATGAACCGCCATGCGAGCTCCAGCGCCGTCACCGGATCCTCCGGGGCGATCTTCTCCACGATAAGCACCCGCTGCTGCTCGAGGTCACCAGCCAGCTGTTTCGCCCGATGCCAGTCGATGAACGAGCCGGCCCGCCTCATGCCGGCCAGCCGCTTGCGCACCTCGCCGGCCACCGCATCCGTTCCACGGGTTTGTGCAAGCGCGTAGCGCAAGCACCTACGGATCGCCGCGTCGTCTTCGGCAAGTTCCATCAGGAGCGCAGCAAGCCGCTCTGCGCCAAGCGCCTCGAGGTCCTTAGAGGTCAGTTTCTTCGCTGGCATGGTGGAGATTTCCCTACCGGCCGTTCAGTGCCTCGATGACAAATGGCTCAAGTCCCAGCCGGCGACAGACACCATCGCGATGATGCTGCCAATGTGCTCCGCCAGCTTCAAGGCAGGTCCACTCGGAGGAGGTCGAACGGTGCACGGATTTGCTGTTGAAATTGCCCTGACAAAAGACGGGCCAAACCAGATGACTTAAGCTCATTGCCCTCAACAGGCCGCGTAGATCGCCACGGCAGCTGGACCTGCCCGTTCTCCATCATCAAGTGGATGACGATCAGTACGACGTCGCGGCCCCGATCAGACACCCAGGAGCGCTGCCGGGATGACCCCAATGCCGTCCTTTCGGCGATAGGCTTCGGGCCCCGTATGGATCACGATCGCATCCAGCAGATCGTCTCCAATCCGTTCCTTCAGCCAAAGTAGCTGCCTTACGTCACTGTCACCTACGGTTCGGCTGAGCTTCACTTCGATGGCAAGCACCCGCCGATCAGGCCGCTCGACGATCAGGTCGACTTCTCGCTGTCCGGCGTGCAGGCGCAGGTGTCTGACATGAGCCTCGTTCGCCTGGGCGTAAACGCGCACGCTGAGCGTCACCAGCGATTCGAACAGCCGGCCCAGCAGTGATCCGCCGCGTGTTATTCGGGGTCCACTTTCGCCGCCCGCAAGCAGCGCTTCGGCATCCAGCCCAAGCAGGCGGGCGGCAAATGCCGGGTCGGCGAGGTGATGTTTCGGGGCCTGCGCGAGCCTGCTGAGATCGTTTTGTGTCGGCAGCCACGCAGGAACAGGATCGAGAATCCATAACCTCGTCAGCGCATCGTGCCAGGGCTGAGTCGTGGTTTTTGCTGGTTTATCGCCCTCACCGCTCGTCGCGGCGTCGCGAATGGCTTCGAAGCTGGCAGGGGTAGCGGTGGCGGCAGCGTAGGCGATCAGCCACCGCTTCAATGCTTCGGGTCGGCGGACAGTCAGCCCCTGCTCCGCAAAGTCTCGCTCGATGATTCGGTGCAGGTAGCCGTCAAGCTGCGCGCGCAGCCCTCGACCAGAGTAGCCACGAAGACCGGGGAACCCGGATTGAATAATCTCGTCGACATAGTCTTTCAGCCCGGCTTCGGAGGTTCCGGCGAGTGCGGGACGCCGGCCATGCAACAGTTCACCCAGACTGATGACCGGATGCCCCAAGGGCCGCTCGGCGAGTGACAAGGGCCGCATCCGTACGGTCACGATGCGGCCCGCGCCGGAGTGGGTGGGCGCGTCGGACGGGCTGGCCGACCCGGTCAGCAGAAATTTCGCCGGTGGACAGCCGGCATCCACCGCGCGGCGAACAACGTCCCAGACCGCGGGCACTCGCTGCCATTCATCAATCAGAATCACCGGATTGCCGGCCAGCACCCGTGACGGATCGGCCTCCACGATGGTGCGCTGCGCGGGCTCATCGAGTTCGTGAATCGTCCCGGCGCGACGCCTTGCCGTTTCGGTCTTGCCGACACCTTTTGGGCCCTCGAGCGAGATGGCCGGCAATTGCGGCAGCAACTCGTCGAGTTCTCCGTCGATGATGCGTTTCAGGTACTGCTGGGTCACGGACAAGCTTCCTTGATCCAGTTGAAGGCAGGGGCCGCGTGAAGGTCCATTTGCTGTTGCGCTGGCCTACACTGCCATTTATCGCGCCTTTACGCTACCATTTCTCACGTCTTTACACTACCGTTTCTCGGGCACAAGCCTGACTTGCAGCTTGCAGCCAACCGCATCTGCGTACCGCTTGAGGGTGCTCAGGGACGGAGCGTGCTTGCCGGCAGCCTCCAGGCGAGAAATTGCACTCTTGGTGGTGCCCATGATTTCTGCCACCGCGTCCTGAGTAAGGCCAGCTCGCGCCCGAGCCTTGATCAGCTGATCTGCGACCTGGTACTCGATCTCCAGGGCATCGTAGGCCTCGGAGAATCCTTTCCTCTTGCGGGCACGCTCGAGAAATGCCTTGTGGTCGTGTTTCACGGGTTGGTATTTCAACTCAGCCATTTTGCATAGTCCGCGAGCACATCGACTGGCCAACCTTCGATCGTGGCCAGGACCTTCGGATGGTAGTACTCGATCTCGAAGATCACGGGAAGATGTTAGCAATCTTGCTAACTTGCGGCAAACAAAGGAAGCATGGCGCCCACGACCCATGTCGTGCAAAAGAGAGGCGTAGCTACTGACAATGCTTGCAGCTAAAGACGAGGCTGAACAGGTCGCAATTCTGGCTCTAGTCCGGCGATTCTCGCGCTGGCGGGGCTTCGGGAGGGGCTGCTTGGTGCAGTGCTGCAGCGGCCGCGGTAACATCCCGGCACGCCTTGCTCAGGACAATAACAATGACAATCAACTGGGTTCTCGCGGAAAGCTCGCGCATGCGCTATGCCGCCGGCTCGTCCATGTATTTTGCGCAGGGCATTCCCTACGGGCTGATGAACATCACCGTGCCCGCGTGGCTGGCAAGCCAAGGGGTCGGGGCTGGCCAGATCGCATCCTTCCTCGCCGTCATCATCCTGCCCTGGGCCTTCAAGCTGTTGTCCGGGCCGCTGATGGACCGATACCAGTTCCTGCCAATGGGCAGGCGGCGACCCTGGGTGCTGGGCGCACAACTCGGCATGACGCTGTCGTTCTTCGGTCTCGTCCTCATCGACAACCCGGTCGAGCAGATCGGGCTGCTGACGGTTCTCGGTGTCCTTATCAATGTGTTCGCGGCCACGCAGGATGTCGCCGTCGACGGCATGGCGATCGAGGTCACACCGGTCGATGAGCAAGGCCGCCTGAATGGCTTCATGGTGTTCGGCAAGGCCATCGGCTGGGCAGTGACTTCGGCTGTTACCGGAGTGATGCTGGTCACGTTCGGCATGGGTGTTACAGCGCTTGCTGCGGCCGCCGTCCAGGCCATTCTTTTGCTTGGCTTCATGATGACCGTGGAGCATCGAGGTGAGCGCCGCCTGCCGTGGACCTCCGGCGCTGCGATGTCCGAGCGGCGTGCTGCCGCTTCGTTCGCGGACGTTTTCAAGGGGCTGAACGCGGTGCTGTGGTCCCGGGTCAGCCTGATCCTGATGGCGATCATGCTTTTCGACGGTTTCATCAGCGGCTACGGTCACGCCCTGATGCCCATCGCAGCAATCAACCTGTTTGGGTTTACGACGCCGGAATGGTCACAACTTGTTGCGGTGATGGGACTGGCGGGTGCAGCCGTGGCCCTGGCGCTGGGTCCCATGATCGATCGCTTCGGCGCCAAGCGAATGCTGATATTGACGGTCTCGCTCGTCGCCATACACGCCATCCTGCTCGCCCAGACGCAGTTCCTGTGGGAGAACTCGACCTACGTCAAGACGATGCTGGCAGCCTGGGTGTTGCTCGGGCCGGTGACCATGGTGTGCATGATCGCGCTGGCCATGGCCATTTGCTCCAGCGCGAATTCGGCCACCCAGTTTGCCATTTACATGTCGGTGGCCAATCTTGGTGCATCAGCCGGCTCGAAGACCTACGGCATGATTGCCGAGCAGACGTCGTACGTCGAGGCATACCTGCTGCTTGGCGCCATTACGATCACGATGATCGCAATCACGTTCTTCCATCGTCACCGGCCGGAGCATCCGACCGGCCGCAAGCGGGCGCCGAGTTACACCGTGGGCATGGGCGCCGGCGGGTCGGGCATGTACTTTTCCGGAGCGATGCGCTGCCCCAAGTGCCGGTCCGACATGGAACAGGTGATGATCGACAACATCGAGGTCGATCGGTGTTTCTCCTGTCACGGCTTGTGGTTCGACGATGGCGAGCTCAGCAGGTTGCGTACCCGGGAGGCGGCTGCCGCGCTCGACATCGGCGATATCAAGACGGGCAAGAAACAAAACCAGATCGACCATTACCGCTGCCCGCGCTGCGCCGGCCCGATGCATCGCATGGTCGACCCCGGGCAACCGCACATCTGGTTCGAGCAGTGCGGTTCCTGTCGCGGTTCGTTCTTTGACGCCGGCGAGTTGACCGACCTGGTGACCGTATCCGTCGCGGATTTCTTCAAGCGCTTCGTAACGCCCGAGCGCCGCTGAGCTGCCTACCGCATCCCGATGTGCCGGCGGCTAAGGCCGCCACCACCCAGGCCTCCAGATGCTTGTCAGCCCTGCTCAGGCAGCAACCAGCAGCTTCTCGCGCAGGAACTCGGGGGCGAAATCGGCACCGTTGGGCCAAACCAGCGTATGCAGCTCCGGGTGGAGCTCGACCCGAGCGAAATAGGCCTCGTCGCGTAACGGCTCGAACACCTCGCCAAAGAGTTCTGCGGACAGGTCGACGGGGCCTTCGAGCCCGTCGTTGAACCGAAGCCAGACCGTATGGCCGCCCAGATACCTGGCTGCAATGATTCTTGTCAGCATACCGTTACTCCAGCGGCGCAATCCGCGTAAGACGCTGACCCGCCTGTGCACGATCCCACGCCGATATTAGCTCAGCTTTCCGCAGCACGCGCCATTCCTCCACCAGCGAGCGGACCCGCCTCGGCAGATTCCCGGTTACGAACCCGCTCTCGATAATGACGATGGCCTCATGCTCGCCGTACAGCGCATGGAAATGTGGCGGCGCATGATCGCGGTAGTAGATCGCAATCACGATCCCAAAGAAGCGGCTGATCTCAGGCACTTCATCAGCGTGTATCACAGGCTGTCGGCTTGGTAGAGCCGATAACTCCGCGAAATACAGCCTATTTGAGCTGTCGCAGCTGGGACGCTTCAGCATCGGCAACGACGTTCTCCATAAATTGGCTATCCAGCCCGTCCAGCAGTTCAGCTACACGACAGTCAAGAACTCGACAGATGCAGCGCTGATCATCGACGCCATGGACCTGCTCCACTCCGGGGCGCTGGTACGGAAGCAAAAGTACGTCGAGGTCAGAGAAATACAGAGCGAAGCGGGATCGAGCGTCGTGCAGCTGAACGTGCGACCGAAGGGCAAGAGCAAACCGACCTGAATGGCGAGGCGGTTTATGCCGGATGCGCTGCAGCGCCGAAGCTGAGTTCTTACCGCAAAACGTGTCTCAGCCCTACCGCATCCCGATATGCCGCCGGCTGATGTCCGCGACCGAGGGCGCGCCCACCTGGCCCATCACCATCGCCAGTTCCGCCTTCAGCATCTCCAGGACTTTCTCGACGCCCGGCTGGCCGAACGCCGCCAGGCCCCAGATATAGGCGCGACCGACACACACCGCATCGGCGCCGAGGGCCAGGGCCTTGAAGATGTCGGTACCGCGGCGGAAACCGCTGTCGATCATCACCGGCACGCGCTTGTTCACCGCCGCGACCACCTCGGGCAGGCTCTCGAGCGTGCCCCAGCCGCTGGCCTCGGCGCGGCCGCCGTGATTGGACACGTAGACCGCGTCGGCCCCGGCCTCCACCGCGCTGGCCGCATCCTCCTGCGTCACGATGCCCTTGACCACGATCTTCATCGAGCTCACCTGGCGGATCCGGTCGAGGTAGTCCCAGGTCATGTCGGCCATGTCGAAGTCGGCGAACGTGAACTGCGAACCCTGGTACATCGGGTTCATGCGCAGGAAGTCCTCGACGCTGCCCGTGCCGTGGCAGGTCGAGCAGTCGCGCTCGTCGGTGCGCACATGCTGGCCCAGCAGCACGCGGTTGCTGCCCGAATTGAGGTCCACGGTCAGCACGACCACCCGGGCCCCGGCGCGCTCGGCCCGCTCCAGCATCATCTGTGCCGTCGACCACTGGTTGGTCGGGTAGAACTGGAACCAGACCGGTGCGCCGCGCGCTGCGATCACCTCCTCGATCGGCGTGGTCGCCACGTTCGACAGGAGCTGCAGGTGGCCCTGCGCCTTGGCCGCCCGCGCCGTGGCGAGCTCCGCATCGGGATGGAAGGCACCCTGGCTGCCGACCGGGGCGAGCACGATCGGCGACTGGAGTGGCTCTCCGAGCAAGGTGGTCTCGAGGCTGACCGCGCGGGTGTCCACCATGCGCATCGGCCTCAAGTAAACCTGGTCGAAGGCGCGCCGGTTGGCGGAGAGGGTCTCGTTGCCATCGGTGCCGGTCGCCAGGTAGCCGTAGTGGGCCGGCGGCAGGTTGTGCTTCGCCACGGCGTGGAAGTCGAACACGTCCAGCGCATCGTCCGGCGACTTGATGAGGAAGTCGGGCAGCTCGATGGCGTCGAGCGACTCCTCGGCCAAGAGCCGCCCCGCCGCCGTGCAGTACAGCAACGGACTCGCCGCAAGAAACTTCAGCAACTGCCGACGGGCTGAGCTATCCATCGTGGTCTCCTCGCGTCGGCGTGCTGCCGCTCAGGGCCCGACGAGCGGCCGGGCCTCGGCGGAAACTAGCACGTGGCGACCTGCTGCTGAAGTCTCGGGCGACGGGGTCGGTGTCGTGTTTCCGCACTGGTCTTGACCCGCTCCAGTGGACACTTCACTGTCGCACCGGGAAGAGCAGGGAGCACGCCATGTCAAGGATCCGACTCACCCAGGCGCTGCGCGACGAGTACACCGCGCTGTTCCAGTCCTGCCAGGTCCGCGCCGGCAGTCTCGATTACGCCACCCGCTGGGCGCTGCGGATCGCGGAGCATCGGCCGGCCTATGCGGCCATCGCCGCCCGCAGCAACGTGCCCTGGCACCTGGTCGGCATCATTCACTATCGCGAATGCAGCCTCTATTTCACCCGTCACCTGCACAACGGCGATCCGCTGACCGAGTGCACGCGCCGCGTCCCGGCGGGCCGGCCGGCGCAGGGCGCGCCGCCCTTCCGCTTCGAGGACAGCGCGGTGGACGCGCTGCAGTACTCCGGCATGAGCCGCTGGCGCGACTGGTCGCTGCCCGGGATCCTCTATCGCCTTGAGGCCTACAACGGTCTCGGTTACCGGCTGTATCACCCCGACGTGCTCTCCCCCTACCTGTGGGGCCGCTCCTACCATTACGTGCGCGGCGGCTATGCCCGCGACGGCCAGTGGTCCGACACCTACGTGAACCGCCAGCTCGGCGTGGCCGTGCTGCTGCGGCGCATGACCGAGCTCGGGGTGATCGCCTTCGATGCTGCGGGCAGCCCGACACCGCCTGGCGAGGTGTCCGTGTGGGCGCGCTTCGAGGGCGTGCGCTACGGGCCGCGGCGCGTGAGCGAACTGGCCAGGGAGCTGCAGCGGACGCTCAACCTATTTCCCGAGATCCAGCTGCTGGAAGACGGGCGCGCCGGGCCGCTGACCTCGGCGGCGTTCCGGCGGGTAACGGGG
>Ga0209498_1000397_pt1 | contig 26783 bp, 15 predicted proteins | sample WalLakDeSediment_FD_184131 | JGI IMG/M metagenome (GOLD analysis project Ga0209498, IMG submission 184131) | Lake sediment microbial communities from Walker lake, Nevada to study Microbial Dark Matter (Phase II) - Walker Lake 11/02/13 Deep... | ecosystem: Environmental > Aquatic > Freshwater >...
ACATCACGCATGTGATAACTAAGTGCGTCGCTGATTTCATCGTCGAGAAATTCCAGTAGGCGTGCACGCGTATTGACAAGGTTCACCTTGACTCCGAGCGCACGAAAGGCCGATGCATATTCGCTGCCGATAACGCCCGCACCGTAAATCGTAATGCTCTCAGGCACTCTGTTCAGATTAAGCACCGTATCGCTGTCCAGTATTCTCGGATGTGAAAAATCCACGTCAGGTGGATGATACGGATGCGAACCGGCTGCAATGACGAAATGCGATGCGGTATAACGGCGGTCCAGATCGTCGTTGCCTCGTACGCTTATTACACCTGCATCGATGAACGTCGCGTTTCCGTGAAGAATGTCAATACCATTACGGTGATAAAACCCCTCCCTCTCGCGAACCTGCTGCATGACAACGGCTTCCACCTGTTCCATCAGTTCATTGAAGCTCAGTCGCATCGTCCGGGCAAGCTTATCAAACAAGCGATTGCTCCGCAAATCGGAATACTGCTGCACGATCCAAATCAGTGCTTTGCTTGGAATCGTTCCCCAGTGCGTGCACCCACCTCCGATCTGGTAATGCCTTTCCACAATCGCGACGGACTTCCCCTCCTTCGCAACCTTGATCGACGCGCCTTCGCCTCCCGGGCCGCTGCCGATTACTATGACATCGTAGTGTTTTTCCATGTATGCAACCCGCTGTAACGGGCGAAGTGATTTCTAATTGCTGTTCATTACAATATGAAATATAGCGATTTCAAGCGAATATCGACGCAATCCGAGAAAACCAGAAAGCTGGCGCGAATGCCTTCTCGTGAATTGTTTGACTGAATTCAGTGTTTTACAGTCATGTTACAAAGAACAGGAGGCGACATGCTCGCCGCTTTCATTATCGTACTAGCATTGACAGGCACTACCGGATGCAAGAGCCAGCATACGGACACCGTGGCGGCGCCCCGCAACGCGGTTGCTTGCGACACACAATATGAAACACCGAACAGAGGAGATCAACCAATGTATCCCTTGCAACTCAGCAGTGAAGAGTGGAAAAGCAGACTCACTCCTGAACAATACCGCATACTACGCGAGAGAGGAACCGAAGTAGCATTCACTGGCAAGTACAATGATTTCAAAAGTCATGGGCTGTACCACTGCGCGGGATGTGGCAGTACACTGTTCCACTCCGGCACAAAATACGACTCCGGCTCGGGTTGGCCCAGCTTCTGAAAGACGAGGCCATCAACATACACCGCGACACGAGTTACGGTATGCTGCGTGAAGAAGTGGTCTGCAGCAACTGCGGTGGGCATCTTGGGCATGTGTTCGACGATGGGCCACTTCCTACCGGACTTCGCTACTGCATCAACAGCATAGCGCTCACGTTCAAACCGCTCGAGTGAGCATTCAAGGTCGCCACTCAAGCAGCTTCCTGCATCTGCATCGAAGACGTATCCGTCAGCAAGTCGCAGCGAGCGCATCCGCAGTACTGTCCATGAGCGAATTCAATCTCTACTGTGAGACGAAGGTCATTATGGAAACTACTGCACCGCTGGGATCGCTGAGTATAGCAAATCGCCCAATCCCCGGAACGTCGGTCGGCTGGACAATGACACGGCCTCCGATTTCTGGAACTCTCTCCGAAAGTGCGTCCACATTTTCTACGGCCACGTAACCCAACCAATGCGAGGGAATCTCTCCCCATTCCGGTAATATTCGCATCATTCCAGCTACCTGTTTACCGTCTTTTTTGAAGATGGTGTATGTCTCCTCGCCCATGGGCATTTCTTCGGCTTCCCAGCCGAGTAACTCCGCATAGAATGTCTTGCACGCTGCTGTATCCGTCGTCTCAAGTTCATTCCATGCAAACAATCCGTTTTCCGGTATCTTTTGTTCAGCCATGACAAACCTTCCGGTCTAGTGAATGTTGATATATGATAACAGCAATGTACGAATTGAACATCATCAAAAACCACTCAACAATACCGTGCCAGCGTAACCTTCTTGTTCCATGTTTTGTCATTCTTATTTCACGGATTTCTTCAGCCGGGCATATCAAGTAGTTTATGAGGCGATGTCTATAACGCCTTTCAAGAAAAAATCTTTCTGGTTTCTGTTTTTTTGGGTTTCCATCGATGAAAAAATTTCATATACTACCATCGACCTGTTCCGGAATCACTGAATACCTAACAGCTCACCGGATTACCATGGTGCTACGTTACGCTCTATCCTTGTTGCCGGTATTTCTTCTCGTTCAATCGCTGAATGCTCAACCGCATTTGCAATTCCATCGCGTCGAAGTCCGCTATCCGACCATACGTTTGGCATTCAAAGTGAGCTGCGACGGTCAGTTCAGGAATGACATAGAACCAGAACATTACGAGGTCTATGAAAACGGTATCAAAGTCAAAGACGCGACGCTGTGGTGTCCTCCGGAGGTGGATTGCTGCGTATCGGTCGCGCTTGTATTCGACCGTTCTGGGAGTATGGCTGGTGAAAAAATCGAGTTGGTCAGAATCGGCGGTATGGCATTCGTTGCCTCGATGAATCCCGACGGCATTCCTTGCGATGAAGCCGCCGTGATCTCCTTTGCAGAGGATGTCACAACAGATGTCAGCATGACATCGAGTAAACCAGCCTTGCTCAACGCGATAAATTCGATTGAAGCTTGGGGATGGACAGCGCTTTGGGATGCCACGGCTGTGGGGATTCAGGAACTTGTCGCCAACGGGAAGAACCGCTGCAAAGCCGTCATCGTGTTGAGCGACGGCGGTGACAATCGCAGTCAGTATTTCAAAAACGTCCAGTCGGTTATTGCGCTCGCCCAATCACAGAATGTAAAAGTCTTTACAATCGGTTACGGCATACCACAGGGGGGGGTGGAGGAACTGAATCTACAACGGCTTTCACAGGAAACAGGCGCTGAATACTACTTCTCGGCTGACGGAACTGATATCGAACAAATCTATGCCAGTATCAAGGAGTCGATAAAAGAATCGTACAAGGAGTGCATCATTGAGTACGAATCCGACTGCCCCGATGGAAGCATGCGTACAGTCGAATTGCGTCTGAAGAATTTCTGCGGCGGTAACGCCATCGCAACCCGCACCTACATCGCACCTCTCGATAGATCGGTATTCAAACCGGTCACCTTGCGCGTCGGCGACGCGGAAGTCGGCGCCACGAAGGAAGTCGTTGTTCCGGTGCTACTGCAGTCACCTGTAAATGAAGTCTTCAGTAAGGCGAATTTTATTGTCGCATTCGATAGGAACGTGCTTCAACTGCTGCGCATCTCCACTGATGGTACATTGCTCGAAGGCCGCCCGATTCGGTATCAACAGATCGGCTCGGGGGTGCAAATTTTCCTGGACGAGCACATGCAGATGAACGAATTAGGCGGCGTGCTTGTGTATTTGCATTTCAGAGCGGGTGATGTCGCGAATACCGTCAATTCATTGCTCATGCTGCTCAATTGGAATTTCGAGGCATATTGTCTGTATCCGCTGATGTACCACGGCACAGTCAAGATTCGGCCTCGCGAGCCGGAACTACATTGCGAGATCATTGCTCCCGATGCGTTGAACTGGAACGACGTTGAAAAGCGATACGAACCGAATCCATTTACCGTCACCGTAGTCGTCTATAACACTGGTACAAAGGAAGCGTGGAATGTTCGGGCTCATCTCGTCGTCGACGAATCAGTGGTAACACTGGTGTCGCCGACGAATCCTCAACAGGAACTCTCGCCTCGCATCATTCAACCAGGATCGTCGGCTATGGCTCATTGGACTTTGCTGGCGGATAAGCAGGAGGATCTGGATTCCATCGGCGTCTATTTCTCCGTCTCTGCCGACAACTATCCGATGTTTGCTTGCTGGCAACGTATCGTCATCGATCCCGCATTGAATTCCGCACTCGCATGTGAGATAGAAGCGCCCGATACCGTGTATTTCCGGGAACAATTCTATGAACCTGAGGAATTCGATATCACCGTCCGAGCTATAAATATCGGAAGCGGGCAAACGCAAGATGTCCGAGCGCAATTGTTGCAGGACACTCGTTTCGCTATTGTCCCCCCTGCTTCAAAAATCCTTGCGGACGTACTTCTCCCCACTGAAAGCGCGGAAGAGACGTTCCGCGTTCGTATTAATCCGCGGACAACAGACGGGTACGATACGCTTCGCATCAACATTCAGGGCGATGACACGAATCCTGCTTGGTGCTACCATCCTGTATGGGTACAACGTGTACGGATGCCCGAGTTCGTCCTGCAGTGCGAAGCGGAACCCGACTCGCTCGTCTTCTCCGACGATACGTACGAGTACATTCCCAATCCCTTCAACGTCTCTACTTTCACGGAGAATATTGGTGAAACATACGCCGAGGACTGTCAAATCATGTTTGTCGGTCCGGAATTCTTCACACCCGTCGGGACGAATCTCCGCTCACTCGGAACAATGCAGGTCGGAGACAGGCATACCGAACATTGGACTATCAGAGCTTTACCTCGCGTTACGGCCGGTTGGGACACGTTGCACTTTCAGGTAACAGGACGTGGTGGCCTCGGCAAGCAAATCGTTCTTGCGGAATGTTTCGTCCCCGTGTATGTTCCAGCCGTGCGACGACCGGCATATACGATGGAATGCAGCGCACCCGACTCGCTTGTCTATATTGACAACCAATACCAGCCCCAACCGGTATTCACGCTTCGCATTAGAAATGTCGGTACTGCTACCGGACGCGGGCTCAATCCAACACTGATACTACCTCCACTGCTGTCTCTCGCGCCGGGTGAACGCGCGGAGAAATACATATCATCACTCGCTGTCGGTGAGTTCATCGATATAGAATGGAAATTGCATCCGGAAATGCGATCCTACGATGGCGACTACAGGTTGTGTGCAATAGTGATTGATTCCATCGGCGAAAGTGACCAGTGCTGTACGGATATTTATATCCCAAAAACTGAAAATCCGATTCTTTTGCCAACGTGCTGGAGCGTGGACAGTCTATACATCGATAGCCAGACTGGTTCATATTTAGGCAATCCGTTCGATGTTGTGCTCAATCTCACGAATGCCGGAATCGGTGTCGCCGAAAACGTTCGGGTTTCCATTTCTGTTCTGGGATCGTTCATGCAAGTGCTCGATCCGCCGGAGCAAGCACTCGGGATCATCGAAGCAGGGCAGTCGACTCGCGTCGTCTGGCAGGTGGAAGCGTTGAAGCGTCCGGTATCCGAGTCTGTTCCAATTCTTATCACTGTGACGGCAGACAATCACGGAGACGCCGAATGCGATCTTTCCGTCTTCGTGCCCGCTGCTGAATCACCTTTTCTGACAACACAGTGTTCGTCCACTCCGGAGGATTCACTCTTCTTTGATTGGAACACCGGTGACTTCGAGCATTCAATCTGTACACTCCGTTTCGAAGTAAGAAATACCGGAACCGTTACTGCAATGAACGTCGATGCACTTCTCATCGTCCCATCAGGCGTCACTCTCTCTGGGAACGAAAGTCCCCAGAAGCGACTCGATCCGCCCAATCTCGAACCCGGTCAGAGTGCTGTCGTCACGTGGACATTCCAGGCGTTACGGAGCGATGACAATGTCATCCGGCATTTCCGTTTCATTGCCCGCTGCGACAATGCAGATGATGCGGTTTGTGTCGATTCTCTCTTCGTCCAGGGTTCTCCGCGTTACGCCACCGTTACCTTGCCGGCGTATGTGCTCATGCGCTATGGACAGAAAAAGGAAATTCCTATCAGCATCGACAGAACCATCGGGAAAGACCTTTCCGAGTATTTGTTGCATCTCGATTTTGACCCGACGGTGATACGCGTTCTTGGTATCAGCAATGCGAGGACACTCACAGCTATTGGATGGGTTGGAGCAAAATATCGTCATGTTTCTCCAGGGCGTATAGAAATAAGCGACTATACGACCGGATCTCCTCTCGCGACAGAGTCTGGTGTATTGCTCTATCTCACAGTTGAAGGAATTTACGACGCCGAGGGTGATATTGCCGACTTTGGCGAAACCACGCTGCGTCTGGACCCAAGCACAGCGCTGATGAATCGTGGAATAATTCAGGTGCTCACTGTCAACGGCAGTGCTATCGTCACGAATCCGTGTCTCGAGCCACTTCTCGCTGCCGAACCCGTAGTCCTTGAACAAAACCGCCCGAATCCGTTCAACCCTCAGACCACGATCTTCTTCTCGCTGCGTCAGGAACAGTCTGTGAGATTGACGGTTCTGGATGTACACGGGCGCGTCGTCAGTACACTTGTCGACCGGACGCTTCCGGCGGGGAAGCATCAGTTCGTGTTCGATGCGGAGCACTTGCCCTCAGGTATGTATCTCTACCGACTCGAATCCCCCGGGCATGTGCAAACAAGAAAAATGATTTTCGCCCGTTAAAGGGATATGAACAAACATCCGATGACGCTGTTCGCCATTCTGATCGCCGCGACACTGTTACTTGCGGGAAATGTGCTGTCGTATGGACAAGGCGCTCAACACGACATCCGATGCACCGTTTCCGGACCGGATTCCATTCCTTTCGATAAAACAACATTCAGCAATTACCTACCACCCGAATTCGAGATAACCGTTTCGGTTGTCAATTTCGGACAGAGTGTCGTCGATTCCGTCGTCGTTTTCCCGCGTTCCAATCAACGCTTCACCATTGTCCCACCAGCCAGTGTGCTGCTGGCAGCAGTATTCAGACCAGGCGATTCGCTACTTGCGCGTTTCACGCTTCGCGTCAATCCGAAGTCCGTCAGTGGTGACGATACTCTGATAGTCGCCGTATCCGGAAAGGATGGTGCGCGTACGGAATGCCGGCTGATCATATGGGTTGAAAAAGAGTATCGGCCCGTAAATGTTTTATTATGTCCCCCAGAAGAAAGCATATTCAGCGAATTTGTGGATTCACTCAACGCGTACGTCCCGAATCCTTTGACCTTCCCGTTAGTCGTTGAGAATCGTGGTGATGCTCCTTCCCGAGATACACGCATACTCTATGTCGCCACCCCTTCGTTAACGCTCGCCGACGGCCAGCCTCAATCAATCGACTTGGGGAATCTTGCACCGGGACAACGCGTAGAGAAACTGTTTCAACTCAGAATAGTTCCTCGAAACACTGATACAACTGTCACTGTACGATTCCGCGTTCAGGGAAAAGGTGGAATCGGTGACCGCATCATTGATACGATTTGCACGTACGAGTTACACATACCTGCTGCTCGGGAGGTGCTGTTCGAACTGCAATGCGAGAATCATCTTGGAATTCGCTTCGAAAACGGACGATACACCCCGAACCCCTTTTTGTGGACGGTGCATGTCCGAAACGTCGGCAACAGCCGCGCGAAAGATGTGCGAGCCACCATCGCATTGCCCGTCTCCTACGTCTTGGAAGGTATGTCCAGTGAACAACTCTTAGGAGATCTGAACCCTGATGAGGAGGCACAGGTACAATGGACGATTCGCGCCCTTCCCGTGTTCAAACCTGACAGCAGTCTGATCTGCGTGAGAGTTTTTGATGCATTCAATCGCATGGCCGAATGCTGCGACAGTATTATACTCCCTTCTGTTCGCGCTCCGCATCTCCAATCGAACTGCATAATACTTCCCGACACTATACGCGTCGATGTTGCAACGGGACTCTATCAACCCTCGGAATTCTTTGCCGATCTGATTTTACGAAATACGGGTACGGACCCAGCCGACACTGTTCAGGTGGAATTGATTATCGCCGACCCCGATATCAACGTTGTCTCGCCGGCACAAACACGCGTCTATGTAGGAGACCATTTCCCCGAAAACACCGAGCAGACCATACGATGGGTTATTGCCCCTCTCCCTATTCAGCAACCGCGTGACATCAGCATACTGTTTCGCGTCACCAGTAGAAATCACCATACCATCACATCTGCTTGCAACGTTTACATCGAAGCCGCGCTGCTCCCAGAATTTACTTGCGATGCGTACACGTTTCCCGACGATACGCTTCATTACTCCATCTCAACTCTCGAATACGACCCGCTTCGTTTCACGGCCACTATTCGGAATGTTGGCAATATCGCCGCGAGAAATATTGAAGCCACCATTTTGCTTCCTTCGGATATCAGTCTACCGGCAAATGAAGACGCCGTACGAAGACTATCGACAGCTTTGGGTGTTGATTCAAGCTGGACGGTTTCATGGTCTCTTTCGCCGCGAAAAAAACGAGAAGGTACACTCGACACAATACGGGTCGAATTCCGGTCAGGCTTGCTGCGAAGCTATTGCGAAACGTGGATTTTCGTCGTCGGTATCCCCCCGGTGACCGTCTTCACCATTCCGCGCGATGCACTTGATCGCTACGGGATGGAAGTGACCGTTCCGATACTCATCGATGAGTCTCAAAACAAAGATATCAGAGAAATCGATTTGCTTATCGGATATGATAACACGAAAATTGCATACGTCGCATTCGAAACGGATGACGCCCTGTTCGAGAATGGGTGGCTGGTTTCCGTCAATGATACCGACGGGTTGATACGCCTTCTGGCCAACAGTCTTGCTTCCCCTCTCTCCGGTATAGGCGAACTTCTTCGTCTCCGCTTTCGCGTGATATTCGGCGATGGCCCTGACGCACTTCGCACTTCCGGTACCATGTTGACATTCGATTCGCTCGCTAGTTCGGTCAACAAGGGATCGGTGCTCGCGCGATTCCATAACGGCTATATCACTGTCAGCGGTGATTGTCTCTATCCGCTCAGAGCAACGGAGAATTACGTCAGTCTTCAAAATCGGCCCAATCCCTTCAATCCTGGAACGCTGGTGAATTTCACGCTTCGTCGTAATGCACATGCCGTCCTTCTGGTTCGAGACGTTCTGGGACGGACCGTCGCGCAACTCTGTGACGGACAGTTTGACGAGGGCACGCACGAGTTTCGTTTCGATGCTCTGGGTCTCCCCTCCGGCTCATACTTGAGCATTCTGTTTCTCGACGGCGAACCGGCCGCTTACCATCGAATGCTTCTTCAGCGCTAGCAGCAGCTCCCATGAAACATGTTCCTTCTCACATAGCGACAACGATTATCGATACGGATTTTCACTACCCGAAGTGTGTCGAATAATCAATTGCAACGCGGTGACATAATCAGACTACGGAGACCATGTTGTCTTCTGCATTTCGATTGTGTTGTATTTTTCCTCACCCTGATGATGAGAGTTTTCTTACTGGTGGCAGCATCGCGTATTGTGCGCATGAATTGGGCGCGGAGGTGTCGCTATACACGCTCACACGCGGAGAGAGTAGTCGTCATGCCCGACGCTTGGGGATCACGCCAGACGAACTTGCGCGTCGTCGTTCTGTGGAAGTCGTCGAAGCAGCCCGAATACTGGGCATCACCCGCTTTTTCCAAGGAGATTATCCCGATGGCGGCCTGCGTGATATAGAGCCACAAATCATAGAGCGTGATATTGAAGAAAAAATCTTGTTCTTACGCCCGCACGTGCTGCTTACCTTCGATGTCCAAGGTGGGTCCGGCCATCCCGATCATATAGTAACTCATCATATCGTGAAACGCGTTTTCGTTCGACTCCGAAACGAAATCACCTCTTTACAGCGTCTCGCGTACACGGTGTTGCCACAGGTGCGCATTGCTACTTGGCCCAGAAAAGTATTCGGCGTTGAGGAGCATCGCATCCATGCTATCCTCCATGTTGCCCGACACTATCAAACGGAACGTGCCGCCATTCATGCTCATAGAAGCGTCGTTGGCGATGTGCTTGATTATAATCATGACAATTGGATGTTGTGGGAACATGAGTACTTTTCGTTTTTCAATGAGCGAATATCCCCACCGGCGAACAGTCTGTTCGACGGTCTGTTGCAGCAGTAATTTTCTCTGGAGATAGGAATGAACGGTAGAAACATCAGCCTGAACCTGAACGTGCGGGGGCTTTCTCCCTCGGCCACTCTTGCGATCAATGCACGATGTAATGAGTTGATGCGTGAAGGAAAACGCGTGTTTAAATTAGGGTTAGGACAGTCACCCTTTCCCGTCCCGGGCATTATTGTGGACGCACTCCGAAATCATGCGCATGAAAAAGATTATCTCCCCGTAAAGGGATTACCCGAACTGCGGGAGGCCGTAGCGAATTTTCACCGTCGCAAAGACCAAGTCAACGCCTCTCCCGACGGAGTGCTGATAGGCCCGGGTTCGAAAGAGTTGATGTTTCTGCTGCAACTTGTGTACTATGGCGAGATTCTACTTCCAACGCCCTGTTGGGTGTCGTATGGGCCTCAAGCTCAAATCATCGGGCGTAACGTCAAGTTCATCCATACGACGTGGGAGGAGCGTTGGCGCATTTCACATGAAGGGTTGCGGCGCTATTTAGAGCAGGAAAATGACACGTATCGTCCGCGCTTGCTCATCCTGAATTACCCGGGGAATCCGGATGGTGACACGTACAATATGGAGGAATTGCAGAGACTGGCGGAAATCGCCCGCGAGTACGAGATGATTCTATTGTCAGACGAGATATATGGTCAACTTTCGCATTCCGGAGGACACTTTTCCATCGCCAGGTTCTATCCTGAAGGTACGATTATAAGCTCAGGATTATCAAAGTGGTGCGGTGCTGGTGGCTGGCGACTCGGGACCTTCACTTTTCCGAAGCCTCTCTCTTGGCTTCTCGACGCCATGGCGATTGTCGCAAGCGAGACGTTCACATCCGTCAGCGCACCGATACAGCACGCTGCCGTCCACGCCTTTCGGGGCGGAAGCGAAATCGAAACATATCTCTGCCACGCACGAAGAATCTTGAAAACTCTAGGCAATGCCTGCGCGAGTATTCTCACATCAGCAGGCATACGCGTGCACAAGCCGGAAGGTGCATTCTATCTTTTCGCTGATTTTTCACCGCACACAAGCGCTTTCAAGTCACGAGGCATAAACGACGGTCGAGAACTGTCCGAACGCCTGTTACTCGACACCGGCGTCGCCGTGCTGCCCGGAGTTGATTTTGAACGACCATTGGAGGAAATGACTGCACGTCTCGCCTATGTGAATTTCGACGGTGCGCAAGCCCTCGCGGCAAGCAAACAAATTCCTCTCGATCAGAATCTTGATGACTCGTTTATACAAACGCATTGCGCTGATACACTTGAGGCAATGAAACGCATTGCGGTGTGGACAACATCTTGATTTCTTCGTCGGGAAGGTTCGACTGAACAACGGCGTACTTTTTCCGGGTATTCGCACGTCTTATTCCCTTGCGCACAATGCGTCGCCGGTCATGTACACTTGGATGGTATATGCCTCCCGCATGCCGGATTATGCTAGCGTAGAATTCGTGTCGTCGTCATTCGATACTAGACAGATCCACGTTCTTCTTTCCAAACCATAGCATCAACTATGTTACCTGCTACTCCCCCCCTGCAAGACGAAGTTATAGTCATCGGCAATTGGGCGACAACGATACTACCAAGCCGAAACACTAGCTTCACCAGCAATTTCAGATAGCTCGTTCAGCAACTTCACCTGACGTAACACAGCAGGAACTCAGTGTTGCGCCACCACTTTCACTTCTTCCTGCCTGAAGTTGACGGCTACCAGCTTCGAAACCCCTTCTTCCTCCATAGTAACACCGTAGAGCGTATCCGCCGCCGCCATGGTCCGCTTGTTGTGCGTAACGACTATGAATTGCGTCTTCTCTGAAAAGTCCCTGAGAATTCGTATGAAGCGATCGATATTTGCATCATCCAACGGTGCATCCACCTCGTCCAGAATACAGAATGGACTGGGTTTAACGAGATATATTCCAAAAAGGAGCGCAATAGCTGTCAATGTTTTTTCGCCCCCGGACAGCATATCGATGGTATGCGGGCGCTTCCCGCGTGGTTTGGCGATAATATCGATTTTCGCTTCGAGTGGATCCTCGTTCTCCCCGAGAATCAAATCGACTTCATCTCCTTCGTCAAACAACGACTTGAATATTTTGATGAAATTATCTCTGACGAGACCGAACGTCTCGGAGAATTTTTGCTTCGCTGTTTCATTTATCTCTCGTATGGTATCCCGAAGCGTGTGCTGCGAAGAGACGAGGTCTTCGCGCTGGGCATTCAGCAAATCGAATCGTTCCTTCTCCTCCTTCCATTCCTCGAAGGCGAGTGGATTGACTGGACCCAAGCTTCGTATTTTTTGCTTCAGGTCGTTAATTTCTTCTCTCGCTTGTGCCAGATCGAATACGTCTTCTTCCTCAAGTTCGTCGCAAGTGAGCTCGATTTCGTATTCATTGGTCGCATGCTCTTGAAGCGTAGCGAGCCGCTGACGTATCTCGCTTACTTTCAACTCCATCTCATGTGACAAGGTCATAGCCTGATTCTGCTTTTGCCGTTCCTCCTGAAGTACTTTTTCCACGCGCCTCGTTTCATCTTTCTTTTCTTCGAGCTGATGTTCGATCTGTTCAAGTTCCTCGCGTGCAGCTTGTTCGTCATGTTGTAACCGCATTAATTCCTCACGAATCATGGCTATTTCATGAACAAGTGCTTCCGCGTTTTTCCGTGTGCTGTCCACATCGTCTAACGCTATCCTGAGCTTCTCCTCGGTCTGACGAAGCGTCTCGGATAATCGATCGAATTCGTTCCGAAGATTCTGAATCTCTCCTCGCTTCCGAACAATCGACAGATTTGCCGAGTTCAGTCCTTCGTTCGAACGATTATAGGAGTGTTCCAATTCTGACAGAATTTCGTTCTCACTCTGCACTTCCTCCTCTATCTCTTTCTGTTGTCGCTCGAGTTCGCTAAGACCTGGTGCTACTTGCCCGATTCTGTTTTCTATTTCCCGCTGCTCTTCACCGAGCCGGGTTTTTCCTTCTCCACTCTTTTGCAGAATACGTTCATATTTTTCTATCTCGAAGAGCATTTGCGCAATTCGACGCTCATGTGCCGACAAATCCTGTTGTGTCTGTTTCATTTTCTCGGTATAGACTCGAAGATCTATCGAGGCATATTCATGGTTCTTCTGTTCATGTTCAGCTTGGTTTTCAACAAGACGCTGCTTAAGCGACTCCACTTCTCGATGTAACGCATTGATCTGATCCTGCTTCCCGATCATGCTGCCTTCATCCTGTCCGTGACTTCCACCGCGAACAAGGCCGGAGCTATCGAATATATCGCCTATGATCGTCACGCAACGCAGATCCGGGTACTCCCGAATACAGGTGTTCGCTATTTCGGGATCGCGCACGATGAGTGTGCGACGCAACAACATATGAAACAAGTCACGATACTGAGCGTCGAACACCACAAGGTCCACTGCCCAACCTAGAATTCCGTCGCCGGCGATCGGAAATGTCACCGCTTTTACTTCGGGAATTCTGGACAGACATGCAAACGTGGCTTTGCCTTTTCTGTTCTCGCGGAGAGTGCGTACACCGCTGATTGCCTCGCTGATGTCATTCACGAGGATGTAGTGTGCTGCATCGCCAAGCGCGGCTTCCACGGCCACCCGAAGATCTTCTTTCGTGTTTATCGCATCCGCTATCGTACCGTAGCGCGAAGTCGACCAATCCCTGTTTCGCAAGAGATGTTGAACACTTTTGTTATAGCCTTCAAGTCTGTCGACCAACCCGTTCAGAAAATCGATCTTTGTCATCTTCTCGCCAATCAATCCCTGAATTTCAAACGCACGGTTCTGTAGTTGATCGATGTCGCTTCGGAGTGCTTGTTTGCGTTCTTCCATCCCGTGGAATTCTCTTTCTGCCGCGAGAACTGTCTCGGACAACTCTGCCTGTCCTCGGTCCACTTCTGCAAGTTGTACGCGCTGGGCATCGAGATTCCGGACTGCATCGTCCTCTTCGTCATTCATCCGCGTCCTGTTGGCTTCGATCGCTTCCAAGCGAGTACGCAATCTCTCCAATTCATTTTGCAGTGTGGAATGCTGTTGCATCAATTGCATTCGAAGCGTCTGACGGGATTCGGATCTCAGTTTTTTTTCCGTCAATTGTTCTTCAATGACGCGGTGTGTTTCCCGCAAACTCGACCCTTCCTGTTCAAGGACTTCCAGTTCCGCTGCCAGCACTTCCAATCGAAGCGTAAGATCCGTCTTGTTCTTTTCTATATCGGATATTTTTATTTCGTAATCCTGTATGGCGTCATTAAGGCTTTCCACGCGCTGAATGCGTGATCGTTCCCTTTCCTCGCTCACAAGAAGCGTCTGTCTCCGTTCATTGCTCGATGAAGATATGTTCTGAACACGTTCCCGATTCTGTTGTTGTTTGTACTCTATTTCACTAAGTTCGTTACGGAATTCCTCGAGTAAGGCCTCTTCCTTTTCGAGTCGTTCGTGAATCGATTCTCTCTCCTCCAGAGTTTTTTTCAATTTTCTTTCGAGCGGTTCAAGCCGAGCGGACAAACTGGCGTAGTCGCGCTGCATCACGTCCACCTCCAGCAGACGTAGGCGCTCCATATACTCGTTGTACCGTTCGGCTTTTCGGGCCTGCCTGTTGAGCGAGTTCACCACCTTCGAGACTTCGGATATTATGTCATCGACGCGAAGCAAATCACCATCGACATCCTCCAGTTTTCTGATGGCTTCCTTTCTCTTCGCCTTGTACTTCGTGACTCCGGCAGCTTCTTCGAACAACCTCCTGCGTTCTTCGACTTTGTCGCTGAGAATTGTTTCCACCATTTTCAGTTCGATCACGGAATAGGCGTTGGAGCCCATGCCGGTATCCATGAACAGATGAACGATATCTTTCAGTCGACAGACGGTCTTGTTCAGAAAATATTCGCTCTCCCCGGATCGAAAGACTCGCCGTGTTATCGACACCTCGCTGTATTCGAGTGGAAGTATCCCGCTTCTGTTCTCTATGGTCAACGACACTTCAGCCATGCCGATGGGCTTGAGGTGTTTCGTACCATTAAAGATAATATCCTCCATTTTATCGCTACGCAACGTCGAATACCGCTGTTCACCCAACGCCCACCGCAAGGCATCAACGATGTTGGTCTTGCCACAGCCATTAGGGCCGACAATAGCTGTTATACCGTTATCGAGAACGAGGTTCGTTTTGTTCGCGAAGGATTTGAACCCAAAGATTTCTATCTTGCTCAAATACATGGGAATCTATGGTATATCGAAAATTTGTTACACGACCAGGCCGCGCATGCTTAACCACAATTCGGCAAAGTAGCGCAAATAGGCGAAAATTTCATAGCTATTGTTCAAAAACAGCAGCCAGAAAAACAAACCGCTTAGCAGAACTGCGTATCCGCCCAGATAGAAAAACACTGGTCTAACGTCGAAGACGACGGCGGTACCTTTGAAAAACCTGCTGATAATCCAAACGTGAAAGCCGATATAGGTCATGATTACGAGGATTTCAACAATTGTATTCCCCAAAACGCGATACAAAATCATGCCGAAAGGTGCCAGAATGCCGATCGGCAGCACCGACCACATTGTAACGCTGTATGCATCGAACAACGCGACTTTTTTCCGAAACAAGAATGCTGCTACTCGAATCAGAACGGTAAGAAGCAGCAGTACGACAAAGAACGCACCGGTTGTCACCAAGATGTTTTCCAGGGGGTTCCAAGCCGCGTAGTTCATCCATTTCTTCACTGCTGTTTCGTGAACAAATTGGGCGATCACATGATCGACCAGCACATTCGTCCGAGCATGATACAGGAGGTTCGCAAACACGAGAGCCGCCGATAGCGAACCAATTACCCCAACCATCGAAGTTTGAAATATCGACAACATTCTCTGATCACGAACATCCGAGAAAAAATTGTATGGACGCAGAAACGACCGCACTACATTTTCCCTGAACCTTCTGAACAGATTGTACACCGTAGCGAACACGAAAATCACGAAAATTCCGAATACCACGAAACTTGCCGGATGCTCTTCCTCATGCGTACCTGTTGTGAGAATCGGCGGCTTTTCGTTGTTGAAACACGCCTTAAGAATATCGTACGCCATGCGTTTTTGCCTGTAATGGTCCACCACCCCCGAGGTCGCGGTAAACTCATGCACACGATCGATTGCCATGATCGGCTTTGTCACGCCCCAATCGGCGAAGGAATGCACAACGAGTCCGGCGTAGCGCTGCTCTTGAATAACGGTATACATGTCGAGATAAAACTGTGCCTGTGCGTCAACAGATCGCGGATCGCTGTACCCGCTGTAATTTCCCACTTGTACGGGGTACGATAGCGAAGAAATCATTATTGGTTTATCGAATGCATGCTGATCGATTGTTGTCAGGAGCTTCGAAATCTTGGAAAACGATTCAGGTGCGACATCTATTCCCGCTACGTCGAGAAGATCGGGCAACTTTTCGGGTATATGGTTCTGGAATGTCGCATATGCGAGCATCGGTCCGTATTGTTTGATTAATGGAACAAGATCGGCGATCCATTCTTCCATATCCCCGTCATGTTCCGTTCCGACGTATTGCGCGACCCCGATCCCAACCAGCGACGGCCTCGAGTAATCTCTCGCAAGCATTTCCCGTATCATATTTCTCGCGCTCGTTCTCGCACCCGCTTTACTCAGCAAACCCGTCGGAGTCAACCCCATTGGAATATCGAGAAACACCAAAAGACCATATCTGTCGCACAGAGAAAGGAAATGCGGATGAACCGATCCGGCGACAAGGCGTACGGCATTCGCTCCGAGATTCTTCATCAACAACACGTCGCGTTCCATTTCTCCGACGCTCATCGATCGTCCATTCCTGGGCGAGTCCTCCATATAGCTGAGCGCCTTGATGAATATTCTTTCGTTATTGAGAAATACCCCTTCTTTCCTTGCATCAAGACGCCGAAAACCGATCTGCGTCTTCGTTTCATCCAACACCTTCACGCCGTGCAACGTTCTCTGCCGGAGCACGTACAGATTCGGTCTATCGGGCGACCACACGCGTACAGACGGGAGAGTCAATTCAAGTTGCACCTCTGTAAGCCGATCGGATTCCACAACGATTCGCTTTGCTTCGCTACTCGATAGCACCTGCTTGCTGACAGGGTCAATGACTTCGACGATATGTGTCAGGACGGCCTTGCCGAAATCAACGGCCAACGTTGTATCTCCGGGAACCCCAAAGATTACGCCGGAATTCAGGATGGCTTTATATGAAATAGTCCCGGGCCGACCTTCTCCGGTACTGCTTGTCGATACGTAGGTTTCCTGTACCCACACGCCGCTATGTGCGATGATAGCGATGTCGTGAACAATCCCGCCATAGTTTGTTCTATCCCACAGTTGCTCGTACCTCGGCAAGGTCTCGTGTGGATTTAGTTCGTTGTGCACCAGAATCTCTATTGAGTTAGTACCGGCTCGTATTATCCCGGGCGAAACTTTGAAGCCGAACGAGGTCAAGCCCGCATGTTTGCCGACAAACTGCCCGTTGATGCTGATTTCACAATAATATGAAATGCTTTGCGCTACGAGTTGAAACACGCTTGCAGCGGGCAGCTCGGATGGAACGACGAACTCCCGAGAAAAAACACCGCGTCTTCTTCCCTTCCACGAAGCAGGAAGCGTCACCTCCGTCCAAACCGACTCGTCTCCTTCACGAAACTGCCAGCGGCCGTTCAGATCGATAACGCTTTTCTTGGCAGCGGGTGGAGTCACCCCGTACGTGGCGTCGGCCGGTATCACCCGTGCCTGTTGAGGTAGCTCTTGCGCCTGCACAGCGCATAGTCCCAGCAGGACAAACAACGATAACGAAAAAACCATGAAACGATCCTGTAGCATTTGACCATACTGCATTGGTAATCACCTTACACGTATGCTAGAACACCAATGTACGAAACATGCACGAAGATAAAAAGACGTGTCAAGCATGAATTCCGTACGGAGCGGTTGATGCTCTCCAATCTCAAGCTCCGTGCTCGCATCCAGCTCCGCCGAGACCATCGCTGCATAAAATCAATAATAACAATCACTTAGATATATCTCTCATTAGGGGTGCCGTTCTTCCCGATTTCCCCTTCTCAGTTCGATCACCTTGTTCGAATCAGACTTATCGGACTTGATATGTAGCATCTTCGATCGTAAGGATGTTCTGTTAAACAATTGCGCAATACTCTTGACATAGACTGCTTGCCTCCGGCAACGAGCAAACGCTCGACAAGCACCTAGAACTTAGCGGTAACTACCAGCATGTCTCGCACGTTCTCCAACAGATCGGGCATCGACTTCGAGACGTCATTCGCAGATATTCAGCATCACAGTGATTCGAGTTTATCCTTCCCTTGCTCTCATTACATCGACGGATGCAGCACTTGACACATACGACTGTTTCACGTGAAACAAAGACGTAAGAAGCTGTTTCGCGGCTTAGGAGTATCTTTCCGTGAAATGCTATGACTTCTCCACAACGTGTACTGTCTGCAACCCCGATTTTTTATGTTCTGATAGCCGTGTACACATCTCCGGGTTGTCTATTTCGATCTGGAGTACGGAATCATGTTCTGCACGCGCTCCTTGATTTATATAAAATCCATCATGCAATCCTGCGAGAGGAAAGTTACCACCCTCTCTCGTATACATCCCCTCGGTTTAATTGCTAACGTGTCCGGCAGAGTCTCCATGATCGCCTGTGTAACGACGCGGATACGTGCGTTTCTTTGCGGCTCGCACTCACTCGGCAAGTCCGCAAATAGGCTATGAGTAAAAAAACACCCCGATGCTGCCATCGGGGGTGTTTCACGTGAAACATGCTGACGAGCCATTCTGTTTTATCTTTTCTTCCTGTTTACTTTCTGTTGCTCTTTCGCCTTCTCCTGAAGATTTGTCATGGCTCGCTCCGTCCAGCTCTTTTTCTTGCCGGGTTTCTGAGCTACCTTCACCAAAGGTTCGTGTTGATGTTTCTTATTGATAAACCATTGTTGACCGATGGAAAGAATATTGAACATGAAATAGTAAAGATTCAAGCCCGAAGGAAACGAGTTGAATAAAATCCAGAACAATACGGGCATCATGTACACCATGGATTTCTGTCTCGGATCCTTGATTGTCATTTTCTGCTGTATGAACATAGTAATGGCCATGAGCAAGGCTAATCCACTTATGAAGGACATCCCGAGCAACGGTATCTTGAACGGGAGCGTGAAAAGTATATCGGGACCTGACAAATCATTTATCCAGCCGAAAAACGGCTTCTGCCTCAAATCAATCGTTGAGCGAAAAATACTGAATAAAGCAAAGAGTATCGGCATCTGTAACAGCATCGGCAAACATCCGCCAGCGGGATTCACACCGTACTCCTTGTAAAGCTTCATCATCTCCATGTTCTGCTTCTGCTGATCTTCTTTATGCTTCTCGCGCAACTCGTTAACCATCGGCTGCAACTTCTGCATCCTTTGCATGGACTTCAAGCTTGTCTTCGTGAGTGGATGCAGCAGCAACTTGATCAATATGGAGAATAGTATTATGACGATGCCGAAGTTCGGGATGAAGCGATGAATGAATGAAAACAGCGGCATGACCAAATACTCGGAAAACGGTCGAACGATAACCGCCCACCCCAGACTCAAGGTCTGTTCGAGTCCTTCGTACTGTGCTTTCAGCAGATCATATTCCATCGGACCGATGAATATGGTGAAGCTCGAAGTTTCTCTGTCCTTGCCCCGGTACTTTACCTTGAACGCCGTTTCGTAGATTTCACGCTGCCCTTCGTTTGGCAACGGAATCGTTATACCTTCGAGATATGCTCCCATTCCCAAAAAACCGTCTCGTCCAATGAGTGCATTCATGAAATACTTGTTGTTCACTGCGATCCATGCAACATCACCGGAGATGTCCGCCTTGGTGACTTTCTTCATATCGTCTGCGTCGATGGACTTTCGCGAATTATCTACATAGGCATGCGCTTCAGCAAAGCTCGCTTCCTCTACACTGTTCCACTCCGTCAACGCAGGAGAATGCACCACGACCTGGTATTCGTTATTCGCGATGACGGCATCCATGTTCACCATTTCTATATCCAAGTCTACGTTATATCCACCACCTCGAACAACGAAGCGCTTCACGATTTTCACGCTGTCACCACGCACATGACACACGGCTTCAATGGTATACGATGCAGTATCTTCCAGGACGATTTTACCACCTTCGGGCCACGGGCTTATTCGGAAATACAGGTCTTTTGTGTCCACAAATCGGCCGTCCGAACTCGCGAAAACGATGTTGTAATCCGTCTCCCGTTTCCAATCAATAAGCTGAAGCGGTCTTTGGTCCCATGTCTTGAAATCCTTCAGGGTCCATCTGTAAATGCTACCCCCCTTCGTGTTGAAGCGAACGATGTATTTTTCTGTTTCTACAGTTAGAAAATGTTCCTCGCCCGTTGCGACATCAACGAACCATTGGCCATACTTCCTGTATGCATCCGTCGGTCTCGTAGTGTCGGGGCGATCCACCGGGAACATTTCCTCCTCCGGCCGCGCATCGGAACTGCTCTCCTGGTCAATGCTGTCCCGTTGCAACGGTGTTTCTTGCTGTTGCATTTGCGAAGGGTCCGGAGTCATGTAGAACATCCAGAAAATGAACAGGACGGCTATTAATATGAACCCGAGGACGGCTTGTCTGTCCATGATTTTCTTCTCTCTTGATGGTAGTTATGGTACCGGGTCGAATCCACCCGGATTCCAGGGGTGGCAACGGGCAAGACGCTTGAACCCAAGCCAAGTGCCTTTCATCGCTCCGTACTTTTCAATCGCCTCCTTCGTATACGTCGAACATGTTGGATAAAACCGACATGACGGTGGCAGTACCGGAGATAGTACAAGCTGGTACACTCTTATTACACCAATAAGTCCAAACGCGATCGGGTTTTTCATTGACGACAGATCCGACAGAGTTGAGCGAGAATGTCGCCTACAGCATTCTTGACATCCGCGTATGTATTGAATTCTTTCATCGTAACGCAATCGAAAACGAACACGAGGCGCATCTGTAATTCGTGCTCTTCACACAACTCGAGTAGTTCCGATTTCTGTTGCCGCCAGGTTTCTCGTAGAAGTCGTCTGGCTCTGTTTCTGTCTACAGCACGTCTCGTCTTTTTAACAGCGAATCCCACCGTGCACGTAAACGGTGGGATTCCCGACTCGAACTCGTAGAAACAGCGAATACCCCGCGCTTGTACATGCTTTCTTCTCGAAAGCACGTTAGCAAATGCCGCATGTCCTCGAAGAATTTCCGATTTCGATAGACCTCGTCTTTTCGGCTTATCTGTATCTCGGTTCGTCACTTACGGACAGTTTCCAGCGGCCTTTTTGACGACGGCGAGCAAGCACTCGTCTTCCGTTCTTCGTGGCCATTCTGGAACGGAAGCCATGCTTGTTTCTTCTTTTCCTTACGCTGGGTTGAAATGTTCTTTTCATGATTGCACAACAACAAGTGAATTCCTTACAGAACTTACAAGTTACTATGAATCAGATGAAAGATGCAAATTCAATATTGCTTTCTTGAACGCAGCAACATGTACAGGAATACAGGTGAACCCAGCGCGGCCGTGACGGCACCTACCGGCAATTCCGACGGTGCGATTATGCTTCGAGCCACGATGTCGGCGAGAATCATGAATATCGAACCAGTTAACATCGCGGCGGGGAGCAGTATTCTATGATCGGGACCAGTGATCATGCGACAGACATGGGGAACGATCAAACCAACAAAACCTATGGCACCGGAAAAACTTACGACTATCGCCGTCAACAACGAAGCTAACACGAACAATTGTGCTCGCAAGGAACGAGTGGAAACACCGAGATATTCTGCAGAATCCTTTCCCAGTGCGAGGAGATTCATCTTCCCCCCATATGCAATCGAAATAGCGGACAGCACGACCACTGTGGGTAAAACAATTCTTATCTCTTGTGGTGTTGCATTACCGAGATACCCGACAAGCCAAAACAGCGCGTTTCGCACCGACTGATCCATCGTAGTTACTATTCCCAGAATGATAGCAGAGAGAAAAGCTCCAAGCATGACACCGCTTAACAGTAGCGTGTGTTCAGCCTGTCTTCCATGAAATCCCAGTATGTAAACTATGACGACGACAAGCAAAGCTCCTGCGAACGCAGCAATAGGCTGTGCATACAACGACACCGCACTCAGGCCTGTCGCGATGCAAATCAACGCTCCCACTGAAGCACCCCCGCTGACTCCAAGTATGTATGGATCCGCAAGAACGTTGCGCAACAAAACTTGTAACATCACACCAGCCAACGACAAACCAGCACCGACGCAAGCTGCGAGAAGAACTCGAGGAATACGAATGTCCAGCAAAACTCCGCGCGCAAGTTGTGTTTCCTCTCGTAGAACGGAAAACGGAAACAACATATCCATGATTGCGCCGATAGTCAGATCATACGCACCCACAGTTAAAGCAAACAATCCCGTCAGTAACAACACAAGGAATAGTATTGCACCAGTACTGATGGAATGCCTGGGTCTCAGTTGCGTAGTACCTTTCATATCGCATCGGTTGTGCGTTTCTTCACGGAGACCAATATCTCTCCGAGGAATCCTCCGAATCGACTTCTTCACGGCGTTGTTTCTCGATCAGCGACCACATGGCGTCCAGCAATTCATTCACTGCTTCTCCAGAGACGGAAGAAAACGGAACGACTCTGATTCGTAATGAATAGGCAAACAACATCACCTTCTCTCGTATTTCTTCATTTGCCAAATCCATTTTGGAGACTGCGATCATCCATTGCTTTCCGGCCAACACACTGCCGTATTGAAGCAATTCGTTTCGTAGAATCGCAAGATCGGCGAAAAGATTTTCACTTATGCATTCGATAAGAATCGCCAGCACCCGCGTACGTTCGATGTGTTTAAGAAACCTGCTTCCTAAACCCTTTCCTTTGTGAGCACCTTCTATTAATCCCGGAAGATCCGCAACCGTGAAAGCATCGAAGTCGCGATACCGGACAATACCAAGGTTCGGCTCCAGTGTCGTAAACGGATAGTCCGCTATTTTCGGTTGTGCTGCGGAGATTCTTGAAATAAGTGTCGATTTGCCGGCGTTTGGATAACCAACAAGACCAATGTCGGCGATCAATTTCAACTCAAGCATCAGACGCCGACTTTGGCCCGGCAATCCGGGTTCGAACTTTCTCGGTGCCCGATTTGTAGATGTCGCGAATTCAGCATTTCCTCTTCCCCCAAGACCCCCACGAACGACTCTCATGCTTTGACCGTGTGTTGTAAGATCCGCCAGTATTTCACTCGTGTCAGCATTTCTTACAATGGTTCCACAGGGCACCGACACCACCAGATGTTCGCCGGATTTTCCCTTTTTATTTGATGTCATGCCCGGAGAGCCATGTTCGGCTTCGTAATGGCGCTTGTACCGTTGATCCAGCAGTGTGTGGAGTTGGGCGTTTGCCACGAGAACAACATCACCGCCACGACCTCCGTTGCCTCCATCGGGGCCACCTTTCGGTACATATTTCTCACGCCTGAAGCTTACACATCCTTTGCCTCCGTTCCCCGATTGTACCGTGATTTCTACCTGATCAACAAACACAATCAGTTACTTTTTTTCTATGTAACGCTTGTACACATCATCTGTGAATTGAACGGCAATTCGCGAGTACATGTCGACATCATGTTTGATAAACAACTCGTCGATATACTCGGAGGCTTCCCTCCACGTACTTTTGCCGTTCAAAACCGCTATCGCTCGATTGAACACTTCTTCGTTTCTATTGAAAAGGCGCTTAATATATTTTTTTTTGTCGGATGCGGAAATCGTACTCCTCAAGTCTCCATACTGTTGAATAACCTCGCCCGCCGAAGCGGAAGGCTGCTCTTCTTCTTGATCGTTCCCTACTTCCTTTTGGCGAGAGCTTTGCGGTGCCTCGAAGTCTTCGATCAGGGGAATGTCGTTCGATAACCTCGCGGCATTTGTCGACTTGGATTCCGGCTCTTCAAAATCATCGATGTCCAATTGTGACAGCAACTCCTCGGCAGATTTCAGATCTGTATTATCCTTCAAATTCATATCCGAAGGGACTTCGACTTGGGATTTCGGTTCGGCAACATCGTCGATATCTATATCCGGAATGTCGGCAGCTTCTTTCTCCCAGTCGATTTCCATCACATCGCTTTCGATAACGATTTCAGTTTCGGCGCGAGCATCATCATCATCTTGGTCGTCCGAATCATCGACCATGCCCAATTCCGGAATTTCGTACTCCTGCTGTTCCGGAATAGCTTCTTCGCTCGCCAGCTCGTCGTACTCGTCGGAATACAACTCCGAATCTTCAAGGTCCTCCTCCGATTCCGAAGTATCATCGTAATCAAGTATCATCTCGGAATCACTGTCGATACGCTCGTTTTCAATGTCCCCGACGTCCTCGGTCTCGAGGTCATCCGTGCTTTCCAGTTCGTTTTCGAGGCCATGCATCGTTTCTTCATTTGTACCGAAATCTTCAGATCTTTCGTCGACAATCTCCACGTACTCATCTTGCATTTCCGCCGGAAATGATTCGTCCTCTTCATCTTGCGGGGATATTGTTTCGCTGAGCTGTTCCGTTTCCGTTACGGAATCGAAATCGCGTTCGATGACGCCGTTTTCTTCGTCGGAGATAACAAAATCCAAATGACGGTCCCCCTCTCCAATATCTACCGGATCGGAAGAGATTCTCGATATGCTCGGAACATCGAAATCATCGCCTGCCGAAACGTTGATTTCGGGGGGATTTACGCCGAGTTTTCGGGAATGTTTGTTAACGATTGAGGATATATCTATGCTCATATTGTAGTCCACTTCGCCTATAATCATTACGAGATCATGCAACGTAATGAATTCTTTCTTAGGTTTTTCTTGATCAAGTCGCTCAACAATAGCTGTGAGATTCTTGTCGTCATAGAAAATCGACAAGGCTTCGAGCGGTGCAACTTGTTCTTCAACATCGCTCCCGATGTTGAACAATTCGAACAGGGGCTGGGTTAGATACGCAAGTTTCCTGCTATCCATACTCCGAACAACTTCCTGATCGACATTCGCTATCAATTCGTCGAATTTATTCGCTGCGATAACACTCACGTTTTTCCGCTTGAAATACTCATCGAAAACAAACCGGTAATATTCGTAAAACCAGAAGTACTTCATACCCCGAACGATCTCATCCGAGGGGACATGTTCTCGATCCGAGAAGAAATACTTCGACAGTGTCCACTGAGGACGACAGGCGTAGTTAAACAGAAGCTTGACGTTCTTCTCGAGTGCAACGGAAAAATCCCCGGCGGTAAATACAGCATAGTCACGCGAGGCTACAGCGATTCGATCAAATATCGACAACATGTCGTCATCCGTATACTCGAAATGCGGCGATGCCAACATTCGAGCCTTTTCTTCCTCGACAAGAATATCGATATCACGCTCGAAGAAGCTTCTCAATGCATCCGGAATGGCTGCTGCCGTTATCTGGCGCGATGTGACGCGTTCCTGTTCGCCAATGGTTTCCTTGGTGAGATACGAAATCGTTTCTTGAATTTTTCGTTCGAACATGTGTTTGCCCACCAGATAAGTGATGTTACCGTATCATGAAATTACGAAAATATCCAGGACGGACAAATCCTATCCGACTTGCCGGTCTGTTTATCCTGATTATAGTCCTTCTGCTTTCGCCGTTGCATTATCGACTCGACCTATGAGAGGAGGGACACGCTTGAAGCTGTTTCGTTGCACGATAGAACGTACGCGATGAATGAAATCTCGCGTGAACCCGAATTCCAGGAGTTCGGAGTCTGCGCGTTTTTCGTCGAACATGAAATAGAGGAGCCGATCAACATTTTCGTAAGAGAAGCCGAGTTCGTCCTCGTCGGTCTGACCAGCCCAAAGATCTGCGCTCGGTGCTTTTCTCACCACTTCGTCAGGGACACCTATCCATGAAGCGATATTCCAAACTTGTGTTTTATAGAGATCTCCAAGAGGGTTGATAGCGCAAGCGGAATCACCGAACAAGGTCGTATACCCGAGCAATAATTCCGTTTTGTTCCCCGTCCCCACGACCAGACCATTTTCACGTGCCGAGCGATCATACAGTACTATCATTCTCTGTCTAGCCATAACATTTCCCAAACGAAGCCTATCCATATTCTCGTCCGTTTTCAACATAGCGTCCACCATTGGCGTGATATCGACCAGTTCGGAACGGATTCCCAGTTGCTCGACAATCATCTTTGAATGCACAACGCCATCAGGGCTGCTGTCTCTGTGCGGCATAATAATACACAACACATTATTCGCACCGAGTGCGCGAACGGCCAGATAGGTTGACAATGCCGAATCGACGCCACCGGACAAACCTATCACGGCTGTTGTCGAGCCGGCGTTTTCTATGCCTTTTCGAATAAAAACAGCAAGAGTGTTCGTTACGTGCTCTTCGTCAAGTTTCAGTTGAGCTAACATGCGTCTCGCCATTAAAATAAAAGAACTTACGAAAGTCCGTAATACGAATCAATCCCTCCGGTCCAAAACAACCCGGGGGTCGGTGTCCCACACTGGGAACGCGAGAATTATCTATTTCTGTGCTGCACACGGTAGTCGGCCTCAGACGGTTTTCCGCGACATGGCGAGCGTGTGGACCGAGAGAGAGGTCGCGTCGTGTATGCACGCCCGCGTCAGATATGCGGTGGCACTTCGGTCTGGAACGATTTCGATACGTAGTGTACGGTGAAATCTATGCACGTCTCATTTTCAATACAGACGGCTGTCTCATTCTGTGAGACAGCCGCTGTTGTACTCGAGGCCGGGGTCGAAC
>Ga0209498_1000398_pt1 | contig 26760 bp, 23 predicted proteins | sample WalLakDeSediment_FD_184131 | JGI IMG/M metagenome (GOLD analysis project Ga0209498, IMG submission 184131) | Lake sediment microbial communities from Walker lake, Nevada to study Microbial Dark Matter (Phase II) - Walker Lake 11/02/13 Deep... | ecosystem: Environmental > Aquatic > Freshwater >...
GTTCCTGGGAGGGGATGCCGAGTTCCGGCATGCCCAGCAGCTTGATCAACTCTCCGAGAGACGATCCGTTGAAACGATCCGCATTTCCATAAATGAGGCGGACCCAGGCCTGTTTCAAATCCTCAGGCATTTTCAAATAACTGCCGACCACCTCGGGATCTTTGCCGTAGTGAAGGGCGTCTTTGAGTTCCTGGATGGTTTTGTGGACTATAGTCTCCGTTTCTGATTCACGGGGAAAGCGTCGAAGGATGTCTTTCCATCGCCTTTCGATCTGCATGGCCACCCATGTTTCACCTCTTTCCGGCGGGAGAGAAAACTCCAGGAATCGTTTTTGCACACCGATCAGGTCGCTTCTCAAGGGTTCCGCATCCTGAGGGAAGTCCGTGAGCAGGCAATCCAGGGTTTCAATCGCTTGCGCTTTTTTGCTCTTCTCATGCCGCTCAGCAAGCAGGATCTGCTCCCACTGTTCCCGGAGATGGCCCAGTTCCAGCTTGACCAGGGAAAAAATAAGAGCGGACTTGGTGATGGCATTGCGCAGGGAATCGGCCAGAATGTTGCATGCGTTCAAGCGATCCATAGCCAGTTGCTGCATGGCTTTCATGGAATCCTGTCGCAGGTGGTGAGAAAGCAACTGCGTTCCCAATGAACGGGAGAGTCGTTTGATGACCCTGGTTTCCGGGCTGCCTATGCGAATGGTGTGAGGAACGAAATGGATTTTTACAATACCCACCACCACATAGTCGCTCTCCTGCCACAGCATTTTCCCTCTGCCGTCCCGGGGGTATTCCATCGAAGAGGTCATATCGAATCGCAGGTCGCTCTTGCGCACAAGGACGGGTTCCATATGGTGGAAGTCTTCCAGCACGCCTTCCACCTGCAGCCTGACACTCCTTGCATCCGTCTTTGGATCCTCCGAAGTCCAGCTCTTCTGAGTCTCAACGCACCAGGCCATGGCCTCGTGAGGACGATCCGCTGAATCTTTGTAGTTGACCCAGGCCCTCCCCGGGGGGTTGTACTCCGATCTTTCCGGAAGACCCCACGATATTTGGTTCTTGGCCCGGTCAATAACGCCCGATGTGATTCTCTCCGCCACCAGATCGGGCGGTTTTCCCACCCTGTAGATGGTGCCCTTGAAGGAATTGGGAAGACAGAGCAAGATGGTCTCGATCACTTCCTTGCAGGCGTTTTCCAAAACATCCTTTTCGATCTCAATGGACAATGCCGTTCCTTGAGCCTCGCAACTCTGACTTAGTGAACAACGAATTACTTTAACGAATTCTCAAAGTTTGTCAATAGAAATGAATTGACAACCCCCCAGCCGGATGTCAAACTCGCTTCATGTTGCACAAAGCCATCCAGCTTGATGACCTCCCTTCCATGAAGGACCCTCTTCTGATCGCCGGCTTTGAGGGATGGGGAAACGCCTTGGACATTTCCAGGGGCATGGTCGACTATCTCATCGAAAAACTGAAGGGCAAGAGTTTCGGCGCCATTGCTTCCGATCTATTTTACCGCTTTGATGAGCACCGGCCCGTGGCGGAAATCGAGGAAGGCATCCTGAAGAATCTCACGCCTCCGGGGGGACGTTTTTTTGCCGTGGACCGGGCGGTTTCGGGCAGGGACCTGATTGTTCTCAAAGCCACTGAACCAGATCTTCGCTGGCTAAACTTTGCGGAGGCGCTCCTCGACCTGTGCCAGAAAACAGGGGTCAAGTTGATGATCAGCCTCGGAAGCATGTATGACAATGTCCTTCACACGGATTCCGTGCTTTCCGCCGCCGCCTCCAGCAACGAGCTCTTAGCCGAGCTCAAAAGCAGAAAGGTCGTGGCCGTCAACTACAAGGGTCCCAGCGCCATCCACTCCACGATCCTCCACGAGGCAGGCAAAAGAGGCATGCCTTGTGTCAGCCTTTGGTGCCACTGTCCTTTTTATCTTCAGGGCACGACTCACTTCGGACTTCTCTCCCACCTCGGTTCGCTTCTTTCCTCCTGGGGCGGGTTCGCACTGGATACTCAGGAACTGGACAGAACATGGAAGGACTTGAACAAACAGATCCAGGGAATCATCGACAAGAACCCTGAGCTCCAGACCATGATCAATGATCTCAGGAAATCGAAGATCAAAGGGTCATGGGAAGAGGCAAAGAGAGGCGACAAGGTCATCCACCTCGAGGACTTTTTCAAACCGAAATAGTCTCCTTCATCCTTTTCAGTTCCGCCAAGAGCGCAGGGATGGTCTCCCCGGCTTTGCCTTCAATGAAAATGTCGGTCACGGAGCTTGTAAGATGGGTTCTTTCCATGTTGATCTCGATGAGGATTGCACCACGGCTTTTGGCGATGGATGGAATGGTATTGGCGGGAGACACGGCAGCCGAGGTGCCGACAATCAGGAGCGCCTCGGCCGAGGATGCGAGTTGAAAAGAATGATCAAGCGCACCGGAAGGGATGGCTTCGCCGAAGAAAACTACGTCCGGTTTGAGGACCTTGCCGCAAGCGCACCTCGGGATGTGTTCGTTTCGCTTTTCTTCCGCTCTGTATCGCTTTCCACACCACAGGCAGGATAGGGTACTCGAATTCCCATGGTATTCGATCACATTTCCGGCGCCTCCGGCTTGATGCAGGTTATCCACATTTTGAGTGATGATATAGTGAAGAAAACCTATTTTCTCCATCTCCCCCATGCCGAGGTGCGCCGGATTGGGCCGCGCGTCAACAATCAATCGGTCCATGTCTCTGAGCATATCCCATATTTTTTCAGGATCCTGTCGGAATGCCTGAATCGTGGCATACTCGGAAGGATCGTATTTCGCCCAGAGCCCTCCGGCGCTTCTGAAATCAGGGATTCCGGATTCCACGGATATACCGGCCCCTGTAAGAGCCAATGTCAAATGGGAGCGATAAATCGCTTCTGCCGCGATCGTGATGAGATGATTCATGCCGAGTCTCCGCCCATCCTTCTTTCTTCTTCGATTCTCTCAAGGGCTTTCCGGGTTTGTTGAAAAAAAATCAATCCAAGGCTTTCAATGCTTTTCTGAGGCAATCCGTGCTGCGGCTGCTCAAGTCCGCGACTTCTCTGAGATGTTTTGCACTTTCCGTCTTGCCCGCCCCTTCCAGTTGATCGGCAAACAGGGCGTATTCTTCATCATGATGGTCGCTGTGGGAAATCCAGTGCTCCAGCCTGATCCTTGCTTTTTCAACAAAATCCATTCTTCGATCCTCCTCATTTCAGCCGAGCATATTCGCAAAATTCTGCACTTTGAATCACGGTTGATCATTATTTCCACGCAATTATAACCTCTGAACCGATTCAAAACCCCTATAACACAGGCGCAGGGTGATCACAAGTCAAAGGGGTTCCCCTGATCCACCATCAAGACATCATCTGCCATTCGACAGGCTCATGGCCCTGAGTTCAATCGAAGGGCTGCGTTACCCTCATCCCTCGTCACTGCGGCGTACCAGCGTGTACGCCTCATTCCTCGGGATTTCGGAAGCCTTGCATCTGACGCCTTGATGGTGATCAGGAATCCTGCCCAATCCTCAGAAGTTATTGGATAAAGCAAAATTAGATGGTGGATCAGGGACGCATAAAACGGTTGACTCGCCTCGTGCTCAAAGGTAAGATGCCTTTCAAATTTCCAAAAAGCGGGGAAGAGTCGATGGCGGATGATGCGATTCTCAAGGGCAAAAGGATCCTCATCGTGGACGATGAGCCGGATGTGCTGGAAACGCTTGAGGAACTGCTGAGCCAGTGTCTGATCGACAAGGCGCCCAGTTTTGAAACGGGAATAAAATTCCTTAACAAAAACATTTATGACCTGGCCATTTTCGACATCATGGGCGTCAAGGGCTATGAACTGCTGCGCACGGCCGCAGAAAAAGGCATCCCCGCCATTATGCTAACCGCCCATGCACTCAGCCCCGACAATCTGATCAAGTCCATTAAGGGAGGCGCTCAGTCCTACGTTCCCAAAGACAAATTGCCGGAAATCGTCTCCTTTGTGCGGGACATCCTGGAAGCGAGTCAAAAAGGCGACCGGAAACCGGGGGGCTGGTTCCTAAGACTCAAGCCTTTTTTCGACAAACACTTCGGCCCGGAGTGGAGAGAAAAGGACAAGGATTTCTGGCAGGAATTCGACCATCAAAACATCATCAGTAAAAAGGATTTGGAAGAAATCCTTTAACGTCTCTTCCTGAATCCCAACACGCCCACTGGCCGACCCAACCTTGATGCATTCGTAAAAAGTCCCCGCAGTCGTCACTCCCGCCTCCGCCTTCGCGGGGGTAAACTCCGGCGGGAGTCCAGAAGCGCCTGAAAAGACTGGATTCCCGCCTCCGCGGGAATGACAAAAAGAGGCACTTTCGGACTTTCTACGAAGCCATCAATCTTGATGAAGGCTACAGGGGGATTTTGACGGTAAAGGTCGCCCCCTTGCCCATGTCGCTTTCAAGTGAAAGCTCGCCGCCCATGTCCTCAAGAAGGACCTGCACGCCCGCAAGGCCTAAACCGTGACCCCGAACACAATGATCCGTTTGCATGTCCATCTGGAAGTAGCATTCGAATATCTTGCGGTGATAGCTCGATGGGATACCTTCTCCGTCATCGCTTACCGAAAGGCAGAAGTGGCGGTCTCTTGCCGCAACATTCAGGGCAACGCGGCTCTTGCGGTACTTTAAGGCATTGTTCAGGAGATTCCTGAAAATCTGTCTCACCTTGCTTTCATCCAGGCAAATTTCCCTTCCCCAAAGTTCTTCTGGAACCTCAAGAAAAATCCCCCGCCGGGCGAGGACGTTCTTCAGATCCGACAGAGAGCGCTGCTCTCTTATTTCGTCGGCCAGGGCTTGGTCGGTGAGATCGAAAACTTCGATCAAGGTCTCTGCAATAAAACGGGCGGCGCTGAAATTGTTCTTGTTGATAATCCCGGCGCTTGAACGGCCCAGTTCCAGGGCGTCGTTGACAAGGGTCCGCGTAACGATGGTATTCCTCAAAGCCCTCTCAAGAACCTTGATCTGCTTCTCGGTGAGGGGGCCATACTTATCCGCCTTTTGAAGCAGGGACAAAAGCCCGGCCTCGATGACGGCCAGGGGCACCTTCAGATCATGCACCAGGAATTCAAGCTTGATTCGGTTTCGTTCCATGTTCGACCCAAGGTTTTCATCTTTTTTCTCCTCCCTTGTCAAGGAAGGAAGACCACCCCTACGTATCCCACAAAACTCTGATCCGGCCTCACATCATAGCTCGTGGAATAAACCAGTCTCTCCGCCCTGCGGCCGCCAAGGCGCCGCGCCGCTGCCATGGCCGTGGCGGCGGCCCCTGAACAGCAGGCATTGTGGTTTTGAAGGGATTCCTGAATCACTCCGACCGGATCCATCTTCAGGATGAGATCCACCAGGCGTTTATCATTTTCTTTCTTGACCCACTCCACGGCGCTGTTCCCGCTCCCTTTGGGATTGAATCCGTAATTGGCGCCATAGTGCGTGAGGTCCGTCGAACCGAGGACCATGATCTTCCTCCCCAGAGATTCCGCTAATTCCACCACTCGTTCACCGATCTTAAGGGACGCCGGGCTTGGGGGAACGCCGATGGGAAGGATCTTCGAGTCCGGGAAAAAATACTTGATAAAGGGCAATTGGAGCTCGATGGTATTGTCCGGCTCGCAGCGGTTCGCCGTTTCAATGCGAAAGGCGAATTCAGAGGAGAGCTTTTCACCCAATCCCTCGTCAATCTCCAGGTCCCCGAAAGGGGTGGCCCATGAGCCTTCCTTCATCAGGTAGTTGCTGCTTGAAGGGTGAAGGTGCCTGCCGAAAAGAATCATTGTGTCCGGGGAAGGCCCTTTGCTCAGACAGTGGATGACATTGCACGCTATAGCCCCTGAGTAAAACCAACCCGCATGGGGAACGATTCCTCCCAGCCCGCCCGGAGGGCAAGGAGCACCGGATCGGGAAAACTCCTCGATGATTTTTTCACATTCCGAGGCCTTTGCGGGATACCAACTCCCTGCGAAATCCGCTGTCCTTCTCGCCATGGGATCTCCTTATGGACCGTCGGTCAGAGGTTTTATGAAAGTGTTGCGCAAATTTCATCTTTCGTCAATCTTTTTAATCCTTTGGTTTTCGGGATTGTCTGCCCTGATTGCCCTCTGTTCTATGCTCTAAGCTGTCTTTTCTCCTATTCCACGAGCATCAGACAATAGATATTCTGAGTTTCATCTTTGCTGCGAAGGGGCTTGATTGGAAAACCGTTGTTCCACGCGGTTCGGTATACGTCGATGCCACAGGCTTCCATGGAGGGTCTTGCCCGCGTGCCGAAATGACAGGGCTTACCCTCGGCTTTGGCACAGGGGCTGCATTTTGAGCAAGGGCCTGAAATCATGACAAAGGCTTTGTAAAACCCGTTTTTGAACAGGTCCCCCTCAAGATCGATGAGTTCATCAAAGAAACCGGAAAGAAGTTTGATACGGCTTTCCCCTCCCCTTTTCACAGCCTCGTAGTGAAAAAGGACGGCGCGGTTATACTGGCTGAGGACCCCTCTGGTCTGTTCCGGGGTGGGCGTGTCAGGGGGGCAGCAGTATCCCCTCCCGTACATTTCGCAACCGTACTGGCACTTGAGTCTCACCCACGGGGCCGTCACCACGCTCGATGGGTGAATCTCCTTGGCTTGCGCCGGCTTTCCTTGGCAGACACGCTCCCAATATTCTGCGATATTTTTCAAGCCCAGCCCTCCTAGAAAGACAGCAATTGGCTAAGTATGGCCATGACCATCAGAAGAGCGCCTGCCAAACTGATGGGAATGCCCAGCCAGGGCCCCTTTTTATAAAGCACCAGCAATCCAAGAATGAAAAGCACCCCTGCTGCTGCCAGGATTAGGGGTTCACCGCCCCTCGCGACCATGTCAAGAATAAAGGCCAGGGCTTTTTCCAGGAATATCTTTGCCTGTCCCAGAAATACCGTTGCTCGTTCCATGGTATGCCGCCTTAAAGAATGATTGGATCACAAAAGGTTAGAAATATAAAGCCTTTCTGTGGGATGGCAAGGAGTCCATCCCAGTTCCCTCCTTTTGGGACTCCTTCAGGCTCTCCTGGGAAAGAAGTGGGTTTCTTTTTGGAAAAACCTGTTTAACTATTCGATTTTTCTTGAGGAATGCAACAGAAAAAGTGAGGGAAACCGGACGACAGGCAAGAAAAGCCTTTACAGTGGCCCCATGGTAAGGATATAATCCTTTTCAAGTTAGGCTTCTTCTTTCCTTTGGTGGGCCTCCGGATGCGTTTTCACCTCCTTAACCCTTGCACCCGGAGGCCCTTCCTTTTCGTCCGCTAAATCTGTGTAGTTATTCCGCCATCTTGGGAAAAAGCCCCTCTATCACCAGGGTCAGGATATTCCTGGTCCCCTCATAGAACCCGGGATCTTCGCTCGCCCGTGGGCGGCTACGTTGATCATCCTGATCTGCTAATTCCTGGGTTTGATCGTTCTTAGCCCCTTTTTCACCTCCGGCGCCAGTTTGTCAATGGTCTTGGGTTTCCCACCGGAGGATTTGCCATGCAATTGGGTATCGAGAACCATTCCATCTGCGATGAAATCAACTCTGACAATGCTTTCAGCGGCTTCAGGCAGCATCTGTCTGGTGAAAGTCTTTCTTTCGCCCGGTGCGAGGCATTCCGTGAGTTGCCCGCCTCCGGCCCCCTTATAGGTTGCGGGCTTATCAGGCGAGGCAAGGTAAACTTGAATACTCGGCCTGGGAATGGCCACACTGCCCTGGTTCAGCACTGAACCTGTCAGGACATGATTGGCCTGATCATAAACCACGCTGTCCATTTTGCCGCTATACTGATCGAGGACCGGCGGCAGGGGTTTTTCAGTGTAGGCAATGGTGTCGGCGACAATCTTGAATCTGAAGGAGGCGCCGGTTTTCGCCCGTTCGCGAAAAAAACTGTAACTCACCTCCCGGGATTGTCCCGCAGGGAGATTATCGAGACGCAATGCGCCGATAGGGCTTGATAATCGCTGGCCTTGCTGCTGAAGTTCTTGAAATTGATTTGCATGGACAAAGAGCCCTGTATCCGATGGGATCTGGGTATTGTTTCTGATGGTCACGAAAAGCGTGGTTCGGCAAGCATTCGGATCTTTTTCAACCCGTATAGACAACACTTCAAAGGGTGGGATGGGATCAGCCCGCACACCAATCGGCAGAAGAAAAAAGAAAGGAACGATAATCGCCATAATGAGATTTTTCTGAAATTCTAGCATGAGGACCTCCTTGGCTGATTGTGAAAGACGCCGTCGGGGGGGCATCCTTAAATGACGCAATGACGTTGAATGCGGGATCTCATGATGGTGCCTGGGGCCGGAATCGAACCGGCACGAAGGACAACCTTCGAGGGATTTTAAGTCCCTTGCGTCTACCAATTCCGCCACCCAGGCAATGGATGGATTTTCTTCGGATTTGGGGGATAAGTCAAGGGGAGAAGAAGCGTTCAGGGTTCAGGGTTCAGGGAAAGAAGGGAGTTCCAGGAAGAATCGCAAGCAGGAGCTTGCTCCTACCTGGAACTATCGCAGGTAGATGGGGTTGGAGAAGATCCAGGGTCTCCAGCCGAAAAGAAAAACATGCTTGTAGACCTCCACCCTGTAAACCCCCTTTTCAGTGACGGAGAAAATGGCCTCTTTTCCGCGACGCTCCTCTACGAGCGCGCCGTCTTTGATCAACCGGATCCGTCCTTCCGCGGGCAGCTCGACCACGAACTGACCCGGCCTGAAAGAAGCTTCCTCGCCCATGTAAAGATCGGACCCGTCGCTGGATGCAAAATCAAATCGAAAGCCTCTGGCCGGGCTCAAGTTCTCATGGACAATGAATAGACGGCCGCTGCGCATGGCCTCATAGATCTCCTGCTTGGCCTCCGGCAATGTCTTGGAGAGTTTGTTCTTCAGCAGAACATGAATGGTGATGGAATGAAGAAGGTAATCGTAGGTGAAAGGCGTCAGTCTCAGATGCCCCCACTTGAAGGCGGTTCCGTGGGCATCTGAGCCTCCGACGGCCACCACTCTTCGCTTCTGACATTGCTGATCCCAGAAGGTGAGAGTTTCCCGGCTCGGTCCTTTCAACATGCGAGTCTTGAAGGCAAGGAAAAAGAAGCCGTGGAGTATGGTTTTGACCCTTTCCTTCCAGCGGGAGGTGAAATTCCAGATGCACAAACCGCTGTAACCCGTGACGGAAAGATCGTTCCATGTGTAGGCCACGGATTTTTCCGCAAAAGGCATGCCTTTTTCAAAGGGATGGGCCAGGAAGCCGAATCCTCCCTGGCTGTGGACCGTGTCGATGATCTCCTGGGCGCTCAGGTTATGCCGGCCCTCTCTTTCCCGGATGTCATAAGCGAGGTAATGATGATAACGCACGCCCATCTCGAGACCCACCATCATCAGCACTTTCCCGTAAAATCCTTCATCGCTGAGATGAAGGGCATCGGTCATGTGGGCGTGATCATTCAGACAGATGAAGTCCAGGCCTACTTCAGCAGCTTTCCCCGCAATCTCCTGGGTCGTGGCCCCTCCGTCGGAGTAAAGGGTGTGAACATGTAGGTTGCCAACGTATTCTTCTTTGAACATCGGGCCCTTTGAACCCCCTCCAAGATAAATTTCATGCGCCGATAACGAGGATGAGCGCAGATTGAATTACTCCCTATTGCGCAGCCCTTTCAAGCCCATATTCATGGGCTTGAAAACCGCCAGCGCATGGACCCCCGCAACCGCAAGGAACGATCCGACCACAAACGCCCATTGGAACCAGGACAGGGAACGGCCTTTAAGGTTCGCCATGGAAAGCAGATATACGGGCCCCGCCTCCAGGACGATAACGAGGAGCAGGTATAGGACGCTGCTCATCATGAACATGACACCCCCGAACCCCGTGGAGACTTGGGCCAGATTTTGATGGTCGAACTTGGGGTACATAGCTCCAAAACCGATCCCCAGCCCCACGATGCCGAAGACGGCCATGAACATGGTCGCTGCCGAGAGAACCATCATGAAGGTTGAAACCCGAAGAAGGCAATTGGTCAGGATAACCAAGGTCTCGGCGACAAGGAGCATGGGAAAGGCGGAGAGGGCAAACTTTCCCCAAAGAAAGCGCTTTAGGGTGATGGGTGAGGAGCGCAGGATCCAGAAGGCGCCCCCTTCGCTGCTGACGGCAGGGAAAATGAACCGAACTGAAATCGCGGCGATGACGAATCCCGCGAGCCCGACATTCAGGAAGGCAAGGTTGTCGCGCAGGAAACCCAGAGGAAGGGGGCTCCTTTCAAGGGGCAGCACGGAAAAATTATAGAGGTAAACAGTCACCAGCGCACCGAGAAGGAGCAACTGAGACCACTGGGTGTTATCCCGGAAAAAGACGCGCGTGTCCTTTTCTGCGATGGAAGCCAGATCCTGCGCAAAAGGCTTTCGGATGAGCCTTACAAGCAGATCCAGAAGCACCTTCCCTCCCCTTCTCCGTTTGGCCTCCTGGGCCTTGGAAAAGCCCTGAAAATAGAACCTTTCAGCGACCCACACGTTCATGACCGCCATGGCGAGCGCTGTGGACCAGGCGAGTCCTCCGTTCAAGAGGCGCTCTTCCCTGCCGGATGGGACCAGATAGTGCCAGAGGCTTTCCGTGAGCCAGTGGGTGGGAAGATAGGGAGAATCCGCCGCTTTTAAAGCGTTCATGTATTGCATGATGCTGAAGAAGGCTTCCGGGTCCACCAGTCTTTCGGGCCGGATGAAACGAAACAGGAGGTAGAGAAGTACAACAAGAAAGATGCTCAGCAACATGACGATGTCTCTTGTTCTTTGGGCCGGAAAGATGCTCACAAGAACCATGGCGAGGAGGATGCCCAAGGCGCCGGCGGTTATGCCCGTGGCCAATCCCATGTGAAACAGGGTGCCATAAAAACCGGGACCGGGGCGGTAAACGTAAGCATAGGCCATGAGAACGGGAAGGGCGAAAACAATGACCATCCAACTGCTGTCCAGGATCGTATAAAGAGCTCGACTCAGAAAGACCTCAACCGGCGAGGCGGGGGAAGCGTGGCATACCTCAAGGTCCGAAGAAAGATAGAGGTTGGACAGGGCGGTGATGACATGGCTGAAAATGAGCAGGGAAAAAAGCGTGAGCAGCACTGTGGACAAAAGATGACGGGCCAGAAGATGGCCGATCACCTCCACGGACTGGAAATAGGCAAGGACCCGGCAGGATAAAACAAAAAGCAACCCCCAGAAAATAACCCCGATGGAAAAGACCGCGACAGATCTTTTCCACCCTTTGCCGCCGGCCCTGGTCAAGGTGTTCCTGGCGCCGAGAGCTCGCGGGCTAAGAAGAAGAGAGAGGTTTCCCATGGGCGATTTGCTTTCCCTCCGTAAGCTTTAGAAAAATGCTCTCAAGGCTGCCTTCCATGTTCGCCAACTCTCCCAGGTGCTCTGCGCTTCCCTGAGCAATGAGCCTTCCCGCCTGGATGATGCCGATTTCGCCGCAAACTTCCTGCGCCACATCCAGGGAATGGGTGGACATGAAGACCGTGGTCCCCTTGCGAGCCCTATCCTGAAAGATGTCTTTCACCAGCCTTGCTCCTCGGGGATCCAGGCCGACCATGGGTTCATCCACAATGAGCACTTTGGGCTCGTGGAGCAAAGCGGCGCTCATGACCAACCGTTGCTTCATGCCATGGGAATAGCTTTCGATGAGTTCGTCCTTCCAATGCAAAAGGTCGAACCGATCGAGCATGTCTTCGATGCGCGAGAGCAGGGTCCCATGCCGGTTCATGCCGTAGAGGCCTGCGATGAAGCGAAGAAACTCCACGGCGGTGAGTTTTTCATAAAGAAAAGGGCGGTCGGGGATAAAACCGATTCGTTTCTTGGCGGCTGTGGGGTCCCTGGAAAGATCGATACCGTCGATCAAGATTTGCCCTGAAGTGGGTTGCAGAATCCCGGCCATCATCTTGAGGGTGGTTGTCTTGCCCGCACCGTTCGGCCCGAGAAACCCGAAAATCGTGCCCTCCCCCACTTCCAGGCTGAGCTGATCCACTGCGTGAAGGGCCTTGAAGGTTTTCGTGACATCGATCAGTCTAATCATGGCGAAAATCAATGACCTCTATTTTTAATCTGTCCATGACCCTCACGATCTCCACCTGGCGGCTCAGATTTCCCTCGATCCATTTGATGTGGCTTGCGTCCACCGGCATCTGGTTCAGGGTCGGATCCATGGAGATCCACGCCCCGAGCCAGGCTTCGGTCCACGCGTGATAGTAGAACTTGTCACGGCTGTAGACCAGACCGATTGAGATGCGGGCGGGAATGCCCGAAGCCCTGAGAAGAGCGGTCAAAAGCGCGGCATGCTCGCTGCAGTCCCCGACCCTGGTCCTCAGAACTTCAAGCGCGCTCGGGATGGAAAGCACCGGTTTTTTCTCGATGTTGCGGTAAACCCATTGAAGAAGTCCACCGGCCACGGAAAGAGGATCCCTTGAATCTCCTGCGATCTCGGCCGCCATATTCATTACCTGCGGGTCGTCGCTTTCAACATGGAACTCGGGCGCCATGAAGGAGAGCACCTCCTCAGGAAGGTCCTGAAAAGGAAGGGGCGGCAGGTTCCCGGACGGCAGGAGCTCTTTGGTGATTTCAAGAAGCGCTCCATCCATGCGTTGTCGGGACTGGTTCAAATAGGGATTCGAGAGATCGACGCCTTCAAGCCTGAGTTTCAGATAGACCAGGCCCTCGGGATTTTGGATCGAGCGATTCGCTCTTACGGCAAACATCTCATAGAGATCGTCGCCGTCTTCCCCTTCTAAACCCTTGGGGGCTTTTGAAGCGCTTGACCTTACGGTCGTGAGACCCATAAAGCCTTCCTCTTTAAGCGTTCCGCCTTCCTCGTCGATCCAGAAGATGATGGGGTTGCCCCATAGCTCCCCTTCAAGCCGAAAGGCTTCATAAGGAATCCTGTTCAAGGTCACCGTCTCTTTTCCTTTCACTTTGAATGGAATTTTTGTTTGGGACAAGGTGACCGGGTCAAAGAGAGGGAGGGAAAAACGCTCCCCCGGCGTAAAGGAGCGTGTCTTGAAGAAAAGAGGCAGGCTCGCTGCCAGCATGGGAATTTCTTCGAGGGGTATTCTCTGAACCCTCTGCGCACCAGGACGTGCATCGGTCACCACCAACACCCTCTCTTCGACCTTGCCTGAGATTTCGAAGCGAACAACGCCGGAAGACATCATCATCTGAAAGTTTTTCAAGCGAAGGGATCGGTCCAGCCGAACCTGGGTCGACGCATAAAGACTCTGCCCCAGGCCCATAAGATCAAGCCTTAGGAAAAGCTCTTCCCGGACGACATATTCCTGATCCTGACTTCCGAGCATGCTCATGGCATACCCCACCTTGCGCTCTTTCAGGAAGATCTCCTTCCACTCCCTTTCATCCCCTTCAATGCCCGTCTGCCCGTTCGCAATCCCCGTGCTCGGAGGGGTTTCGGTGAAATGCACTTTCTTCACCAGAAGACCCATCATGACCAGCCAACCCGCCACGATGCACAGGCCCGCGATTCGAAAAAAGATTTTCTTACGGCTTTTTAGTTTATCGAAATGCATGGCTTGCGGATTCGGCTTGATACTCGGGACCAAGTTCTCGTATGCAGGTCGATTCTTTTGGTCTCATGAAAGGCGATAGCCAAGGCGATCCAGGAGAAGCCGTGCATTGGCTTGAAGCGTGGCAAAGGCATCGGGTGGGAGTCCGGCCCCTTGAACGATTTTTGGAGCCAGGGCTTCACTCAGAAAGTCGCCGGGTGCATGGCCGTCGGAATTCAGCACCAGGGATGCGCCGGTTTCAAGGGCAAGTCTTGCAACATGTCCGTTGGTGAGGCTGTGCCCCTTCCTGGCCGTGATCTCCAGAAAAATCCCTTTTTGAGCCGCCAGGCGTCCTTCTTCAACGCTCAGAAGTCCGGGGTGGGCAATGATGTCCGCGCCTGCATCCAGTCCCGCCCGGTTGGTGCCCGGTGCGACGGGCTCGACAATGGTTTCTCCGTGGATCACCACCAGCTTGGCGCCCAAATCTCTCGACTTCTTGACCAGGGAGGCAATCCGTTCAGGGGGTACATGGGTGAGTTCAACACCGGGTATGACCGTGACGGGCTGGGTTTTATTGAGATCCTCGGCCACACGAACCATGCTCGGTACGAGATGCTCCAGGTTGGAGGAGTCGGCGTGGTCGGTAATCGCTATTGCGGCATAGCCTGCGACCCCCACCCTTTGCACAAGTTCGGATGGGATCAGCGCGCCATCGCTGAAAAAGGTATGGGTATGAAGATCGATAATCATCTCACATCTTATATTTGCCAAAATCCTCAGGGTTGAGCTTTTCGAGGATCTCTTGCCATTTCCTCCCTTGTTCCGATTTGTCCTCCGGTTCCGCTTTCAAATCGATTTGCGCTGATTTGCTGATCACTTCGTCAGCCACGAAAATGGGCGCCCCCATTCTCAGGGATATGGCCAAGGCATCGCTCGGCCTGGCGTCGATGGACAGGTCCTTTCCCTTATGGGTCACATGGATCAAGGCAAAATAGGTATTGTTCTTCAGGTCGCACACTTCCACCTTGTTCACTTTTACTTCCACCATCGACATGATGTTTCTGAGAAGATCGTGGGTCATCGGACGGGAGAACTTGATGCCTTCCAGCTCGCTTGCAATCGCGGTCGCCTCCAGAAGCCCGATCCAGATCGGCAGCGTCCGTTCCCCTTGGATCTCCTTGAGAATCACGATAGGGCTGTTGGTCAGAGGATCCACGGTTAATCCTGCGATGACCATGGGTGTGAGCATGTCTTCCTCCCTTGGCTTTTGCATCTATCTTAGAAACAATCATCTCGGTTTGTCAACAGAACTTTGACGGCTTCGTAAAAAGCTCCATCTAGAGAACCGAAAGCCACACGGCTCAAGGCAAAAACCGATCCGTCTCGTTTCTTTTCCGTGCACCTTGAGCCGTGTGCCATGTAGCCTTTTGCTTTGCCCTCCAAGAGCGATTTTGCATGAGAGTATCCGTTTTTAGGACTTCGTGAAAGCTCTCCCATTCATGGTATGCCATAAAAAACTTGATTTGCAAGCTGAATCCCACTATCTATATCCACACTGAAACAAGAGGACAGCGCTTGGATACCTTCGGCGAAAAAATTTACTATCCCTATGTGCTCGACTTCAAACCGAGATTCTTCCTGGGCTGGATGCTCTACCGGCTTTTCAAGCGCACGGAGCTCAATGAAAGCGCAAAGGAAAGCCTGAAACAAATGCACAAGCAGGGGGCGGTGGTTTTTGCTCTCAAGTATCGGAGCAAGCTCGACTATCTCCTCAACCACTATCACTTCAAGCTCAAGCGCCTGCCCCATCCCAAGATTGCCTTTGACCTCAATATTTCCCTGCTGCTGCCTTTCACCCATTTTGCCCGGGTTGCCTTTTCTCACCTTGCCTATTTGTACCGGCACCATCGCTTTCCCAGCCCTTACCAGACCGGCTTTTACCGCAAAGCCATCCAGGAAGGCGTCACGTCCCTCATCTTCCTCATCGATCCGAAGCGTTTTATCCGGCGCTTCGTCCATGAAGAGAAGGATCACCTTCAGTTCCTGCTGGAAACGCAGCGAGACACGCAACGCCCTATCTTCCTCGTACCCCAGCTTGTGCTCTTTGAGAAGGGCCCTGAAAAGGATTCCGCCAATCTCAAGGATATTCTTTTCGGTTACAAGGATTATGCCGGCCTGATCAGAAAGAGCGTCCTTTTCCTACGGCATCACCGCAAAGCCTATGTTGATTTCGGCCCTGCCATCAACCTTCAAACCTATCTCCAGGGCCAACCCGAGGAGCGCCCCCTTCATGAGATGGCTCTTGAGATCAAAGAAGTGCTCATTGACAGCATTGACCAGCAGAAAAGAGTCATCCTCGGGCCCATCATGAAATCCAGAGAGCAGATCAAAGAGATCGTTCTGATGGATACGAAGGTCAGTGAAAAAATACAAGCCGTTGCTTCCTCGGAGGGCAAACCACTCTGGGAAATCAAAAAGCGAGCCGGTGAGTATTTCGATGAAATCGCCGCGGATTTCAACATCACCTACGTTCACCTTTTTGATATCGGGCTCAAGTGGCTCTGGAAAAGGATTTTCGAAGGCATTGATGTGGAAGCTTCCACCCTGGCTACGGTAAGGGAGTGGGCCAGAAAAGGACCTCTCATCTATGTTCCTTCCCATAAGAGCCATATTGATTATCTCATTCTTAATCACGTGCTTCACACAAACCACATGCACATCCCAAGGATCGCGGCGGGCAGCAATCTCACTTTTTGGCCCGCAGGGTACATCTTCAGAAAGAGCGGGGCTTTTTTCATTCGACGCTCCTTTACCCAGCCCAGGCTCTACGTGGAGGTTTTCAGCCGCTATATCAAAGCCCTGCTCCAGGAAGGGCATCCCATCGAGTTTTTCATCGAGGGCGGGCGAAGCAGAAACGGCAAACTGGTGCTGCCCAAAACCGGCTTTGTGTCCATTCTGCTCCACGCCCACAAAGAAGGATACTGCAAGGATCTGGTGTTTGTTCCAGCCTCCATCGTGTACGATCGCATTCTGGAGGAGAAGTCCTACCTCAAGGAAATCAAAGGAGGATCCAAGGAGAAGGAGAGCCTCAAACATGTGATCGGGGCACGAAGGATTCTTCAAAGGAAGTACGGCAAGGTTTACTTGCGCTTTGCCCAGCCTCTGTCTCTAAACGATTACCTGGCTCACTCAGACAAATCCATGGCTGAAACAACCAGGCGGTTTTCTTTTGAGATCGCCAAGGCCATCAATGAGGTCACCTTGGTCACTCCCCTTTCGCTGGTGGCTACGGCGATTTTGGCGTATCACCGCCGGGGGTTTCTTTATTCCGAACTCCTGGAGACCGTTGAAATCCTGATGGGCGCCTTGGAGGGACACAACGCCCCCCTTTCAGCCAGCTTGAATGATCCTCCCAGGGCGGTGCAGGAGACCTTGTCCCTCCTGCTCTCCTGGAAAATCGTGGAACTCCTGGAGCAAGCGGACTTTGAAGAGGAAGCCTTTTATTTCGTGGAGGATGAGAAGAAGCTGGAACTTGAATATTACAAGAACAACATCATTCACTTCTTCATTCACAATGCCCTTGTCGCCACCTCCCTGCTGACCGGGCGGGAAGAAATCAAAAGCTGGGATGCCCTGGTGTCGGACTGCGATTTCATGAAAAACCTTTTGAAGAACGAGTTTTTCTTCAACGGAAGCGACGCCCTCAAACAAAGCATGCTTCCTGCCCTTGATTGTCTTCTCGAAGCGTCGTTTATTACAAGAGCCGGAGCAAACGGCGGTTTCAAGATTTCCAAACTCGGCTTTGATAAGCTCCCGATATGGTCGGGCATCCTCAAGACTTTTTTGGAGTCCTACTGGATCGTCACAAGGTCCCTGGGCCAGCGGAAAAACGCGGAATTGAAAGAAGAGGCGCTCCTGAAAAAAGTGGGTTATCTGGGCAGGAGGTTTTATAAGCTGGGCGTTGTAGAACATATCGAAGCGCTCTCCCGGCTCAATTTCGCCAACGCCCTCGCCTTTGTCCAAAAGGATGTTCTAAGCCGCAAGGAACTGGAGCGCGGCCCTGAAGCCGCCTTTGACAAGCTCTCCCGGATCACGCAGCGAATCTACGAACTCTCCCATCAAGGTCTATGAAATCCGGCGGGCCGGATTTCATCGATCACACAAATTGGAACTCCGTCTCCTTCAACTTCGCGTGGGCGGCAGCAAGCCTGGCAATGGGAACGCGCAAAGGAGAACAGGACACATAGCTGAGCTTGATGTGGTGACAGAACCGGATGGCGTCCGGGTGTCCCCCATGCTCGCCGCAGATTCCCACCTTGATATCGGGCCGGGCCTTTCTGGCCCATTCCACCGTAATCATCATGAGCCGTCCCACGCCTTTGATATCGAGGATCTCGAAGGGGTTGTGCTGCAAAATGCCCCGTTCATTGTAAAGGGGCAGGAACTTATTCTCTGCGTCTTCCCTTGAGAAGGAAAAGGTGGCCTGGGTCAGATCGTTGGTGCCGAACGACATGAACTCCGCAAGTTCCGCAAGGCGCCCCGAACGCATGCAGGCCCTCACGACTTCGATCATGGTCCCGAACTTGTAAGGGATTTTAACACCGGATTTCTTTTCCACTTCCTTGTGAATCTGAACCACGTGCTTGTGGACAAAGACCAGTTCCTGAAGCGTGCAGACTTGAGGAACCATGATTTCGGGCAGGACCGGGATGCTCTCCTTGACACACTCAGCCGCCGCTTCCATGATAGCCCGAATCTGCATGGCATAGATCTCGGGATAGGTGATGCCCAGGCGGACCCCCCGATGCCCCAGCATGGGGTTGGTCTCGGCCAGGGCTTTGACCTTTTGCAGCATACTCTCCTTGGAGTTGATCAGGTTCTCGGCAAGATGCTTGTTCTTGAGCTCTTCCAGCCCGTGGGTGATGGTTTCAAGATTGGCTGCGTACTTGCCGTGAAGTTGGGGATCCAGGAGTTTGAGCGTGTCGGGAAGCGCCCCCATGAGTTCCACGGTCCGCACCAATTCCTTGAGGTTGTTGATCTCCTCGACCAGTTCGTCATCAGAGGGCAGGAACTCGTGAATGGGAGGATCGAGGAGCCGAATGGTGGTGGGAAGACCATCCATGATCCTGAAGATTTCCTTGAAATCCTCTCGCTGAAACGGCAGGAGTCGCTTCAGGGTCTTCTCTCTGTCTTCGCTGCTTTCTGCAAGAATCATCTCCTGGACAATCGGCAGACGCTCGGGTTGGTTGAACATCCTCTCCGTCCGGCACAGGCCGATGCCCACGGCCCCGTATTTCTTGGCTTTGCTCACGCTGTCCGGCGTATCCGCATTGGCCATGACCTTGAGTTCCGCCATGTCGTCCGCCCACTCCAGCAAGACCAGCAGGTCTTCCACGAACTCGGGTTCGATGGTGGGCACAAGGCCCTGGAACACGTTGCCTGTAGTCCCGTCAATGGTGATCATGTCGCCTTCACGCAGCGCCACGCCTGAGATCACGGCTTCTTTGGACATGTCATTGATATGGATGGCCTCGCACCCTGAAACGCAGGGCTTGCCCATGCTTCTTGCCACCACGGCCGCATGCGAGGTCTTGCCGCCGCGGCTTGTCAGGATGCCCTGGGACGCAAAGAACCCGTGGATGTCGTCGGGTTTTGTCTCTTCCCGCACAAGGATCACCTTTTCTCCGAGTTTGGCCTTGGTTTCCGCCCGATCGGCGTCAAAGACGATCTTTCCCGAAGCCGCACCGGGCGATGCCGGAAGCCCCTGAGCCAAGACTTTCACCTTGGCCCGGGGATCGAGCCTCGGATGAAGAAGTTGATCGAGCATTTCCGGCTGGATTCTGAGAATCGCCTGTTTTTCGCTGATGAGTCCTTCATTGACCATGTCTATGGAGGTTTTGATGAAGGCTGCGGCATTCATCTTCCCGTTCCGGGTCTGGAGGCAATAGAGCTTTCCCTTCTCAATGGTAAACTCGAAGTCCTGCACTTCCCGGTAGTGTTTTTCCAGGGTATGGCGCAGTTTCTCCAGTTGCCTGTAGACCTCGGGCATATCCCTTCTCATTTCGCTGATGGGCTTGGGCGTTCGGATTCCCGCGACCACATCCTCTCCCTGAGCATTGATCATGTACTCGCCGTAAAGCCTGTTCTCCCCGGTGCCCGGGTTTCTCGTAAAGGCGACCCCCGTTGCGCTGTCATCGCCCAGGTTCCCGAACACCATGGTGCAGACGTTGACCGCGGTGCCGTTCGCCATTTCCGGGGTGATCTGGAATTCCCTCCGGTAGTCCACGGCCCTTTTCCCCGTCCAGGACTTGAAAACCGCCTCCACGGCGATTTCCAGTTGCACATAGGGATCCTCCGGAAAAGGCTTCTTGGTCTTTTTCTGCATGATATCCAGAAACTTCTCGCAGGCCTCTTTAAGGGCGGCAGCATCCAAATGCAGATCATCTTTGGCTTTATATTTTTCTTTTATACTTTTGAAAATAGGATCGAAATCTTCATCTTTCATGCCCAGAGCCACGGAGCCGAAAAGCTGGATCAACCGGCGATAGGCGTCATAGGCAAAGCGTTCGTTTTTGGTCAATTTGATCAAGCCGCCCAGGGTGGCCTGATTCAGGCCCAGGTTCAGGATGGTATCCATCATGCCCGGCATGGACATGGCCGCGCCCGAGCGAACCGATACCAGCAGAGGCCGAAGTGGGTCGCCGAAGCCTTTGCCTGTTTTCTTCTCCAGCTCCTTCATGGCCGCTTTCACTTCTTCCATGAGAGCGGTGTTCAGTCCTTTCTTGTTCTGGGCCAGGTAGGTTAGACAAGCTTCGGTGGAAATAACGAAACCGGGCGGCACCGGCAGTCCGATCTGCGTCATGCCGCACAAATTGGCGCCTTTACCGCCAAGAAGTTTCTTGTTCTTGCTGTCCCCTTGTTCAAAGGAAAAGACAAACTTGCTAGGGCTTCCCATGGGTTCCTCCTCGATCCTTTCTTTTCGTATACTCGAATAAATAGGCAAGCGCAAGCAACGCCGCGCCCAGGGCTGTCAAGTGAAAGGGCGAAGCGCCCGGAAAGAAGATGCATCCGATGACAAAAGCGAACACTGCGGCCAGGATCGCTCGCATCAAAAAGAGGGATAGTGCCCGCATCGGAATACGTTGACTAGACTCCATTCCCCATCCTCATCAATCCATTCTTCCAGCATTCCAACATTCCAATGGAGCCAAGCCCCTCAGTTCAATCAACTCTGCCGAGCCGGATTTCATCAGTGTTGCTTTCTAAATGCAAGGACCTTTGAAGGTTTCTCCGGGCCTTTTGTCCTTGAAGGGACCCTGCCGTCTCCGGGGGTTTGGCTGGAAACGGGGCTCTCCACTCTTTCCATTTTCATGGCCTTCCCGCCCATGGTGAAACCCTCGCCGTTGATGTATTCTTCCCGTAGAACCCATGTAACGCTCTGCAACGGAATCGTCAAAATCAGCAGGGACACTTGAAGCCAGTCTTTCTTGATGTCAGGCTCAATGGCTTCTATTCGGGCGTACACCACGGGTTGATCCTCATAATGGAGCAGAACGAGATCGCCCACCTGGTTCAAGACCTTCTTCTTCGCCATCACTCTCCTATTCGCTATCCCGGACGACACTGCCGGGGTCGGTCCTCAATTTGTCCAGCTTCTCCTCAAATCCTTGCCCCAGGTCCACACCCATTTGCCGAGCCCTTTTTTTTGCGGCAAGACCGATGTTTCGGCTGTCCCTGAAAAAACCATCCTCCTTCGCCGCCTTCGGATCAAAGGAGGCCAAGCGGTCCTCTTCGGAGGCATGATGGTGGACGCGCGAAATCAGGCGCTTCATTTCCTCACCCCCGCACTTCGGGCAGCGGATATCCCCCTCCTCCTCGCTTTTCATGACAAGGCACTGAAAAGCAGCCCGGCAAGAAAGGCACTCGTATTCATAAATCGGCATGGTCTATGTAACCATCTGTAAGCAAATAAAACCATTCAAATTTGAGTAATATAACACAGCTGGGTGGGGCGATCCAATTCAAATTTGGTGATCTTATTGTTTTCCTCGGATATTTTCCTCTTTACCCCCAGGCGAGTTTGGAGTAAAAAAACTTTTGATGCGCATTTTCCGTGTTTTCTGTTCACCGCGCATGACACTGAACGCTGAAAACATATTGCCTGAAAAGGAGGTACAGCATGAACCCATTTTTGGAAGAAGGGACCAAGAACCCGATCAAAATCCAGGACAACACCTTTCGAGACGGGCACCAGTCGACGCTTGCCACAAGGATGCGGACCGAGGACATGCTGCCTATTGCCGAAAAAATGGATGAGGTGGGCTTCTGGGCCATGGAGGTGTGGGGAGGAGCAACCTTTGACACCATGCACCGATTTTTGGGTGAAGATCCCTTTGATCGGATCAAGACGCTCAAAAAATACATCAAGAAGACCCCCTTTAACATGCTCCTCAGGGGGCAAAACCTCGTGGGTTACAGAAACTATGCCGACGACGTGGCAAAACTGTTTGTGGACAAAACCTGCGAAGCGGGTATGGATATTTTCCGTGTTTTCGACGCCCTCAACGACTTTCGCAATTTTGAAACCGTTGTAGAGAGAATTAAAGCGAATGGAAAGCATTTTCAGGGAACCATCTGCTACTCCCTGACGGAAAGAAGAATGGGGGGAGATGTCTTTAATCTGGACTACTACCTCTCTAAGGCCAAGGAGATCCAGGACATGAGCGCCGATTCCCTGTGCCTCAAGGATATGGCCGGCATCATGGCGCCCTTTGACATCGCCAAACTCGTGAGGGAACTCAAGAAGGTCATCAAGATTCCCATCCACCTTCACACCCATTATACAAGCGGCATGGCTTCCATGGTCTACCTTGAGGCCATCAAGGCGGGCGTGGACATCGTGGACACCTGCCTGGCCCCTTTTGCCCTTCGAACGTCCCAGCCTGCCGTGGAGCCCATCGTGGCCGCCCTGGTCGGGACGGACCGGGACACGGGATTCGATCTCAATCTGCTCCTGGAATGCGGAGAACATATCGAAAGCGTTGCTCCAAAATACCGTGATTATCTGGCAAAACACGCCATGTCCGTCATCGACACCGGGGTTCTGGTCCACCAGGTGCCGGGCGGCATGATTTCCAACCTGGTCAGCCAGCTCAAAGAGGCCAAGGCACTTCACCGTCTCCAGGAGGTGTACCGGGAGGTGGCCTTTACCCGGAAAGAACTCGGCACACCGCCTCTCGTGACCCCGACCTCCCAAATCGTGGGGGTTCAGGCTGTACTCAATGTTCTTTTCGGCAAGTACAAGATGGTGACCAATGAGGTGAAGGACCTGGTTTACGGCCTCTACGGAAAGACGCCTACGCCGGTAGACCCCGAGGTTCAGAAAAAAGTCCTTAAAGGCTACAAACGGGGCGAAACGCCCGTGACAGGGCGTGCAGCGGATTATCTGGAGCCTGAACTCCCGAAGGCGCGGGAAAAAATCGGCGATCTGGCCAAAGACGATTTCGACCTGCTCATTTTTGCCCTGTACCCGAGCACGGGAGAAAAGTTTCTCAAATGGAAGTACGGCCTTGAGGAGAGACCCAGTTCGGTAAAACCGAAAACACTGGATGACATTCGGAAGGAAGACGAGGCCATGGCGGCGGCGGTGGAGGCCGTGTGCAAGGCAAGCCTCTAGCCGTCTTCATCGCTGAAGATCTTAACATTTGTGTCAAGTTTTTGGCGGAGCTGGGATGGCCATTCCCTGGCGCAAGCCGCGTCCGTCCTCCGCAGTAGCCTGCTACGGAGGATGGATCGGTTAAAGGCGAAGCTTCGCTAGCTTTTTTGGGGGAACAAAATGAACTGGTTGATACGAGCCTTGAGCTCCTCGATCGGCAAGAAGCAGATCATGGCCGTCACAGGCCTGGGCTTCTCCCTGTTCGTGCTGACCCATCTCCTGGGAAACCTGACCGTCTACAGCGGAAAAGAGGCGTTCCTCTCCTACGTTGAGAAGCTCCATTCCCTGGGCGCCCTTGTGACCCTGGCGGAGTTGGGGCTGGTGGTTTTTGCCGTGCTCCACATCGGACTGGGTCTTCTGCTTTTCGTTCAAAACCTGCAAGCCAGACCGGTCCGATATGCGGTCAAGAAAAGAGCCGGAGGCCGCACCATCGGCTCCATCACGGCGCCTTACACGGGGTTTCTGATTTTGGTTTTCATCATCGTTCACCTCTCGAAATTCCGCTTCGTGGACAAGGCCATGACCGATGACTTCATCATTCTTTCCAACACCTTCACCCAAGTCGGCTATGTTCTTTTCTACGTCCTTGGCGTGATCGTGGTCGCCTTCCACGTGAGCCACGGTTTCTGGAGCGGATTTCAAACCATCGGGCTGAACCATCCCAAGTACATGCCTTTGATCCAGCGCTTTGGAACGCTCTTCAGCGTTGTGCTCGGGATGGGGTTCGCATCCGTTCCGATTTACCTGTTTTCGACTCTTTAAGGAGGATGGCTTGGTGAAATTAGACTCCAAGGCGCCGGGAGGCCCGCTTGAATCCAAGTGGGACAGGCACCGCTTCGAGCTCAAACTGGTGAACCCGGCCAACAAGCGGAAGTTCGAGATTATCGTGGTGGGCACCGGCCTGGCAGGCGCATCCGCATCTGCTTCCCTGGCTGAACTGGGCTACAACGTGAAGACCTTCTGCATCCAGGACAGTGCAAGGCGAGCCCACAGTATCGCGGCCCAGGGCGGCATCAACGCGGCAAAAAATTATCCCGGAGACGGAGACAGCGTCTGGCGCCTCTTTTACGACACGATCAAGGGGGGCGATTTTCGTGCAAGAGAAGCAAACGTTTATCGGCTTGCACAGATCAGCAACCAGATCATCGATCAGTGCGTTGCCCAGGGCGTGCCTTTTGCCAGAGAGTACGGAGGGTTGCTTGCAAACCGCTCCTTCGGCGGCGCCCAGGTCTCACGCACCTTCTATGCCCGTGGCCAGACAGGCCAGCAGCTTCTCCTCGGCGCCTACAGCGCCATGATGCGCCAGGTGCACGCAGGGCGGGTTCAGATGTTTCCGCGGCGTGACCTGGTCGATCTGGTGGTCATCAACGACCAGGCCCGGGGGATCGTGGTTCGGAACCTGGTGACAGGGGATCTGGAGCGTCATTCCGCCCATGCCGTGGTTCTTGCCACAGGCGGGTACGGCAACGTTTTCTATCTGTCCACCAACGGCGCCAGCGGCAACGTGAATGCGGCTTGGCGGGCCTACAAGAAAGGGGCCTTTTTTGCCAACCCCTCCTTCACCCAGATCCATCCCACCTGCATCCCGGTGCACGGAACTTTTCAATCCAAGCTCACCCTGATGAGTGAAAGCCTGCGAAACGACGGCCGGGTCTGGGTTCCCAAGAACCCCGGGGATGTGCGACCGCCCGAGCAGATCCCTGAATCGGAAAGAAATTATTTCCTCGAATTCAAGTACCCGAGTTTCGGCAACCTCGTTCCGAGGGACGTGGCCTCCCGGAACGTCAAACAGGCCTGCGACCAGGGTCTGGGCGTGGGGCCGACCAAGTATGCCGTGTACCTGGACCTGCAGGATGCCATCCGGAGGGACGGGGCCCCCGTGATTCAGAAAAAATACGGCAACCTTTTCCAGATGTATGAGCGAATCACCGGCCAGAGCCCCTGGGAAGTGCCCATGATGATCTATCCTGCGGTTCACTACACCATGGGCGGGCTGTGGGTGGACTACAATCTCATGAGCAACATTCCCGGCCTCTTCGTGCTGGGGGAATCCAACTTTTCGGACCACGGGGCCAACCGCCTCGGTGCAAGCGCCCTCATGCAAGGCCTGGCCGACGGCTACTTCATCATCCCCTACACCATCGGCGGATACCTCTCAGGATCCCGGATCCCGGATGTCAAGGACGACCACGACGCTTTCAGGGAGTCGGTGACCCAGGCTTCAAAGATGATGGAACGGTTGCTCTCCATCCGTGGGAATCGCACGCCGGCCCACTACCACCGGGAACTGGGGCGGATCATGTGGGAATACGTGGGTATGGCACGAGATGGAGCGGGCATGACGAAGGCCAAGGAGATGATTCCCCGGCTCAGGGAGGAGTTCTGGCAGAGCCTCACCGTTCCGGGCTCTCAGAAGGATTTGAACCAGGCCCTGGAAAAAGCCAACCGCACCGCTGATTTCCTCGAATTTGCGGAGTTGATGGTGGACGATGCCTTATCCCGGGAAGAATCCTGCGGGTGTCACTTCAATATCGCCTTTCAGACCGAACAACAGGAAGCCCTCAGGAGGGATGACACCTGCAGCTATGTCGCAGCGTGGGAATATCAGGGAGAGGGAAAAGCGGCGGCATTTCACCGGGAGCCTTTGCAGTTTGAATATGTCGAGCTTGCCACAAGGAGCTATAAATGAGCGAGAGTACCATCAACCTGAATCTCAAAGTCTGGCGCCAAAAAACTTCCAGCGATAAAGGCCGCTTCGAAGCCTATCAGACCGAATGCATCTCCACCGACATGTCGTTCCTGGAAATGCTCGACGTGGTGAACGAAAAGCTCATTCTCGAAGGGAAAGAACCCATCGCCTTTGAACACGATTGCCGTGAGGGGATCTGCGGGTCCTGCGGCGCCGTGGTGAACGGCCTGGCTCACGGGCCCGAAAAGGCGACCACCCTTTGCCAGCTTCACATGCGCCACTTCAAGGACGGCCAAACCCTGGTGGTCGAGCCCTTTCGCGCCAAGGCGTTCCCCGTCCTGAAGGATCTGATCGTGGACAGAAGCGCGCTGGAGCGCATCATTGAAGCGGGCGGCTATATCTCGGTCAACACGGGGAGCGCGCCGGAAGCGAACACCATCCCTGTTCCCGCGCAAGCCGCCGAGCTCTCCATGGATGCAGCGGCCTGCATCGGGTGCGGCGCCTGCGTGGCCGCATGCCCCAATGCTTCGGCCATGCTCTTTGTGGGCGCCAAGATCTCCCACCTGGTTCTTCTCCCCCAGGGGAAACCGGAAGCGGGAAAACGGGCTCTGTCCATGCTGAAAAAAATGGATGACCTTGGTTTCGGCAATTGCAGCAACGAGAGAGAATGCGAAGCGGTCTGCCCCAAGGAGATATCCATCTCCAACATCGCCCGATTCAACCGGGAATTCATCAAGGCGAGCTTCGGGTCAACGGAGGAATAAAGCGCAACAAATAAGTATTGACGCT
>Ga0209498_1000399_pt1 | contig 26759 bp, 26 predicted proteins | sample WalLakDeSediment_FD_184131 | JGI IMG/M metagenome (GOLD analysis project Ga0209498, IMG submission 184131) | Lake sediment microbial communities from Walker lake, Nevada to study Microbial Dark Matter (Phase II) - Walker Lake 11/02/13 Deep... | ecosystem: Environmental > Aquatic > Freshwater >...
CATACCTACCCTGGAGTGCCGTTCGAACTCCTTGAAGGCCCTGTTTTCAAAGGATTGGATCACTATCGGATCCGTGGGGTCTGGAAGGACCACATACCCTCGTTGATGCAAGAGCTGTGCCTTCTCTAAATCCGAGATCTTGACCTCGCCGCCGATATCCTTCGCGCCCTGTCCCCATTTGAGCTCGACGCATTGAACTCCGAGTTTCTCGATGGCGTATTCCTGAACACCAAGTATCGTGTCTTCGACATTGGCTTGTACCACAATACATCCATATCCATCACGCTGGTGGTCCTGATAGAGTTTGACTCGACGTTTCAGATCCTCGGTGTCAACGATCTTGCCTCTCTTGAGAACCGTTTCCGGGTCCATGCCTCCGACATTTTCACCGATGGTCAGGCCGGTCCCGGCCAGCGCCGATCCAATGGCAAGGCCTTCCCAATTGTTCTTCGCTATGTCTGTGGATCCGATCCCTGAAATGGTCCAAGGCAATCTTAATTTCAGTCCCCGATCGTGTCCAAAGACGACCTCGAGGTCGACCGCCGGGAACACCGCCTTGTCGCTGTCTTCCTCGATTCCCTGGGCCCCTGTCGCTGTACCCATGATATTGAAATGTGAGTAGTTGACCGGGTATTCCTTTTGGGCCGCGGTAGTGATCACACCAAAGGGTTGGGGATAGATCACCTCGTGTCCCCTGTAAGCGGATTTACCGATTTCGCACATGCCAATACACCCGTCAACACAAGTCACACACATCCCGGAGGATGGGACGACAGATTCCTCGGTACGATTTTTCGTTAGCGTGGCGGCCGAAGCGTTGGGCCTGGACAGTGTTGTTGACATCCGTAGCTCTCCTCTTATGCTGATGATGTTTTGATGTGAAATTTCCTTGTCCTATGTGGTTTCATGGAACGAATCCTGTTGTGAACCATGACACGAATCGAGGCATGGAAGGGAAAGATGCGCGCATCCGCCACATACTCCTTCATCCGACTCGGTATACGTGCATCTCAATTGGCAAGCCGGACAGACATAGATGCACCCACCACACAGACGGCACACCTCTGATTTCATATCGAAAGGTGCTCCCACCTTTCGGGTTTCTCCCCGGCCTGAAAAGCCGATGGCATTGGCCATCATTTGTTCCTTGCACATTCTTACGCATCGCCCGCACAAGATACAGTCTTCCTGTTCCTGCTTGAAACGTTGTTGCCGCACGCCATGCAAGCTCGCCAGATCCTGCAGGGTCTTGGATTGGGGACAGGAAGCCAGATGCAGCTCGATGACCATCTTTCTTGCCTTGATCACACGCTTGGAGTCGGTTTGTACCTTGAGTCCTTCTTCGGCGGGATAGGTGCAAGAGGAGACCAGTCTTGCCCTCGCACCTTCCCCGATTTCCACCACGCACAGACGGCAGGCTCCATAGGGTGAAAGTCCTTCCATGTGGCAAAGCGTGGGAATAGAAATCCCGAAGAACATCGCGGCTTCCAGCAAAGTTGAACCTTCCTCGACGGAAACTTGAATGCCGTTGATGGTTAGCTTGATCATATGGATGTATCCTTTGCGTGGGACAGCTGTGGAGCCACGTCTTTCAAATGTTTCGTGAAGGCGAGGTCACAACGTAAACATCTGTGGGCCTCTGCCGCGGCTTGCTCCTCGGACAACGCCAGTTCCACCTCCAGAAAGTTCTTCCTTCGCCGCTGTGGTGAGAGTGTTGCGGGTTCCACCCTCCTGGCGCCTTCCTGTTCCTCTTCGCTGACTTCAGAAGGTTCGATATATACGTCGGGCAGGCTTATACGGGTTGAAAGGGTCTTTTCCCCGCGCAGATATCGATCGATGGACGTGGCGGCTTTCTTGCCTGAGGCGAGGGCGTCGACAACGGTGTAGGGACCTGTCACCAGGTCGCCCCCGGCAAAGATGCCTTCCCTGTTTGAGTGAAGCGTTCGCGCGTCCACTAGGACTCGACCTCTCTTGTCCAGATCCACACCCATCCTTTTAAGGGGTTCACTGTCCGGGGATTCCCCGATGGCGATGATCAGGGTATTCAAAGAGATTCGGAATTCGGTGCCTGGAATGGGAATGGGGGTGCGGCGACCGCTGGAGTCAGCCTCTCCCTGCTCGTTTCTGACGCATTCAATCCCCACCAGTCTTCCCCCATGGGAATGTATCTTGATGGGGGATACGCCGACTTCCACCTTTACCCCTTCCTTTGCCGCGGTATCGATATACCGGATTCCCACGGGCGAGACAAGGGTTCTGAGCTGGATTCCCTCTTCGAGAGCGGCCTCGACCTCTTCAGCGTAAGCGGGCATCTCTTGATCGGTACGACGATACAGCAGCGAGACGCTCTCGACGTGTTCCTGTCGAATGGCCACGCGGGCAGCGTCGACCGCGGAGTTTCCCCCACCGACAATGCAGACGTGTCCCCCGGCCAATTCCTCGCCTCTCAGATTGAACGCTTTCAAAAATTCCATGGATGAATACACGCCTTGCAGGGTTTCTCCAGGCAACGCGAGCCGTTGACTCTTGTGCGCACCCATGGCGAGGAATATCGCCTTAAAACCATCCGCGAAAAGGTCATCTATGGAAAAATCCTGGCCTAAAACTGTGTTGAATTTCACGGAAATGTGTTTGTCGAGCAACGCCTCAATCTCTTTCATCAAGGTTTCGCGGGACAAGCGGTAAGAAGGGATACAACTGGAGAGCATGCCTCCCAGGACCGATTCTGCCTCGAATAGGGTGGAGGGGCGCCCGAGCAAGGATAAATAATGTGCCGCGGATATGCCTGCAGGTCCCGCTCCAACGATGGCGATCTTCTCTCGTTTCCGAGTCCTTGTCGCGTTTTTTTTCGGTTGGTATGCCGCGGGGTCATAGCGGTCTGTAATAAATCGTTTCAGGGAGCGAATGGCGATAGGATCGTCTCCGGACGTCCCCATCTGACATCGGGTTTCACACTTTCTATCACACACGCGCGCGCATACTGACGGCAATGGGTTGGTTTCCCTGATGACCCTGTAGGCTTCATCGTATCGACCCTTTTCAAGCAACGCGATGTATCGCCAAGGCTGTGTATTCAAGGGACACGCACTTTGACAGGATGCGCCCACAAGTTGTGAACAGACGAACGCGTCGCATCTCTTGTCTATCACGTGTCGTTCGTATTCGTGTCGGAAATACCTCAGGGAGCTGAGCACCGGGTTCGCCGCGGTTTGTCCCAACCCGCACATCGTGGTGTCTCTTACCACCAGAGCCAGTTCTTCCAGCAAAGCGATATGCTCCGGGGTTCCCTTGCCCTTGGAGATATCGTCGAGGAGCTCGTACATGCGTTGCGTTCCCTTGCGGCAGGTAAAGCATTTTCCGCAGGATTCCTTCCTCAGAAAATTCATGAAGTATCTGGCCACGTCTACCATGCATGTGTTTTCATCCATGACGATCATGCCCCCGGACCCCATGATGGAACCGGCGCGGCTCAAACTGTCATAGTCCACAGGGAGGTGGAAGAGGGATGCCGGAATACAGCCGCCGGAAGGTCCCCCGGTCTGAACAGCCTTGATCTTCGTCTTGCTCGAGGACCCGCCACCAATGTCGTAGATGATGTTCCGAATGGGAATGCCCATCGGCACCTCGACCAAGCCGGTATTCTTTACTTTACCTACCAGGCTGAAGATCTTCGTGCCCGCATTTCCCTCTGTTCCCGTCTTGGAGTAGTCTTCGGCCCCCTTGCGGAACAGGAGAGGGACATTGGCCCAGGTTTCTACGTTGTTGATCGCCGTGGGTTTGCCGAAAACACCCCTTTGAATGGGAAACGGAGGCCGTTGGCGCGGTTCGCCCATCTTGCCTTCTATGGATCTGATCAGCGCTGTCTCCTCGCCGCAGACGAACGCTCCAGCGCCTCGGATCATTTCGATGTCAAAGGAAAAACCTGAGCCAAGGATATTCTCACCCAACAAGCCGAGTCTCCTCGCCTGTTTCAAGGCGGCAGTGAGATTCCGGATTGCCAGCGGATATTCGTTGCGGACATATACGATTCCATGGCCCGTGCCTGTGCCGTATCCGGCGATGATCATGCCCTCAATGACGCTGTGAGGGTTGCCTTCAAGCAAGCTGCGATCCATGTAGGCGCCGGGGTCTCCCTCGTCAGCGTTGCAGATCAGGTACTTGCCATGCTCCGCGGGCTGCCTGGACAAGAGCTCCCATTTCAGTCCTGTGGAAAATCCAGCACCACCCCGTCCACGCAGGCCGGATCGTTTCACTTCCTGAACCACCCAGGCTGGGTTGTTCTGGGAAAGGACCCTTTCCAAGGCTTCGTAGCCGCCTGTCGAAACATAATCATAAACGCGAACGGGGTCGATTCTCTGGTTCTGAGCCAGTATGTCGCGCTGTTGATTCTTGAAAAAAGGAATATCGTCGCGCCGATAATATCGTTCATCGGTGATCGGGTCGCGATAGAGCAGTTCCTCCACAAAACGGTCGTGAAGTACTGCGTCTATGATCCTTGGCACGTCATCAAGGGCGATCTGTGCGTAGAATGCCTGTTGCGGTTCTGTGAGGATGAAAGGTCCCATCTCACAGAAACCATGACATCCAGTGACACGAAGAAAGATGCGGTGGACCAGCCCGTTTTCCAGGATGTGTCGTTTTGCCATATTGATGATGTCGCTCGAACCGCTCGCGTGGCAGGCAGTTCCGGCGCACACCACGATTCGAGGCTTGTCCCGATCGATATGATGGGAAAGCATGCCACGTAATTCTTTCAATTCTTCTATCGAAGATAGCCGCGCCATTTCGCCTCCAAAGCATGGATCATGCCGCCATCTTGGCTTCCAGGGCTCATATCAAGTCAAACATGCAGTTTCTGCAGCCGGTTCGTGAACATACCCGTAGCATTCCACCTCCTCGAACGATCATGGATGCCATGGGAGCCTCACATTCAGGGCATTCCCACTCGTCGATCAACTGCTCGTGGCAGTATGGACAGTATATTCTTGCCACCTTGTCTTGGGGGAATGTGCATTGGGCCTGAGCCTTCCTGACGCCATACAAAGACGAGAAGTGTAAGCAGTCTTGCTTGCCATCCCACGCCGCGGTCACCCGAATGCTTGGATAGCCATTCATCATGATGCTATCGTCCATCAAGACGTGGTTGCAACGGGGACAACTGACTTGAATCGGGAAGATTCTTTTGTCTTCGGTGACAGACATGGTGGTTTTTCCGGCCGAGGCATCTTCGATCAGTTGTCGGACTTGGGATTTTTTGACCTTCGAGTGATATTGTCCATCAATGACCACGACAGGTCCCAGCGCGCAAGCTCCGAGGCAATTGACCGTTTCCAGGGTGAATTTCATGTCCTGGGTGGTTTCACCTGCCTTGATTCCGAGCTGATTCTGAAACTCCTCCACGATCCGGGAAGCACCGCGAACATGACAAGCGGTTCCGAGGCACGCACAGATCAAGTGCTTTCCCCTTGGATTCAGACTGAAGGTGCTGTAAAAGGTGGCTACGGCAAACACCTCCGCCAAGGGAATTCCTGTCCCTACGCTCACCTTTCTCAGCGCCTTCTCTGGAAGATAGCCGGCCAAGGCTTGAATCTCCTCTAGGATGGCAATCATGCCGCCACCCTGAACCTCATATTTTTTCAACAGGCGTGGAATCTCTCGGAGCACTTCCTCTTCTGCGATTTGCGGATTTCTTTCCGCTGCCAGGCTTTTTGGTGTCGTTGTCATCTAGATGTATTCCTCACAATACCAGACCCCGCCTTCAGCCCTTGTACTCAAAGCGCAATTCTCTCGATTCTTACAGTCAAAACACAATCCGAGGTTCTTGACTTCAGCTTCGTTCGCGCTTTCATCCCGGTGGGATTCAGGAATCCGTTGTTTCCCGCGTGAGAGAATTTCAACCTGAAATTCTTCGCAGAACACGATGGGACGTTGTCCCGCGTTGGTTCTGTACTTGCATGTGGACGCGTTCGCACAACTTCCGCAAAGTCCCATTGAGACGGCTGTTTCCATCATAATAGGTCAACCTTTCTGTCATGCTGCCCTCCAAAAGGAAAGCAAGATTGAGGCCTATTGGACCGCCTATATCGTTTCCTTGTGACTTAAGCCTTGAAAAGAACGTTTTTCGGCTATTCGAGGGGGTTTTCCGACAAGAAACATCTCAGGATCACCCAGCCAAGGTAAAGGAAACCATGCTTGAAAAGAAACACAAAGCGAGGAAATATGAACCGGCCGGGGAATAACGCCCCGTTTTCGGGAAGAGTGCTGGCATCAAGTCCCGGGCTGGACCGGGATCACTGAAAGCTCACGACAAAGGGAGGTTAAACATTCAAGGAACGATTCAGCTTGGTTCTCATGGTTTTGCGATCGATTCCCAGGATGGCAGCGGCGCGTGTCTTGTTGCCTGCGACACTGGCCAATACGTTTCGAATATGCTCTGCCTCCACTTCGGCCAGAGTCATGTCCAGGGTAGTTCCATGTAGCGCGGAAAACCTCATCAGGGAGGGTAGATCCGGCACTTCGATCACTTCCTCTTCCGCCATCACCACAAGCCTTTGAATGACATTTTCCAATTCCCGCACGTTTCCAGGCCAATTATAGTTTTTCAATACAAAGAGGGCTTGATCAGAGAAACGGGGTGTGCTTTTTCCGTTTTCAGCCGCATACTTCGACGCGAAATGTCCTGCCAGTAACGCGATATCGGTCCCCCTTTCCCGTAAAGGAGGGATAGGAATGGAAATCACGTTGAGACGATAGAAAAGATCGTCCCGGAACCCTCCCTGTTGGATGAGAGAGTGCAAATCCTTGTTGGTCGCGGCGATGAAGCGGACATCCACCTTACGTGTTCGGTTCGATCCAACCATGACGATCTCTTTGTCTTGAAGCGCGCGCAACAATTTGATCTGCATGGCGGCGCCTGTTTCGCTGACCTCGTCCAAGAAAAGGCTGCCTCCATCGGCCGCGTGAAAGAACCCGGCGCGCGAATACGTCGCGCCAGTAAAAGCGCCTTTGACATGGCCAAACAATTCGCTTTCCAAGAGGCCCTCCGGGATGCCCCCACAATTCACCGGCACAAATGGGGCCGCGGCACGTGGGCTTTGATAGTGAATGGCTCGGGCCACCAATTCCTTGCCTGTCCCGCTTTCTCCGGTGATCAATACCGTGGCCTCGGACGGCGCGGCTTTGGTGATCGCGGAAAATACGTCCCGCATTCCTTCTGATTCACCGATGAGCCCGGCCAAAGCGCTTCGCGACGCGAGCGGCGAACTGCGTCCCTTTTTGCGCATGGCCAAGGTATCCAAGGCTCTGCGAACGGCTCCAAGCAATTCTTCCTCCGTGAAGGGCTTGGGCAGATATTCCTCGGCTCCACCCTTGACCGCCTGGATCGCGCCCTCAACCGAGGGATAACCTGTGATCACGATGATTTCAGTATCTTTGTAGTTTTCACGAACATGTCTGACCAGTTCCAGACCACTGATTTTCGGAATCTTCATGTCCGTGATAATAAGGTCTACTCTATATTCTTCCAGAAGATGGATGGCTTCAGTGACTCCTAGCGCGGTATATACCTGGTAACCCTCGGCAAGAAGATTCCGTCTCAAAACGTCCAGCGTATCCTGGGAATCATCTACCACGAGAATTCGCGCGTCCTGGTTTAAGGAAGACATGTCAGCCGGACTCCTCTTGAGGGGATGGATGTTTGGGCAGTTGGATCTCGACTCGAGCGCCTCCCTCGGCTATGTTGTCCACCTGCATGGCGCCGCCATGCGATGTCACGATTCCATGCGCTACAGGCAACCCGAGTCCTGTTCCCTGTCCCACATCCTTTGTGGTGAAGAATGGAATGAAAAGCTTATCCATCACCTCTTGCGTGATTCCGGTTCCTGTATCCGAGACGATCAAGCTGACGTGACGTGGCCCGGCAAGGGTTTGTAGGGTCAACGTGCCGCCGTTGGGCATGGCCTGTAACGCGTTGACGACCACGTTGACCAGCACTTGCGTCATTTGCGAGGGGTCCGCGACGATATCCGGCAAATCGGGATCAAGCGAATGAACGATGTCCACTCCGTCCCTGGCACAACGGGATTCCAGGAAATAGAGCCCTTGACTGCGAACGATATCGTTCAGGTTAACTCGTTGTTGGCTCGTGGCGGCCTGGCGGGCGAACAAGAGAAGATTCCTGATGACTTCCCGGGCATGCAGAGATGCCTGTTCAATCCTTTCGATGTCGCTTCGAGTTTGCTTGGGCAGTCTTTTGGATTTCTTCGCCAGTTGCGCGAATCCGAGAATAGAATTGAGCGGTTCGTTTAGTTCATGCGCTACCCCGGCCGCAAGCAACCCAATGGTAGTCAATCGATCGGCGTGTTGAAGCTGATGATGAAGATTTGCCCTTTCCTGTTCCGCCTCACGTCGCTCGATGACCAATCCTGTTTCCCCGGCCACTACCTCGAGAAGTTTTTTTTCCTCGTCAAGGAATGGACCTTCCTCCACTGAAATGGGAAAAGCGCCGGAATAGACCACCTCGACTGTGCCCCTGTGCCTTCCGCTTGTCCTGATATCCGCGGACAGCTTGCAGGGACTGTCCTGAAACCCTGCGGTCTTGAATTCCTGATCATCCAGCAGAATCCGAGCTCCGGCGATCTCAGGATAATGCCAGGTGGGAGGCAGAAGTTCGACAACACCTTGAAGGGTATCCTCCAAGGACATCTCATGGCATGCGACGATTCGGGCGATTCCATACAAGCAGGATAACTCCTTGACACGTTCCCGAAGCGCCGCCTCAGGTTCACGGGCATTTTCTTTCATGTCAAATTAGTGTCCTTAACGAGGAAGATACGCTTCCACTTTCAGTTTCCATGAGGGCCACAGACACAAGTTCCTTGGTATCAGATTTCGAAAACATGGACAAAACAGGCCTTTCATCCTATGAGGCTGAACGAGAATATCAGTCCCCATCCAGCGATGGTCCCTTCGTGTTCCATGTGTAGGGATGATGGGAAGGCTACATCGAATTTCCGTAGCGATTTACGCTGAAGATCTCGCTTTCCTTCTTTCGAGGGATCGGAATCCTCGAACGATCGGTGTCCGCGCTCAAGGGATAGCCAAGCGGCGTCATGGCCACCACCTTGACCGTTTCAGGAACGTCCAGCAATAGCTTTACCTTTTCTTCGTCAAAAGCGCCGATCCAACAGGTTCCGAGCCCTTCGTCGACAGCCGCGAGCGTCAAATGATCCAACGCGATAGCCACATCGATATCTACACTGTTTCCGTGTCCTCCCATGCCCTTATAGGCCTGTTCCGGAATCCCGCAACCCACCACAATTACCGGCGCCTCGGCGATCCATTTCTGGCCTCGAGCGGCCTGCGCAAGCTCAGTACGAAGGGCGTTGTCCTCTACGAGGATAAAATGCCAAGGTTGGATGTTGCAGGCTGAAGGGGCCCAACGCAGCGCCTGGCGCATCCTTTCCATTGCCTCGATGGGAATGGGTCGATCCTGCGAGTAGGATCGGACGCTTTGACGCTCTTGGATGGCCTCGAGCACGTTCATGATGGTTCCTCCTTCAGTCGGTCGTGTTTTTGGGAACATTCCCATTTTATCAGGAATGATCATGAGTCGTTGCCTCAGACTCTTCAGGTCAGGGTTCTTCGCAGCGTACATGGGACCTTGAGATGACCCACACCCTTGCCCTCTGGGAGAAGGCCGGGGATACGGGACGCGGCCCGAGTCATTGCCCATGTATTCCTTTTGGGTTTCGGTCCAAGGACCGCTTAGGGTTTTCGCCCGCAAGAAGAAAGGATAGGATAAAAGAACAAGAGGTGTGAGAGGATCCGGAGGAAAAAAGGGTAAACATGAGATCGCGCGCAGGGCAAGAAACGACCTGGCTCGTCGAGGTGGACGAGTGGTGCAGGGGCAAGATGTGGTGGCCCAGGGCCTTGTTTCTGCTTTGGTTCGCCTATCAAGGTGGAAGGGTCTTTCTTGATCCCGAGGCCCGCACCCTCTTTGCTGCCATCAACCTTGGGATTCACGAGCTGGGACATGTCCTATGGCAGCCCTTCGGCGAATTCATGGCTTTCCTCGGGGGATCGTTGACCCAGTGTCTGGCCCCGGTGGCCTCTGTGTTCGTCTTCTTCAAACAGAGGGACTACTTTGGCATGGTCTTTTGTTCAGGATGGCTGGGACTCAATTTCTTCGAAGTGGGGGTGTATGTTTCGGATGCCCGATCCATGGCGCTTCCCCTGGTTTCTCCCTTTGCCGGGGTGCCTGTCCATGACTGGAATTGGATTTTGGGACGTATGGGTCTCCTTCACATGGATCGAATGCTGGGCACTCTCTTTCAAGGGATGGGTTCGGCGTGTATCCTTTTTTTCCTGGGGATAGGCGGGATCCTGTGCTGGCGTATGGCAGTTTTGCCAGAACGACCACCCAGGATCGATTTTCGTTCCACCCGAAGCTGAGCTCGGTTCTCCGGAAGGATCGTGCCTATTGTCCGACTCGGATCCTGATGGTAGAGTCTTGATCATGAGTCTTTCCATGGCGTTTCTTCTTTCCCTGGCGATCCCTGACGTCCTTCCCGAGATCTCTGGATCCTCTGTGTTCGTCGAGGCCCAGAGCTTTGACGAAAAAGGGGGCTGGGTTGTGGACCAGCAGTTCAGCGACTTGATGGGTTCTTCCTACTTGATGGCCCACGGCATGGGTGTTCCGGTCCAGGACGCGACAACCCAGATTCTCTTCCCTGAAAGGGGCGAATACCATGTTTTTGCGCGCACCTACAACTGGACATCGCCCTGGTATCCAGGTCAGGGACCTGGACGGTTTCAATTGTGGGTCAATGACACGGCCTTGGACTCGGTATTGGGCGATACCGGCACGGGTTGGACATGGCAATACGCGGGCAAGTTCCAGGGCGCCGAGGATATCGTTACCCTGCGTCTACGCGATCTGACCGGTTGTAACGGCAGAGTGGACGCGATCTATTTCGCTCGGGACAAGATCCCGCCTCCGGAGGATCCGGAAGCGCTTCAGGAGTTTCGAAGACAACATCTGGGCGTACCTTCTGCGCCGGAACCGGCGGGTCCGTTCGACCTGGTTGTGGTGGGGGGAGGGATTGCCGGGACCAGCGCGGCCATCTCGGCCGCCAGACTGGGCTTGAAGGTGGCGTTGGTTCAGGATCGACCGGTCCTGGGCGGAAACAACAGCTCTGAAGTCAGGGTGCATCTGGGGGGACGGATCCATATGGATCCCTGGCCAGCCTTGGGCGGTGTGGTTCATGAGATCGGTCCCTCGCGCGGTGGCAACGCTCGGCCTGCCGAGTATTACGAGGATGAAAAGAAGTTGGAGAAGGTCTTGGCCGAGGAAAACATCTCTCTTTATACCCACTTTAGGGCCTTCGATGTGAAGATGAGAGGAATGGAAATCTCCGAGGTGCATGCCCGCCACATCGAGACATTCAAGGAACTCGCGTTTGTTGCCCCGTTGTTCGCGGACTGCACCGGAGATGGCACGATCGGGTTTCTGGCCGGCGCTGATTTTGCCATGGGACGAGAAAGCAGGGAGGCTTTCGGGGAACCGACCGCTCCGGAAGAAGGGGACAAGATGACCATGGGCTCCTCGGTCCAGTGGTATTCCGTGGAGCGAGAAGAGGAATCCAGTTTTCCTCTGTTTCGATATGGAATCGATTTCAACGAATCAAGCGCCCAAAGGGTGAAGATGGGGGAATGGACCTGGGAAACAGGGATGAATCTGGATCAGATTCACGATTTCGAACGGATTCGGGACTATGGATTGCTGGTGATCTATTCCAATTGGTCGTTTCTGAAGAATGAAAGTTCCGTGAAGGAGGAGTATCTGAAAAGCCAACTGTCATGGGTTGCCTACGTGGCGGGCAAACGAGAGTCGCGCCGGTTGTTAGGTGACCACATTCTTACGGAACTGGATATCGTCAACCATGTGCTCTATCCTGACGCTTCGGTTTCGACCACCTGGAGCATTGACCTGCACTACCCGGACCCCAAGAACACCGAACATTTTCCTGGCAGGGAATTCAAGTCCATCGCGGTGCATCAGCAGATTCACCCGTATCCAATTCCTTATCGCTGTTTCTATTCCCGTAACGTGGACAATCTTTTCATGGCCGGGCGAAACATCAGCGTGACCCATGTGGCTCTGGGCACGGTTCGGGTCATGCGTACGACAGGCATGATGGGCGAGGTCGTTGGGATGGCCGCGTCGATCGCCAGAAAGCATCGGACCGATCCGCGGGGGGTCTACCGGGATCATTTGGGTGAACTCAAGGCCTTGATGGGCCAGGGCGTTGGAAAACAGGACACAGAAGGCGCTCAGCAATATAATCTGGGGGGCACATTGGGCCCGAGGCGGCTCGAGCCGTAGGCTTTATCGTCGAGGTTTCAACCCGTGTTGGGTTTACCGGGAGTGCGCGAGAAGAAGATATGGAAATCCTTGGAGTGGTATTCGATATGGATGGTGTCTTGATCGACTCCGAACCGGTTCACATCGAATCATGGGAGATTCTCTTTCAAGAACGAGGGATCGACCTGGAAGGGATCGATTATCAATCCGCCATCGGTATGACGGATGAAGCCTTCTTGAAGAGGCTTTCCGAGCAGGGCAGGTTGCGAGGAGATGTTCGGTTCCTTTGCCTCTCGAAGCAACTGATCTATGCCTCCATTCACGCGGATCGTTTCAAGGAACAGCCTGGGGCCAGAGAGACCCTTCTTCGCGTGGCCAGCCAACGGCCCGTGGCGTTGGCCACGAGCGATTGGAGAGCGAACGCTCTACGAACCTTGGAATGGATGGGGTTGCGGGAGGTGTTTTCAGCCATCTTGTGCAGGGAGGATGTTTGCCATTGCAAACCAGATCCAGAGATCTACCTGACCGCAGCCGCGGCCTTGAACCTTCCCCCCGCTGTCTGTCTGGGCGTGGAGGACTCCCCCCCTGGGGTCCAGGCGGTCAAGGCGGCAGGCATGATGTGCGCGGCCTTGACGACCAGTGTCCCTGCCTCCTGGTTGTCCGAGGCGGATTGGATCCTGCCAGGGATCAGGGATCTGTTGGAGGCGATTCCATGGACGTAGCCTTCTTTCGACACAACATCGAAGAAGAAGACATTCAGGAAGTGATCAGGGTGTTGCGCGGGCCTTTTCTCACCACCGGGCCTGAAGCGGAGAGATTCGAGGAGAAGCTGGGAAGCTTCCTGGGGGGCATGCGCGTGGTGAGCCTTTCGAGCGCCACGGCTGGATTGCACCTGATGCTGGAAGCTCTGGGTGTGGAGAAAGGGGACGAAGTCATCACTACGCCTTTGACCTTCGCTTCCACGGCGATCAGCATCTGTCACCAGGGTGCTGTTCCCATCTTCGCGGACGTGGAAAAGGATACCGGAAACCTCGATGTCGAGCAGGTTCGGCAGGTTTTCTCTCCCAGAACCAAGGCCATCTTGCCGGTGCATCTGTATGGGCAGATGTGCGACATGAAGGCGTTTTCCTCGTTTGCGAAAGAAGCCGGCGTGGTTCTGGTAGAAGACGCGGCTCATGCCCTGGAAGCGAATCGGGACGGTATACGACCTGGCGCCTTGTCCCAGGGAGCCTGCTTTTCTTTCTATGCCACCAAAAATCTGACGTGTGGTGAAGGCGGGGCCGTGGCGACCATGGATCCAGTTTTGGCCGAGAGGATTCGATCCCTTCGGTTGCATGGATTGAGCAAGGATGCCGCGATGCGCTACAGTTCCGGGTATCAGCATTATGACATTCGACAGATCGGGTGGAAGTACAATCTCAACGATATCCTGTGCGCCTTGCTGATTCATCAGATGGATCGATTGCAAGCCTATAGTCAACGACGGCAAGAGATCGCTTCCCTGTACACCGAAGGATTTCAGGACCTGGAGGAAATCTCCCTTCCCAAGACGTTTCCGAATGCTTGTCATGCTCGGCATCTCTATGTCATCTGGGTCGATCCAGGAGCGAGAGATCCGCTTTTGTTGCATCTACAGTCCCAAGGAATCGGGGTTTCGGTCCATTTCAACCCGGTTCACCTCATGTCCTATTTTCGAGAGACCTATGGTTTTACTCATGGATGCTTTCCCGAAGCCGAACGCATCGGTGCCAGCACGGTGAGCCTGCCTTTTTATCCCAAGCTGGAGGATGGACAGGTTCAGCGGGTGATTGAAGCCGTGAGAGGATTCTTTAAAAAGGGCCAATGACTACCGGTTTCATCCCTCCTGATCCGCGTATCGTTCGCGAAGCAAGGACAATTCCTTCTTGAGGCTCTCCACCACGTCTCTTTGGTCTGCATCGTCGATCAGGTTATGAAGCTCGTGAGGGTCCTGCTCCAGGTCGTACAACTCCCAGGCGTCTATGTCGTAGTAGAAGTGGATCAGCTTGTAGCGTTGTGTGCGTATGCCGTAATGTCGCTTTACGGAATGGACCGCCGGATACTCGTAGTAGTGATAGTACATGGATTGACGCCACTTTGCCGGCACGGTTCCCCGCAAGATCGGTTGAAAGGATTCGCCTTGCATGTCCTCAGGCACAGGGGCTTGGGCCATGTCCAGCAAGGTGGGGGCGAAGTCCAGGTTGAGCACCATTTCCCTGGATGTGGACCCTGGAGGGATGATCCTGGGATAACGCAGAATAAGAGGCATTCTCAAGGACTCTTCATACATGAAGCGCTTGTCATACCAGCCGTGATCTCCCAGAAAGAAACCCTGGTCCGAGGTGTAGATCACGACCGTGTCGTCTGCCAGTCCTTCTGATTCCAGGAAATCCAGGAAGCGTCCCACATTGTCATCCACCGAAGATACGCAGGCCAGGTAATCCTGCATATATCGCTGATACTTCCACTCCTTGAGGGCCTGTTCGGACAGTCCCTCGGGAGGTTCCATTTTCAGATCCGTGGGTGTCAGATGCTTGTCGATGGTCATGGTGGTCGTTCTCGCGGCCTCGGAGCGCGTGGCATAGTGGTCGTTGAAGGTTTCGGGCAGAGGGAAGGTCTTATCTGTGAACGCTTCGGCGTGTCGCTCGTCGGGGATCCAGTTCCTGTGTGGCGCCTTGTGGTGGAGCATGAGGAAGAAGGGCTTCTCTTGATCCCGCTTTTCAATCCAGTCTATAGCCATATCCGTGATGATATCGGTGACATATCCCTGGATTTGGATCTTTTCCCCCATCCTATGGAAGCTTGGGTTCACGTAGTCCCCTTGCCCCGGAAGAACGCACCAGGAATCAAATCCGGTGGGATCGGACTTCAGGTGCCACTTTCCCACAATCCCGGTCTGATAGCCTGCTTGTTTCAAAAGCTTGGGAAGGGTCATTTGAGACCCGTCAAAGGGTTCCTTGTTGGTTTTGACTCCATTGAGATGACTGTATTTTCCGGTGAGGATGACCGCCCTGCTTGGCGCGCAGATGGCGTTGGTGCAGAAACAGTTCTCGAACAGCATGCCCTGTTGCGCGATCCGATCCAGGTTGGGGGTGGTATGGATGCGACTTCCATAGCAGCTCAAGGCATGGGATGCGTGATCGTCGGACATGATGAAAACGATATTGGGACGTTCCTGGGGTGGGTTCTCTTGGGCATGAAGTTTCAGCCACGAGGCGACGCTCATGGCCATACCTGCCAGGCCGGTTCTTTTCAAGAAATTCCTTCTGCTCCATTCTGTGTGCATGGTTCAACCTCCCTCGAGTCGGGTTGTGATTCTGAAACTCGGCGTCAATCCGTTCTAGAAGGAAAATCTTCAGAAGGGACTGGTACGGGACGTCCCGCTTGCCCATCACAGAAAATATATATTATGGATATATACTTATCAATCCCATTTTTTGTGGAAACGTCACGCTGCATTAACCCGCGATTGACCGCGAGGAGCCTTTTACTCCCACATTTCCACATCAAGTCCTGGCACCCACCGGAATTCACGGAGATTGGATGTGGCGAGCCGCAATCCATGGGCGACACAAGAATCATATATAAAGGTCAACAACAATTTCCCTTGCTCCGAACCTCTGCAATGACGCGGTGAGGAAGCTGTGAAAAGCGCGGGTTACTCAGTCGCTGTCGATGGCTTTGTTGGAATCTATCGCTTCAAGTGTGTATATTCTGGCGCTCGTTCTTGAACGGACCTCGTATCGCCACAAGTCCGTAGTGTCTCTCAAAAAGACTATCGCCGCCCCACCCTCTGCCCAGATAGGGAAGTATCCGTCCCCGATCACGTCTAAAGTGTGCGGTACATCTCCACTCCCTGAAGCCGACCATGTCTTGATAGATGTCTCCTCTTGAAAAACAAGTTTCTCTTGGAGCGGATGCCACTGGAAAAAATAGCCAGCTTTCTCGCTTATCTTAACGGTTTGTAAGTCGGACAAGCTTGCGACAAACAACGAACCGTTAGAGACCGTGAAGGCAATGTGTTCCTCTGTTTCGGAAACGCCCAGACTATAAGCCTCCTGTTCCATGGACAGTTCTTTCTTATTGGCTCCATTAGCATTCATCACCCACAGTCCACCGTTCTCTGTCATGTACCCACGGGAGAAGTATATATTCGAGCCATTGGGTGACCAGGCATATCCTAGGCGATATACGTCTCCCGTCTTTGTGAGCTGCTTTCTCTTGGCAGTCGTTAGGTCTAGCAGGTTCAGATTTCGTGAACGGGCGTCCCTATACAGAACTGTTTGTCCTTTTGGCGAAATGAGTGCACGTTGACAGAGGTGGTAGGGGATATCGGCGAGCTTCTGCCACTTGTGGGTGGATGGTGTCAACTTCCACAATGAAAACGGCCCAGGGATATTTCCGTGAAATGGAGGCAAGTTCCATAAAGAAAACCGTCCAGGCTTTTTTCCATGTTCCACTACCGTGGCAACAATAAATGTTCCGTCCGGGCTCCAGCTCATCCCATAGAATGCTTCGACCAATCTACCTGGCACTTTGAACCCTTGCATCGACCCAGATGCAAAATCCAGTACTGCGACCTCTGATCTATCTTTGACTATTGCGAAGGCCACCCTCTCGCCGTCTGGGGAGCACGTTGGCCCATCGAGTCTTGTTTGTATAGACGTCCCGCCTCTCACCGGCGAAGCAATTACTCCGGTTAAAATCGCAATAAACAGTAGGGTGACGTGTATCTTTGCCATCAGTCCATGTTCCTTTTGATCCGAAGTTCCGAGCTCAACCGCAAAAACCGGAGGTTGTTGTGTAAATATTCAGTGAACCCGATCCAAACGCAGCCCTTGTCTCCTCTTCCCACGACGGTTTGTCTCTGGATCGGGTTCACTGAATGTTTGCGTTGTTGTCGACTGAAGCGCTTTGTTGGAACTCTTATTCGAACAGTTTTATCGGCAGATGTTTTACGTAATGCTGGAAGTCGTTGTCAAGGGTGAAAATGATCCGATGCTCTATGTGTGCAACTGCGCAAATAAGGAAGTCGATGGTCGACCCTTGAATGCCTTTTAAACGACAGATGTTGCAGAACTCAGCGGCTTTCTCGAAATGGATGCTTTTTAGCTGAATTTCTTCAAAAGCGGATAAAATGTCTTTCAGTTTTTCAAACTGATCAGAGCGAGAAATACAGGAAAGCAGTTCTTGTTTGACCGGTCCGATGAGCATAGCCCGGCCGTCATTGATCAGGTCGGAAAGCTTTTTAATCTGTTCTTTGTCCGGATTTTTGTGACGCAATGCGTGTGACCAGACGCAGGTGTCTACCAGGACTTTCATCGTTTTCTGGCCTTTTTGTAATCATACTTTTCATCGAAATCGACCGTGCCGAACATGTCGATGACTTCGGCTTGTTTTTTATGGGCAATATATTCTCGCAGCGCCGTGTTCACCGCTTCTTTCTTAGTTTTATGGTGTCCGACCTTTAATGCTTGTATGATGAGTTTATCGTCTATTGCCAGATTTGTTGCCATAATCAACCTCCTATCTTTACACAAAATATAACACATAAATTTGTGTAAATCAATGAGGCGAGTGCTCCGTTTCCTTGGTCGTCCTGTGCCAAAATTCCGCCGGCCACCAATCAGGGGATTGCATAGGCTGCCTCGAATCCTGGGCGGTCCATGAGACTGATGGATTTCAGCCGGCGTCAGGGGGCGAGCCTGAGGGAATGATCGATGAAAGTCTCTGAAGTGCAGGGGCAAGTGGGTTTACGGCCAACACGAGGCGAGCGGGAAAGTTCATTACAAGACCGATAGGGCGAGGATGGCAGAGCCTCAGACCGCTTCCCGATAGTAGTAATTGAGTAGACCGGGGAGACGAGAGCGTGTCTTGATGGGTCCTTCGGCCGCTTTGACGTGTTCATGGGGGTGAATGTTCCGGCTGTCGAGGCCCTGATGATTTCTCTCGGCGTGGTAGTGTGCCATGAATTCCTTGATGGCCTTCGAAGATTCGGTTGAACGTGGGTTTTTTCCGGACAGACCCAGGAACTGAGCCCGTTCGCAGGTGGTCTGAGCCATGCCTGTCGTGTACAAGAAAGTAATCGGAGACGACAGTAAAACCGTGCAGTTTGGTGGATCTCTCGAAATGTCCCCATCTCTTATATTGGAATTTCAGATTGCAACACCGTTCCACATTGACTGTCTGTATCGCCTTCTCTATCATCAATCCTGGGTTCTCAACATGGCCCCAACCCAATAAATTTTGAAAGTCCATGGGAGACGAGATATGGCGGATAGAAGCGCAGACTGGATGGCTCAGGCGGTACGGGATCTCGAAAAGGCCGAAGGCGACATGGAAAGAGAGTATTTCGAATGGGCATGCTTCACAGCGCATCAGGCCGCTGAAAAAGCCATGAAGAGCCTGTACCTAGCCCTCGCTGGCGAGGCTTGGGGGCATACCATAAGCGCACTCATGAAGAAGTTGCCGGCACATCATCAACCCAATCCATCTCTGATCGAGGACGCCATTCAGCTCGATCGTTTCTACATTCCAACCCGATATCCTAACGGTTTTGACAGCGGAAGCCCCAAGGACTATTTCACGAAGAGGGACGCTCAGAACGGAGTGGATGCCGCAAGGAGAATCATTGAGTTCTGTCAAAGTCAGATTTCTGGACAGGCCTAAGATCATTGAGAGCCTGAAAACGATTGCATCTCAGGTCTTGAAAGATCATAGCAATGTCATGGAAGTCGTGCTTTTTGGATCCCTTGCCACAGGCAAATGCGCGCCGGGTAGCGATGCTGATATCATGTTGGTGCTCGAAAGAGACGATCGTCGTTTCATGGATAGGATTCCTGAGTTTGCCAGGATCTTCATGGAAGCCCCCATCCCGACCGACATCTTCCCATACACTGCAGAGGAAAAGAACACAATGCTCTTTGGGGGCAATCCTTTTCTGAAAAGAGCGTGGAAAGAACGTATCGTGTTGGCACAGAGAGAAGCTGCACAAGATTGATACAGGAGCAACTCGTGGCCTGACCCAGCGAACCACCTGAACGCCTGGCGCCGAACGTTTCATTGTCGAGGCATCCAAGAAGAAATATGAAGCGGAAGCCCATCCCGTGGCTGAAGACTTGAGAGAAATCTCGGCAATGATTAGGGCGGCCGTATCCAAAGCTCGCATGCTTGCTCAAGGACTTTGCATGATAGGCGTGGGAGGGGCTTTCAAACCGTTCGAAAACAGCATCTCTGTCTCTTCTCCGCCAAGGGCTGCGTTTGGATCGGGTTCACTGAATATTTACTCATGAACTATAGGAGTCGCATGATCGATGCCGACTTTCGGATCAGGAGCCGGGAACCCATGGGTACAGTTGTGGAATGCAGTGTGCCGAGTTTACCAAGACCCTCCGTGAGCCCTAAGGCTTGATCTTCTTCAATGCCTCAACCACATCGTCGATTCTTTCATGGAGGACCACGCTGGCGCTTCTATCCAAGGGCGTGGGCTCCAGATTGACAATGCAAAGGTCGGCGTCAGAGCCCATGGCCATAAGCGGAAGCCCGTTGGCAGGGGATACCAAGAGAGAAGATCCAAGAACCAGGAAGAGATCGCATCCTCTCGCCCATTGGCACGCGGTGCGGTAGCTTTCCGGGGGCAAAAGGTCTCCAAAGAGGATGACATTGGGCTTGAAAAGACCGCCGCAAAGCTCGCAGGTGGGTACCTCGTCCAGGAAGCCATGCATCTGTTCCATAAGGCCTTGCATGTCCCTTTCTTCCCTGCATTGCAGGCAGGTGGCGGTCCGGAAGGTTCCGTGCAATTCCACCACTTGCAGGCACCCGGCCATTTGATGAAGGCCATCTACATTCTGTGTCACAGTTCCCAAAAGCCGACCTTTCCGTTCCAGATCTGCCAGCCACAGGTGCGCCTTCGTGGGCTGTATCCTTTCCATGGATGGAGCCAGTTTTTGAACGAGCTGATAGAGTTTTTCCGGTCTTCTCACGAAGCCGCTCGACGTAAAGGCTTCCATGTCGTCCATCATGTTCCAAAGCCCTGTGCCAGGGGAACGAAAATCCGGGATTCCCGCGCTGGTGCTAATACCGGCCCCAGTCAGAGCCACAATGCGTTGGGCGTCATCGACCAGGGATTTCAATCGAGTCAGACTTTGTCTGTTCATCACACCTTACCTGATTTCGCATTTTCAGAATCCGAACCATCCCTTCGTCCAGGGAAATAACCCCCCTTTTTCAGGAGCGAAAGTAGATCCTCAAGCGTCTTTGCAGGATGGGGCAAAAAGGTGACCCATGTGCCCACGTCTTGAGCTCGATGGGCGTCGGAACCGCCTGTATGCCCCACCTGCAAGCGGTCGGCCAAACGCGTGGCGCGCAGGTTGTCCTCCCACCGAATCCTGCCATTGCCGCTGCGGGTCTCCACAGCGACCACGTTTTCCAGTTCCGCGGCATGCTCTCCCATGGGAAAGGTATAGCCTGTCATATAGGGATGAGGCACGATCACGATGGCCCCTCGGTTCCCCGCTTCCTTGGCGATCCTTGGAGCGTCATAGTATGCGCGTCCGTTGCGCTCTTCCACCGGATCCCAGCTTCTCCAAAAATCATCGCTCACGCCGAACAGTTGCAGGTGACTCCAGGTGGTATAGACTTCCACGCCGCGAAAGAGCTTCACAGGGGTATGGGGCCGCAAGGCTTCCACCCAGGAAGAGGCCTCGAAGGAGCCGTGTTCCGTGATACAAAGCCCATACAGTCCCAGTGCTTCGGCTGCCTTGACCATGTCCCAGGGGTCTACGGCGCAATCCTTGCTGTGCCGGGTGTGAATATGAAAGTCGACAGGAAAATAATTTGAAGAATCCCTGCAAGACTTCAAAACCATCGCTCTACCACCACCATGCCTTCGGTGAAGAAATTGAGGGCATCCTTTCCTTGTCCGTGCAAGACGCCATAGAAGGAGTCTTTCATGCCGCCAAAGTGGAACATGGCCATGGGCGCCGCCACGCCAATGTTGATTCCCACATTGCCGCATCGGGCGTTGTACTTGAAATGTCTGGCGGAACGCCCGTTCTGGGTGAAGATGGCCGCGGCATTCCCGTAACGGCTCTGGTGAAGGATATCCAGGGCTTCGTCCAGATTTGAGGCCTCGAGCAAACAGAGCACAGGACCGAAGATTTCTTCCTGGGCAATGGGCATGTCCCTTGTGACACGGTCCATCAGTGTTGGACCCACCCAGTATCCGTTCGGATAGTCCTGGACCTTCAATCCTCGTCCGTCCACCAAGGCTCGAGCCCCTCCATCGATTCCTTTCTGGATCCAGCCCTCGATCCTATCCCTGGCTTCCCGGCTGATGACAGGTCCCATTTGAATTCCATCTTCCAGACCATTGCCCACGCGAAAGGCTTTGGCCGCTTCGATGAGCCCCTTTCTCAAAGGCTCGATGGAATCTCCCACAGCGATCACGCAGCTTAACGCCAGGCATCTTTGCCCGGAACAGTCGTAGGCCGAGGCAATGATGTTGGGAATGGCCTTTTCCAACATAGCGTCCGGCATGACCACGGCGAAGTTCTTGGCTCCTCCTTGAACCTGCATTCGCTTGCCCGCCTTGGCGCCTCGTTGAAAAACCGTCTTTCCCACGGAAGTGGAGCCCACGAAGCTGATCCCGTCCACTCCCGGATGGTCGATGAGGGCCTCGGATGTCTCGGCCCCGCCGTGAAGGCACTGGATTACACCTTGAGGAAAGCCGACCTGGTGGATCCTTTTGAAGATTTCCACCATGGTCATGGGAACTCTGGGAGAGGGCTTGACAATATAGGTGTTCCCGGTGGCCAGCGCGTAGGGCATGAACCAGAAGGGAATCATGGCCGGGAAATTGAAGGGACACAGGGCGGCAAAGGTACCGATGGGTTGTCGAATGCACAGCTCATCGATCCCCTGGGCCACGTCCTCGAGCACATCTCCCATCATCAGGGTGGTCGCGGACGCGGCGACCTCGATGTTGTCCAGGGCCCTGCCGATCTCCAGGCTGGATTCCAGGACCGTTTTCCCATGTTCCCGCGTCATGACTCGGGCCATGTCGGCTTGTCCCTCCTCGATCAGACGTCTGAGTTGGAGCAGCATCCGGCATCGTTCCTGTACCGGGGTCTGCCGCCATGCCGGGAAGGCTCGGCGGCCGGCTTGTACCGCGTCATCCACATCCTGTGAGGTGCAAAGGGGAGTTTCAGCGAGCAGTTCGTGGGTAGCAGGATTGTGAACAGGCAAGGTCTTTTCACCCAGGGAATCCGTCCATTGGCCTTCAATATAGTTTTTCAATCGCACAGCGGACATGGGAGGGCCTTTCTTCATTCAGGTAGATCGAGCAAAAGTTCTTTGAGGGATCGTTTGGGAACATGGTGTACGTCTTTTTCGTCCCTGAAATAGCGTATCTCGTTGTTCTTGGCCTCGTCGAGGACCACGGTTTCTTTGGGCTGTCCCAAGGCCAAAACCAGGAGAATCTCGTACCGTTCCGGCAGGTGAAGCGCTTCTCTGAGGGTTTCCTTCTGGATGGCCCCGATCATACAACCTCCCAGTCCCTTTTCCACGGCTCCCAAGAGAATGGTTTGGGCCGCGATTCCGTGATCGCAACCGAAATTCTTGGCGATCTCGGTGTCGCCAAGCAGAAGGATGTATGCTGCCGGTCGTTCTCCCTCTGCGGGTCCAGGCCAATCATTGAGATAGCCGGCCCAGGCCAGATGGGGAAAAAGCAACCCGTTGGTCTCCGGGGCACAGGAGAGAAAATATTTCAGGGGTTGAAGATTAGCCGCCGAGGGCGAACACCTGGCCAATTCCACCAAGCCTTCCAGAACATCCCGATCGATGGGACGATCCTGATGAAACCTCCTGTAACTTCTGTTCTTGAGCACCAGATCTGACACAGTCATGTTTTCACCTTCCTTCCGAGGCTCATTGAGCTGGCTATAAGCTGAGACGATTCATTTCCTCTTTGAAAACGGCCCTTCTTCGAGCTCAGTTTGGGTCCATTGAAAGTTTACATGATTCCTTTAGGGTCCAGGATAAGACAACTTCACAGTAAATATTCAGCGAAAGCGATCCAAACGCAGCCCTTGGCGGAGAAGAGACAGAGATGCCGAAACCACATTCGGCATCTGGGAGGGGATTTCACTTCCAAGATGCGTATCACGGCATTCCAATCTGTCTCCTCTTCCCACGACGGTTTGTCTCTGGATCGCTTTCACTGAATATTTACTTTTGGAGGGCCATGTAGACATACTCTTCGACCACGCCTCCATCGCGGATTCCTCGACGTATCTTGGATATGTCTGCGGATCCGCTCAGTCGTTGCGGTCCAATCTAACGCCAATCAGCCTCCTCAGAATGCGAACTGATTGTTGCGCAACCCCTAAGAAACTTCATATCCTTATTCTGAAGCAACAGGATCCTATCAATATGAACAACCCACAGGAGAAACAGGATGGACAGAACTGTCAGGATACTCATGATGGCCACCATAGTGCTTCCATTTTGGGGAGTCCATGAGTCCTTTGCCAAGGAGTCGTTCTTTTGGCCATGTTTCCATGGACCCAATCGCGACAATCGATCTCATGAAACGAATCTTCTGGATGCCTGGCCGGAGGAGGGCCCAACACTGTTATGGCAAACCAGCGGGATTGGACACGGCTACAGCTCGGTAGCCGTAACGGACCGTCATATCTTCACGGCCGGGATGATCGAAAAGGACACGCACTTGGTCGCTTTGGATCTAGATGGTCATATTCTTTGGCAACGACTGGTGGGAGAATCCTGGCAGGCCTCGGACCGCCAGCGCTGGGCTGTCCCTTACGCTGGTTCACGCGCCACCCCCACCGTAGACAGGGAGACCGTATACTTCCTTTCCGAACTGGGCAAGCTCGTCGCTTTCGATATTAACCAAGGCGACGAACGTTGGTCCATCGACATTTCCGGAACCTGGGAGGCAGACAGATCCAAATATGGCTATAGCGAATCTGTGTTTATCCTTGAAGATCTCCTCTTCTGTTGCCCGGGCGGCAAAAAGGGATATGTGGTAGCTCTGGACAAGAATAGTGGAACCCTGGTCTGGACAAATACAACGACCAAAGATTCTATAGGCTATAGTTCCTTTATCCTTGCCAATATTTCGGGGGCAACTCAACTCATCAATCTGACCTCGTCCCAGATCTTCGCTATCCGCCCCAATGATGGAACCTTGCTTTGGCAATATCCTTTTGGTAATCCTAGAGGAAACAATGCCACAGATGTTGTCGTTTCGAATGGGTTGGTATATGGATCCAGCGGGTATGGTAGAGGAAGTATCCTCTTGCGACCTGAAGTTTCAGAGGAGCATGCCTTCACGGTTCAAAAGGTTTGGGAGAGTGATTTATTGGACAATCACCACGGTAGCGTTGTGTTGGTAGACCAGCATCTATACGGAGCCGGTCACCAGGCCAAAGGCTGGTTCTGCCTGGAATTTCTGACAGGTAAAGAATGCTGGCGTCACCCAGGCAAGGGAACTTTGACCTATGCTGACGGACATCTGTATTGCATAGAGGAGAAAGGACTGATCACCCTGGTTCAAGCAGACTCCAGCAGGTGGATTGAGAAATCCAACTTTCTTCTTCCTCAAGAGGGAAAAGGAGATTTTTGGGCCCACCCTGTGGTATGCGACGGACGTCTCTACATCAGGTATTCGGATCGTCTGTATACCTATGATATTCGAAAGGTCAACGAAGAATCATGATTCAGGGAGATTCGCAGACAAGGATCCAGAGAACGGATCGGGTGAGCATCGACTGTTTGGAGACGAAAGAAACAAGGATGGCTGGAACTCCCAGGAAAGGAAGAGAATATGAAGGTCGTAGCGTTTCACGGTAGTCCTCGCAGGGATGGCAACACCGCGCGATTGCTCGATGTGGTCTGTAAGGCACTCGAGGAAGAAGGCGTGGAAACAGAGATCGTGTATTTGGCAGACGGTCGAGTCAACGGATGTGTGGCTTGCTACCGTTGTTTTCAGAAGAAGGACGGCCGTTGTGCCATGGAAGAAGATCCCCTCAACCTGTATGTGGAAAAGATGAGGACCGCGGATGGGATTCTTATGGCATCGCCAACCTATTTCGCGGATCTCACCCCGGAACTTAAGGCGCTCATCGACAGGGCCGGACTCGTGGCCAGGGCCAACGATAATTTTCTGAAACGGAAGGTAGGAGCGGCAGTGATCGCGGTGCGACGAGCCGGAGCCGTGCACGCATTCGATTCCATCAACCATTTCTTCCTCCTCGAGGAGATGATCGTACCCGGGTCTATCTACTGGAACCTGGGAATCGGCAGGGACAAGGGAGATGTGGATCAGGACGAAGAGGGATTGCGGACCATGACCCAATTGGGGAAGAATATGGCCTGGCTCTTGAAGAGGCTCAGCTAAAACGAAAACCTATTCGGCTTCTGAATCCGCCCATACTGGGAAAGCACGACCCCATAGACCCTCTGCCTGTGGTTTCTTCACCCCCAGACAGGCAAGGGGCGTCAGGTGATCCCTGCTGGTATGGGTCACAAGACGAAAGTCTGGAGATATTTCACGTCCAGCTTCAAGCATACATGCCAAGGTCTGCAACCCACCATCCCAATCGACCTGATCCGGCGTCGTGATCCCGTTTGCCAAAGTGAAGTCGATCTTGTCCGTGAAAAAATCGACGATGAAAAGTCCCCCTACACCCAGAACCGCCAACTCGCGAACCTGTTGAACCAAATGTTCACGTAATGACGGTACCCCTGGATTCAACCATACCCAGCGATTGCCCGAATAGGTGAAGGGAACACCCCAGCGATCTATGCTTACAGCATCAGCCGTATGTTCCGCATGATAATCGGTTTTCGGATCCACCCCCTGCAAGTTGAAACGAAGATAGAGTGTGACCCCTATCTGCCTGCAAGCGGATCCTGCCTCAGCCAAAGCAGCCATCCCTCCCAACTCAGGATCCGGAGTAAAATCAGCCACTCCGTTATGTTGTCCTCCGATCTTCCAGTCGTTCAACAACAAGGCGTTACAACCTTCCCCAAGAGCCTTGGTCGCCTCCTTCTTTAACTCCGCAAAGGCCTGCCTGCCAACCTCCCGAAATGCCATAGATTCTTGACAATCCTGAACGCCAAAAGTTTCACGGAACCATGCGCCGTAGATGGAAGAAGCTTCCATCGCATCGCCATCATGAAACTGTAGCTTTACGGGCGTCGCGTTAAAACGCTGTCCCGCAGGCTAGTATGCCACATGGACAAAGTTGAAGGACACCCCCATCGGATCACCATCCAGCTCCTCGGGCCGAGGCCAATTCCCATCAGCCCGATTCGAGGCTACACCGGGTTTGTGCAAGAATTGCACCATTTT
>Ga0209498_1000400_pt1 | contig 26725 bp, 20 predicted proteins | sample WalLakDeSediment_FD_184131 | JGI IMG/M metagenome (GOLD analysis project Ga0209498, IMG submission 184131) | Lake sediment microbial communities from Walker lake, Nevada to study Microbial Dark Matter (Phase II) - Walker Lake 11/02/13 Deep... | ecosystem: Environmental > Aquatic > Freshwater >...
ATTCCCTGAAATAAATTTTATAAGAAGTTAAAAATTATAAATGCATCAAGTGTTACAGCACTTATTGTTTTTTCATTATCCTCTTTGCCGGTAAGGTTAAACATTTTATAGCTCAGATACAAATCGAGGTTGACAACCGGGATGATTGATATCTCAGTTCCGACTCCTATTCCTCCACCAAATCTTGAAAAACTATCAGATTTATATTCCTGACCAAGATATTTTGAAGTAGCTTCTCCAAAACTATTATACGAAAGATCTAATGCGATGTATGGATCAAACCCTAACGGTGCAGGGATAAAATTGTATTGAGCACCAATCCCGAATTCAAATATGGATTGAGTATTTTCTTGATCACCTTCAGTATGTACCGGACCACCAGAACCACTTCCTGATAATGAATGATAAAGAATAAAAGCTCTCGGTGTAAACGGTATGAGTGGTAAGTCAACTTTTCCAATTACTCCAGCGTTCCACTCAGTTGAATAACCAAGTCCGCCATCAGACACTTCTTTGGTATAAATATCTGGTGCCAGAATTTGAGTTATTCCTCCTCCTGCACCAATTTTAACTAATTGCGCAGAAGTAAATGTGGGAATTAGTAGAAGGAACATAACAGCAAACGAAATTACGTAGTTCTTTTTCATTTTCTCTCCATTTTAGTGATAGATTCCAATTTGGTAGTATAAACATAAAAATAATTGAGGATAAAAACCATTACAATCTCATTATATTCATAGAGAAGCCGACACATTCTAATCAATATCTTTAAGTGATTCTCCATATTTTATTACATCTCTTGACTTTAAGCTCAATAAAACTAATATTTAGAATAAGAATATGCAGAATTTTGAGCTAATGAAGACTTATCATATTGAAACTATAAAAGAAAGTATTTCGTCTTAAACTGATGTATGGTGTACCAGCTAAAAAATAAATATTTGGTCCTAGTTTCTTTAATTGGTCTTTTGATCAACCCTTTTGCATTTAGCCAAAATGTAGCTGAAGAATTTAACAAAGGAATGGATGCTTATAACAAGCAGCTATTTGCTGATGCTCATAAAATCTTTGAAGGTGTTATCAAGGATTATGGTGTTGAAGATGAGCTATACGCTTCGTCCAGATTTTATGCTGCTAATTCACTGCTGAAAATGGGGAAGAAAGATGAAGCTGCAACCGGACTTGAGTATATTGTTAATAATGTTGTATGGTCGAAGTTCAGGGAAGAATCACTTTTTGCTCTTGGCTTAATTTATTTTGATGCTGGCAGATACGCCTTTTGCAGAAAAAATCATCTGTTACTAATCTATCAATATCCTGGCAGTGATTATGTTGGTTCAGCAATGTACTGGATTGGGGAATCGTATGCTGCCGAAGACAGACTTGATGAAGCTGTTGATTTCCTTTTTCAGGCAATTGAAGACAGGTCAAGCAGCAGATTTCGCGATCATGCACTTTATGCTCTTGCAAGTGTTTACGAGAAAATGGGAGATTACCAGAATGCAGTTAAATATTATGATCAGCTGCTGACTTATTACTCAGGAAGTCCTCTTGCTCTTCAGGCTCAGGTTAGAATTGGTGTCTGTTATTTTTATTTGAAAGACTATTACAACGCAATTCTTGAGCTGAACAATCCCGCTCTTCAGGATCTTTCAGGTGAAAAACTCGCTGAGGCATTATATCTTCTTGCCAACTCTCACTACAGAATTGAAGAGTATTCGAACGCTGAGAAAACTTATTTAGAAATTATTGAAAGATTTCCGCGTTCAGCTAATTACCAAAATGCGCAATATGGATTAGCGTGGTCACTATTTCAGCAATCAAAATACAATCAAGCATATAATTATTTTAATGTTCTCTCACAGGGTGATGATTCAATCGCAGTTAAATCTTTTATCTGGAAAGGTGAGTCAAAGAGATATGCTGGAAATCCAAACGAAGCATTAGCAATTTTTGAAGATTTTTTAAAGCGCTATCCGGATCATCCATCTGCATCATTGGTTGAGAGTTTGATCGGCTTGATTTATTTTGATCAGAACAGGTATGAACTTTCATCGCAATATCTTACAAATGCCACTTCGTCTGACGATCCTGTAACACGAGCGAAAGCATTTACAATGCTTGGCGAAATTGAATTAAGAAAGAAGAATTACGTTAAAGCCCGAGGTAATTTTGAACCAGCTATCCGAATTACTCACTCAGAAAGTGATGTGCATTTAAGAGCACTACTGGGAATGGGTGTTAGTCTCTTTCATCTTGGTGATTACGAGATGGCATCTGAATATCTGAGGCAGGCTGAAACCATCAGCCCAACTTTTGAAGCCGATAAAATTAATTTTTATATGGCTGAGATTTATTTCAGTCTCGCTAAGTACCAGGAAGCTTTATCTCGTTACAATATGATCAGAAGCAGTGAGCCTGATTACTTAAAACAAGTAATGTATTCAAAGGGATATTGTCATTTTAATCTGGGAAGCTATTCAAATGCTGCTTACCAGTTTTCTGAATTTCTGGAACGCTACCCGGATGATATGAGAGCTACAGATGCAAGACTCAGATTAGCTGACAGTTATTTCGGATCAAGGAACTTTGCTGCAGCGAGCAGGATTTTCAAGCAGCTGTTTCAGTCAGGGAGTTATTCCACAGATGATCCTTATGCTTATTATCAATATGCTCAGGCTTTATATAAATCTGGTGAGACAAATGCGGCAATAACTGAGTTTAGAAATATTCAGCAAAAATTTTCTAATACTAAGTATGGAGAAAACTCTCTTTTCACAGTTGGATTTATTAGATTCCAGGAAGGTGAGTTTAAAGAAGCTATTAACGATTACAGGAATGTTTTACAGATTTATAAGAAATCATCTCTTGCACCTACTGTGTATTATTCTATTGGTGATGCCTATTTCAATCTTGGGATGTACGATTCGGCAATAGTTAATTACAGGAATGTTCTAACGAGATATCCTTCTTCCGGGTATGTTTTTGATGCCATAAATGGAATTCAATACAGCTACGTTGCAATGGGCAAACATGAAGAGGCTGTAAGTTTAATTGACAGATTTGTAAATCAGAATCCGAATATGGAATTCTCCGACCAGATTCTATTTAAAAAAGGAGAGATTTACTATAGTCAGCGGGATTATAACAATGCCAAATCAAGCTATCAGGAATTTCTTGTTCGTTACCCGAGGAGTTCCTTAGTGCCCGAAGCATATTATTGGCTGGGCAAGAGTTCTCAGAATTTAAAGCAGGATGAAGAAGCAATTTTCTACTTTAATAAAGTTTTTGAAAGTTATCCTGGTTCAGAGACTGCTGCGGTTTCTGTTATTGAACTCGGAAAGATGTACGAACTAACAGGAAATTATCAGGCGGCAATTGATGTGTTAGAGCAGGCATCATCAAAACTTAAAGATTCTCCCAGGCTGCCGGAAGTCTTATACATCAAAGGCACTATCTATATTAAAATGGAGGATATCCAGAATGCATATGGAACTTTTGAAGAGTTAGTGATGTATCACCGCGAAACTATTTTTGCAGACAGAGCTAAAATTGAAATGGGACTAATTGATCTTGCCACCGGAAGATATGAGAACGCAAATAAAAACTTCTTAGAGGTCTCTGTAAAACGGACTGATGATCTGGGCGCAAGAGCACAATATTATTATGGAATATCTCTTTTTGAGCAGGGAAGATATACTGAAGCAATTACTGCACTGGTTCGGGTCAGGACAATTTTTTCTCAATATGAACCCTGGCTTTCTCGCTCTTATATACTTCTCGGTGATTGTTATGTTAAACTTAATGACAAGAGGCAAGCAGAAGAAATGTACAGAGTAGTTGTACAAAAGCACAAAGGAAATGAACTCGGTGAAGAAGCCAGGCAAAAAATAAATAAGCTCAAATGAAAAAATATTTTTTAACCATATTGTTTTTTTCAACTGCATTTATCTTTTCGCAGCAGGATCCAAGTGTTGAATTGCCCGATTTCGTGATCATTGGAAAAGATGTGATATCCGTCAGAAAAGCCGATAAAATTAAACCTGACTATATCTCAACTATATCCGATGAATTTCTCAAGCCAACTTATAAACCTGATTATCTTGAGTATGCAGAAATCTCGAATCCGGTTGAAGCAGAGTTATCCTTGCTCGATTCGGCAGATTATAAAAAAGGTTTCATCGAACTAAAAGCAGGGGTTTACCAAATTCCTGCTGGTGAGGTTAACTATACATTTCCATTCAACGGTGGTATGCTTCACGGTTTTATTAGAGGATTGAATCAGCGGGCTTATGTTGACAACAGTGATAAACAATATCTCGAAGGTGCGCTTGATTTTAATTATACAATACCAACTAACTCATCAGCTTTGCCCGGAACAAAATTCAGCATCAATGGTGATCATTCTAAAAATATTTTTAAGTTTTTTGGATCTATTGATCCTCAGAGAGAAAGAAATCTGAATATCGGTAACCTTTCAGCGGGTATTCAAAATCTCTATTCAAAAGAATTTGTTTTTGATTTGAATGCCGGTGGCGATTTCACCTATATGAATGATGAAAACTTTAATGAATCAATTTTCTACACGAATGTTTTCGGAAGATTAAAGCTAAGTAATTTCAGCATTGGAGTTAAAGGTGCTTACCAGCATCAGAATCTTACAACTGATTCTCTTTCAAACTCAAATACTGATGGCTATTATTTCAGACCAACTGCTTCGCTTGAAATATTTAATAAGATAATGCTCGAAGGTGGTTTCACTTTTTCAGCTTCGCAGGGTGAAAAATTAAACGGACTTTACGCTGCACTTAGTGCTGAACTTTCAAAGAATTTAACTCTCTTTGGAGAATATTCTCCTATCGGTGAAAATATTAATGCAGGAAAATTTGTCCGCAATAATTATTATTACGATCAGCAGGAGTTACAAAGAGTATTTCTTAAAAAGAAAAATAAACTGCGTGCTACGCTGAAATATGAATTTGACAAATACTACCAGTTAGATGGAGGAATAGAATTTTTTGATGCAGATAATCTGCCATATTATTCAAACAGAGATAGTTCAGGTTTCTTTGAAGTTTTAACTTCCGATGCAGTAAGCTGGGATTTCTTTCTTAATATGCTCTACCATCTTGGTCCGTACGGATATTTTTATGGCTCTGTAAATTACTTGAATGTTCAGGATCCTGACTCAAGAAAAATTCCTTATTATCCCGGCTTAAAAGCTTCATTAATTTATGGATATCATTTCTCATCAAGCTGGAGAGGTGAAGCCTCTTTGCGTTATTTGTCAGACAGATATGCCGACGTTGAAAATACCGAAGAGAGAAAATTACAAAGTATTTTCAATCTCGGACTTAAAATAACTTATTCAATACATAGAAACTTTGGTGTATTTTTTGAAATAAACAACATATTGAATACTGAAAGAGCTCTTTGGGAAGGTTACCAGGAAAAACCTTTGGATGCACTTTTAGGAATCAATTTTTTCTTTGATTGATTTTAATGAGATATATTTTTATGATTAAAATCAACCGGAAATACTTAATTAAAATAAGCGATTCAATTCAATATCGTGGTGGTTGATATGTTAAGCAAAGACGAACTAATAATTAAAGTTGCAGAAAGCTGCGGAGTTTCACGAGAGATCTCATCTTACTTTTTTGAGATATTCGTAAACAGATTGAGTAATAAACTTAAACCAGGGGATCTTCTGCATTTTCAGAATTATGGCTTTTTCCATAAGAGAAACTGCAGGATACAACTCGGGAAAACTTCTGATTCAGAAGTAACCAAGTCTTATTTAATTCAGCTTGTTATTTTTTCGGAAGATCAAAAAATTAAAAGTGATTTAAGTAATGTTCACTTTCTTAAAATACCTAATTTGAAGACGCTCTGGCTTGATGATAAAGACTTTCAGAAAAGTCTGACTGCCGGTGACTTTACTTCCCATAATGATCGTAATCAATTGATTAAATCTTTTGCAACAACATCTGAAGTTATCATTGCCTCATTGCGCAAAGACTATGATAGTGAGCTGGTTGATGAACTTATAATACCTTTAACTTTTGACTTGAACTTTCTGATTAAAACCGGACAAAAAAATGCGTCTAAATCTTCAGTCCAGAAACCTGATTCCAGCGATGAGGTAAAACCTGTTTCAAATGTAAAAGATGAGTCAGTAACAAGTAATGATAAAAAGAAATCAAAAGATGAAAACGAATTAAAGAAAGCTGGAATAGAATCATCAGAAGGTTTACCCTGGGATTATGGCAAAAAGTTTTTAGAAAAAGATAAGAGTAATATTCAGCAGGAAATTGAAAGTTCTGATCAGCACACTGATAAAGAGCCTGATCATCTTAAAAATAAGGCTGAGCGCTTAAAAGACTTTAAACAAGTTAGCTCCAGGTTGTCAAATCAAAAAAATGAGATAGATAAGTTGGAGGATGGTGAACCTGTAAAATTCAGTGTTAAGAAGAAAGATAGTAATCTGGAAAATTCGGATGAAGATAAAAAATTTACTGAAGTTAAATCGAAGACCGAAGCTTTCAAGCAAAAGTACGATTATAAAAAGAATAAAAACAAATCGGGTGATAAATATTTTCAATCTTACAGAAGCAGTACTGCCAGAAGAAATCTGATTCCGATTGTGGCAGTTACATCTCTCATAGTTATTAGTGTTTTGCTGGTTTATATTTATGTTATTAAAGATGATAATGCTGTTGAAGATAAAACAAGTTTGGTTTACAATATCACACCTCCATCCACTACAAAGGTGGTGCAAAGAGACTATGAATTTGCAGTTACATACCCTTATCTCCCGCTTGGATCAAGAATTCAGGTTGCTGGTTTTAATATGGATGGCATTCTTTCCACCAAAGCCGAACCCGAGGATAAGAAGGTAGAGAAACCAGATATAAGACAGGAAAAGACTGAAAAAGTTGCTGAGGTTAAAACTGATCAATCTATTGAACCTTTTATCGAAAAGGTTGAAGAAGAAAAACCGGTTGAAACTGTTCAACCTAAAGAGGAAAAAAGTAACAGAATATTTTTATACAAAGGGTTTTATGTAGTTTATGTTGGAAGTTTCAGTTCTGAAGAAACCGCTGAAAGAGAAGCTGATAAATATTTTAATATGGGCTATAATGCATTCATAGAAGTTGTCGAAACCGGCAGAAGAACCAGAGAGTATAAATTGAACGTTGGTGATTTTACATCTGAGGAATTTGCAAGACAGTTTGAAGTAAAAAATATTAAATAACAAAAAATATTTGGAGAGATATGAATCTATTTGAAATATTCCTGAAGGGCGGAATAATAATGTGGCTGATTTTATTCTGCTCGGTGATAGCTCTGGCTGTTGCTATTGATAGGTTTTTGGTTCTTAGAAAAGCAAAAATAAATTTACCTGCTTTTCTTGTGCGTATCCGCGGTTTCATTAAGAATAAAGATATGAGTGGTGCAGCTTCATTTTGCCTTAGAGAGAAATCTCCGATAGGTAATATGGTCAGAAAAGGTTTAAAGAAATTCGGAATGGGTTACGAAAGGGTAAAGGAAGCTATTGAAAATGCTGGCAGGCAGGAAGTCAGTAAAATGGAAAAGGGACTATCTATCCTTGCTACTGTTGCTGGTGTTGCACCGCTTTTAGGTTTTCTTGGAACTGTAACCGGAATGATTCAGGCATTTATGAGGATTGAAGATTTAGCCGGAGCAGCCAACCCCAGCGATCTTGCCGGAGGTATTTGGGAAGCTTTGTTAACAACAGCTTTCGGGCTGATAGTTGGTATTCCATCTTACGCATTTTATAATTATTTCCTCAGTGCAATAAAGAAATTTGTTGCTGACATGGAAACAGTAGCTAATGATGTTGTTGATACTATGCAGGACGCATCAAGAGAAGCTGTTGATTTCGATGATGAAATTGAAGTTGAGATGTAAGGTGCAAATATGAAATTTACTACTTCAAATCAGCCGTTAACTATTTTTTCTTATTCGTCATTAACGGATATTGTTTTATTGCTGGTAATATTTTTTCTTTTAACATCCCAGTTTGTAATCCAGACAGGTGTTAAAGTTAAACTTCCCGGTTCTCAAACAAATGAGCAGTCTGAACCAACAAGAATGATTGTTACTATAACTTCTGCCGGAGTAATTTATGCAGGGCAGGATCAAACAACTATTGAAATGTTAGCCGGTAAACTTACTGAAATGCGCGGCGTAAGTGAGGAAAGCAATCTTATTATAAGAGCCGATAAAACAGTTATGATTGATGTTGTTATAAAGGTAATTGATGCTGCTAAATCTGTTGGTATTGGTAAATTCACAATTGAAACTGAAAAGGAAAATCCATAAGGAGGAGTGCTATGTCTTCAAAAAAGACCTCAGGAATATCTTACACTATTTCTTTTGTATTGCACGCAATTGCAATACTGCTTTTTCTTCTGATTAATCTTTCATTCGATTATTCGCCCTCTGAGTATGTTGAATTATCCTTTGGAATTTCTGACCAGACCGGTTCATCCGGAGCTCAGGGGAATAAGATTAACATTATAAAGGAAACCCCAAAACCAAGTGAGAAGGAGCAATCGAAAGACAAAACACCGGAAGTAAAAGAAGTTGACTTGCCTGTAGCTGTAAGTACTGAAGATGAAAATGTTATCAAACCTGCAGAAAAAGAAAAGGAATTTGCTGAGGAAAGCAACGAAATAAATACTGAAACAGTCGTTTCCAATTCTAAATCCAGTGAAGAAGGAAATTCAAGTGTCGATGGCAACTTCGGCTTTGATATTGATTGGGGAGGAAAGGGAACAAGAAGAATTTATAGCTTTATCCTGCCGCAATATCCGGAAGGCGTTAAAAAGGAAGTTAATATTAAATTAAGATTTACAATACTTCCTGATGGTACGGTTGGAACAATCGTTCCTGTAATGAAAGCCGATACAAGATTGGAAAACGCAGCTATAAATTCACTCAGGCAGTGGAGATTCGAGGCGTTAAGCTCCAATCAGAGACAAGCAGAGCAATCCGCGGTTATTGTTTTTCCTTACCGGCTTCAATAGGTTTTTTGTAATACATTCGGTAAAAGAAAAATTCAGTAATTATGAGCAGTGTTAGGGAGAAAGTATCACTGTCGTAGTGTAAACCGAGTCCCTGGGGCTCCATTAACATTTTTGCGATCATTCCTGTAATCGTCCAGCCAACAGCAAATAAAATTAATATCAGGCCGACATTAAGCAGAGCACCTGTCATTCCTTCCTTTTGCCATTTCCAGGTGAAAACAATTATTAAAAAAATAAAATGAAGAAAAAAAATAAACGCTGAAATCATTTTAGTTAATCTGCCCGCTTCTTTTATTTACAATAGCTGTTCCGATTAAACCGCCAAGTAATCCGAATATTGAATAAGTAATCAGATTAGTTAACGTAATCAGGAAAGTGTATAAAACAGAAAATCCGGTTGACTGAATTTCGTTTACCATTTGCCGAAGTACTTCAATTGATTCATCAGCCGCCGATCCCAGATTCAAATCCTTGACAACTTGTTCTGCCTGGGGAAGTGAGACAACCAGGTCACTGTTCTTTGTAATAAAAGTAATAATAATCTCAAATCCGCTTGCAAATAGTGCTGCAAAAACTGCAGTTAACAGTCCAATATAAATCCCCGTTCCGGTTTTAATCTTTAATGTATCAGGCGATGATTTCTTAAATAGAAAAACAGCTATTGCTGAGGCAACCGGTGCCATTAAGCAGCAGGCAATTGACTGAAATCCGGGAATTGTAGTTAAAACCGCCCCGCCGAATCCGCAAACTAAAGCTGCCAAATATTTGTTATTCATTTTTTTCAGTTTTTATTTGAAAATAAATTTTCTACTTCGTTCATCAAAAATAAGTAAAGAGTAATTCCTAAAAGCATACCAGTAGAAAATGAAATTAGTTTTGAATAGTCGTATAGTCCAAAAACATAAAATAAAACATCAGATGCTAATGGGATTGATGAAATGATCAGCGCTTTAAATTTAATCCGGGAAAAAGTGAAAAAAATGGCTGACAATCCAGCCAACAGTGAACCGATATAAATTCCGGCACATCTTGAGCAAACTAGCATTTCTGCTCCGGCGTGTGTAATAAGCTTATGGCTTTCCTGATGACAGACAATCGAGTAGGTTCTTTTCAGAAAATAATTAACCAATGCATTATCAATTATTCCTAACATTGGTTGAATAAATCCGAAAACCCAGATAGACAGTATTAAAAGTAAAATAAATTGTACGGTAAATATTCTTGTTTTAGAAGATCTGTTTACAAGGTGTGTATTTATAAATGAAGCAGAAAACAAATCAGTAACTCAAACTTTAGTGAATATCAGAATTTCCTTTTTGGTTAGAAGATAAAGTTTGTTGTTAAAAATGATTGCTGAGACAATATCAGATTTAGAATCATATTCTTCAAGTATTAATTCTTTGAGTACTGTTTCCTGAGTTCTCAGATTTAGTGCATAAATTTTTTCTTTTGTAGTTACAGTAAGCCAGTCGAAAATAATTCTAATACTTGTAAACTGTTCGGGACCGGAAAGCTTTGTAATTCCATTACCGTATTGGTCAAAGACAATAATTTGGTCTCCATCGATCACATAAATATTATTTTGCATTGAAACTGCAAGCTGTGCGGGATTTGCCAGCGCAAAATTTCCATAATCATATCCACCGAAGTTCTGTAGAAAATTTCCAAAAATATCAAACTTAACTATTCGTGAATTTTCTGAATCCAATATGAAAACATCTCCCTGGTTTGACATAACTGCACTGAGTGGATAACCAAATCGTTCTTGCTCAATTTCACTATTACGAGTGAATATCTGAAAATTGAAATTTAAGTTTTTGTCGAACCTCTGAATGCGGTGATTATTTTTATCAGCAACATAGACCTTAAGTGCATCCGCATAGATATCTGAAGGATGATCAAATGCACTCTGGCTCCATCCATATCCTCCTATTTTTCTATGCACGTTTCCCAGAGTATCTAATGCAGTTATTTCATCAGTGTTAATGTCAGAAACATAAATAAACCCGGCTGGATTGATGTAAAATGATGAGGCGTTAACAAATTGTCCTATTTTAGTATCAAGTTGATATCTCTGTGGAAAAGATACCGTGCAGAATAAAATTATAAACAGTGATATGAAAAGTTTCATAATAAATGAATGATTTTTTCTTTATTCAATATTAGTGAATAATGGTTATAAAAGAAACATAATTTGATTTAAGGATGCTGATTATTTTAATTTAGGTAGAAGTAAGTTAGAATCCTGAATTCCAATATGCTTGGTCTTGAATTAAGTTTCTTTGCGAAAAGTAACTGCCATAGCTATATTTGGGCACAAAAAATTGTCCCGTGGTGTAACTGGTTAACACGTCTGACTCTGGATCAGAAGAGTCTAGGTTCGAGTCCTAGCGGGACAGCTTCTCAATGAACAATGCACAATTAACAATTTACAATTGAAAATTATTGGGTCGTATAATTTTTAATTGTAAATTTTTCATTTTTAATTGAATCTTAGGCGCGTTCGTCTAGTGGCTTAGGACGCCGCCCTCTCAAGGCGGAGATCGCGGGTTCGAATCCCGCACGCGCTACTACCTTAATTTCCAAATCACAAAAAGCAAATCTCAGATAAATTTCAAATACAAATTACCAAAAACTTTGTAGACTAATCTTCCTTAATATTTGTATTTTTATTACAACGAAAAAATTTATAGTACTTTTATGAAACGTTTTGAAAAACATATTTTTATCTGTGAGAACAAAAGACCTGAAGGTCACCCGCGTGGATGCTGTGCAGAAAAAAATAGTGCAGAAGTTAAAGAGTTATTCAAAAAAAGATTGAAGGAATTGGGACTAAGCGCTAGTGTTCGAGCTAACTCTGCTGAATGCCTTGATGCCTGCGAATACGGTGTTACGATTGTTATTTATCCTGAACAAATCTGGTATGGCAAAGTAACTCTTGATGATGTTGAAGAGATACTTCAGGAGCATATAATAAAAAATATACCTGTTGAACGACTAAAGATTACCGATGAAAAATTCAATCGTGACGAAATCAAATTCTGAAATAAAAAGAGCATCATTAATTCTAAAGAGGTTAAAAAAGGAATATCCTCTTGTAAAAATTGCTCTTGAATTTAAATCACCCTTCGAATTACTAATTTCTACAATTCTATCAGCACAGTGCACTGACGAGAGGGTAAACATCGTCACCAAGTCTTTATTCAGGAAATACAAAAAACCACAGGATTATTTGAATGTATCAAATGTGGAGCTTGAAAAAGATATTTTCTCCACGGGCTTTTATCGGCAAAAAGCTAAGAGCATTAAAAATTGCTGCAAAGCTTTATTGGAAAAGCATAAGGGAAAAGTTCCTACAGAATTTGAAGCATTGAATTCATTACCGGGAGTTGGCAGAAAAACTGCTTCAGTGGTAGCGGGAAATGCTTTTGGAATTCCGGCAATCGCTGTTGATACTCATGTGATTAGGTTATCCAACCTCATGGGCTTCGTTAAAACCAAAAATCCAGAGCACATTGAAGTTAGACTAAAAGAAATATATAAACCTGAAGAGTGGATTAACCTGGGTCATTATTTAATGAACCACGGAAGAAAAGTTTGCATTGCCAGAAGACAAAAATGTGCGGAATGTGTAGTTGGCGATTTGTGCCCCTCATTCAATTCGATGAATAAATAAATAAATTAATTGGAGTATTTATTATGCAGGAATTTGAAACAGACAGAAATTTTTGTTTTTCAATTTTGAATGAATACACGAAAAGCGAAAGTTTGATTAAACACGCCCTTGCAGTTGAAACCTGCGTTCGTGCTTATGCATTAAAATTAAACGAAGATGAAGAATACTGGGGTAATGTTGCTTTGCTGCACGATTTTGATTATGAAATGTACCCTACTGCCGAAGGACATCCATACAAAGGAAATGAAATTCTAAAAGAAAGAGGATTTTCTGATGAATTCAGAAATGCTATTATGTCGCATGCAGATTATACGGGAGTAAAGAGAACTTCTCAGCTTGAAAAAGTGTTATTTGCCTGTGATGAACTTGCAGGATTTTTAACTGCTGTAGCGTATGTTCGTCCTTCAAGATCAATCGATGAAGTTGAAGTAAAATCAGTAAATAAAAAAATGAAAGACAAGGCTTTTGCCAGAGCAGTTAACCGCGATGATATTCGCAAAGGAGCTGAAGAACTTGGTGTTCCGTTTGAAGAACACATTCAATTTTGTATTAACGCAATGAAAAATAAAAAGGAGTTACTTGGACTTTGAAAGCAGGAGATGTTGTATCGAACTTTATATTAAAGGATGAAAAGGGTAAGGAGTTCGATCTATACAGAAATCTTAACTCTAAAGTTTTACTTGCATTTTATCCAAAGGATGATACACCCGTATGCTCAACACAGCTTGCTGAATACAACGACAATCTCGACGAATTTATTAAAAAGGGTGTTAAAGTTGTCGGAATCAGCAAAGATTCAGTTGAATCCCATTCTAGCTTCTGCAATAAGTTAAAGCTTGGCTTTCCTTTACTTGCAGATAATGATAAAAAAGTCAGCAAGCAGTTTGATGCAATAAATTTTATGGGAATGAATAAAAGGTTGTTAGTTCTGATTGGAACCGATAAAAAAGTCCTGTGGACCGAATCAACCATACAAGTTACTTACATAAAAGCAGCTGAAATTCTGGAAAAGGTAGAATAAACAAATTGCTTAAAAATGACTTGACTGGTAATCTATTAGTTGACTATTTTTCACTCAAATTAAAGGAGTTTTAAAATAGGGTTTTGCTACATCATTGATATTCAAAGATGAATATCAGAATTTAAAAAGTATCTAAAAGAAATATATCTGAACTGAATAATTTTAAATTTTCTTAAAATGATCAGCAAAATCTTATCCTTCATTTTGGCTTTAGCCGCCGTTGCTTTCCCTCAGCAAGATCTGAGAATTCTTTCCTCAAATCAGAATTCAATAATTATCGAATATAATCCTATCTACCTTGATACTTCACTTGTAAAATTAAATGGACAGGAATTCAGAAATATTAATCTTGCGTTTGGTTACCTTGATGATTCTATAGAACCTGGAACTCCAGAGGTTCAGGAAAGGCGATTCGTACTTGGAGTACCTTCCGAATTTGGAAATTCAATTAAAATATTAAGCTCCACTTACAAGCAAGTCAGTGGTAGAGTTCGACCGGTTGCATCTTTTGAGAAAGATACTTTTCTTGATGCTGTTACATACAGTATTTCACCTCAGTATAGTAGTTATGAAGATTTCCCTGAACTGACATCTTTTGGTGATTATGGAGTTTCAAGAGGTCTTGGAGTTCAATCTATCAGAATCTTTCCTGTTAAATTCGATGTAAGCACGAATACCATCCGTTTGTACTCAAAAATAGTTTTTCAAATTGATTACGGTAATGCACAGGGAACAGGAAAAAAAGTTGATGATGATTTATTAAAGTATTTAATAATTAATTATGATGCTGCTCAATATTGGGTAAAGGAAGATAGAAGATTATCCAAAGTTTCAAACAGTGTTTTGGCTAACGGGCAGTGGGTAAAATTTGAAGCATCCGAAGAGGGAATATATAAAATTGATAGAGCACGGTTCGAATCATTTGGATTTAATGTGTCTTCAATTGATCCCCGCACAATAAAAATTTACAATAATGGCGGCAAGCAGCTCTCCGAGAAGGTTAACACACCTCGTCCTGTTGATCTGGTTGAAAATGCAATCCTGGTTGTTGGTGAAAACGATGGAACGTTTGACCAGGGAGATTACATTTTATTTTACGGCAGAGGAAGTCAGTTCAGAGATTATGATCCCTCGGACAAGACTATAAAAAGATTTAATCATCAGTTTTCTGATAAAAACTATTTCTGGATTACAGCAGGCGGTGAAAACGGAAAAAGAATCCAAACAAAAACCAGTTTAAACTCAAATCCGGATTTTATTCAAACCTCAACTAAAGCATTTATTGATTACGAAGTCGATAAAATTAATCTTGCTAAATCAGGACGACAGTATTTTGGAGATGACTATTCTCAGACTGTTCCAACCAGAACCTACATGAATAAATTGGATTACAGAATATCATCACTTCCGATAAATTATAAAATAAGATTTGTTAATGGATCCCAATCATCTTTTGTTCTTACCGTCGCAGAAAATAATACGAACATTATATCAAAGTCGTTAGCAGGTTACGGTAGTGCATCATATACAGTTGGTGTTGCTCATCTGGAGAATGCCGCTTTTAACGGAATTTTACCTGATAACAGAAGTGTTTTGAAATTTACATTGAGCTCATCTTCTGTAACCTCAGTTGGTTATCTCGATTATATCGAAATGAGCTATGAAAAAGAATTAAAGCCTGTTGAAAATAAACTTATTCTTTTCTCAAAGGATTCTACGAAAATAGTTGAATATTATTTGAGCAGCTTTCCATCTTCAGAAATAAAAGTATTTGATGTTACAAATTTTGATGAAATAAGACTGATAAATCCAAAACCCGGCTTCCCGAGTGGTGGTGATTTCAGATTTCAGTTTGCTGAGAATGCTGATTCAATCAGGAAATACATAGCTGTAGGTAATGAAAGCTACCTGATTCCATCAAATCCATCTACCGTTGAAAATTCTAACCTCAGGGGAATAACAGATGGTGCGAAGTTTATCATAATTTCTCATAAAAATTTCTTTGATGCGGCTAATAGATTAAAATCATACAGAGAAAATGAAGCCCAGATACCAATTTCAACTACTGTAGTTGATATTGAAAAAATTTACAATGAATTCTCTTGTGGTAGTCAAGATGTTTCTGCACTAAGAGATTTTATTAAATATGCTTACGATAATTGGCAGACGAAACCAGAATATTTTCTTTTAATGGGCAAAGGAACTTTCGACTATAAAAATGTGGAAGGATACAGTGATAATTATATAGTAACCTGGCAAACCGAAGAATCCCTTAAACTTATTTTTGGTGCTGATTCATATACTACAGATGATTTCTTTGCACGAGTAGATGGGGAAGATAACATACCTGACCTAGCATTTGGAAGATTAACCGTTAGAAGCTTAAACGAGGCAAACACTTATATTGATAAAGTCATACATTATGAACAAAACAGTGAAAAGGGTAACTGGAAAAATTTAATAACCCTGGTTGCCGATGATGGATACACATCAACAAGATATGAAGGAAGCGAACACACTGCACCTTCAGAGCGACTTGCGAACATTGTTATTCCACCTTCATTTGATCTCAAGAAAATTTACCTTGCTGATTATCCTGTAGTAATAACAGGCAACGGAAGAAGAAAGCCTTTAGCAAATGCAGATATTCTGAAAACAATGAACCAGGGAACTCTTCTCATCAACTATATCGGACACGGTAATCCGGAAGTCTGGGCTCACGAATTTGTTTTTGAAAGAGCAGTAACAATTCCTCAATTGAAGAACGATAAGTACTTTTTCCTGTGTGCCGCTACTTGTGATTTTGGTTATTATGATATACCGAACTTCCAGAGCGGAGCTGAAGAATTACTATTTTTAAAAAACGCGGGCTCGATTGCTACTTTTAATTCAGGCAGATTGGTTTTCTCAGGTCAGAATCATTTATTAAACTTTGATTTGATGATGAATCTGCTTTCACTACCAAGAGACACTATGAATCTTAGCGTGCCAATCGGTATTTCGGTACTTAAAACAAAGCAGGTTTGGTATTCAGTTAATTCTCAGAAGTTTCATCTTTTAGGTGATCCAACTTTAAGACTGAATGTACCGCAGTATTTTGGCTCGGTTGATTCAATAAACGGACAGCCGCTTAATGCTAATGTTCAGATAAGAGCTTTGAGTAATACAAAGATAGCAGGCACTATTCTTAAACCTGACGGCACAAAATGGAATGAGTACAATGGTGAGGGATTGCTTACAGTTTTTGATTCGGAAAGAACTAAAATTCTTGAAGAGATTAATTATCCGATGGTTGTCCAGGGGGGTGTTATCTTCCGCGGGAGAGTTTCTGTAAACAACGGTGAGTTTAATGCTGATTTTGTTGTTCCTAAAGATATTTCCTATGAGAACAAAAATGGAAAAATCATCTTTTATTTCTTTGACCTTGAATCGGATGGATTAGCTTTCACTAATAAAATTATTGTTGGAGGAACTGATACAACAGCGATCAATGATGGCAAAGGTCCAGACATAGAAATATTTTTTGAAGATGCAAATTATGTAAGTTCTTACCTTGTTGGCCCGGAACCTAACTTAATCGTTAAGCTTTCTGATGAAACTGGACTGAATACCACTGGCACGGGAGTTGGGCATAAACTGGAAGGTATCCTAAATGAAAACCAGGGCAATCCCATTGACTTTACTGATTTTTTTGTTGGTGAATTGGATGCCGGTGGAAAAAGAGGCGAAATCAACTACAAGTTTAACAGAATGAATGAAGGTGATTATACAATTGAAGTAAAAGCATGGGACGTGTTCAATAATTTTTCGAATGAAGAAGCTTTCTTTACTGTTGTAAGTTCTAACGACCTGGTTGTAAGAGATGTTTATAATTATCCGAATCCATTTACATCGAATACTGCGTTTACATTTCAGCATAATTTAACCAGACCCGTTGATGTAAAAATTAATATTTATACTATCGCCGGCAGAATGATAAAACAAATAGAAGAGAAAAACATTAACCAGAAATTCGTTAAGATAAATTGGGATGGCAGAGACGCAGACGGTGATCAACCAGGTAACGGTACATATCTTTATAAACTAATTGTTAAAACCACCGATGGGGAATTCACCCAGAGTGTGCTTGGAAAGATGTCTGTTGTTAAATAAATGAGTATTATTTAAGTATTTTTAATCAAAATAATTTTTATATATTTCAAACTCGAAGAGGAACGATAATGTTAAAGAACAAAGAAAAAATAACTTCCAGGAGGAAAAATAAAATGAAGGTAATATTACCTTTACTGATGATAGGGTTGGCTTTACTTGCAATTCCGCAAAAAAGTTACGCTCAGGGTGATGCAGCGGTTCCATTTTTGCTTTTAGCACCTGATTCAAGGTTTGGTGCACTTGGCGAATCCGGAACAGGCCTGGCTGATAACTCAGCAGCAATATTCTGGAACCCGGCAGGAATAGCTTTCCTTACAGGAACAGAAGTTACAATAACACACAGTAACTGGCTTCCGCAATTTAACTTAGATTTATTCTATGATTATTTAACCTTTAGAACGTATATTGAAGACATTAGCGGCAGCGTAACTGCCAGCGTTACATATATGAACTTCGGTGAGTTTGTCAGAACACTTGAAGGTGGTCCTGAGCCAGTTGGAACTTTCCGCGCATATGATGCTGCACTAACTCTCGGTTATGCAACAAAACTTGGTAATGATTGGGGACTAGGTCTGAATTTTAGAATTATTCATAGCAGACTTTCCGATCAACCAACCGGGGAAGAGCAGGGAAAGGGTGTTGCTACTTCTGTGAGCTTTGACGTTGCCGGTATGTGGCGTCCTGAGTACCTTAATATTTTCGGCTGGGAATTAGAAAACAGGTTAAGTATTGGTGCTAACCTCAGTAACCTTGGTCCAAAAATTACTTACATTGATGCTAAGCAAGCTGATCCGATACCAACTAATTTTCGCTTAGGTTTTGCTTTCCAGCTTCTTAGAGATGAGTTTAATTCCCTGGTTTACACTCTGGATTTCAGCAAATTGCTTGTCAGCAGAGACTCAACAGGTTCTGATGAGTTTTACACAGGAATATTTACTTCCTGGGGAGATAATCCATTTAGTGAAGAATTAAGGGATGTAGTAACTACTATGGGTTTAGAATACTGGTACGGAACTCCGGGTGATTTTCTTTTTGCTTTGAGAACTGGTTTCTTCTATGAAGATCCTTCTTATGGAAACAGAAAATTCTTAACCTTTGGTGCTGGTTTGAGATATGATATTTATGGATTTGATTTTAGTTACATCAGCTCAATCGAAAGCAACCATCCTCTGGATGAAACATTAAGATTTACAATAGTAATTGGATGGGGTGCAGCACCGGAACCACAGAGGGGCTTTCCAAGGGGAATCTAAAAATTTAACATGAAATATTTCCTTCTCTCTATTCTCGTACTATTTGAAGTGGGCAGATTATCTGCCCAATCTTTTGTCGGCAATCTCAATCCTTATCCAAGTGCAAATCAGAGGGCAGTACTTGCTGATGACACGCTTAAGATTCTGGCAATAATGGTAAACTTCCAGGAAGACGCTGACGGTACTACCTCCGGCAACGGAAAGTTTGGAACGATTTATTCTCAGAATTATGGTAATGATATTTTAGATCCTCTCCCTCACGATAAAAAATATTTTGAATCACATCTCGATTTTGTAAAAAATTATTTTGCTAAAGTATCTAAAGGCAAATTAAATATTATATATGAAGTCCTGCCTGATACTTTTTCCGTTTCACAGAGAATGAGGAATTATTCACCACCGCCGCGCTCAAACGATTTCACGCCGCTTGCAGACTTTTCAGTTGAAGCGTGGACAAAAGCAGATCAGCTTTATCCAGGATTTCCTTTTAGCGATTATGATGTATTCTTAATTTTTCATGCCGGAGTTGGCAGAGACATTTCGCTTCCCGGAAGTATTGGTAATGAACGGGATCTGCCATCTGTCTATTTGAGTGATAAAGCATTTAAAGAAATTTATGGAAATGAGTACGAAGGAATTCCTGTTTCTGGCGGATCATTCAGGATTACAAATAGTATGATCATCCCAGAAACCGAAAGCAGGGAAGTAGAAACTCTAAGTGGAACTTTCCTTTTCCAGATTACAATAAACGGTTTGCTTTGTGCGAGTGTCGGGAGTCATCTCGGTTTGCCTGATTTGTTTGATACCGAAACAGGTCTTAGTGCAATCGGAAGATTCGGTTTGATGGATGGACAAAGCATTTTTGCTTATCTCGGAACTTATCCGCCGGAACCATCACCATGGGAAAAAATCCAGTTAGGCTGGGTTGAACCTGTAACACTGGAAATACAAAATGCTGATGTAAGTCTTGTTACTAATCTTGTTGCTACAATGAGCGACACAGTAATTCTAAAAGTTCCTCTCAATTCGTCCGAATATTATCTGATTGAAAACCGTATCCGTGATGCTAACAAAGATGGCTCAACACTTACTTACATTCAGAACAATGTCGTTAAAACAAAAACATTCCTAAATGACACAACCGGCTATCGCAGTTTCGACGTTGATTCTCTTTCCGGAGTCATAATCGATGTTGATGAATTCGATTGGGCTGTTCCTGGCAACGGAATTGTTATCTGGCATATTGATGAAAATGTTATTAACGAAAAGATCGCAGAGAATAAAGTTAATACAGATAAGAACCGAAGGGGAGTTGATATTGAAGAAGCAGACGGAGTGCAGGATATCGGTGAAATATTCTTTACAATTTTCGGTGACCAGTTAGTCGGTGAAGGATTTGAAGAGGATTTCTGGCATAAAGATAATCCAGCAACATTATTTACAAACCGTTTTGCGAAAGACACAAGACCAAATACTCTCACAAACACAGGCGCAAACAGTTTAATTACAATTAAAGATTTTTCTGAAATTGATAATCGTATGAGCTTCAGGGTTGAGTTTGGGGATTCGGTGGTGAAGCCGTTGTTTGTACAGAAATTATCAATAACTGGTTCTAATAATTCAATTACTTCGTTAACTAAAGGTTCTTCGAGAAAATTTGCGATAAATACTTTTGATTCTCTCTTTATATCAGATGGGAATCAAATTCTTTATGCTTGCAAAGATTTCAGTTATTATAAGCCAGCATCGGTTATAGTAGACAATAAAAATATTCTGATCGGGTTAAAAAGAAATTGGAATGTTATAAATCCATTCAGCATAACATATTGGTATGAAGAAAACGATTCTGTTTTTTCTGGAGAAAATTTAACGGAAATACTATTCAGCACTGAGCCGATTATTAGAGAATTTCCAGGCGGAATCTATGAATTAATCGCTGGCACTTATGATGGGAAAATTTACATTTACGATTTACTATCCATTTTAAGTGAAAATCCATTAATTAAGAATATCATTTCAATTGATAATGCTGGAAGAATTCATACCATTTCAACAGATGGAAATAATTTAGCCTGTATTTTTTCTGGTACTGATCCTGTTAATCCTAGAGCATATTTCTATTTAAATGGCAAACAGATTGAAATTGGAAGACCCGATGATGAAAACCTTAAGTCAACAATAGACGATAAAGGAAATTATATTTCAGTAATAAGTAAAGTCAGTGGTAGTTATTTATTGTTTAATAATGACATGATGATTAAAAATCTCGTCATAAATCCTGTGTTTGGATATTCCTGGTTTTCTCTTGGTGACATAAAAAATGATGGTAACAATTATATCACTTTAACCAATGATTCCGAACTTGAGGTATATAATATAAATTTCAAATTTGCAGATAATTTCCCTGTAAGCAGTGGTGATTCCAAAAACATGGTCGTATTGCCACTAACTACTGATTTTGAGGGTGATTCAAAAAGTGAAATTATTTCTTTCTCTGAAGATGGTAGAATCTTTGCCTTTGATGGTGGTAGTGGCAGATTAGTAAATGGATTTCCAATTTCAATTGGCAGAAGGTTGGGAACTGATGCATGCTTATTTGAATTTGATGGAAAATATGGATTAGCTGTGTTAACCGAAAATGGTGATTTCTATGGTTGGGAGATCTCATCTGTTCAGACTTCATTGGGTTGGGTTGAAACTTTTGGTAATAGATCTAATACTAATTTTTTAAAGTCTGCATCCCGATCCAGTTATATAAACGAATTCTTCCCGGCAAACAGAGCATACAATTATCCAAATCCGGTTTATGAAGGAACAACAAACATCCGTTATTACGTTGCAGTGGATTCAAGGATCAGCATAAAAATATTTGATCTTGCAGGAGACTTTGTTGCAGAGTTGAATGATGATGCACAGGGTGGATTGGATAACGAAACTGTCTGGAATGTTGGCAATATTCAAAGCGGAGTTTATCTCGCAAGAATAGAGGCAAGCAGCACAAGCGGGAAAACAGAACAAGCGGTTATCAAGATAGCAGTGGTCAAGTAACATAGTTTTATTCCGAACCTGCCTTGCCGGCAGGCAGGCTTGTTTCGGAATCTCAAATTAATGATAGTCAACTATAAAATTCCAATTATCAAGCATCAAATAACAAACAAATCACAATTACCAAATTGAAAATTCGAAACAACAATGTTTAGATATTGAATATTGTTATTTATTTGTGATTTGTATTTTGTTATTTGAGATTTATCGAAGCATTCTAGATGAAGAAATTCTTTTTAATACTTATTCTCAGTTTAATTTGTAAGAGTGGGTTTCCCCAGTTCACCGAGTTCCATCCCGAACTGGATTGGTTTACTATCAAAGGCAAGCACATTGAAGTTCATTACCATAGCGGTGCGGAGCGAACAGCAAAAGTTGTAGCCAAAATCGCCGATGAAATCTGGGATCCGATTTGTTCTCTTTACGATTATGAACCTGATAAAGTTCATTATGTAATTAAGGATATTGATGACTATTCAAACGGTGCTACTTACTTCTTCGATAATAAAATTGAAATCTGGACGAGCGCACTTGATTTTGATTTGCGGGGAACCCACAACTGGCTTCGCAATGTAATTTCTCACGAGTTCACTCATCTTGTTCAGCTTCAGGCTGCGATGAAACTTTCCCGCTCAGTTCCAGCCATCTTTTTACAATTGTTGAACTACCAGGAAGAAAGAAGACCGGATATTCTTTACGGTTATCCCAACTACGTAATTTCTTATCCAATCGCTTCGATAAATGTTCCTGCCTGGTTTGCAGAAGGAACTGCACAGTATATGCGTCAGGAATTTGATTACGATAACTGGGATTCTCACCGCGATATGATTTTACGCAGCTATGTTCTTGATGGAAATATGCTGACTTATAACCAGATGGGCGTATTCGGAAAAACAAGTCTCGGTAACGAGTCGGTTTACAACTCAGGATTTGCTTTAACAAGATATATTTCTCAGCAGTATGGTGAAGATAAATTAAGAACAATAACTGAAAAACTCGGTAAGCTCGGCAACTTTACTATTGATGCTGCTTTTGAAGATGTGCTGGGAAAAGATGGAAACGAAATTTACAACGAGTGGCAAAATTATCTTCTCGAAGATTACTCAAACCGAATTGAAAAAGTAAAATCAAACCTAATCGAAGGTGAGAAGATTGCTGATAAAGGTTTCGGAAATTTCTATCCGACTTTCAGCAGCGATGGAAATAAGATTTATTACATATCCAATAAGTCATCTGACTACTTCAGCCCTTCTTCAATTTTTGAATATGACATCGAAACAAAGACAGAAAAAGCTTTAGTTGGCGGAGTTCGTTCTACATATAGCTGGATTCCGGGAACAAATAAAATTCTCTATTCAAAGATTACAGAAGACAATCCCAACTGGTATAACGTTCACGATTTATTTATATACGATGTTGATAAAAAAGATGGAACAAGACTAACCAGAAACCTCCGTGCAAACCAGCCGGATGTTTCAAAGGATGGAAAGAGAATAGTTTTCCTTTTTCAAAAAGATGGAACAACAAATCTTGGTATGATTGATATCGATGGAAGCAACTTCAGAGCAATAACCAGCTTTGAAAATGGTGAGCAGGTTTACAATCCAAGATTCTCAAATGACGATTCATTTATCATCTTCGATTATTCTTATCATCAGACAAGAGATATCGCAAAGGTAAATGTTGATGGCAGCGGCTTTGAATTTATTATTCAAACAGATAAAGATGAAAGAAATCCGGTTTTCGATAGAAATGGGAATTTAATTTACGCTTCGGATGAAACAGGCATTTATAATATTTATTCATTAAATCTTTCAACTAAAGAAAAGAAACAGCTCACAAATGTAATCGGCGGTGCATTTATGCCCGATGTTAGTGAGAGTGGTGATCTTACCTTTGCTGGTTACACTTCAACTGGTTATAAAATATTCCACATAAAAAATGAAGAACGAAAAGAAGTCAGCTCAACTGTAAGCTATGTTTTGAGAATGAATCCTCCGCTTGATATGAGCAAACCAAATGGAGATATAGAGCAATTTGATATTGAATCATTGAGAGATTTCCACGACTACGAAACACCGGAATATGAAGCCTCAAGATACAGCGGCGCCTTCTCGACATTAAGTTTCTTTCCCTTCATAAGATTTGACAACTATAATACAAAAAACAGCTTCTGGCAGAGAATAAAACCTGGATTGTATGTTGCATCCAATGATATGCTTAATCGTTATTCAATTTTTGCAGGTGCTGACATTAACGCAGTCTGGGAACGGGATCTGTTCTTCATCTTTGAGTACAGGAATAAACTGCCGCTGCTTTTTGATCTGGGGTTAAAACCTGAACTCTCCGCTGAGCTTTACAGCATAAGCAGGAAATCAGATGTGGATGTTCTTTTCGGTCCTGATACTGTCAATGGAAATGTAACCTATGATCAAATTATACCAACTGAAGTAACTTACAATCTTCTTGAGTTTGATTTAGCAGCAAGACATCAGATTATCAATCGCTACAATGATCTCGAACTAAGATTTATTTTCAGTCGTTACACTGCTACAATTGCCAGCTTTCTAATTGAGACCGGCGGTAATCCGATTCTTTATCCAACTTCTGATGACACTTATTTTATCGGCAGGAATTTAAGGCTCAGTTATAATTTTGAAATGCTCAAACCAACAAGAGATACCGATATTAATCCCGTTGGAATGGCGGCTAATTTTATTTATGATTACGAATGGAATGAGTTTAATGATGAAGGCGAGTATGTTATTGAAGACGGATTGCTTAAACCCAAATACAATGATTACAATTTTCACAGGCTGCTCTTTGATGGAAAGATTTATTTCCCGCTCTGGTCAGATCATACATTAACAACAAGACTTGTTGGCGGAACTATACTCGGTCCTGCCGTGCCTGACTTCTTCGATTTTTATCTTGGCGGTTTGATAGGCTTTAAGGCTTATCCATTTTATTCTTTGAGCGGAAATGAAATAGCCTGGCTAAATCTTACTTACCGTTTCCCCTTGTGGAGAGATATTGATTACAAGCTCAGTTTTCTTTACTTCGACAAAATATTTCTCTCTTTTCATTTTGATTACGGCGATGCCTGGACAGGAGATATTCCCTCAATCAGTGATTTCAAAAAAGGTGCTGGTGCAGAAATACGTCTGCATATGAATTCATATTATTTATTTCCGACAGCTCTTTTCTTTAACGCATCTTATGGTTTTGATCAGTTCGATAAGGTCGTTGAACAGGGTGTTGCAACGTATGGTAAAGAATGGAGATTTTACGGTGGTATTCTTTTCGGATTCGAAATTGTTAATTCAAAACAGGGTTTTACAAATCCAAACCGTTTTAGGTAGTAAAATGAAGTCTTTAATTTTATTTGCTCTGATAATACTTCTTTCAATTCCTGTGTTTAGCCAGCAAACTTCTGAAAGCAGCATTGAACTTACCGGCAGCCTTTACACTGATTCCAGAATTATCCTGCATACTTACGCGCAGCAGAACCAAACACCAATGCTGGATCAATTACCGGGGCAGAAATCTCCGGTGCTTGCAGGTGTGCTTTCTGCAATTCTTCCGGGTGCCGGACAGATTTATAATCAGGACTGGTGGATTGCCGGAATTTTTGTTGTAGTTGAAGCAGCCTTGATAACAACTGCAATTACTTATGATAATAAAGGTGATGACCAAACGGCATTCTTTGAAAGTTATGCTGATGAAAACTGGAGTGTAGTTGATTATGCTGAATATTTGAATTCAAGAGGTGCAAATGTTCAAATTGATTATAATACATCTGGATTACAACCATGGGAAAGAATCGAAAGTTGGTCTCAATTAAATGAAGCTGAAAGGCAATATGCACAACCGGGTTCACATACTTTACCCGCTCATGGTGAACAGCAATACTATGAGCTTATAGGGAAATATCATCAGTATATACCTGGCTGGCCAGGTTGGGTTAATACTTCAACACCCCCACAAATTATGTTAGATTATTCCCAAATGCGTGGTGAAGCAAACGATTATTATAACACTGCATCCACAGCTATCATCGGAGTTTATATTAATCACCTGCTTAGTGCTGCCGAGGCAGTTTGGGGTGCCGCGAGGTTCAATAATAATCTTGCAGTGAATTTTAGAGTTGAGCCCTTCAACTTTGCATCGGGAACTGAATTAGTGCCGACATTGAAATTCAAGTTTAGTTTTTAGTTCGTAAATACTCATTTACAATTCTTTTAATCCCGCCAAAAAGAAATTCATGGGGCGAGTCTCTGGCTCGCCCTTATCATTTTGAATGTGTAAATTATAGTTGCGTAAATAATTTTCAAGAAAGAATTCAATGAAAAAACATATACTCTCTTTCATTTTTATACTATCGCAATTAAGTTTTTCGCAGTACTCTCCAACTTCACCATATCTTTTAAATCCTGAGCTGGCAATTGGATATACCGACAGCTGCGCGAATTTCTGGCTGCAAACGTGGGATAACTCAATTGGCGGTTTCTTCACCAACATC
>Ga0209498_1000401_pt1 | contig 26691 bp, 15 predicted proteins | sample WalLakDeSediment_FD_184131 | JGI IMG/M metagenome (GOLD analysis project Ga0209498, IMG submission 184131) | Lake sediment microbial communities from Walker lake, Nevada to study Microbial Dark Matter (Phase II) - Walker Lake 11/02/13 Deep... | ecosystem: Environmental > Aquatic > Freshwater >...
AGCGGATCGCGTCGGCGCCACGACGAGGCGGGCGTACACCTTGGCCATCACCTCGGGCGGATGGGGCATGCCGTGGTCGAGCCACCATCCCACCAGCGCCAGGGACGCGGCGGCCACGTGGTGAGCGGTGAGTTCGGCCGGCAGCTCCGGCGGCGGCCGGAAGGCAGGGCTGGCCAACACCCGATCGCTCACCGCGGCGCGCAGGTCGCGCTCGAGTGTGCCGGTTCGCTGCGCGTCGAAGAGCACCCGCAGCATGTCCGATTGGTCGGCGACGTAGCGGAACAGCGCGAGCCCAGTGGCCTCGAGGCGGCCGGCCTCGGCGCTGGGCTGCAGGAGGTCCGCGAGTTCCTCCACGATACCGCCGAGGACGTCGAGCAGAAGCTCCTCCTTGGTGGCGTAGTGGCGGAAGAAGGTGGCGTAGCCGACGTCGGCGTGGGCGGTCAGCTCGCGGATCGTCAGCTCACCGAACGGGCGCTCGGCGGCGAGCTCGAGCACGGCGTGCGCCAGGGCCCTGCGGGTTCGGCGCACGCGGCGGTCGAGGGGTGGCATCGGTCGAGATTACCGCATCCATCAAAATGAGACATGGTTCTGTTATGGTACAGATATCTCACTAGGCGTGGCGGGCACCGCCGACCGCGCCGGCAGCGGGCTGGGAGGACGTGAACCCGATGGCGTCGGCCATGGCCATTCTGTGGAGCTACTACCTCGTGACCCTGCTCGCGGTCCCGATCGCGCTCAAGGCGCTCACCCGCGCACCCGACGAGGTCGTGCGCAAGGTCCAGCACGTCGCCTACGCCGCCTCCGTCTTCCTGCTGCTGGGTCTCTTCGAAACGTGGACGCACGCGCTGGCCGCCGTGGGCGGTTTGGCGCTCCTGGCGTTCCCGGCGCTGTGGCTGTGGGAGCGGCATGCAAGCTACCGCCGGCTCCTGACCGACCGCAGTGAGCGCGGTGGCGAGATGCGTCGGCAACTGATCCTGGCCGTCTTGGTCTTCGCCGTGCTGATTGCGCTGTTCTGGGGCGTGCTCGGGCCCGCCTGGCGACCGGCGATCGCCGTCGCCGTGATGGTCTGGGGCTTCGGCGACGCGGCGGCGGCCCTCGTCGGTCGGTTCTGCGGTCGCCACCGCGTGGCGCATCGCCTGATCGAGGGGGCCAAGACGATCGAGGGGACGGCGGCGATGGTGGTCGCGGGCGCCATCGCCGCCTTCGTCACCCTCTTCGTCTACGGCGACGCGTCGTGGTGGGTCAGCCTGCTCGCGGCGGCGTCGCTCGCTCCGGTCGCGGCCGCCGTCGAACTCTTCTCGCGCCGCGGGTCCGACACGCTCACGGTGCCGTTGGCTACGGCAGCGGGCCTCGTCCCCTGGTGGCTCGTGGTCGTCGCGTCGAGGGCGTAGGTGGTGCGAGCCGCAGCCCCCGGCGACGCCCAGCGCGAGCGCACGCTGCTCGTCGCCCTGCTGCTGAGCGCCTGGGCGCCGCTGGCGACCGGCGTGGCCGTCGCGCTCAGCCACTCGACGACGCAGCTCGCCGACTTCGTGCGGCGGACCGTGGAGCTCGTGGCCATCGCCGTCGCCTGGGCCGTGTTCCGACGCCTGCGGCGGCGCGACCCGGGGCCCGGCGAGCGAGAGCGGCTCGAGCGTGTCGCGGCCCGTAGCGTGGCCATGGCGCTGGCCGTCTCGGGCGCCGTGATGCTCTGGCTCGCGCTGGTCCGCGCCGGCACCTTCACGCCGGGCGGCGACGTCCGGCTGGGGTTGGCCGTGGCGGTGCTCGGGCTGCTGACCAATGGCTGGTTCTGGCGCCGCTATGCCGCCTTCGGACGCGCGCGCGCCAGCCGTCTCATCGACGGCCAACGCCGGCTCTACCGCGCCAAGTCGGTGGTCGACACCTGCGTCATCGCGGCGCTCGCGACGGTCGCGGTCGCGCCGTCGCACCCGGCGACGCGCTGGGTCGACCTGGTCGGCTCGCTCGTCGTGGGGCTCTACCTGCTGTGGAGCGCCTGGCGGGCCGCTCACGGCGCCTCGGCCGCGGAGGCCACGCCGGCGTCGCCGACCGCGCTCGACCCGGCCCGGCGAGGTTGACGCGCGCGGGCCGATGCCGTACGCTCCCGACTGATGGGAACGCCACGTTCGCCCTTTCCCCAGCTCGCGTAGGACCGCCCGGACGCGCGAGCCGCGACCGACCCCTGCGCACCGCCCCGCTACCCCGCGACGGCGGTGCTTTCGTTTGGGCGCCACGCGGCGTCACCCGCACGCCCCGCACAGCGCGCGACGCGACGTCGCGACCCCGAGACCCCGAGGAGCCGCATGAACGACGACACCCTCCACGCGATCGCCACCGCCCCCGACCTGCGCGAGCTGCAGGCGCTGCGGGTTCGCCTGCTCGGCAAGAAGGGTGAGCTGACCGAGGGGCTCAAGGCGCTCGGCGCGCTGCCGCCCGATGAGCGCCGCGTCCGAGGCGCGGCCCTGCACCAGCGCAAGCGCGCAGTCGAGGCCGCCCTGGAGGCCCGCAAGGCGGCGCTCGAGCGCGCCGAACTCGACGCGCGCCTCGCCGCCGAGCGGGTCGACCTGACGCTGCCCGGCGAGCGCGTGCCGGCCGGCGCGCACCACCTGCTGACCCAGGTCACCCACCGACTGCTCGACGTGTTCACCTCGCTCGGCTACGAGGTGGTCGTCGGCCCCGAGCTCGAGGACGACCGCCACAACTTCGAGGCGCTCAACTTCCCGCCCGACCATCCGGCGCGCGACACCCAGGACACCTTCTGGACGACCGACGGGCGGCTACTGCGCACCCACACCAGCCCGATGCAGGTGCGCTACATGGAGAGCCACGCGCCGCCCTTCCGGGTGGTGGTGCCGGGTCGGGTGTTCCGCAACGAGGCCGTCGACGCCACCCACGAGGCCCAGTTCCACCAGCTCGAGGCGCTGGTGGTCGGCGAGCGCATCACGATGGCGGACCTGAAGGGGGCGATCACCGAGATGGCGACCGCGCTACTGGGGTCGGGCACGCGCACGCGACTGCTGCCGACCTACTTCCCCTTCGTCGAGCCCGGTGCCGAGTTCGCGATCTGGTGGAGGCACCCGAAGACGGGCCGCGAGGAGTGGCTCGAGCTCGGCGGCTGCGGCATGGTGCACCCGCGGGTGTTCGAGGCGGTCGGCTACGAGGGCGTCACCGGCTTCGCGTTCGGCTTCGGCATCGAGCGCCTGGCGATGGTGAGTTACCAGGTCAGCGACATCCGCGACCTGTTCCGCGGCGACCTGCGGTTGCTCGAGCAGTTCCGGGGGGTGGCGTGATGCGCGTCCCGTACGGCTGGTTGGGTGAGCTGGTGGACGGTCTGCCGCCGGTCGCCGAGACCGCCGACCTGCTGGCCGGCCTCGGGCTGGGCGTCGAGGGGATCGAGACGGTTCCCGGGGCGCCCGCCGGCGTGCGCGTGGTCGCGGTGCTGGCGGTGACGCCCGTGTCGGGCGCCCTGCAGCGGGTGGAGATCGACGACGCGGGGCAGCGCAGGACCGTCGCCTGCGCGGCGCCGAACGTGCGCGTCGGCATGCGGGCGGCCTACGCGCCGCCCGGCGCCAGCCTGCCTGGCTTCGACGGCGTCTTGGACGTGCGCGAGGTCGGGGGCGTGCGCTCCGAGGGAATGCTGTGCAGCCCGCGCGAGCTCGGCGTCTTCGAGCACGCTGCCGGCCTGCTGGCCCTGGGTGAGGATGCGCCGGTCGGCGCCGATCTCGGCGCGCTGTGGCCGTCCGACGCCGTCATCGAGCTCGAGATCACGCCGAACCGCGCGGACGCGTTCAGCCTGCTCGGCGTCGCGCGCGACCTGGCCGCCAAGCTGGGCGTGCCCCTGCGGCACCCTGCGGCCGGGCTCGAGGGGGCCGTGGGCGATCCGTCGGCCGACGACGGCCTGGAGGTGCGGGTGGCCGACCCCGCCGGCTGCCCCCGCTTCAGCCTGCGGCGCGTCGACGGCGTGCGCGTCGGCCCGTCGCCCGTGTGGCTGCAGCGGCGCCTGGCGCTGCTGGGCCTGCGGCCGCGCAACGTCGTGGTCGACGTCACCAACCTCGTCACCTTCGAGTTGGGTCAGCCGTCGCACGCCTACGACCGGGACGCGCTCACGGGTGGCGTGCTCGAGGTGCGCCGCGCTGCCCCGGGCGAGCGGTTGGTCACGCTCAACGACGACGAGCTCGCGCTCGACCCGGAAGACCTGGTGATCGCCACGCCGGACCCCGAGCGCGGCAGCCGTGCCATCGGCCTGGCCGGCGTCATTGGCGGACGGGAGGACTCCGTCCGGGACGCCACCACCAGCGTGGCCGTCGAGGTCGCCTCGTTCGAGCCCATCGGCGTCCGGCGCACGGGCAAGCGCCACAAGCTGGTGACCGACGCCCGCATCCGCTTCGAGCGCGGGGTCGACCCCGCGCTGCCGCTGACGGCGAACGCGCGCGTGACGGCCCTCCTGGCGGCCTGGGCCGGTGGCCGGCCGCACCCGGGCGTGACCTGGGTAGGCGAGGCGCCGACCGCGCCACCGGCGATCGCGTTCCGGCCGTCGCAGGTCGGCTTCCTGATGGCGGTCGAGCTCGCGCCGGCCGAGCAGCGGCGCCACCTCGAGCGCCTGGGCTGCGACGTCGCGACCGACGCCGACGACCGCTGGCGGGTCACGCCGCCGAGCTGGCGCGCCGACCTCGCCCTCGAGGTCGACCTGATCGAGGAGGTCGCGCGGCTCCACGGCTACGAGCACATCGGCACCAGCGTGCCGCAGATCGCGTTCGTGCCGCCGCCGACCGATCCCACCCACTGGCGGTTGCGCGAGCGGCTGGTCGGCGCCGGGATGCTCGAAGCCATCGGCTACGTCTTCACGGGCGACGAGGACCTCGCGCGGGCCCGCGTGCCGGCCGCCCACGTGCGCCTGAGCGAGCCGCAGGGCGTGGAGCGCGCCGTGCTCCGCACCTCGCTGCTGCCTGGTCTGTTGGCCGTCGCGCGGCTGAACCGCGACGCCCCGCGCCTGGCGCTCTTCGAGGTCGGGCACGTGTTCGTCGAGCGCGAGGAGGAGCGGCTGGGGCTGTTGTGGCGCGGCCATGGCGCAGCCAGCGGTTGGCGGCCGGCGCGCGAGCATGACGTCTACGCGGCCAAGGGCGCGCTCGAGGCGCTGGCGGAGGGCCTGGGGGCGGAGCTCGAGATGCGGCCGGCTCCCTTCGCCGACCTGCACCCCGGCGTCAGCGCCGAGGTCCTGTGGGACGGCGCGGCGGTCGGCCGCTTCGGGCGGTTGCACCCAGAGGTGGCGGCCGACTGGGGCTGCGGCGACGTCGTGGTGGCGGAGCTCCGGCTGCCGCTCGACACCCGCCCGCCGCGCCTGCGCGAGCTGCCGCGGCAGCCCTTCGCGGAGCGGGACCTCGCCGTCGTGCTCCCGCTCGATGTCGCCTACGCGGACCTGCACGCGCGCTGCGCGCAGGCGGCGGGCGAGCGCCTCGTCGAGCTGTTCGCCTTCGACGTGTACCAGGGGCCGCAGGTGGACGAGGGCCTCAAGAGCGTCGCGCTGCGCTTCCGCTTCCGGCACGCCAGCCGCGCACTGACCGATGTCGAGGTCGACGCCGATATGGCGCAGATCATGGCGGCCCTCAGGGCCGCCGGGTATGCTTGGCGGACATGACCTGGGTCGATGCCGCGCTCCTGCTGATCGTGGCCGCCACGACGGCGGTCGCGGCCGAGCGCCGCCTGGCGGGCCTGGTGATCGGCGTTGGTGGCGCGTTGGCGCTGCGGCCGCTGCTGGCGTTGGCGCAGCTGCAGCCGTGGCTCGGGCTGGTCGGTGCCTTGGTGGTGGGCCTCGCCCTGGCGCTCCTCGGGCGCCACCTGCTCCCCACCGGCCCGCGCAGCGCGTGGTGGCCACGTTTCGTCGGTGGTGTCGGGGGTGCAGCGCTGGGCATCGCGATCGTCGTCACGCTGGTGACCGCCTTGCCGATCCAGCGCAACCCGGTGGAGCCCGGCTTGATCTACTACCCGCCGCGCGACCTGCCGCCAGCGCTGCAGCGGGCGGTCTCCGACTCGACGCTGGTGCGCTTCGGGCGCTCCGTACTGCTCTTCCCGCTGCTCGACGCCCAGGATGCGGTGCCGGCGGGCGAGCGCCAGGCACTCTCGCTGCTGCACGCGTGGACGGTCGTCGGCGAGCCGTGGAGGGTGCAGGCGGCGCAGCCCAATCCGTAGGCCGGGACGGCCGCGTTCGTCCATGAAGAGCGGGGCGGTGGACCGAAGTCCACCGCCCCGCCACATGAACGACTGCGTCGATCAGTCGAGGCCGACGTCGCCACAGGCGACGATCGTGCTCATCTGGTCGGGGGCGAGGTGCACCATCAGGGCGTGCGCGCCGCCGACGATCCAGGTGAACGGCACGTCGACCGCGGTGGAGGACCAGCCGCTGTCGCCGTCGACGTTGGTCAGCGGGATGACGACGGAGCCAGCGCTGCCGCAGCGGCCGCTGTGGAAGTGGATGGGGTGGTTGCCGCCGGCCGGCGTGCCGTCGAGGCGCACCTGGACGTGGCTGCGGCCCTTGCCCATGTCGACGATCAGGACGTTGCCGGACACGCCGCTGCCGCCGACCGCCGGTACGTCGTAGTAAACGAACCCGACGGGGAGCAGCTGGCCGGTCAGTGCGGCCAGCACGGCCTTGGGCAGGAGCACCGCGTCGATCACGTGGATGACGCCGTTCGACGCCACGATGTCGGTCGCGACCACGTTGGCCTGGTCGACCTTCACGCCGTCCGCAACCGAGACCGCCAGGAACTCGCCCTGGACGGTCTGCGCCCGGTCGAGGCCCACCACGTCGGCCGCGCGGACGTCACCGGCGACGACGTGGTACGTCAGCACCGCGCTCAGCAGCGCGGGGTCGGCGAGGACGGCGTCCAGGGCACCGGCCGGGAGCGCGGCGAAGGCGTCATTGGTCGGGGCGAAGACCGTGAAGGGTCCTTCGCCGGAGAGCACGTCGACGAGGCCCGCGGCCGTGACGGCAGTGACGAGCGTGCTGAAGTCCTCGTTGCCGACGGCGATGTCGACGATGGACTGGGCCGCACCCCACGACAGGGTGACGGCGGCGAGTAGGGCAATCAGGGAGCGCTTCATGGTGACCTCCACAAGAGTGTAGAACGTTTGTACAAGGTTGATGCTACGGGCAGGCCACGGACACGAATGCAGCCCAGGCTACGAACTCAGCCTCAGATGATGCCGCGTTGCTGCAGGATCCAGTACGTCAGGGCGACGAGCGCGCCGATCACCAACCACCGTCGCCAGCGGCTCCCGCCCGAGGGCGCCGCACGGCCGGCCTTGGGCCCGCGCCGCAGGCTGGACCTCGCCTCGTCGGCATCGCGGCGCGCGGCGTGACGCTGGGCGCGGCGAAGGGCGGCGACGCTCTTGCCGACCTGGCCCTTGCGGCGGAATGCGACGCCGAGGTTGTGGTGCGCGTTGGCGAACCCCTCGTCGATCCGGATGGCACGCTCGTAGTCGGCGATCGCGCCGTCGACGTCGCCGGCCTCGAGCTTGACGTTGCCACGGTTGGTCAGCCCGCGCACGTGGTTCGGGTCGCGGGCGAGGCCCGCCTCGAAGTGCGCGAGCGCCGCAGCCTCCTCGCCCTCCACGACGGCCAAGGTGCCCAGCAGGATCTCGCGCTCGGCCGTGAAGGCGTCCGTGCGCAGCAAGGCGAGCGCCTCGTGGGCCCGCTCGGAATCGCGGCCGTCGACCGCGGCGACCGCAGCCGCCAGGGCCTCCAGGTCTCCGGCGAGCGCCTCGCGGTCGAGCCATGGGTACGTCTGCGGCGCGAGCGTCTCGAGGTGCTGGCGCGCGCGCGCGACCGCCTTGACACGCACTGCCACCTCCACCTCGGCGAGCACGGCGAGGGCGTCCGCGACGTCGGGTGCGTGCTCCGCCTCGCCAGTCAGGCGCAGCGTGCGCCCGGCGAGCGCGAAGCGGCCAAGGTGCGCGAGCGCCTGCCAATCGCCCGCGGTCGCGAGGTCGAGCAGGGGGTCCCGGTCGAGCTCGGTGGGGGCCGTGGCGCCCGGCTCGGGGCCCGGACCGGCGCTCATTCCGGTACCGCCGCGTCGGCCGGCGTGGCGGACGCACGGATCTCGCCGTACAGAGCGTCGTATGCGCCAGCGGCCCGCGCCCAATCGAAGCGTCCCGCCATCGCCGCCACTTGCATCGCGCGCCAACGCTCGGCGTCGGTGAAGGCGGCGCGCGCCCGAGCGAGCGCGCCGGCCAACGCAGCGGCGTCGGCGGTGGTGAAGAGGAAGCCGGTCCGCTCGTCGTCGATCGTGTCGAGCAGTCCGCCCGTGGCCCGGGCGACCGGCAGGGTGCCGTAGCGCATCGCGATCAACTGCGCCAGGCCGCACGGCTCGAAGCGGGATGGCAGGGCCAGCGCGTCTGCGCCTGCGTAGATCCGCCGCGCCAGCGCCTCGTCGTAACCGATCATGCCCCCCACGCGGTCGGGGTGGGCCGCGAACGCGTCGAGCACGGCCGACTCGAGCTGCGGGTCACCGGCGCCGAGCAGGGCGAGGTTCCAGCCCTGCGCCAGCAGGGCCGGCAGGGCGTCGACCAGGAGATCGATGCCCTTCTGGTCGGCGAGCCGCGACACCACGCCGAGCAGCGGACGCTCGGGGTCGAGCCCGAGGCTGCGCGCGAGATCCGAGCGACAGGCCGCCTTTCCGTCGAGGTCGTCGGGACCGTAGTTGGAGGCCAGTTCGGTGTCGCTTCGGGGGTCGAACGACGCCGTGTCGAGACCGTTGAGGATGCCGACGAGTCGGGGTCCGAGGTCAGCGAACGCGCGCTCGAGGCCGTAGCCGATCGCGCTCTGGTGCAGCTCGCGGGCGTAGGTTGGCGACACGGTCGTCACGCGGTCGGCGGTGCGCACGCCCGCGTGCAGCAGGTTGCCCTTGCCATGGAGCGCCAGCGGGCCGGCCAGCGTCCCCGGGAGGCGGCCCCAGGCGACCACGTCGGCGGCGTCCGCCCAGCCCTGGTACTGGGCGTTGTGGACCGTCAACACGGTCGGCAGCCCGGAAAAGCCGGGCGGCAACAGCGCCGCGTGACGCAACAGCGCCGGAAGGAGTGCCGCGTGCCAATCGTGGGCGTGGACGATGTGCGGCAGGAACCCGAGCCGGGCGGCGACCGCAGGGACGGCGCGGGCGAACAGCGCGAAGCGGCTCGCGTCGTCCGGGTAGCCGTAGAGGGCTTCGCGCTGGAACGCAGGGTGACCCACGAACGCGAACCGCACGAGACCGAGTTCCAGCGTTCCGATCCCGACGGTGACGTGGCCACCGTCGAAGGGCACCTCGACGTCGCCGATCCACAGCGGCGGCGGGTCGGCCGCCAGGCGCGCGTACCAGGGGTGGACGATCAGGACGTCGTGGCCGAGCGCGGCCTGCGCCGCGGGCAGGGCGCCGAGCACGTCGGCGAGGCCGCCGGTCTTGGCGAACGGGACCGCCTCGGCGGTGGCATGGAGGAGCTGCACGCCGGTCAGTCTAACGCGACCGTGGACACGCCCGCCGCAGCTGCCGCTTCATCGGTCCCCGCGCGACGAGTAGGTCTAGGACACGGTTCTCATGCCGCAGCACACCTATACTGCCGCATGAACTCACGCCGCCTGGTGCTCCCGTGAAGCGTCCCCTCCTCGTCCTGCTGGTGACCGGCCTGCTGGCGACCGTCGTGGTGCAGGCGCAACTGTCGCGCGACTTCGCGGGCGAGTTCCTCGGAACGCCTGGCGGCCGCGCCCTGGTGCAGGCGTACGGCGCCCTGAAGACCGGCTACCTCAGCGACGTCGACGATGACGTCATCATCCGCGGCGCGATCACCGGCATGCTGGAGGCTGTCGGCGACCCGTACACCTACTACCTGGAGCCGCGCGACGCGGCCCGCGAGATGCAGGACCGCAGCGGCACCTTCGAAGGCATCGGCGCCGTGCTCACGCCCTTCAACCGGCAGACGGGGCGCGGCGTCGAGATCCTCAACGTCTACCGCGGCGGCCCGGCGTCCGAGGCCGGCGTGCAGCGCGGCGACATCTTCCTCGACGTCGACGGTGTCGACGTGTCCGAGTTCACCACCACCGAGGTCGTCGAGCTCGTGCGTGGCCCAGGCGGCACCACCGTCCGCATCTCCTTCCTGCGGCCCGGCGAGGACGACCCGGTGGTGTTCGAGATCGTGCGGGCCACGATCGAGATCGTCAACGTCTCGGGCGCCGTCGTCGACGGCGACGTGGGCTACGTCCACATCAGCTCGTTCGGCAACCAGCTCGTCTACGAGCAGCTGCTCGAGACGATCATGCGTCTGCAGCTCGATGGGGCGAAGGCCTTCGTGCTGGACCTGCGCGATAACCCCGGTGGCTTGCTCACCCAGGGCATCCTGGTCGCCGACGAGTTCCTCGCCCGCGGCGACATCGTCTTCCAGCGCGCTCGCGGCGTGACGCAGCGCCTGGCATCCGCGGACCCGAACGGCGTGGTCGACCCGCCCATGGTGGTGCTGGTCAACCGCAACTCCGCCTCCGCCTCCGAGATCGTCGCCGGCGCCCTGCAGGAGAACGGACGTGCGCTCGTCGTCGGCGAGCGGACCTTCGGCAAGGGCGTGGCGCAGAGCGTCGTGTCGCTGGCCGACGGCGGTCAGCTGGCGTACACCTCGTTCGAGTGGCTCACGCCCGACCGACGCTCGATCAGCGCCGAGGGCATCGTGCCGGACGTCCTCGTCACCGACTCGCGCCGCGCGCAGACGATCTCGGTCGACGGGCGCGGCGGCGAGGTCGGCCAGCGGATCACCATCCTGGTCGACGGCGTGGAGGTCGGAGGCACGGAGGTGGACGACGACGGCACGTTCTCGTTCGTCACCCTCGGCCGCCGTCCGCAGATGTCCGAGGTCCAGGGCGAGGCCCTCGTCGACCTGGAGAGCGACGCGATCCTGGGCGAGGCGATCGCCGCCCTGCGTGACGGCCGCGCGGCGGCCGTCCGCGGCCGCTGAACCCGTCGTCGCCGCGGCGTTGGTACGGTCGGGGGCGCGCGGCGTGATCGAGGTCGAGCGGCTGGTGAAGCGCTACGGCGTTCACCTGGCGGTCGACGGTGTCGACCTGCGGGTGCGACCGGGCGAGGTCGTCGCGCTCCTCGGTCCGAACGGGGCGGGGAAGTCGACGACGATCCGCGCCATCACCGGCCTCCTACGGCCGACGGCCGGTCGCGTGCGTGTCTGCGGCCACGACGTCGTCCGCGCACCGCTCGCCGCCAAGGCCCAACTGGGCTACGTTCCCGATCGGCCGTACCTCTACCCGAAGCTGACGGCCCGCGAACTGCTGCGCTTCGTGGGCCGGCTACGCGGCGTCGATGACGGGGACCGCAAGGCCGATGCCTGGCTCGAGGCCTTTGCCTTGGCGCCGGTCGCCAACGAGCTGATCGAGACCTACTCCCACGGCATGCGGCAGAAGCTGACGTTCGCCGCCGCGCTGCTGGGCGAGCCCGCCGTCCTCGTCGTGGACGAGCCGATGGTCGGACTGGATCCGCGGGCGGCGCGCCAGGTCCGCGACCTGATGCGCGCCCACGCTGACCGTGGGCGCACCGTGCTGCTCACCACCCACGCGATGGACGTGGCGGAGGTGCTCGCCGACCGGGTGGTCGTGCTCCACCGAGGGCGCGTCGCCGCCCAGGGCGCGATGGCGGAGCTGCGGGCCGCGGCGGGGACGGGGGAGGCCGACCTCGAGGCGATCTTCCTGCGGCTGACGGAGGAGGCGGCGGAGGCGCCCCCGCCATGGGGCGAGGGGGCCGGCGCCGGTCGCGCGACTCCGCTACCGCGGAAGGACGCGTGAGCCGCGCGCGCGTGAAGGTGGGCAGCGCCAGCCTGGTCGCGCTGCGGAGTCGGGCGTTCGGCCACGCGCTGCGCCGCGCCCCCGGCCGCTACCTGGTCGGCGGGGCACTGCTGGGTCTCGTTGCCTGGGGCACCGCCGCGCTGGTCGAGCGCGGCGTCCGCTGGGTCGACGCCTACCCGCTGATCGGCACGATCGCCGACGCGGCGCTCCGGCGCAGCATCGAGGCCTTCGTCACGGTGCTGGTACTGGCCGTCGCCTTCTCCGTCCTGACGACGGCCATCACGACCCTCTACACGGCGGCGGACCTGCCGCTGCTGCTGTCGTGGCCGATCGCCGCCGAGCGCGTGTTCGGCCTCAAGGTGCTCGAGACCTACGTGGCCTCGGCCGCCCTGCCCGCGCTGCTGACGCTGCCCGTGCTCTACGGGCTCGGCAGCGCGCGTGATGCGCCGTGGCTCTACTACCCGCAGGCGGCGTTGGCGGTCCTGGCGCTGTACGCGCTGCCCGTCACGGCCGGTGCGTTGCTGGCACTTCTGCTCATGCGCCTGGCGCCCGCCGGGCGCGTCAAGGAGGTGGCGACGGCCGCCAGCGTCGTGCTGGCGGCCGGCCTGGTGGTCGGGCTGCGGGCGCTGCGCCCGGAGCAGCTGGCGGCGCTGACGCCCGAGGAGTTCGAGACGTTCCTCGCCGGTTTCGCGGCGCTAGACCTCGGTGCGTCGCCGGCCTCCTGGGCGGGTGACGCCATCTGGCGCGGTCTCGCTGGCGGTGTCTCACCGGCGCTGCCTCTGCTGGCCGTCGTCGCGTGGGCATCGCTCGTGGTCCTCGGCCGCATCGCGGCGTGGGCCTACCAGGTGGGCTGGGCGCGCTCGCTCGACGGCTCCTCGCGCCCGCGCGACCCCAGGCCACGCCCTGCCGCCTGGTGGGAGGGCCCGATCGCCCGCTGGGGCGCCGGCGGCGCCGTCGTCGTCAAGGACCTGAGGATGTTGCTGCGCGACCCCACCCAGTGGTCGCAACTGCTGGTGCTGGTCGCGCTCGCCGGGGTGTACCTGGTGAGCACCGCCAGCATCGAGGTCGAGGGCCAGCGCTTCCGCGACACCCTCGGCACGCTCAACGTCGCGTTCCTCGGGTTCCTGTTGGCGGGCGTCGGGGTGCGGCTGGCCTTCCCGGTCGTGTCGCTGGAGGGCGAGGGCCTGTGGTTCCTGCGCACGGGGCCGATCGACCCCACCGCGGTCCTGGCTGCGAAGTTCGCCTACGCGATGCCGCCGCTGCTGCTCCTGGGCCTCGGTCTCGGCTTCGCCCAGGGCGCGCTGCTCGACGTCTCGGTCAACCTCGCGAGCGCGTCGATCGTCGCCGGCGCGTTGGCCGCGGTGGCGGTGACTGGCCTCGGGGTTGGGCTGGGTGCAGCGTACCCGCGGTACGACGCGACGCAGGCGGCCGAGGTGCCGGTGTCGCCCGGTGGCCTGCTCTACATGACCCTGGCGCTGCTGTACGCCGCAGGCCTGACGGCGCTGCTGGCGTACCCGGCGTGGGCGACGATCGTCGACCCGGCGCGTCCGGTGTGGGCCAGCTTCGAGGGCCGACTGACGGCCGCGATCGCGGTCGCCTGGACCCTCGCCTTCGCCGGCGGCGCGCTCGCGTTCGGACGCTGGCGCTTCGCCCGCTACGAGAGCGGCAGCGACTGAGGCGGCCGCGGCTGCGCCGCGGCCGCCTCAGCGCCTGGGCCCGGAGCGGGCCACGTCGTCGGGCACCTGAGCCTCGAAGCGGCGGAAGTTGTCGTGGAACATCGACACCAGCTCGGCGGCCTGCGCGTCGAAGGCGGCGGCGTCGCTCCAGGTGCCGCGGGGGTCGAGCAGGGCCGGGGGCACGCCGTCCACCGCCAGCGGCACCTCCAGCCCGAAGACCGGGTCGCGCCGCACGGGCGCGTCGTCGAGGGTGCCTGAGAGGACCGCGTCGACGATGGCGCGTGTGTGTGCGAGCTTCATCCGGTGGCCGACACCGTATGGACCGGCGGTCCAGCCCGTGTTGACCAGCCACACCTTGGCGTCGTGGCGGCGTAGGCGTTCGCCGAGCATCTCGGCGTAGCGCACGGGCGGCAGCGGCATGAAGGGGGAGCCGAAGCAGGCCGAGAAGGTGGCCTGTGGCTCCGTGATGCCGCGCTCGGTGCCCGCGACCTTGGCCGTGTAGCCGGAGAGAAAGTGGTACTTCGCCTGCGCGGTGTCGAGCCGCGCGATCGGCGGCATGACGCCGAACGCATCCGCGGTCAGGAACACGACCGTCGACGGGTGCCCGGCACGGCCGCTGGACGACGCGTTGGGGATGAAGTGCAGCGGGTAGGCCGCGCGGGTGTTCTCCGTCTTGCGGGCGTCGTCGAAGTCGATCACGCGCGATACCGGGTCGATGACCACGTTCTCCAGCACGGAGCCGAAGCGTGTGCTGGCGGTGTGGATCTGCGGCTCGGCGGTCGCGTTGAGGCCGATCGCCTTGGCGTAGCAGCCCCCCTCGAAGTTGAACACCCCGTCGTCCGACCAGCCGTGCTCGTCGTCGCCGATCAGCGTGCGCAGCGGGTCGGCCGAGAGCGTGGTCTTGCCCGTCCCGGAGAGGCCGAAGAAGAGCGCCACGCGGCCGTCCGAATCGTGGTTCGCGGAGCAGTGCATCGGCAGGACGTCGCGCAGCGGGAGGATGAAGTTGAGGGCGCCGAAGATCGACTTCTTCATCTCACCGGCGTACTCGGAGTTGGCGATCAGCACCAGCCGCTTGCCGTAGTCGACGGCGATCGCGGTGCTGCTGCGCGTGCCATGGCGCGCCGGATCGGCCTTGAACGACGGCAGGTTGAGCACCGTCCAGCCGAGGGCGGGTTCGGCCTCGCCGCGGCGCACGAACAGGTTGCGGACGAACAGCGCGTGCCAAGCGCGCTCGGATACGACCCGCACGGCCACCTGCAGCGCGGGGTCGGCGCCGGCGTAGAGCTCCTGGACGAACAGCCGCTTGCCGCCGGCCGCATCGAACATCTCCTCTTTGAGGTGGGCGAAGCTCTGCGGATCCATCGCCTGGTTGACCGGGCCCCAATCGATCAGGTCCTCGGTGGCGGCGTCGCGCACGACGAACTTGTCCTTCGGCGAGCGGCCCGTGAACTTGCCGGTGTCGGCGACCAAGGGGCCGCCCTCTGCGATCGCGGCCTCGCCCGCCCGCACGGCGTGTTCGTAGAGGGCCGCCGGCGTGGCGTTGGTGATCGAGTCGATCAGCGGTAGGCGCACGGGGTCGGTGATGTCGTGCACGAACTCGGGCATCGGGTCCTCGCTCTCAAGGGATCGGCGATCCGGCGCCAACCAGGGCCGCGCCGGCGGCAGGCGCCAACGCCGCCACCGGCGACGCAGGGCGTCGCCCGGCCTCGGGTTGCACCGTTATACCAGGCCGTCTTCGCCCTCCGGAGCGCCGGCGCCGATGGCGTCGTCGCGCTACGCGTTCGCGGCGGCGCCCCGGCCTACCAACGCCAGGTGACGCCGAGGCGTGCGGTGGAACGCTGCGTCGAAAGGTCCAGGCCTGCCTCCAGGGCCCAGCCCGGCGCGAAGCCGTAGCGGCCTCCGATCACCAGCGAGGGGCCGACCGAGGCCGTCGCGCCGGCGGCCACATCGAAGCGGCCGGTCACGTCCATCGCCACCGGTCCCAGTTGGTAGGTGAACGCCACCTCGTTGCTGAAGGCGTCGCCGCCGAGTGTTGAGACGCGGTAGGAAGCGAAGACCTCGTCGCTGAGGTATCCGCCGAGACGCAGCGACACGCCGAATGGGTCGCCGCCCTCGAGCAGCGACGAGACCGCCGTCGTCCGGAGCTCCACCACCGCGACGCCCAGGGCCTCGGACAGCGCGGCCTGGATCTCGCTGGTGATCAGCAGATCGACCGCGGTGTCGAGCGCGCTCTGCGCGACCGCGCCCGCGAAACCGCCGCCCGCCTCCAGGCGGCCGAGGGTCAACAACGTCAGCAACTCCCGTTCGCTGAGCCCGCGCGCACCGCCCGCGTCCAACCCCTCGACGAGCGCGTCGCTGGTCAGCGTCGGCGTCAGGTCGAGCGCGAACCCACGCGCGGTGTCGGTCGCCTCGCCCTCGAGCACGAGGACGACGTCGAACCGCTGTCCGGCCGGCGCCAGGAAGCGCAGCGCCTCGCCGGGGGGAGCGACGCGGTTCTTCTCGAAGGCGATGCGACCGGCCACGCGCACGGTGGGGTAGAAGCCGCGCGTAGGGTCGAAGGTCGCCAGCGCCTCGGTCAGCTCCAGGTCGCGCCCCGCAAAGCGGACGCTGCCGCGCAGCGCCGCGACCTGACCGCTCAGCCGCGGGGCCGCCGCGTTGCCACCCAAGGTCAGGTCGACGCTCGCCTCGGCGTTGCCGAAGGACTCGGTGAAGGTGACGCGTTGTGGGGCCACGATCCGCACCCCGTCGAAGCGGAAGCGCTCCCGCGGATCGCCGACCGGCGTCACCGCTGGCGCTGCGTCGCTCCCCGCGACTTCGGTGGCCGTGGGTAAGGCGACGAACGCAGCCCGCGTCGCGAGGTCGATCCTGGCCTGACTGGCATCGATGCGCCCCAGCAAGCGGACCCCATCGGTGTCGTCCACCAGCCGGAGATCCGCGTCGAGGACCGCTTCGGCGATGGCGAGGAAGGGGATCGTGACGAGCAGGTTGCGCCCGTTGACGCGCAGGTCGAGCGGGGCGAGCGATCCCTCGACCGCGAACGGTGAGCCGAGCATTCCCTGCGCGCTGAGGGTGGGTTCGGTCGCGTCGCTCCACACGAGCTCGGCCGAGATGTCGTCCACGCGACCGAGGAAGGGCACGTCCAGGTCGCCGGCCGCGCTGGCACGGAGGCTGAAGCTGCCCTCGGGGAAGGGGCCGACGCGCCCGTCGGTCGTCAGGCTCAGGCGACCCGTCACGGGTTCCTGAGGGACGATCTCCGCGCGCCCGCTCCAGTCTTGGCCACGGAGCGTGAAGCGCGTCTCCTGGAGCCGGTAGCGGGTGCCGGCAACCACGAGCGCGAGGTCGTCGGTTCGCAGCACCACGTCCGGCGACGCGGGGGTGCCGTGGGCGCTGAGGACGAGGTTTCCCTCGGCCGAGACACCGTAGCGGGCGAAGGCCGGCACCAGGCCGAGCAGCGGGCCGAAGTCGGCCGCCTGCGCCAGCATCTCCACGTCGAGCAGCTCCGGTGTGATCCGCCCCCTGGCCTGCCAGGTGCCGCGCCCCTCGAACGCGGCCTTCCCGATGGTCAGCGCGTCTCCGTCCCAATCGAAGGAGAGCTCGCCGACCGTCACGACCCCGGCGCGCTCCAGCTCGACGCGCTCGGCCGCCACGCGCAGGTCGTCGGGAGCGCCGCCGCCCCAACCCCAGGTGCCGCGCACGGCGCCCGTGATCTCGGCGCGGACGTCGGAGGGACCGACGGCGGCCTCGACCCACGCGTGCAAGGGGAAGCGCTCGAGGCGGACGAGTGCGGCGATGCCGAGGGCATCGACATCGAACTGAGCGACGGCGCCTGCCAGGTCGAGGCGGCCGCTGCCGCTCGGGCCCGCGGTCCCGGCGAGGTCGGCCTGGAACTCGAAGGTTGCCGGGTCGGTTCGCCCACCGACCGTGAGCGCCTCGCTCGCGAGTCGGCCGAAGAGCCGGTCGCCGCGGAGCGTCGCGCTGCCGCCGACGCCGCCGGAGATGCCCGCGACCCCCGCCACGCCGCTGAGGTCGAAGCCGACCACACGCAGGTCGAGCTCGCGCAAGGCGGCACCTGCGGGACCCCAACCTGCCGGGAGGAGTTCGGCGCCGTCCCAGCGGCCGACGGCCGTCGCGCTCCCGCGCGCGCCGAGCAGCGTTGCTTGCAGAGCCAGGTGATCGCCGGCGCCGGTGAGGGTGAGGTCGAGCGAGGCGGGTTGTGTCCCGAGGATCTCCGTCGCGGTCTCGACGCGCAACGCGCCTCCCCAACCGCCGGCGTCGACCGTCAGGCGACCCGTCGCCGACGGCGGCGGGCGCGCTCCATGGCTGGTTCCCACCACCGCCAGCGCGATGTCGGCGGCGCGCGACGCGGGATCGACCGAAGCATCGATCCGCCACGGTGCCGCCCCACTGAACGACACGAGGGCGCCGTCCCAGCGGAGCGTTCCCTCGAGGGGCTGCGACCATGGCCAGGCGCCGGCGAAGGCGGTCTCCTCGGCCAGTCGGCTCAGGTCGAGGCGGACGTCGAGATCTGCGGCCGTGGCGTCGACGCGACCGTGGACCGTGGCGGTTGCATCGTTCCAGGTGCCGCTGAGGCCGTCGGCCACCACCCAAGCCCCGTCGGGGCCGAGCAGCCGTAGCGATCCCGCCCAGCCGTCGGTGCCGCGCCACTGCCAGCCATCGTCCCGCACCGAGGCGATGGCCTCCAGCAGGCCGCCGCGAGGCAGCGTTGCGGCGAGGCCGCCGCCGACCCCGGGAACATGCAATCGCAGGCTCGCCGGCTCGCCCGCCTCGATCGTGAAGGTCCCCAGGTCGACCGCCAGATCGCCCGTCAGCTGCAGATCGCCGCTCTCCCAGCCCCCGGTCAGGCGCACCTGACCCGCGTCCCCGCCGTCGACCGCGAGATCGAGCGCCGGCCATGCCTCGCCGCGCACGTCGAGCTGCGAACCCGACGGCAGCGGCACCGACATGTCGAGCGCGGCGCTGCCGCCGAGCCATGCGACATGGGCACGCCAAGCCTCGTCCGCACCGGCCGTGAGCGTGACGAGGACCTCGGGGTCGGCGGCCGAGCCCGCCAGTGCGAGGGTCGCGGCCAGCGGTACCCCCGCAGCGGTGGCGCCGGTCAGCTGGCCGTCGCCCTGCAGGCGGCTCTCGTCCAGCGAGAACGGCCACGTGAGCTGCCCCTCGAACGCGGTCCCGCTGAGCGTGCCGCGCCAACCATCCGCACCCGTCCGCGCAGCGAGCCGCAGGTCGATCGGCCCGATCGGCGAGGCGCCGGACCATGCGGCGGCCACGGCGACGCCGCCCTCCTCGGTGCCTGCATCGAGCGACAGCGTGGTGTCGCCCACCGGCCCGCCGGCTCCATCCAGACGCACACGCCAGCTCTGCAGGTGTGGGTCGAGGTGACCGGTCACGAGCGTTCCGTCGAGCACCCAACCCGCCGCCGCGTCGCCCCGCACCCGCCCGTCGCCGAGCGCGAAGCCGGCGAACGACGCCGAGCGCCAGGCGAGGTCGACGACCGGCCGCTCGGCGGCGCCGAGGTCGATCGTCCCCGCCAGCGTGCCTGCGCCCGCCGACCAGGACGACAGATCGCCCGCGACGCGGACCGTCCAGTCGCTCGGATCGAGCGAGGCGGACCAGCCCAGCCAACGACCGCTGCCGTTCACGTCGAGCCGGCCGGCGTCGGCGGCAACCCCCCAGGTCTCGTCGTCGAACACGGCCCACCCGCCGCCGCCGAATCCGTCCGGAGCCAGCGCCAGGTCGAGGTCCAAACGCGCGTCCAGCAACACGCCACTGGCGCGCAGCGTGGCCTCATCGTCGGCGGGTCGCCAGGTGGCCTCGCCGTCGAGATGCGCGTCCTCGCCACGGGCCGTCCAGTCGGCCCGCACGCGCGGGTCACCGGCGCTCCCGTTCACCGTGAGAGCTGCCTGCCAGGTCGCCGCGAGGCCACTCCACGTCACGTCCTGCGCCTCGAGTCGGGCGGCGATCGTGCCCGCCAGGGGGTCGCCGATCTCGCCATCGAACGAGACGGGGCCTCGAAGCTTGCCCGCGATCGCTTGTGTCAACCGCAGGTCGGCCAGGTCGAAGTCGACCCGCGCCGACGCCGCCACGCGCCCGTTGGGTCCGCCGATGCCGCCGGCGTCGAGCGAGCTGCTGCGGGTCGTCAGGCTGAGCGCGTCGACCCGCCACGACAGTCCGTCCCCGTTCCAGGACGCCTCCGCGTCGGCGCTCAGCCGCGGCGCCTCGAGGAACGCGAGCTCGCCGTCCAGGGCGACGTCGCGCAGGCGCAGCCGGGTCTCGCCGACGGTCCCGCTCAGGTCCGCGGCCAGTTCGATGGCGGGACCCGACAGGCGCGCCGACGCCGCGCCGGCTTCCGCCGTCAGTCGGCCGCTCGCTGCGAGCGGGCCGTCGAGCTGCAGCTGCAGGTCCGCTCCAACCCCGGACCCCGAGGCCCACACCGGACCGCGGGCGAACAGCGTCGACGCCAGCAGCGGCTGCAGCGGCACGGCGAGGTCAGCGTCGCCGGCCACGCCCTCGAGTAGATCCGGCGTCACGGTCAAGCGCGCGCCACCGACGTTCAGCCCGTCGAGCGACAGGGCCACATCGGTCAGGAGGTCGCCGTCTCCCCGGAAATCGGCCGCCAGGTCGAGGTCCCCGAAGGCGCCGGTGTCCCAGGTGCCCCATGCGCGGCCGCCACCCGTCCAGCCCTCCGACGGGCGCCAGCGAAGGTCCTCGGCCTGAAGCTCCAGGTAGGGAAGCTGGCCGGGCTCGCTGCGGCCGTCGAGCACAACGGCGCCGTCGACCCAGGCGACCGTGAGACCGCCCCAGGTCAGCCTCGGGTCCGGGGCCGATACCCACCGCGCGGCGAACGCGCGGTCGGTCACCGCGATCGCGCCGGCGAGCGCCAAGGGGTCGAGCGGGCCCACCAGGTGGGCGCGCCAGGGCTGGACGTCGTGGGCGACGTCGAGGCGCAGCCAGGGGCCCTCCTCGCCGCCGTTGGCGGGCAGGCCGACGTGGGCGGCGATCGCGAAGCCGGCGATCGCGGCCTCGACACCGACCTCGGGCGCGGGATCGAGGCGCCACGTGAGGTCGGCGGTGATGCCATCGGGCCCGGTCGCGCGCGCCGTGCCGCTGCGGGCGCCACTGGCCGCAAGCTGCCAGCGATCGTCGGTGCTCGCCAGCGTCGCCGCGAGCCCCGCGGCGGTCGAGCGTGCCTCGCCGGCCCAGGCCACGCCGTCGATGCGGCCCGCGATCGCCCAGCGCGCATCGGGCAGCTGACTCAAGTCGTCGCTGCGCACGCTCCATGCAGTGGATGCGCCCGCCAGGTCGACGTCCGCCGAAATCGCGACCGAGCGACCGGTAGCGTCCAACCGCAACTGAGCCGGCGATCCGACGGCGGCCCTGGTCGCCTCCAGCGACCCGTCGAGCGACCAGCCAGCGGGCCCAATGCGGCCCTCGAGCAGGCCGCTCGCGGTCGTGTCGGACCCGGCGTCCGCGCCGAGGGCGCGTTCCAGGTCGAGGTCCTCGCCGCGGAGTACGAGCACGAGTTCGCCGGCGTCGACCGCCAGGCTGCCCGTGGCCCAGGCCGTGATGTGGGCAGCTGCATCGGGATCGTCGTGCGCCACGCGCCAGGTGCCACGAACGGATGCCGCGACGCCCTGTGCCTCGACCTCGGTGGCAAGGGTCGCAAGCCGGAGCGAGCCCCGCAGCGCCCAGGCCTCCAGGTCACCCGTGCCAGCCAAGCTGACCGTCGCGCCGTCGGCGTCGAGCGCCAGCCCGCGATCCGCGCGGCGGATCCGAACCGTGGTCGGTTCGCCGGCCACGGTCATGGTCGTCGAGAGCCCCTCTGGCCAGCGGCCCGCAAGGCCGTCCGTGCCGGCGAGCGCGATCGCGTCTGGTCGCAGATCGAGGTCGGCGCCGAGCCGCTGCCACGCCAGAGGCCCCAACGCTCCGGCCGGCAGGTCGAGCCGGCCCTCGAGCCGGACCTCCTCGGACGACGCGATGAACGGCCCTCGTCCGACGAGGCCAACGGTCCCGTCGTCCTGCAGTCGCCACTCGCCGCGCCAGGCGGGCGCCCGACCCAGGGTCACGGCACCCGCGGCCCGCGCGACGAGCGGGCCGTAGGACGCCGAAGCGGCGAGGGTCGTGGTCTCGTCCGCCGACAGGCGGGCGGTGATCGCCACCCCGGCGAGCCCGACCTCGGCGTCGAGTGCGCCGGCCGAAGCGCCGCCGGCTTCCAGCGGCAGGGTCACGGCGCCGTCGATGTCGAACGATACGTCGTCGCGCCGCAGCAGCAGCGCCAGGGCGGCACGCTCGGCGGTGAGCTCGAGCGGCCCCGCGGTCACCCAGCGAGCCTGCCAGTTCGCCCCGCCGACCTCGAGCGCCGCGGGCGTCCAGGTCAGCGTGACGCTCTGCGCATCGCGGTCGAGCCACCCCGCCTGCAGTTCCGGCTGCGCGCCCTCGCTCCAGGTGAGCGTGCCCTGTAGCTCGCCCCACAGGGCCGCCGCGCCCGCCGAACCCAGCAGGGGAGTGGCGGCGCCAGCCCAGCTGGCGACCGGCCCCGAGAGGGCCGCGGTGATGCCCCGCAGGTCACCGTCGATCCGCGCGCCTGCACCATCGGCGACCTCGAGCGTCAGCGCGAGCTCGCCGTCCGGTCGGTCGGGCGCCCAGACCGCCCGACCCAGAACCCGCGCAGGCAGTTCGCCCCAGGCGACGTCGAGGTCGATCGTCGCGTCGAGTCTCTGCTCGGCGAGGTCGAAGCGGGCGCGCGTCGCGCCGAACTCGGCCTCGGCCCGTCCGTCGGCGGTCACCTGCAGGCGCCAATCCTGCGGCTCCAGGCGCAGCTCGGCTGCGGCCCAGCCGTCCCACGTGCCCGCGCCGGTGATCCCGTGGCGATCGATGCGCAGCTGGGCGAGCTCGCCCCAGCGCACGGTGCCGCCGATCGGTTCACCATCGTCCGGCGCCCAGGTCCCGGAGCTGAGCAGCGGCAGCGACGCGAGTTCGCTGACCACGTCCCAGGTCGCCGCCCGCCCGTCGGCGGTCAGGTCCGCCGTGGCGGCCCACGGCATCTCGAGGGAGACGGTTGCCTGACCGGACGGGAGCGGCTCGTTGGCGGGCTCCCAGGTGGCCGCCAGACGCAGCGCTCCGCCCACGTCCTGCCAACCCCGCAGCGCGCTGTTCAGGTCGACCTCGCCGTCGAGGGCGAGTCGGCCCTCGGCGCTCCACGCGCCGTCGAGGCGTCGATCGGCCGTGAAGAGGGAGCCGCGCAGGTCGCCCGCGGCCCACGCCGCCGTCGCTCGGGCGTCGGGCAGCGTGACCGTGGCGGTGAAGGCGTCGAAGGTTCCGCCCGCATCGAGGCTCCCGCGCCGCCCTAGCCAGGTCACCGGTGCAGCCTCGACCGACCACGTGCCGCCGTCGGCACCGCTCAGGCGCCAGCGCCCCTCGGCCGCGCTGGCCGACCAGCCGTCCGGCCCGCCCTCGGCGCGCCATGCGACGGCCTCCGCCAGTCCCCAGGCGGGCGCCTCGCCCCCCGGGATGGGGGTGCTGCCGGCGACCTCCACGCGTCCTTCCGCCGCCCAACCGCCGAGGCTGCCGCGCGCGACGGCCGGACCGATGCCGCCCCGCAGCGCGCCGCCGAGGCGCAGCTCGCTCAGTTGAGCCTGCCAGTCGGCGCCGTCGACGTCGATGTGGAGCGGACCGAGGCGGCCGTCCGCGCGCAGGCGCCCGGCCTCCAGTGCGCCGCTCAGCCTCCCTCTGAGGTCGAGGTCGGGCAGCAGTGTCGGCAGGTCGAGGCCGGCGATCACCGGCGTCACGGGGCTCTCGCCAGAGAGCTGCAGCTCGAACGTCGGGAGCGCGAGATCACCCGCGAGGCGCAGTTCGACGCGGGCCGCGCCCGCCAGCAGGTCGGCGGGCGCCACCCAGGTGACGCCGCCCTCGAGCCGTGCCGCAGCCGTGGTGGCGGTAGCGAGCGCCCCGGTGACCGGGCCCCCCCAGGCGCTCCCGCTCACGAAGGCCTGCAGGCCATCGTCATCGAGGACGACGTCCGCATCGAGCCGCCAGGGCCCGTCGGCGGCCGAGACGCCGGCCCGGCCCGCGACGGGTCCGTCGCCCGTCGTCCACTCGGCCGTGAAGCGCTCGAGGGGAACGCCGAGGGCCCGGACGGGGCCCGCCGACGCGGTCCAGTCGACCGCGCCGTCGCGTGCGGCGGTTCGCAGCCGTAGTGGGCCCTCGCCCCAGCGGCCATCGACGGCAAGGGACAGCCCGCGCTCGGTGTGGTAGCGCAGACGCAGGTCGCCCACGACCAGCGGCGCGCCGAGCCACGCGCCGTCCACCTCCAGCTCGGCGTCGATGGCCGCTTGGGTCCAGCCGTTGCCGACGATCGCGGCGCGCACCACACCGTCGTCGGCGACGGGCAGGTTGGCCGCTCCGAGGAGTTCGAGCAGGGCGCGGCTGGCGTTGACGAGCTGCGCCTCGACGCTCGCCTCGCCGCGCCATTGGGCGCCGGCGATGTCGACGGTCCCGCCGGCGTCGAAGTGGCCGCCGAGGACCCGGCCCGACCACGAGACCTCGATCACGTCGCCCAGCCACGCGATCGGCCCGGCGATCTCGGTCAGGGGCGTGCCGAGCGCGTCGATCGCGCCGCCGACGACGTCGAAACGGCCGACCGTCGTTCCCGGTCCGATGGTCAGCTCGCCCTGCAGGGTGCCCGCCTCGATCCCGTCCCACCAATGGCGCGCGACGCGGGCGTCGCCACGGTCGAGGGTGATCGCGAAGGTGTCGTCGCCGAGGCGCCCACGCACGTTGCCCTCGAGGCGTCCCTCGGGCGTCGCGAGCACCGCCACCAGCTCCCAACGCCCGTCGTCGAGACTCGTCGCCTCGAGCCGTTCGATGGCGACGTCCGGCAGGGCGAAGGGGATCTCGGCGACCCGCAAGTCGGCGACGTCGAGCCTCGCTCCGTCGATACGGACCCGTATCGCCGCGGGTCCGCCAGCGGCGGCCGGCAGGGTGAGGCGCCCGACCTCGACGTCGCCCGCGAGGCCGGCCACGTCGAGCCGCAGCGGCAGTTCGCCGACCAGCAGGGCCGGCAGGAACCAGGTCACGGCGACGCGGTCGGCCTCGACGTCGAGGCCGGCGCCAACGACGCGCGCGTCGGACAGGACCAGGCCCCGCCAGGCGTAACCCGAGATCGCGGCGTAGCTGAGGGCAAGGTCGGAGGCGGCGGCCGTCTCGACCAGCAGCGAACCCAGCACACCCCGGAGCCAGCCCGAGCTCGGCAGCCAGCCGAGCGTCAGGGCGAGGGCTGCGAAGAGCGTGAGGGTGGTGAAGCTTCGTCGTCGCATCCGGTGCCGGTTCGGGGAGGCGGCGTCGGTCCCGCGAGCGTGCGACACGCGACACGCCCCGTCCTGGGCGCCACCCTACCACCGCCGCATGAGGCGCCTGAGGTACCATGGAGCCATGAGTGACGCCACCGACGCGCGCGCCACCATCCTCGTCCGCGGAAGCGTACAGGGCGTGGGTTACCGGGCCTTCGTGCGCCGGCACGCCCTCGACCTCGGCCTCGCCGGGCATGCGGAGAACCTGTCGGACGGGCGCGTGGAGGTCGTCCTCGAGGGCGCTCGCGGCGAGGTCGAGCACGCGCTCGTCGCCCTCGCGCGGGGTCCGGCGCACGCCGTCGTCGACGACCTCGAGGTCCACTGGAGCGAGCCGGCGGGCCTCGGCGGGTTCCATGTCGTCTGAGGTCGCCGGCGTCCGGCCACCGCCGCTCGACCGTGCCGCATTGGCGAGCGTCCCCGGCGTGCTCGGCGAGATCGGGCGCGCCCGGGCCCGCGACGTCGCCGCCGAGGCGGCGCGGCGGGCGGACGGGCCGTCCGGCGCACAGCGGTCGGCGGACGTATCGGTCGAAGCCGCGAGCCCGACCGGGCTGGATGCCGCACTGCGCGGCCGCGCCGAGCGCGGGGCGCTCCCCGCCGTCTTGGCCGAGGTCAAGCGCGCCTCGCCGTCGCTCGGCGCCATCGCCGACCTCGATCCCCTGGCGACCGCGCGCGCGTACGAGGCAGGGGGCGCAGCGGCGATCTCCGTCCTGACCGAACCGCATCGCTTCGGCGGCGCGTTGGCGCACCTGCGCGCCGTGGCCGCCGGTGTGTCGCTTCCCGCGTTGCGCAAGGATTTCGTCGTCGATCCGCAGCAGGTGGACGAGGCCGCACACGCAGGTGCGCGCGCGGTCCTGCTGATCGTCGGCCTGCTGGGGGAGGCCGTCGCCTCGTACCTGCGCTACGCCGAAGCCCTGGGGCTCGACGCGCTCGTCGAGGTGCACGACGAGGTCGAACTCGACGTCGCGCTCGCCGCCGGCGCCCGTCTCATCGGGGTGAACAACCGCGACCTGCGCAGCCTGGCGATCGACCTCACGGTTGCGCCGCGACTGATCGCGGCGGGACGTAGGCGGGCACCCGATGCGACCTGGGTCGCGGAGTCCGGATATCGCGACGGCGCCGCGGTCGCGGCGCTGGTCGGCACCGCGGATGCCGTGTTGATCGGCAGTCACCTCGCCGCCAGCGGCGATCCGGGCGGTGCGCTGCGAGCGCTGCTCGCCGCCGCCGCGCGCTGGTGACGGGTGCGTCGAGCGGCATCGGTGCCGCCACCGTCGTCGCCCTCGCGCGCGCCGGGTGGCGGGTGCTCGCGACCGGCCGCGACCGCGACCGCCTGGCCGCCGTGGCCCAGCCGCTCGGTGAGCGTGTCGATACGGTGGTCGCCGACCTGACCGTTGAGGCCGACCTCGCACGCCTGGTGGCGGCGGCCAAGGTGGAGCCCCTGCACGCGCTGGTCCACGCGGCCGGCGTGATCGCCCTGGGCCCGCTCACCGATGCCGAGCCCGGCGACCTCGAGTGGCAGTGGCGGGTGAACGCCTTCGTTCCGGTCCGGTTGAGCCAGGCGCTGCTGCCGTCGTTGCGCGAGAGCGCCGGGCACCTCCTGTTCGTCAACTCCGGCGCCGGCCGCCGCGCGAGCGCCGGATGGGGCGCCTATGCCGCGAGCAAGTTCGCGCTGCGTGCGGTCGCCGACGCCTGGCGCGCCGAGGAGGCGACCTACGGCGTCCGCGTCACCAGCGTCTACCCGGGTCGAACCGACACGCCGATGCAGCGCGCGGTGTTCGCGGCCGAGGGCCGGACGTACGACGCCTCGGACACCGTTCCCGCCAGCGTGGTCGCCGATGCGATCGTGCAGGCGCTC
>Ga0209498_1000402_pt1 | contig 26672 bp, 21 predicted proteins | sample WalLakDeSediment_FD_184131 | JGI IMG/M metagenome (GOLD analysis project Ga0209498, IMG submission 184131) | Lake sediment microbial communities from Walker lake, Nevada to study Microbial Dark Matter (Phase II) - Walker Lake 11/02/13 Deep... | ecosystem: Environmental > Aquatic > Freshwater >...
TTAAACCCACGCCTGCTGTAAATCCTTCTTCAGCATTATCTAAAAATAATGATTTATAACCCAGCCTGAAGGCAATCAAATTATTGAACATATATTCGCCACCAATGTTTATTGATTCATCATTATCGTTTGGATGTAAAGCATCAGCAGCGAGTGTAAAACGGTGCTCTTCAGTGTCCAATAGGTCCATCGCTAATCCTATTCTGAAAGTCAGCGGGAGTGGGAATTCATCAGTGCGAAGTGCTGCTAATATCTGATCGTTATTACCATAATTGTTTGGGTCGATATCATGCTGGACATACAAATCCTGCCCATCCATCCGCATACCTGTACCAAAGTTTGTAATGGTTGCCGCTATTCTAAGACCATTGATATCCGAATGGAACAAAACTCCCAGATCAACAGCAAAAGCACTTGCAGATGAATTCCAGATTTTCTGCTGAATATATTTTACTGTTCCACCCAATGAGAATCTGTCGGTTAAATTATAAGCGTATGTTAAACCCATTGAAAGATCGTGTGCTGAGAAGAACTGACCTGTTCCATCCTGTTCCGCTAATGTGGTAATCTCCATATCACCATAATCAAGATAGGTGAGATTCAGACCAACAGTACCGGCATCACCAAGTTTAACCATCGCTGCTGCCCAATTGTAGGTTATATCTGCAAACCAGCTTGAGTGAGCAAACATTGCTTCGTTTGTATTGCTTCTTGATGCACCTGCCGGGTTCCAGTAGAGTGAACTTACATCGTTAGCAGTGGCGACAAATGCACCACCCATTGAGATCGCACGGGGACCAACACCGATATTAAGAAATGGTGCGGCTGTCGAACCTATTTTCGACTGAGCAAATGCACAAGCAACAGAGAGTAGAACAACTAATATTATCTTTTTCATAATTTCATTCTCCATTATTTAATTAAGGCAAACTTGCCAATCTTGGTACCTATCTCGGGTGCATCAACAACAAAGACATAAACACCATAAGCCACATCAATATTTTCTTCGCTTCTTAAATTCCAGTAAACATCACCAACATAAAGGCTTTCTGAATAAAGTGTTCTTACCAACTCACCTCTTACGGTAAAGATCGAGATTTTTGATCCCGGAGGAACGTAAGTAAACCTGATTTCCCTCTCTCCTCTTCCGCTGGTTTGAGTGCTCAGCAGCCGCTGTTCGCCAATGTGAGTAACTACATAAGGATTCGGGACAACTTTAATTTTATCCAATTGTTCCTTTGCAAGTGCGTTATTTATTCTTGCTCCTTTCATAGTGAAGAAGAAACTATCGCTATCGTTGAATGGTTTTAAGGTTACGATATTAAATGTTCCTGTAGTTTCTAAATCAGAAAGAGTTCTGTACCTTATGTTTACACGCCATGTTCTTACGTACTGACCCTGCAGGTATTCTTTAAACCAGATACTATAAGTATAACTCAGAGTTCCAACCCTTAAATAAACAAAATCTATATACTGATTTTTAGTAAGATTCTTTACTTTAAAGTTCACCGGTCTTGCCGGAACTATATTGCTTGCACCAGAACCAACAGTATCAACTACAGAAGTATCAACAATAGTATCGTAGAACTCAATCACATAATCGTTCGGATTACTATAACCACTATATTTTGGGTTTAGCGCAGTAAACCGGACAACTTCATAGTTTGGCGGGGGAGATGTAGTTATATCTTTAAAATATGTAGTATCTAAGGAAACCTCATCATTATATAACTGCATCCTGAATCCGTGGCGAACAGGAGTTTCTCCTGCGAAGACATCATAATTGCTTAACAAAACCTGGTAATCTGCTTTATAGTATGATTGACCGCTAACATCAACCTTTAAGCCATTCACAATAACAGTATCAGTTCCAGCAGGTAATGGTATGGAATCATTTGGATTTACAATATAAGTTTGATTTGCTATGGGAACAAAAACTGTATCAGGAGTCTGCAAATCGAGTAATGACCAGTTTGCGGTGATATCAGTTAAACCTGTATCTTCAAAAACAACCTGGTATTTGAAGCCATCCCTTATCTGCGCTTCATCAACAATTTCTACTGCAGCGTATCCAGTTCCAAAGAATGGATCTGATTTATCGAGGTCATCAAGAAATGCATTGGAGTAACCGGCAGGTCTTCTGCCCGGAGTAATAAATGCAGTGTTATCATCAGTAATAACTTCACCAGTATTAGATCTAAAAATAAATTTAGAATTTTCCTCTGGAAATATATCCGGTGTGCCATCTCCATGGTCAAATGCACTTACCGCATAATAATAAGTCACACCTGGTGTTACAGTAGAATCAACAAATCTGTTGACTATACCTGTGTTTTCCCCGAAATAATAAGTTACACCTCCGAACGCTTCAAGAAGTTCAGCGCTTGGAATAAAGAAGCCCTTATATTCATTTACTAAATCATATTGAGCTATTGGCTTATCAAAAGTTAGGACACCCAGAGCATTGGTTATGACTCGAGCATCTCTGAAGTTAGCATCAGTAGCTCTGTAAATTTTATATCCCTCAAAATCCTTTTGCTTTGTAACAAAGTCTCTTGAGTTCTCCGTTTCAGCACCATCCCAGTAAATTACAACTTTACCATCGTTATGTGTGATATTAATTTTTGGTTTTTTAGGTGCCTGAGGAAATGCATAGCCAGCGTTGTAAATCTGCTGAACTATTTTTTTGTTTTTTACGATATCATTAAAGTCTTCACCAAAAAGAAGAGCAACTGAGAATCTTTCCGGTGTTTTTGGAAATAGAGGGAAGAATCCAGAACTGTAGATAAAGTCTCCATCCATCGGAGTTGGAGGAACCACATCAAATCTTCCGGGAGTCATCCTTCTCCATAAAGAAGAATCAACACTAAGATCCGGTGCTGCTTGCAATTCAAAAAAGTTAAAACCGGTAAGACCAATCTGATCTGATTCATCCGGATCGGTTATACCAAAATTGGGCTCTCCTTGTGTCGGGATTCCGTCACCTTCTCCTTCATCCGGTCCGGGATAACCGTCATCATCTGGTCCCAATCCATCTTTTCCAACATCATCGAACAAAGGATCCCAATCTCCATCTTCATCTATATCGTTATCGCGGCGCTCATCAATAAGTAGATCATTAAGTCCTTCACCGGTGCGATAGTTAACATAAGATAATCCGGTTAACCCGCGGCTTACTCTGGTTTCGTAGTGAGTTGCACGGTTTTCATCTACAAGCCCATCCAGATCATTATCTATTGCATCATTTGCTGAAGCATCCGGAACCCAAACCTGCTGTCCATTAATAATTACAAGTGTCGCATTCCCTTCACTGAACTGAGTAACACCTGGTTCAATTATAAATCTTACACCTAATGAGTAAACAGTATCAGTTGTGGATTTAACAGTGTGGAGCGTTCTTTTATATATTCTTAATCCCAACGCATCAACTGTATCAGTAATCAGTACAACCTGATCACCTGCATTATAAATCACAGGATTGAAATCTGAAGCAACAAATCTTGGTGAGTTTGAGCGTGAATCATTATCATTATCAATTCCATCGAATGGGTTGCCGGGTGATTCCAGAAATGCGTAACCAACATATCCAACTTTCTGCCCACGGTTTCCAATCCCATCTGCATCCCAGGAATAAGTAATCCAGTCATTTATATCAAAAAAGCCGAGGTCATCCTGGCTATCGCCGTCACCACCGGCAAGCGTTCCAACGATGGTTCCAAAATTTGCTTTTTTATAAAGAGTTGTTCCATCATTATTAATTTCATATAACCAGAAAATTGCATCTTCAGCAAGAAAACTTGCCCATTGAAAACCTCTTTGTCTCATTCTTAATGCCATACCGTAGCGATTAGGATTTGTGCTGTCCGGGGAAAAATTTGCATTGAACTCATCATCCCAATCATCATCTGCTTCAAAGAAAGATTCCTGATCTGCATTCTGAATACCTCTTCCGAAATACCCGAACCATTGGGTTTTTCCCTCAGCGTCTTGCCAGTCCCTCGCAATAGGATCATTCCAACCTGCAATTGGCCATGTTTCGGGAAGATGGCTCATAGCAACACCCGTAACATTCGGATTTCTGAATCCGGGTGTCGGGTTCCAGCCCCAGAAATAACCACTTGGATGTTTTTCATCGAACTGACCTTTACGTGGTCCGCGGGAAATCACAACTGATTGAAGTGTGTCATTCAGGTTGTTTATGAATTCTACACCTATTAACGGGATACAGTCACCAATGTAATTTTCACCGGAGCCAAGAGGCCATTCACCTCTGATGTCTACTCCTGTATTTATACCGGCGATCTGACCATCATTGTAGAAACTTATTGCAGCTCTGTTTCCGGTATGACGGCCAATTGTCAGCAGTGTTGGATCACTGCTTCGCTGAGCGAATGAGCTGACTCCAAATAATAAGATTAGCAGGATATATATTTTCTTCATAATTACCTTTGCTAGAAATTAAAAATTAAGACCTAATCCTAACTCAACTCTTCTAGGAGAAGAAAAGTAAGTTGGGTTAGTATAAAGTTCGTCTAAAGTATTGTTAAATAATGTCGGATTGATTTTTTCAGCTTCAAGTTTTGCAAATGTAAAGAATGGATCACCTGTATCTGTATAAACATTAACCGCGTTGTCAAAATCAAGAAGATTGAATACTCTGAGGAATACTGTAAGCAGCGAACCCGAAAATTCAAAGTCTTTGTACACCCTTAAATCCACATTAACAAGATTTGGTTTACTGGAGCTATTTCTTGGAAATGCATTTTGAGTTATTCTGGTATTCTTATTAACCACAGGAGTATAAGGCTGACCTGAGAACAAATTTCCGATTACAGAGAATCCCCAATCGGCTGGTTTTGAATAAGCTAATGAAATATTCATTGTATGAGTTTGATCCCAATTGAGCGGCGCAATAAAAGTCTCAGGGAGTGCACCACCAAGTGCAGCATTCCTTGAATCGGCAGGATCGGAAGCGTTGCCTTTTGTATCCGAGTAGGTATAATCAATATAAGCGGCAAAACCTCCGGAAAATCTTTTTGTAAATTTAAGAACAAATCCCCGTGCAGAGCCAAAATCAGAATTAATGTACTGACTATAAGTTTGCGCTCCTCCAAATACAAGAACATCCTGCGTTTGAGTGCCGGTTAGATTTCTAAAATCCTCAAAGAAAACGGCTGCATCAATAGACATATCATCACCAATTTGCTGCTGTAAGCCAATTTCACCTTTAACTGTTTTTTGCGGCTCAAGGTCTGCATTACCAAACAAACCAGCGTTGCCGGAATTAACTCCCAGCTTGAACCTTGGGTTCTGATATAGATACTCATAACGAGGGAGTTGTAAAAAGTGACCATAAGAAAAATGAACTACGCCGTTTGCAGATATTGGAAAAGCCAAGCCTACTCTTGGGCTGACTTGCGTCTTTGAAGATGCGTCCTTGTACCAATAAGCTTCCCTATCCGCAAGTGTTTTGGTTGCCTCACCAGGATCCTGGACACCATTTCCATTCAAATCATTAAACCTGTTATTTGGCTTTAGTGGATTGTAAATATTAGGATCATCTACTGTATATCTTATGCCGCCATCAGAAAGGTCATCATTAAGTACAACACCATCTGGCATAAAATGATCAATTCTTACACCGAGATTAAAAACAAGATTAAATGCTTCAAACTTTGATTGAACATATCCCGCAATTTCACTTGGGCTGCGCTGATAGGTATCATAGTCTGTAGAAGTAAATGATGGCAGAGCAACATTGTATGGGTTTACTTTCTGTCCATTAGCATCAAGCATCGGAACAAGATTTATGTTTTCAAGATAAATTTTATTGAGCCTGTAGTCTCCGCCAAATTGAATATTTATTTCCTGATTAAGTTGAGTTGTCCAGTCTAATTTTGCGCCATAGGTGCCGGTATTTCTTGTGAACCGGTTATTATTTGTTCCTCCAACAGCAAAACTATATGGAGGCGTTATAACTGTTGAGTTGTCCTCGTAGTTTGTTGGCTTAGCAGGATCACCAGTGTAAATTTCTTCAAATAAATACTGGCGGTAATCTTTGAAAGCATAACTAAGGTTAAGTGTATAGAAACTGCTTGAAGACAAAGCGTGATTAATCGCAAAGATATTTGTATAAGATTTATTAAACCTCTGAAGATTATTATCGGGTGTTTGCTTATAAAAATGATCGTAATCCTGATAATCTCTCTGCTCAAGAAGATAGTTGTAGCTTAGCCTCATACCCTGAAACAAACGATAAGTAATTTTTCCCTGGCCATAAATTGTTTCGCTTTCATTCATTGAAACGAATGCTGCATCACCATCACCCTGAACGATATATTGCTGAGTTATAGGATCCTGAATTGCCCTGTCACTGATCAGATAAAAGCGGCGTCCATAAAGATAACCTGAGTTGACGTAGTATCGTCCGTTCAGATAGAAAAATAATTCGTCTTTTATTATTGGCCCGCTAAGGCTGCCTTCAATATTCCTGATTCCAATCGGACTGAGATCATCAATGTTCTGATAAATATCTGTTTTATTAGAAATATAATCTCCGCTGTAAGCCTGAACGTTTCCTGCAAAATTATTGCTGCCATCCTTTGTAACAAGGTTTACAACACCAGATTGCGCCTGACCATACTCAGCATTAAAAGCACCACTTATTACCTGTAATTCCTGGATTGAATTCTGGTTAACATTAATCACACTGCTTCCATCATAAACATCTGTTACCGGGACACCATCAATCTGATATGCAACCTGATTTGCTCTTCCACCTCTGATATGAATATTTCCACCCGAAACAACTACACCGGCTTGTAACCTTAGTACGTCCTGAACCTCTGCAACCGGTAACTGAGAAATAACATCATCTCCGACTATTGAAGTGCTTGCTGTCAAATCCATCCTCACTAAAGGTTTTGTAGCAATAACCACGACCTCCTCGCCCAACTCAACTGATGCTTCTGATAACTGAAAATCAATGGTGGTTGTTAAGTCTATGGATATTTTAACGCCCTGGAAAGTAACACTGTTATAACCGATTGCCGAGGCTTTAACTTCATAGTTCCCCGGAGCTACGTTAATTATCGAATAGTAGCCATTAATATCAGTGGCAGCACCCATGGTTGTTCCCATAATCACTACGTTAACAAATGGAAGAGGATCACCTGTAAATGAATCAGTAATCCGCCCTGCAAGTCTTCCTGTAGTGCTGGCAAAAGAAAATTGGTAACAGAGAAGTGATAATGAAAGCAACAGCAGTGAAAATATCTTCATAAGGAACTCCTTTTTAACAATCTCTCCTAAGTCTTTCAATATTTTGAAAGTGCTTGAGTATACTTTTTAAATTACTATTAAACTTAATTACTAAACAATTTTTCGGTTCAAATAAGAGGGAGCTTTAAGATTTAATTTCGTTACTGCGGAATGTATAGAGTATCCTACTTCATCATAGAGATGCCTGAGAGAAAAAATAATCTGGGAAAATTGAATTGCAGTAAAAATTATCTGAAAGATGCTCCGACTATTGTTTTAGTTTTTTGTTGTGCTACTGATATATCTAATTTGACACATGCAATATTAATATCATTTTTAACTACCAGCAAGCCAAATCTAGGAAGGTAAACTTTATAACCCTGTTATTACATAACGGAAGTAAACACTATTTAGACAATGACTAATATTAATTTAGACCACATTGACCTGTGGGGCAACTATCAACTGTTAATCCGCAACTACCTGATGCACAACCATCAAAGGTGGTATTTCCACTGCTGCTGGAAATTGAACTGAATTTTGAAAATAGTTTTATGATTTTTTCTGAATTACAGGAAGGACAGCTTACTTTTTCCTTAACTGATGATGATTTATGCAAAAACTCAAATTTCGAATTACATTCAGAACACCTGTACTCGAACATAGGCATAAAATTAATCCTCCAAACCCAGCATTTTCATAAGTCGACCGTGTGCCTCTTCAGGTACTTCCACATTGTATTTTCTGTAACACTCGATTGTAATCTCTACTGATTTGAAGTATTCTTTACAATTAGGGCAGGCATCAAGATGTTTTTTTACCGCAAGACATTTTTCATCATTTAAATCTTCGCCAAGACTTTCACAAACATGCTTCATTACTTCCTTACAGGTAACTTTTAATTCTTTCATTTGCTGAACGCCTCGTTAATTTCTTTTCTTAAAAAAGCTCTTGCACGATGTAATCTTGATTTAACGGCAGGAATAGAAAGTTCTGTAATCTGTGCAGTCTCTTCGGTTGACAATCCCTCAACATCCCGCAGCAGAAAGACCAGCCTGTAATCAGGTGAGAGATTCTGAATTGCAGCATCGAGAATCTTTTTTAATTCCTGATTTTCTGCATCCTTGTAAGGTATTGAGCTCCAGTCTGCAGCATACTTTTCTTCAAAAAGATTTTCTTCATCATCATTAAAAGAAATAAATGGTCGGCTTTTGGCTTTTCGAGCCATCATAAGACAATGGTTGGCAACTATCCTGTAAAGCCAGGTAGATAACTTCGAATTGTGGTCAAACTGATGTAAAGATTTAACCATGCTGTAAAATGTTTCCTGCATTATATGTTCAGCATAATTTTTGTCCCGGCATATTTTAAAGGCAAAATTGTAAATGGTTTGTTCGTATTTTTTAACCAACTCTGCAAGTGCCTGCTTATCGCCGGATTGTGCTTTTTGAATAAGTTCTGTTTCTTCCATCGGTTTGATGTTTTTAAGTAATTTGGGATTCAAAACTAATGAAAATATGTTAATGTTGCGCTAACCTGTAGCTGAGATATTGGTTTATCTTTGCACTTTTATCATATCATCGCTAATTTTAGTACCAATTAAATTTGATATTAGCTTAATTAGTAAATGCCTATAACCAAGACCACGAGAGATATTAAGAATAATAAGCTCTTTGCGGGTGTCAAAGAGAGTGATTTGAATTCCTTTTTTGATCCGAAGGAAATTCGTGAAGCCAGAGAAGGGGAAATCATTTACAGAACCGGTGATGATAGTAATTCTATTTATCTGATAATAAAAGGTGAAGTAAGAGTTAAGTTTTCATCAAATAGTTACGTTACTAATAAAATCCACAATGATTTTTTTGGCGAGAAGGAACTTCTTGATGAAAGTAAACGAATTTCCTCAGCAATGGCTTTCAGCAGATTGGTTTACTTCAGAATCAGTAAGGGTGCCTTTCAAAGACTCATCAAAAAAAATCCAGTCATCGAAGAAAACCTGAAGAAATTCGGCGATTTGAAACTTCCTGAGTTTGCATTTGAAGCCGACAGAAAATTTAATATTGCTGAAAGAGACAAACCGATAAGTTTTAAATTGTTTGGAAACGGAAAAGAACGTGAAAAAGAGGAGCAGCCTGAAAAGGAACCTCCACCAGTGCAAACACAACAGTTGCTTCCTGATCTGGAATCTATTGAAAAGTCTATAGAACAGGAAGACATAATTCTTGAGGAAGAAAATGTGGAGTTCGAGCAGGCTCTTGAGGAACTAAGTGAAATAGTTGCCCAGGAAAATACTCAGGAAGAAGAATTACCTGTTGAGGAAAAAGCTGAACCACCGGTTGAAATCCCTGCTCCACCTGTTGAGCCTCAGGAAGAACCAAAGAGCAGAAGGAAAAAAGATCATAAATCTGCCGTGAAAGAAGAATTCAAACCCCAAATAATTGAAACAGGTATAAACAGGGAAATTGTTCGAAGAATCTTCCTTGCACTGAACAGAATTTTCGGCAGCATCAGCATACAGGAACTTGTTAAAAACACCAAAAGAGCAATAAGAGATCTTACAAACTCTGAAAGTGCGGATTTAGTTTTTGTTAATGAGAAAGAATCAGTAATGCATCGCGTTATTACTCAGGATAGTAAATCAAAAAATGAACATTTTCAGCTTACAGAAGGTTTGACTGGTTATTGCGCTCAACAAAAAATGCCGATTAACTATGACAGACCAACTGAAGACGGTCATTTTAATCCAAAGGTAGATCATCCCGGACCAGCCAGGATGAAAAGGATTCTTTATTTCCCTGTTATCAGTGATGCCGGTGAGACAGTTGCAGTTATTCAAACCGCGAGGGACAATAAGCGGTTTACTGATGATGAAGTTTCTTATCTGACAATGATAAGCAAGCAGATGGAAACAGCAATTACACGTACTCAGACTCTTGAAGAAATTCTAAATAAAGAAAAATTAAATTCAGCCAAAAAATTAAGAGAAGTTCTTCTAAAGGAAATTCAAATTCCAATCGAGGTTATTGAGAGCTATACAAAAATCTTAAGTTCAAAAAATCTCCCGCCAGATACTGACGACATCATAAGAATGCTTCAAAAGCAGGCAGTATCGGTTATGGATTTGACTGACAGTATGCTGAAGGTTCTCATAGATGAAATTAAGCTTGAAAATGCTAAAATTCATTTCAATGAGTTCATCGACGACGTGCTTGAGCTGCTTTCCGAGTATTGCGAAATAAAAGAAGTCAAGTTGTATAAAAAGATTGGAAATGGAGACGTTGTTGATATTGACCGTTCAAAGCTATATACAGCAATATTCCAGTTTATCAAAGCTTGCGTTGCTGATGCACGAAAAGGCGGAAAAATTTATTTCAGTACCGATTTAGTTGAAAACAATATTTCAATTTCAATTCAGGATGAAGGCAGCGGCGTTATCACTTTCCCCGAAGGTGAAATTCTGGATTATTTTTATTACAAAGAAAAAATAAAAGAGAATGAAGTTCACTTACTTCTTGCTCAGAAAATAATAAATGCACATTCAGGTGTTGTTGAATTAGAAAGTATAAAGGGAGTCGGTTCTACTTTTAAGATTACTCTACCTTCTGCTTAACAGATTGCATAATCTAGTTATTTGAAACCCACAAAATGACATTAGATCTCGTTACCGTTCTTGGTCCCACCGCAACCGGGAAAACATCTATAGCTGCTCTGCTTGCAAAAGATTTTAAAGGAGAAATAATTTCTGCCGACTCAAGACAGGTTTATAAGGGAATGGATATTGGAACAGGCAAAGACCTTATCGAATTTCAAAAGCTTGATATCAAATATCACCTTATTGATATTGCCGAACCCACCGAGGAGTATAATCTCTTCCTATTTACAAAAGACTTTAACTCTTTTTATGATGAAATAAAGACAAGAAATAAATTACCGATAATGGTTGGCGGTACGGGATTATATTTAAGCGCTATACTTCAATCTTACAATCTCCCTGAAATTCCTGATCGGGAAGAATTCAAACTATTAAATGAGTTAACAACCGAACAGTTGAAACAAAAATTAGTGGAATTAAAACCGAAACTTCATAACGTAACCGACTTCTCAAACAAAGAACGTATTATAAGAGCAATAGTGATTGAAAGATCGAGAGGAGAAGCGATTACTATTCCATCAAAAATAAATTCATTAAATATAGGAATTAAAGTAGCCCGGGAAGAAAATAAAAAAAGAATCACCGAGAGGTTAAAAAAAAGACTGAATAGCGGAATGATCGAAGAAGTTGAGGAGTTGCTGCGAAAAGGTATTAGCAAAGAGAAACTTGAGTATTTTGGGTTGGAATACAAATTTGTAAGTCAATACATTGAGGGAAAGCTCAATTATAATGATATGTTTCAAAAACTTAATAGTTCAATCCATAGCTTTGCTAAAAGACAAATGACCTGGTTTCGAAAAATGGAGAGAGAAGGTGTTGTTATCAACTGGTTTCATCCGGAAAATTACCCGGAAATTAGAAGCTATGTAGCTTCCAGATTTAGCGATGGATAATTTACTTCCCGAAAAAGTTACCAGATACCTCGAAAAAAAATCCTTCGGTAAATGGGTCTTAGAATGGAATCAATCAGCAGGAATTAATAACGTTGTGGTCATTCCTGTTCTTTGTGAGTTTGAAAATATTAAAAATGTTCTCCTCTCTCTCGCTCAAAACGAAAAGTCGGCTCTTAAAAATTCAATTATAATCTTTGTAGTAAATAACTCCGCTTCGTCCGACCATAAAGTAAAAGAAGATAATAAGAAGAGCATAAATTTTTTGCGATCAATTATAAATCACGACTCCGCCAATGAGTTTTCTCAAAAAGTTCTTACGAAGGGAAGGATGCTAGGATTAATTGATGCAGCTTCTGAAGGGAAGGAACTTGATGATAAACTTGCGGGAGTTGGAGTTGCAAGAAAAATAGGGATGGACACCGCTTTGCAGGTTTTTGACTTTTCAATCCCGGATAAAAAATTAATTATATCTCTGGATGCAGATTGCCTTGTTGAAGAAAATTATCTTTCCGAAATAAGTTTCTTTTTCAGGAAGGAAAATGTTTCGGCAGCTACCGTTGAGTTCGAACATAATCCTTCCGAAGATGGGATTAACAGGCCTGGCATAATTTCTTATGAAATATTTTTACGGCACTATGTAGCGGGACTAATGCTTGCAAAATCTCCTTTTGCTTTTCATACAGTTGGGTCAACAATAGTTTGTGATCATGAAGCTTACATTAAAGTTGGAGGAATGAATACAAAAAAGGCGGCAGAGGATTTTTATTTTCTTCAAAAATTAGCAAAGCATTACAAGATAAATCGGATCGGCTCGACTATGGTTAGACCATCAGCAAGAGAATCGTGGCGGGTTCCTTTTGGCACGGGAAGAAGTATGAGCGAAATTGCTTCGGGGAAAAAGGATATAATGGTTTACGATCCTGATGTTTTTATAATTCTAAAAAAATGGCTTGAGATTTTTAATTCTGATTTATCAACTGACACTGATTTACTGCTAAGCGAGGCACAAAAAATTCATCCGGAACTGTCTCAGTTCCTTGAGCAGAGGAGATTCCGTCAAAACTGGGAGAAAATTTTATGTAACAGTAAGACTGCGAAGCAGATTAATTATCAAAAGAATAATTTGTTCGATGGATTTGAAACGCTAAAGTTATTACATCACCTCCGGAATACAGCTTTCCCAATGATGAAACTAAATGCGGGCGTTGAGAAGTTATTTCGAATTACTGCACATTCTGTTAAATTTGATCTTGAAACTAAACAAAATGAAATGATGAGAACTTACTCTTTTTATTTATCTGAACTTAAATTACTTGAAAATGAACTTTATAAAAGAAATTACGAATGATTACAAAAACTGAACAGAACGAAATCCAGGACTATTTAAAGGATGCTTCAAACACAATAGGCTTCTGTGACTCAGTTGTTTATCCTGAAATTACAAACGATGTCATATCAATACTTAAGCAAGCGAACTCAGAGAAAATTAATATAACAGTTTGCGGAAACAGAACAGGTCTGTCAGGAGGAAGTGTTCCAAACGGCGGGATTGTTCTTTCTACCGAAAAGATGAATAGAATTTTGGAAATTAATGAAGAAGAAAAATTTGCAATTGTTGAGCCCGGTGTTCTGCTCTCTGACTTTCTGAAAGAACTTAAGCCTAAGAAACTTTACTATCCTCCCGATCCAACCGAGCTTAATTGTTTTTTAGGTGGAACTGTTGCAACAAATGCATCCGGTTCAAAGACATTTAAGTACGGCCCCACAAGGGATTTTGTAATGGGAATAGAAATAGTTTTACCAACCGGTGATCTGCTTGTTTTGGAAAGAGGTCAAAACTTCGCACAGAAATTTGATGTGTCCATTACAACTACTAATCAGAAAAGAATTGAATTAAAAATTCCCTCGGTTAAATCTCTTCCGACAAAAAACACTGCGGGTTATTTCTGCAGTGAAAATATGGATGCAATTGATTTATTCATTGGTTCCGAGGGAACGCTTGGAGTAATCACAAAAATTAAATTTAAACTACTCAACGCTCCTGAAAAAGTTTTATCGGCAGTTATATTCTTTAAATCAGAAGAAGATGGGTTGAACTTTATTGAAGATGCCAGAAATGAATCATACAATGCAAGAAAAGCAAGACTGACTAATTCTATTGATGCACTCTCATTGGAATACTTTGATAAATTCGCTCTTGATTTTTTGAAGGAAGATTATCCAAACATTCCATCGGATGCTCAATCAGCTGTATGGTTTGAGCAGGAAACTGATGAAGAATCAAGCAGCGGGATTACAGAATTGTGGATCGAGTTAGTTCGGAAAAATCAGGGCGACCTCGATAATTCATGGATTGCAATGAATGAAAAAGATAAAGCACAGTTCGTTGAATTCAGACACAAAATATCAGCAAAAGTAAATGAGTATATATCGCATCGTAATATGAGAAAGCTTGGGACAGACTTTGCAGTTCCCGATAATGAATTGAAAAGCCTTTACTTCAAATTGAAAGATGAAGTTAAAGCAGCCGGGCTCGATTATGTTATCTATGGACATTTCGGTAATTCACATATTCATTTAAATATGCTGCCGAAAAATTCCGAAGAGTTTGATAATGCAAAGAAACTTTATGATGAATTATGCCTTATGGCGATTCAATCGGGAGGAACCTTTGCTGCAGAACATGGAGTGGGTAAGAATAAGAAATCATTACTATACAGAATGTATGATGAGCAGGCTTTAGATGGAATGTTCAGAATTAAGCAAACGCTCGACCCCAAAATGATACTCTGCAGCGGAAATATTTTTAAAATCTGATCCGGTTACTTTGCTAATACCGAATTAATTTTATCAAGAAGAGTTTTTTTGTTGAACGGTTTGGAAACGTAATGATTACATCCACCCTGAAGTATAAATCTCTCATCTTCATTTGAAGCCCTGGCTGTAACAGCAATTACCGGGGTATCTTTGTGTTTTTTCATCTTTTTAATCTCCCTCGCCAGTTCTATTCCGTCCATACCTTTGCACAGGCAAATGTCAAGCAAAATTACAGCGTATTTTTTCTCGCCTGCTTTCTTGAGAGCTTCTTCTGAATCTGAAGCAGTATCAACTAAATAAGAATCCTTTAAATATAGCTTTACGATTTCACGGTTTGTGGTATCGTCTTCAACGTATAATATTGAAGATTTGTCCCCTCTTCCTTCCTGCATCACGTTCTCCTTAAGACGTTTAGATAACTTTTTATTTTAATCCCGCTTGAAAAAATCAGTGCCTTCTTTAGTATCCTTCAATGTGATTCCTAGTGCATCCAATTTTTTCCTTATTTCATCGGCTAATTGGAAATTCTTTTCGTTCTTTACTTTTAGTCTGATATCTATTAATATCTTTATAAGTTCATTTTCAAGTAATGAATCCTTTCTCAATTCTTTCTCCTCAAAGGAAATTATTCCCAATACATCGCCGGCTGTTTTACTTAAAAATTTCTTAACTGTAATATAAAAATCCAAATGGATATTTTCTTTTTCAGCGATAACTCTGTTGACTTCCTTTACAAAATCAAAAATGACTGCTACTGCCTGCGGTGAATTAAAATCTTCATCCATAGCTGCAGAAAAACGATTTTCAAAGGAGTTGAAATCAAAATCCGGAATTGTTCCTCCGGTTTTGTTTTTATTAATCGCTGTGTCAATGGTTGCTCGAAGATTTTTTAGTTTTTCCAATCCTTTTTCAGCAGCATCAAGCAATTCGGCTGTAAAATCAACCGGTCCTCTGTAATGAGCCTGCGAAAAGAAAAGTCTTATTGCTTCTGCAGAATATTTTGCCAGCACTTCCCTCGCAGTGAAAAAGTTGCCGAGAGACTTCGACATTTTTTCTTTATTGATATTAAGGAATCCGAAATGAAGCCAGTACTTTACAAATGGCTTTTTCGTTGCAGCTTCGCTCTGTGCAATTTCATTTTCGTGATGCGGGAAAATCAAATCGTTTCCGCCTGCGTGAATATCAAATGTTTCGCCGAGATGCTTGCAGCTCATTGCTGAGCATTCAATGTGCCAGCCGGGTCTTCCATTCCCCCATTCACTTTTCCAGAACGGCTCGCCTTCTTTTGATTTTTTCCACAAAGCAAAGTCAAGTGGATTTTGCTTTTCTTCCATCACTTCAACCCTGGCACCGACTTCCAGTTCATCAATCTTTTTACCGCTCAACTTACCATAAGATTTGAACGATGATACATTATAAAAAACGTTGCCATCCACATTGTATGCAGCACCATTATCAATCAGATTTTTTATCATCCTAAGAATTTCGTCGATATGCTCTGTTGCCTTTGGGTAAAGAGTTGCAGTCTTAATTCTTAATCGTTTAATATCTTCAAAAAAAGCATCGGAATATTTTTTTGCTACTTCACTTGCAGGAATTTTTTCTTCAATAGATTTCTTAATGATTTTATCATCAATATCAGTGAGATTCATAACAAACTTCACATTATTTCCTTTATATTCAAGGTATCTGCGGATAATGTCAGCCATTATGAATGTTCGTGCATTACCAATATGGAAATAATCATAAACGGTTGGTCCGCAGATGTACATTCCAACATTCGGTGGATTCAGCGGTTTAAATTCCTCAATTTGATTTGTCAGTGTATTGTATAATTTCAGCATTAAATTGATAATAAAGAATAAATACTCTTTCTAAATATAACCAAATGAAAAATGAATTTTAGGTTTCAGTATTTCTAAGCTTTTTTATCAAGAATCTCATATCATCAGGAAGTTCCGAATTGAAAAACATTTTCTCTTTTTTTACGGGATGAAAAAAACCGACTGTCTTTGCATGTAACGCCTGTCTCGGCATAATATCAAGAAGATTCTGAACGCGTGCTTTTATTTTAGGTTGTTCTGAACCGTAAATTATTTGTCTGCCTCCGTAAGTAGGATCGCCAAAAACCGGTTTCCCTATTCCAGATAAATGAACCCTGATCTGATGAGTTCTTCCTGTCTTCAAATTTATTTTCAGATATGAAGTAAACTCAAACTCTTCAAGAACTTCATATAATGTAAGAGCTGTTCTTCCTTCATTCTCGCTGATTGAGAATTTTTTTCTATCCTTTTTACTGCGAACAATGTTTAAACTAATTTCGCCCTTCGTCTCTTTAAATTTTCCCCAGCATACAGCGTGATATTCACGATCAACAGTCCGCTTGCTGAACTGTTCTGAAATTTTAGCGTGGGTAAAGTCATCTTTAGCAACAACCAGCAATCCGCTTGTATCTTTATCAAGACGATGAATTATTCCGGGTCTTGCCGGTTCATTTAATCCGCTTAGTTTTTTTGTGTGATGAAGAAGCGCATTAACAAGAGTCCCGGTATAATTTGCATAAGCAGGATGAGCAACCATCCCAGCCGGTTTGTTTATAACAAGGAGGTAATCATCTTCATAAACAATATTGAGAGGAATATTTTCTGGCTCGGCTACTTCGGGGCGAGGGGTTATCGGATGGACAGCTTCAATTACATCAAAAGGCTTAACCTGGTAATTGGATTTAACAATTGCACCATTAACCGTTACATGCTTTGCATCAATTAATTTTTGAACTTTAGAGCGGGTAGCATTTTCAATTGAATTAGAAAGAAAAATATCCAGTCTTTCTTTCTTTTTCCCTTCGGGAATTTCAAAGCGATATTTTTTTTCCTTTATCAGTTTCGCCATCATTCAAACCATCGTTTAAATTTTTCGAAGACGGTTCATTTACAGTATTCATACTTTCAGTGTTTGTCCCGGTTGCAGCCAACTCTTCAGCTTCTTTTATTTTTCTATCCTCAGCCTCGTGATGCCTGTAGAAGAATAAAAGAATTAAAACTCCTATTGAAACCGCGGCATCAGCAATGTTAAAAATTGGCCAGCGTTCATAACTCCTCCCAAAAATTGAAAAGTTAAAGAAATCAAAATCAAAGAAATCAACAACTTTTCCATAAAACAGCGGAGCGTAATCGAAAATGAGTCCGTAAAACATTCTGTCAATTACATTACCTACCGCACCGCCAAGAATCAAAGCAATTGCAATCTTAAGACTTAAATATTTTTTGCGGATGGTATAAAGATAAATTAGTAATCCGATGCTGGCGATAAGAGAGAAAACAGAAATAAAAAGTTTAAAGTCTGAGCCCGGGTCAAAACCAAATGCCATTCCCGGATTCTCAATAAAAGTTATTTTAAAAAAGTCTCCAATAACCGGGATAGATTCACCAATATACATTCCTTCAAAGTTTATATTCAATGAGGGAATAGAAATTCCCTTTACATAAAACTTCGAGATCTGATCGGCTAAAATAATTCCGAGTGTCAGATATAATACTTTCAAGCTGCGTCCTCACTTTCTTCAACGAATTCTGAAATCACTTCTTCAGATTTTTTCTTGTCCTTCTTTTTAACTACCATATAAATCAGCGTAAACACGCCGGACAGAATAAATACATCAGCAAAGTTGAATACATAATTGCCGTGTATATTTCCAAAAATAAAAACACTGAAAAGACGTATGTCCAAAAAGTCCACTACGTTTCCCTGAAACAAAGGTGCATAATTATAAAATACACCGTAGAAAATTCTGTCAAATAAATTTCCGGCAGCACCTCCAAGTATTAACGCAACGGCTATCCTGATATTTTTATCAGCTCCTTTTACAAATACAAGGTAACTGAAAAAACCTGCACAAGTTAGTATTGTTAAAATTAAAACCAGGTCCTTTAATGATTCTCCCGGGTCTATTCCAAAAGCGATGCCGGGATTTTCAACAAGAGTAATATTGAGGACATTATTAATTATAGTTTTACTTTCACCAGGATAAAAACCGGAATGGTTTATGTTCAACCATGGTAAGCTGATACCTCTGACAAATACTTTGCTTATTTGATCTATCAGAAAAAGAGTTAAAGGCAGAAAAAGAATTTTCAAAATATTACTTCAACTTATACCTGGCAGCCGCGATTATTTCTTTTCCTGTCTTTGCTTAATTGGCAAGCAATGCTGACTATGAGGAACAGCTTCAAGTCTTTCCTTTGGAATCAAAGGACAGGTTTCACAAAGATGCTGCGGCTCATCAATGCATTCGATACAGATTCCATAAATGCCTGTATCAATACGCTTCAATGCATCTTCCAGATATCCGAGAAATTTATTTTCTCTCTGTGCATAAAGAAAAGTTTTTTCTCTTTCCATTGCATCGGTTCCCTGTTCAGCCATATGCAAAGAATAAGGAGAGTTTTCATTAATATATTCGCCGGTGGTTGGGTCCAGCATTTGTTCTCTCAGGTTTTGAAGCTGTTCAATTATCTCGTCTCTTTTTTCAAGGATTATCTGGCGGAAATGTTCAAGTTCCCTTTTGCCATAACCTTTAATTTTATGAATCGCTTTATTCCTGGATTCGACAATATCTTCAAACTTTACTTCTGCCGGCTTCGTTGATTTTATTCGCCTGGTTGGAACTGCTTTTACTGCTTTTCTAACCAGCCTGGTTTCCTTTTTAGCAGCAACACTTTTTACTGCGGTCTTTTTTGCTTTTGAAGATTTCTTAACCGCTTTTTTTGCAACTTGTTTTTTAGGTGCCTTTTTAGCGGTTACTTTTTTCGTCTTCGTTTTTGTCGCTGTAGTTTTTTTTGCTGATTTTTTGGCTGTTTTCTTAGCTGCTTTCTTTGCCATTTTAGTTTACTCCTTTAATTAAATACTTACTTTTTCAATTTTAATTTTTATTTCATCCCCGCCGATTTTCCAATTCTGAACAACGCCCCCATTGAAATCAGCTTTGCTTTCTACTTTTTCAGCGAGGGTTTCAATAGCAATGTAGTTTCTAAAAGAATTAATTGCAACTTCAAATTCTGATTTTCCCGAAAATGCTATGTTGATTTTATCGGTAACCTGGAAACCAGCATCTTTCCTCATATTCTGTATCCGGTTAACAAATTCTCTTGCCAATCCTTCTGAAATAAGTTCGGGAGTGAGCTGAGTATCAACAGCTACAGTAATACCTCTTTCACTTTCAACTATCCAGCCAGCGATTTGTTCGGATAAAATTTCAACGTCATCTTTCGATATGGATAAATCTTCTTCGTCGACCTTCAAAGTAACTGTTTCACCTTTTTCAATAAGATTTATTTCTGTTGAAGAGAAGTTTTTAATTCTCTCTGCAGCAGCTTTAACATTTTTTCCGAATTTAGGTCCGATGGTTTTGAAATTTGCTTTGGCAGATTTATGAACTAAAGTTGAATCATCATCTAATATCTCTAACTCTTTAATATTCAATTCTTCAAGGACCACATCTTTCATCCTGAAGAGAGCATCTTTCATATTCTTATCGATAACAACTATAAGTTTTTTAAGCGGCTGCCTGACTTTGAGGTTTGATTTTGCCCGAATTGCTCTGACTAAATAAACAACCTGCTGCGCAGCATCCATTTTCTGTTCGAGTTCTTTATCAATCTCGCCAACTTCAGGAAAATCAGCTAAATGAACCGATTCAATTTTTTCACTCTTTGTTACCGAATTCAGATTCCGGAATAATTCTTCAGCAAGAAATGGTGCGAAAGGAGCAACAAGTTTTGACACAGTAACAAGACATTCATAAAGTGTTTGATAGGCTGCAAGTTTATTCTCATTCATCTCGGATTTCCAGAACCTTCTTCTGCATCTTCTCACATACCAGTTTGAAAGATGATCAATGGTAAAATCAGAAATAGCTCTGGCAGCTTTTGTCACCTCATATTCATCCATCAGCTTGATGTTATTATCAACAAGTGAATTTAGTTTTGAGAGAATCCATCTGTCAATTTCTTCTCTTTTTGAAAGAGGAACCTGCGCTTCTTTATTTTCAAATCCATCAATGTTAGCATAAAGTGCAAAGAAAGCATAAGTGTTTAATAGCGTTCCAAAAAACTTCCGCTGAACTTCGAGCAAACCTTCTTCATCAAAGAGAGTTGGTCGCCACGGCGGACTGTTCGTTACCAAATACCATCTTGTTGCATCAGCACCATATTTCTCGAAAAGAACAAAAGGATCAACAGTATTGCCTTTTGACTTGGACATCTTCATTCCGCTCTTATCGAGGATCAATTCATTCACTATCAGATTTTTATAAGCAACGTTATCAAACAGCATTGTCGCAATAGCGTGCATAGTATAGAACCATCCTCTTGTCTGGTCAATACCCTCACAAATAAAATCAGCGGGGAAAGCTTTCTTTTCAAACCATTCTTTATTTTCAAATGGATAATGATACTGAGCAAAAGGCATTGCGCCTGAGTCAAACCAGACATCAATCAGCTCAGGAGTTCTAGTATAAATCTTGCCATTCTTTTCAAAAAGAACTTTGTCAACAAAAGGTTTATGCAAATCTATGTCTTCAATTTCACTAACTGGAATTCTTCTATCACCTTCAACAATAAAACCTTTTTTCAATTCTTCTATGCTGCCAACAGGTATAATGTCACCATCTTCATTAACCCATAATGGAAGCGGCGTTGCCCAGAATCTGTCACGTGACAAAGCCCAGTCTTTATTTTCTTCCAGCCAGTTGCCAAATCTTCCTGCACCAACTTCGGGCGGCTGCCAGTTAATTGTTTTGTTCAACTCGATCATTCGCTTTGCAACGCTGGTAGTTTTTATAAACCAAGACTCGCGTGCATAATAAATCACAGGCACATCCTGGTTACGCCAACTGAAAGGATATGTATGAGTAATTGTTTCCTTTTTATAGAGCTTGCCTTCTGCTTTTAATTTGGCAATGATTTCCTTGTCCGCATCTTTTACAAATTGTCCGGCATAATCAGAGACTTCAGATGTAAATCTTCCGCCTCTGTCAACAGGCTGAAGCATCGGCAGATTGTATTTTTTTGAAAGATCATAGTCATCGGCACCGAATGCGGGCGCTATGTGAACTATACCGGAGCCAGTGTCAGTACTAACAAAATCACCAAGGCAAACAAAGAATGCTTTTTTGTTTGGCTTCACATACGGCAGTAATTGTTCAAACTCAATCCCCTCCAGATCTTTTCCTGTCATCTCTTCGAGAATTTCATATTCACCGTCAAGAACTGAAAGAAGCTCTTTAGCGAGAATTATTTTCTTTTCTTTGTTAAGAACTTTTACGTAAACAACATCGGAGCCGACTGCAAGAGCAACATTTGAAATCAACGTCCACGGAGTTGTTGTCCAAACAAGGAAATGTTCATCTTTCTCTTGAAGTTTGAAGAGAACGTAAACCGATGGATCTTTTGTCTCTCTGTAACCAAGTGCTAGCTCAGCCATTGAGAGAACGGTTTCAGATTTGGGATCCTGCGGAACGATTTTATAATCCTTATAAATGAGTCCTTTTTCATAAAGAGTTTTCAGTGCCCACCAAACAGACTCGATGTACTCATTGGTTAAAGTTATGTAGGGTGACTTTAAATCAATCCAGTAGCCCATCCGTTCTGTCATCTTTTCCCAGAGATCAAGATAGGTGAAAACAGATTCGCGGCAGGCTTTGTTGTACTTTTCTACACCGTAAGTTGCTACTTCACTTTTATTTTTTATGCCTAGTGTTTTTTCAACTTCAATTTCAACAGGAAGTCCGTGAGTATCCCAGCCGGCTTTTCTTTCAACACGGTAACCACGCATTGTTTTGTATCTGCAAACAATATCTTTTAATGTGCGTGCCATTACGTGATGAATGCCGGGTTTACCGTTTGCAGTCGGAGGTCCTTCATAAAAAGTAAATGACTTTTCTTCAGAACGAGACTCCACACTCTTCTGGAAAATTTTATTCTCCGACCAGAATTGCAGAATGTTCTGTTCGGTCTCGGGATATTTTATTTTTTCTAAACCTTGCTTATACATAATCGGGATTATTTCAGCTCTTCATATCTTTTAATTAATTCTCTTTCAGTCTGAATGAACTCTTTCAACTCTTGCTCTATTCTTTCTTTTTTCAGAAAAATATTTTTTGCATTCGCTTCAGCCTGATTAATAATCGTATCGGCAGTTAATCTTGCTTCTTTCATTAATAGTTCGGCTTCTTTCTTTGAATCCGCTGCGGTTGCTTCGAGGACTTTTACCTTTTCTCTGAGGATTAATGCTTCCTTTTCGCCGCTGACAATTTCCTGAACAGCCATTCCGAAAATTCCCATAGCACCGAGCGTAATATTCCTTAAGCTGAAGAGTATTAAATTCTCTGTAAGTAATTCAAATGTTCCGAAATATTCATTAAAGAAAACAATAATTGCGATACTTATAATTGTTACTGCTACTATAACTGCAAATACTACTCTTCCGCCAAGCTGCCAGCCGAGTGTTCTGTTTATATACCAGCCGCAGGCAAAACAGAGAATCGAAAGAACAAACCACACGGCAAAGTTCCTGTCTCCAAAATTAAAAAGTGAAGTGTTCAAAAAATTTGAGGCAAATATTAATATTCCGAGCAGCAAAGGAACACTATACGAAGTTATAAACTTTTTCATTTCAGCCTCTTAATTAATTCTTTCATGATTAATGTCATTTTGGGTTCGGCTTTCATTGCTGTAGCAATTATTTCCTCGACGTTAACAGGTTTGAGTGTATCAGGGAAACATTCATCTGTTACGATACTGATGCCAAGCACCTTCATTCCCATATGATTAGCAACAATGTTTTCCGGGATAGTTGACATTCCAACAACATCAGCACCGGTCGCTCTGAGGAATCTGTACTCTGCTCTTGTTTCCAGATTTGGTCCAGGGACTGCAACATAAACACCTTTCTGAACTTTTATCTGATTCTCAAGTGCAATCTTCTCAGCAAGTTCAATCAGATCAAAACTGTAAGGTTCACTCATATCGGGGAATCTTGGTCCAAGTTCATCTTCATTTTTTCCGACAAGCGGATTATCGCCAAGCATATTAATATGATCAGTCATAATCATAACATCGCCTTTTCGGTATTGCGGATTCATTCCTCCGCAGGCATTTGAAACAAGCAATGTTTTAACTCCAAGAAATTTCATTACGCGGACAGGATATGTAATCTGCTGCATCGAGTAGCCTTCATAAAAATGAAAACGCCCCTGCATAGCAACAACATTCTTTCCGTTGATTGTACCGAATATCAGTTTGCCGTGATGTGATTCAACCGTGGATATCGGAAAATGCGGAAGGTCTTCGTAACTGATTTGATGTTTGATATCAATTTCCTTAACGAGACCGCCTAAGCCGGTACCAAGAATAATCCCGATCGGATAATTATCAGAAGTATGTTTTCTGATTGCTTCGAGAGTTTCATTAATATTTGAAATCAGCTTGCTCATCTTTATAAAAGTTTGTCAACAATTCCATCAACGTCTATATCAAGTTTCTCAGGCTCCTCCTGAAATTTAGGTTTTTTCGGTTCTTCGCCCGCTTCTTTCACTTTCCCTTCAAGAAGATTTGCTTGTGTGCTGACTATTGCTTTCAGTCTTGCTATGATTGTATCTCTTTCCTCTCTCAATGCGATAACTGCATTGCGCATTTCATTGGCGATGTCTTCAGCATTCTTAATAATCTGTGCTGATTTAATTTCCGCTTCCTTAATTATAACAGCAGATTTATTTTTTGCTGCTTCGATTTCCTGTGCAGATGTTTCCTGCTGCTTGAGAACCGCATCCTGAAGCTTTTGTTCAATTCTATGAAATTCATCGAGTTCCCGCTTAAGTTTGTCAACTTCATTTTCCAATTGTTCATTCTGATTGAGATGCTCTTCCATATCCGAAGATACTTTGACGAGAAAAGTCTGTACTTCTTCAACGTTGTATCCCCTCATTGATTTTTCAAATTCCTGCTTCTTAATTAATAGCGGCGAAAGTTTCATGACTGCCTCCAGTCTTTTGTTGTGTTTCTTTGACCAAAAATTGCCGAACCAATTCTCAGCATGGTTGCTCCTTCTTCAATTGCAATTTCATAATCATTTGTCATTCCCATAGAAAGTTCTTTAAGGTCAAACCCATTTTTATTTATTATATCTTTTAAATTACGCAAATCGGTAAAACTTTTTCTGATTATTTTTTCATCTTCCGTTAATGCTGCCATCGTCATCAAACCAACCAATTCAACGTTTGGAAGATTTGAACAGTGCTTTACCAGTTTCAGTACGTCTTCTCCACCACTTAATCCGGATTTTGTTTCTTCGGATGAGGTTTTAACTTCCAACAAAATCTTTTGGACTTTGTTTAATTTTTTTGCTTCTTTATTTATCTCATCAGCGAGAGAAGCCGAATCAACTGAATGAATGAATGATGCAGCTTTAACCGCATACTTAACCTTATTTCTCTGAAGAGTTCCGATGAAATGCCAGGTTACTTTGTCACCAAGAATTTCATACTTATCTCTCAGCTCCTGAGCCTTGTTCTCACCAAAATGTGTTATACCCAGGCTGTTCGCTTCTCTTATGGCATCCACACCGAAGAACTTGGAAACTGCTATGAGCCTTATTTCCTTCGGATTCCGCTTAAATTCAGCACATTTAGCAGCTATTCTATCTCTGAGATGCTTAATATTTTCTGCAATCATAAAATTTTTAAGGCTGTGAATGTATATTATTCGGCATCAAAAATCAATCTGAAACGAAGAAAAAGTAATGAGCAATTATTAATATCGAAACTGAGCTATTACTTATGATAAAAAACAACTCAACAAAAAAGAATTCCAGTGCTGCTGTTTTAATCACATAATTTCATTCATCGTTTTCGTAATTTTGAATGTCATTTTCTTAAAAATATGGAGACAATATGGAAATCAAGTTGTTAAATGAGATAAAGGAAAAAGCATCGAAGGCAAGAAAGACAATAGTCCTCCCTGAATCCCATGATGAAAGAGTCCTCAAAGCAGTAGAGAAATTAACCAAAGAAAAAACCGTTTCAGTAATTACTCTCGGTGATGAAGACCGGATACACAAAGATGCAAAACGTCTGGATGTTGATTTGACCGGAGTAAGAATAATCAATCCAACCACATCGGACAAACTCAGCGATTTTACTAATCTTTTCTTCAACCTTCGCAAGCACAAAGGCGTAACAATCGAGCAAGCAAGAAATATCGTTCAACAGGATTTGTTTTTTGCAGCAATGATGGTAAAAGAAAATATGGCTGACGGAAGTGTTGCAGGTTCAGCATCTGCAACTGCTGATGTTATGCGTGCTGGAATTCAGTGCATTGGAATGCCGGAAGGAATTTCAATTGTATCGAGTTTCTTCCTTATGCTTTTTCCTGACAAGAATTATTCTTTTGCAGATTGTGCAGTAGTTCCCAATCCTGATGAAAAGCAGTTAGCAGATATTGCAATCTCAACCGCAGACAACCACAGAAAATTAACCGGTGAAGAGCCGTTTATTGCAATGCTTTCATTTTCTACAAAAGGAAGTGCAATGCACGAAGCCGTTGATAAGGTTTTGAATGCTACTGAAATCATCCGGCAAAAAAGACCTGATCTGAATGTTGATGGTGAGTTGCAGTTTGATGCTGCAGTAATAGAATCAATCGGCAAGAAGAAAGCACCGGGCAGTAATGTTGCCGGGAAAGCAAATGTTTTGATTTTCCCTGATTTGAATTCAGGAAATATCGGCTACAAGATTGCACAGCGCTGGGGCAAAGCAGAAGCTGTTGGTCCAATGGTTCAGGGATTGAAGAAACCATTTTTCGATCTAAGTCGCGGCTGCAGTGTTGATGATATTGTAAACACAGCGGCAATAGCTGCGTTGATGAGTTAGTCTCCCTCTCGCAGAATTAGTCAAAATAAAATTAAATAGCCACGAGCTTTAACTCTTGGAATACTAAAAGAAGAGAATTTGGCTTTAGCCAAAACAGTCATTAAATCTTTGGGCTAAAGCCAAA
>Ga0209498_1000403_pt1 | contig 26648 bp, 15 predicted proteins | sample WalLakDeSediment_FD_184131 | JGI IMG/M metagenome (GOLD analysis project Ga0209498, IMG submission 184131) | Lake sediment microbial communities from Walker lake, Nevada to study Microbial Dark Matter (Phase II) - Walker Lake 11/02/13 Deep... | ecosystem: Environmental > Aquatic > Freshwater >...
TAAGGGTCGTTAAAGACTATGACGTAGATAGGCTGCAGGTGTAAAGTCAGTAATGGCAAAGCCGAGCAGTACTAATCACCCGTGAGCTTCTTTTTTGTATAAGTGTATCTTCCCGGTTAAATGTCAACTTGGTTGAATAGTAGATTGTGGTATATTGGTAGATTAGTAAAAGACCAATTCACCAATCCACCAGTTCACCAATAAACTTATTGAAAATCTTAAGGTGACTATAGCGACAGGGTCCACCTCTTCCCATTCCGAACAGAGTCGTTAAGCCTGCCTGCGCAGATGGTACTGGGGTAAAACCCGGGAGAGTATGTCGTCGCCACCTTTTTTAAAAGCCCCCTTCGAAAGATCGGGGCTTTTTTGTTTTTAAGGCGGATTACACTGATTTATGCGGATTTCCGCGGAAGATTAATAAGCGAATAAGGTTTTGACAACTATGACAACTCTCTCTACTCACCTTCTCTTTCTCTCACTTCTCCCTAACAACCCTTCCGCGATTTAATGAGAAGTAAATTCCCGTAGCCCCAATGGCAGCGAAGGTAAGAAAGCCCCAGAATTGGGCTTTAAGGAAAACCTCGTTGCTAACGGCATTGACGCTATCGCCGCTGAACAATAGTGCAAAGAAAATGGTGGCAATAGTCATGCTGGTCATTTGGCCCAGCACTCGCATGGTGGCCGAAGTGCCTGATGCAATGCCGTATTGGTGGCGCTCTACTGCGCCCATAATAGTGTTCATGTTGGGCGATGAAAAGAAAGCGAATCCCAGTCCAACAAAGCTGAGTATACCGACTATAAGTGCTACGGGTGTTTCCGGTCCGAGAAACGCAAAGGCAGCAAGGCCCAGTGTACACATGCTCATGCCCAGGGTGGCCAGATAGCGTGGTTGAACGCGGTCAGATAATCTTCCTGCAAGGGGCGAAAAGATGGCCATTATAATTGGCTGGGCAATCAAAATACTGCCGGCTTCGCGTGGCGAAAGCAGCTGGATCTTTTGTAGGTATAGGCTAAGGAAAAATACGATAGCAAAGGTAGCGCTATAGTTGATCAGGGCTGCCAGGTTAGAAAAGGCAAACAAGCGGTTTCTTGAAAAGAGTCTGGTGTCGAACACAGGTGCTGTTGAGCGCTGTTCATGGAGCCAGAATACGATCAAAAGAACTAATCCCAAAGTCAGCATGATCCAACCGGTTGTACCCGGAATCCATGAAGAACCGAACACAAGTAAAAACAAGCCGGGCATGTAAAAGAACAAGCCCTTTAAATTAATAGCCTGACGGGCACCGCGAATACCATCCCTGCCAAGGTAAAGATAGGCTGCAATGATTGCTCCAAATCCCATAAGGGTCGAAAGGTAAAAAATTGAACGCCATCCAAAAGACTGGGTTAGCAACCCTCCAAAGAGAGGCCCGGTAGCAAGCCCAAGATAAACGGCTGAGACCGAAATGCCCAATACCCTACCACGTTGTTGGGGTGGAAATACTGACACCAGGATAGCTGGTCCTGTGGTAGTGGTCAACGCTGCACCCGTACCCTGCAAAAAACGAAAGAAAATTAACAACATGCCGTTTGGGGCTATTGCACAAAGCAAAGAAGTCAGTGTAAAGATTATTAACCCGATTTTAAACAACCTCCGAATACCCTTAGAGTCGGCCAGCCTTCCAACAGGTAATAGCAGAATGGCAGAAGCAAGCAGAAAGGCCGTAACCATTAAGCTAAGGCTAACAGCGTCAAGCCCAAAGTCGGCTTCAATGGCAGGCAAAGCAATGTTTACAGAAGAGATAAGAAAGGTGCCCATAAAGGAAGTTATGGCTGCCACCGCCAGTATCGAAATATGTTCTTTTGTCAAGGTCATTATAGTTTCGAAGGTATGAATTTTTTGATTTTGATAAATAGGTTAAATGCTGTGGGTTGTATTTTTGCTTTCCCCGAAAGGGAAAATATAAAACCCCATCTGCCGCAGCAAATGCTGATACATAAAGGCTAAATGCTTACCTTTACCAAAATTTTTTTGAAAGTTTTCCCGTTATCCTATTCGGTTTGATAAAATTGACGATGGTTCGCTCAACGGCTTTTTTCACTGTTCTTCTTGTGCTGACTCGATTGGTTCAGGCCGGAATGCCCGAAGATACCCTGAAGTCGCGCCTTGATATACCCTGGTATACAGAGGAGCAACTGCAGAGCCCATTCGATGCCACACCCAATTTTGTCGATACGACCATAACCGGTTTTCAGCATTACGATTTTGCCCATAGGGCCGGGTTCTTTTTTGCCAACAAGGGCAATGTAGGGCATGCCACTCGCCAACTTCAGTTCAGCCCTTTGCTGGGACATGAATTCCCGCTCGACGGGGGAGGGCTTTTCCAGGGTTACCGTCTGGAGCATTCGCAGCTGAGGTTTTACAGGCCAAAGCATGTTTTTTCCGACCTGTTTTATGTGACCGGCTCGGAGCGCGAACAACTTTTTTATGCCCTGCACAACCAAAAGTTTCACGAAACCCTTCACGCCGGCTTTAATTACCAGGTGGTGAATTCGCCTGGCTTTTACAACAGGGTGGCGGCGCAGCATTCGAACATTTACCTTACGCTCGACTTTCAGCTTCCCAACAAACGCTATCAGGCGCTGGGAAGTTTTATCAGTAACCGCTTTTCCAACCAGGAAAGCGGCGGACTGGATAATTACCTTGATTTTGAAGAGGATCCCAATCGCGATATTGTCTTTTTACCCCAAGCCGATCTCAGGTATAGAGAAACGGAAGTAAATCTGCACCATTTTTATCAAACCGGCTTTTACGTGGGCGGGGGCGCCGACGACTCCCTTTCTGAAAGACGTTTCATAAACTTTGGCCGAATAAATCATGAGTTCTCCTGGAAAAGGCAAAGCTTTGTTTTTAACGATCCGACCCAACCGGTCGAATTTTTTGAAGCCGAGCCTTTCAACCCAGTTTCCACCTTCGATTCAACCATTGTTAACACTATTGAGAACTTGGTGAGCTGGTCCAATTTTCCGCTTCAAAGCGGGCGTGGCACTTTCCCATTCAACTTTAAGCTATACCTTAAGCACCGACTTATCGACATCAGACAGCCGCTTTATGAAGTATCTGAGCCCGGTGAAGGGGAGGAGACTGATAACGGGGTCTACGCTTTTCGCGAAGACAGTTTTAACCAGGTAATCCAGGGTGTTGAGCTCGAAAGCGACCAGACCCGCTTCCTATCAGGAAAAACTTTTGCGCACCTTACCCTTGGGGGATACAACGACGAAGACCTAGGCCTGGGTGCAGCTGTAAATCTGGGGCGGCCCGAACAGAATCATCGGGTTTTGCTGCAGGCCGCATTTTACCAGCAAGAAGCTCCGTATTTTCTTTCGCGCTTTTTTGGCAACTACATCTCGTGGGAAAATGATTTCGACAAACAGCAAATTGGCCATGCACGCGCAGAATACCAGTCGAAGTGGTTGAGCCTGGAAGGCAACTACTACTTGCTCTCGAACATAGTTTACATGGGCCCTGAGGCATTGCCTGTGCAGAATACCAACACCTTTGGGCTTCTGTCGGCCGGGCTGGGCCTGAAAGCTGGTATCGGTGTCTTTCAAACTCGCCATAAGGTGCTGTATCAATACACCGGCCAACAGCAATTCGAACAGTTTCCCGATCTGATCAGCTATCACTCCGTTTTCTTCGATTTTTCCCTGTTTAAAAAGGCGATGGACCTGAACGTGGGTTTCGATCTTTTCTACAATGCCCCATACATGCCAATGAGCTATATGCCGGTTGTAAGGCAGTTTTATGCCCAGGATACTTACGAGCGCAACCATACTTTCCTGGTCGATGCCTTTGCCACCATAAAAGTACAGCGCACCCGCTTTTTCATAAAGGCGCAAAACCTTGGAAGCCTGCTGCCAGATGCCCCTGTGGTGTATGCCATTCCTTTTTATCCCCTTCCGGGAATGGCCATAAAGTTCGGGCTCTCGTGGATGTTTTTTGATTAACAACTCTCCCGCTTTCCCTTACTTAGAATCGTTATAAATAGCCGTTATTGCAGAATTCTATCGGTAAAAATTTGTAATTTTGCCCCGTTTCATTATTGACGCTAACTGCCTTAAAATAAGACTCTTTTTAAATTATATTAACATGACAAAAAAGAAAAATTTCATTACTTGCGATGGTAACCATGCCGCAGCGCATGTTGCTTACATGTTTAGTGAAGTAGCTGCCATTTATCCCATTACCCCCTCTTCCAATATGGCAGAGAATGTTGACGAATGGGCGGCTCAAGGACGCAAGAACATCTTTGGTGAAGAAGTAAAACTGGTTGAGATGCAATCGGAAGCCGGTGCAGCTGGTGCTGTTCATGGCTCGTTGCAGGCAGGTGCCCTTACCAGTACTTATACCGCCTCACAAGGTCTTTTACTGATGATCCCCAATATGTATAAGATCGCCGGGGAATTGCTGCCAGGCGTTTTCCACGTTTCGGCCCGTAGTTTGGCTGCCCAAGCCCTTTCAATCTTTGGCGATCATTCTGACGTAATGAGTACCCGCCAAACTGGTTTTGCCATGCTGGCAACCGGCAGCGTGCAGGAAATCATGGACCTTGCTCCGGTTGCCCATCTGACCGCCATTAAGTCAAGGGTACCCTTCCTGCATTTCTTCGATGGCTTCCGTACTTCGCACGAAGTGCAGAAAGTTGAAGAGGCTGACCAGAATAAACTGGTTAAACTTCTCGATATGAAAGCCCTTCAGGAGTTCCGCGACAGGGCCCTGAATCCCGAGCACCCTGTAACCCGCGGTACTGCCCAGAACCCTGACATTTACTTCCAGTCCAGGGAAGCAGCTAACCGTTTCTACGATGCCGTTCCCGATATCGTGGATAATTACATGAAAGAAATTTCAAAAATTACTGGCCGCGAATACCATCCATTTTCCTATTATGGTGCTGCCGATGCCGAGAACATTATTATTGCAATGGGTTCAATTACCGAAACCATTAAGGAAACCATTGATTATCTGATTTCAACAGGCGAAAAAGTGGGCCTTGTTTCGGTTCACCTTTACAGGCCTTTCTCTGCAAAGTATTTCTTCAGGATACTTCCCAAAACCGTTAAGCGCATTTGCGTTCTCGACCGCACTAAGGAACCCGGTGCAAACGGCGACCCGTTGTATCTTGATATCCGCGACTTGTTTTACGGAAAGAAAGATGCCCCTATTGTAGTTGGTGGACGTTATGGTTTGAGCTCGAAGGACACCCTGCCCAGCCATATGATTGCCGTTTTCGACAACCTGAAAATGAAAGAGCCGAAGAATCAGTTCACCGTTGGTATTGTTGATGACGTTACTTTCCGTTCGCTTCCTGTTGGAGAAAACATTGATGTTTCCCCGAAAGGGAATTATGCCGCCAAATTTTACGGTCTTGGTTCAGATGGTACAGTAGGTGCCAATAAGAACTCCATTAAAATTATTGGCGACACCACTGATAAGTTTGCCCAGGGATATTTCAGCTACGACTCCAAGAAGTCGGGTGGTTTTACTGTTTCCCACCTTCGTTTTGGCGACTCGCCTATCCGCTCGCCTTATCTGATCAATGCCGCCGACTTTATCGCCTGCCACGTGCCGGCTTACCTCGACCGGTATGATCTGCTAAAAGGCCTGAAAAAAGGCGGTACATTTCTGCTCAACTCTATTTGGGATATTGAGGAAACCAAGAAGCGCATCCCTGATCATATGAAGAAGCAGCTTGCTGAAAGCGGTGCAAAATTCTACATAATTAATGCAACCCAGATTGCCGAGGAAATCGGTCTTGGTGGACGTACCAACACCATAATGCAAGCTGCCTTTTTCAGGGTGGCCGAAGTTATTCCTTACGCTGATGCTGTGAAGGAAATGAAGGATGCCATTTACAAATCGTATGGCATGAAAGGCGAAAAGATCGTTAATATGAACAACGCAGCCGTAGACCTCGGTGGTGCGGAAGTTATTGAGGTAGAAATTCCTGCTGACTGGAAAAAGGTTGAAGTAAAACCAGCTGAAAAACGTGATGATATTCCCGATTTTATCCGTGATATCGTATTCCCGATCAATGCCCAGAAAGGTGATGACCTGCCGGTAAGTGCTTTCCTGGGCCGTGAAGATGGCACCTGGGATGCCGGAACTACTGCATTTGAAAAGCGTGGTATCGCCGTTCACGTTCCCGAATGGCAGCTTGAAAACTGTATTCAATGTAACCAGTGTTCTTATGTTTGCCCCCACTCTGTTATTCGCCCGTTCCTGATCGACGATGAGGAAATGAAGAAGGTAGGTGAAGATACGCCTGTTATTGAGATCACCAAGGGTAAACTGGCAGGTTTCAAATACCGTATGCAGGTGAGCCCGCTCGACTGCACCGGTTGCGGAAACTGCGTTGATGTTTGTCCTGCTCCTGAAAAGGCATTGGTGATGAAGACTTTGGAATCGCAGCTGCACGAAGATCAGCGCTGGGATACCATAAGTAAAAATATTTCTTACAAGGATACCCTGCTCGACAAGCAGCAATCGGTAAAGAACAGCCAGTTTGCTCAGCCCTTGTTCGAATTCAGCGGTGCCTGCGCCGGCTGTGGTGAAACACCATATATTAAGCTCATTACCCAACTTTATGGCGATCGTATGATGATTGCCAACGCAACTGGTTGCTCTTCCATTTATGGAGGTTCTGCCCCGGCAACTCCCTATACTATTAATAAGGATGGCCACGGCCCCGCTTGGGCCAACTCCCTGTTCGAAGACAACGCTGAGTATGGTTTTGGAATGGCTACCGGGGTTAATAAACTGCGTGAGCGCATTGCACGCCTTATGGAATTAGGCTTTGATACCGACATGAGTTCTGAAGCCAAGGAAGCTTTTAAGCTTTGGATCGAAACCATGATGGATGCCAACAAGTCGAAAGAAGCTTCTGAAAAAGTTATTACTGCCCTTGAAAAAGAAAAACACGACCTTGCCAAACAGATTCTCGATCTGAAGCAATATTTGGTGAAGAAGTCTGTTTGGATCTTTGGTGGTGACGGATGGGCTTACGACATTGGCTTTGGTGGCCTAGACCATGTAATCGCTTCGGGCGAAGATGTAAACTTGCTTGTTATGGACACCGAGGTTTACTCAAATACCGGTGGTCAGGCTTCAAAAGCTACCCCCGTTGGGGCTATTGCCAAGTTTGCTGCCTCAGGTAAGCGCGTTCGTAAGAAAGACCTTGGCCTTATGGCCATGAGCTACGGATACGTTTATGTAGCACAAGTAGGTATGGGCGCCAACCAGAACCAGTTTCTGAAAGCTATCCGCGAAGCAGAAGCATACCCCGGACCTTCGGTAGTTATTGCATACTCACCATGCATAGCCCATGGCCTGCGAGCAGGTATGGGTATGACCCAGCAGCAAACCAAAGATGCCGTTGAAGCCGGATACTGGCATCTATATCGCTACAACCCGATGCTCGAAGCTGAAGGCAAAAACCCATTCCAGCTCGACTCTAAAGAGCCGGATTGGAGTAAGTTCCAGAAATTCCTCTCTTCGGAAGTACGCTACTCTTCACTTAAGCAAGCCTTCCCAAAAGATGCCGATGAACTGTTTAAAGCTGCTGAAGCAAATGCTAAGTGGCGCTTTGAAACCTACAAGCGCCATGCTGCAATGGACTATTCGAAGGCAGAGTAACTTCTTATAACAATACTTCTAAAAGCCCGCCCTTAAAGGTGGGCTTTTTTAATTTATTAATAGGCGCGAATCAAGGATGATCACCCTCTCATTTACCTACCGCTTTGGCAGATACCGCGATCGTGGCGAAACAAGGCCATCCGACGGCATGAACGGGGGAGAAGACGGATTGTATTTAAAAAAGCCAAGACTTTAGAGCCTGGGATTGTAAGCCGCGCTGAACCTTGATCCGAATGTATAGCTTAATCCTATGGATCCGGAAATACTAAAACTTGTGGCTTGCTGCGAGCGAGCCAGGAGTATTTCTTCAAGCGTGCGGTCACCAGCAGGGATGGCAATCAGGTCATTTATAATCTCATAGTTTCCAAAGAAACTCAGGCTAAGTCCCTGAATAATTCGAAGGTTTACACTGGTGTAAATTTGCGCCCTATTTTGCGAAAGATCGTTAAAGAAGTGCGATCCAGTAAGGCCTGCACGTATATTGCCCCAAGGTTGTTGAAACCTTACGGAAGCTTCTAGCGACTGGGTCCAAATCCATTCCTCATCTTTGTTAAAAATGGTGGTTTGCTTGTAATTGTTATAACCGTAGCCCATTCGGTAAGCGAGGGTTACAGATCGCCTTGTGGCTTCATCATACGGGAAAAGGCTCCATTCAATTGCTGGCACCAGGTCAGCGTTGTAATCAAGGTTGTGGAATGTGCTCGATAAGCCTGAGCTGAAAACCCCCAAAGACCAGTGGTCGGTAAGACTTTTTACAACATAGGCCGAATAGCCGTGCCGGTGTGTGGTATTTACAATATCGCCAGCAGTAGTAACAAAAGTGCGGTTATTGAAATTTAAAAAAGGTCTAAGCCTGATTTTCCATTCAGTGGTAACCCTGTCAGCATAAAACCCGGTGCGTAATGAATAATTGCTTAGCTTCTCTTCTTTTCCGAAATTCCCCCCTCCGTAAATTTCAAATACCCAGCTATTCCAGGAGTCTGTTTCGGCTGTCGCTTCATCTTGCCCGGAAGCACCTTTGGTATCCATGAAGAAATCAACCAAGACCCTGTCAATCATTGGGGTGGAGGAAAGGTATGAAACAAGCCCGATTTTAAGAATATTGGTATAACCGCGACGTGTTTCATCGCTCGAGTTGGTTGAAGCAGCCCAATAGGTCAACTCATTGTTAATTCCCAGGTAAGCCCGATTTCCTATAAATGAAATGGCATAATTGGTGCCTGCTGTACCTGCATCGTGGCGGGTTACAATGATATGTACATCGGACTGCTCACGATCGCGGACGTAATTAACAACTGGTATCTGTTGCCTTACAAAATCGTGATCAAACCAGTTTTGAGTATCGAGAAATACCGAAATACGGCCGCTGGGACTTACTGGCTGCCTGGTTTTATTGCTTGCAAAAATCTCTTGAAAAGGAGAGAAAAATAACAAGAAGAACAGAAATGCAGAAAAATTGTATTTCATTGATTTTGAGTAAGTAGATTATTTAATTAAGGCTTAACCTCGAACTCCAGATACTACCTCTTCACCGCGCTAAGGGGCTGTGCAAAGGTTTGAACATCCAATGCGGTGATCTCCTTGTCGCAAAGGATGGCAAGTCGCTCAACAACGTTGCGAAGCTCGCGGATATTGCCAGTCCAGTGAATCTTTTTAAGTTCTTCGAAAGCGCCATCTGAAAAAACTTTCGGAGGCATGCCCTGTTCTGAAAGAACCTGCTCCAGAAAATGATTGGCCAGCAGCGGGATATCGTCTTCGCGCTCGTTAAGCGTGGGCACGTGAATCAGAATCACACTAAGACGATGGTAGAGGTCTTCACGGAAGTTCCCTTTTGCGATCTCATCCTGTATGTTTTTGTTGGTAGCTGCCACAATGCGCACATCCACAGAAATATCCTTCTCGCCACCAACCCGGGTAATTTTGTTTTCCTGCAGGGCGCGCAGCACTTTTGCCTGGGCAGCCAGACTCATGTCGCCAATCTCATCCAGAAACAGCGTGCCGCCGGTAGCCAGTTCAAAATTTCCTTTTTTCTGTTTAATGGCAGAGGTGAAGGAGCCTTTCTCGTGACCGAAAAGTTCACTCTCGATAAGTTCGGAAGGTATGGCAGCACAGTTTACTTCAACATAAGGTCCTCTTGAGCGGTTGCTCAGCTCATGCAGCCAGCGTGCCACCAATTCCTTGCCGGTACCGTTTTGCCCGGTAATGAAAATACGGGCATCGGTGGGGGCCACCCGCTGTATCATTTCCTTAATCTTGTGGATGCCTTCCGATTCGCCGATCATTTCGTACGACTTGCTTACCTTGCGCTTCAGTACCTTGGTTTCTGTAACCAGCTTGGTCTTGTCAGTAGCGTTGCGAATGGTGATCAGCAGGCGGTTCAGATCGAGCGGTTTGGAAATGAAGTCAAAAGCACCCTTCTTAATGGCTTCAACGGCCGTGTCGATAGAGCCATGCCCCGAAATCATCACCACCGTGGCATCAGGGTCTTTTTCCTGTATCCTGCCCAGCACTTCTATGCCATCCATTTTGGGCATTTTAATGTCGCACAGCACCACGTCGAAGTGGCTGTTCTCTATCTTCTCAAGCCCTTCGAAACCGTCTTCGGCCACATCAACCTCAAACTTTTCGTATTCCAATATTTCCTTGAGGGTATTACGTATACTGCGCTCGTCATCAATAACAAGAATTCTGGCCATAGTATTTGCATTTTTCAATGCGCAAAGATAGGAAGATTGAGGAAACTCAATGGTTGACGTTTTCACAATTTAACATGGGAATGAGGCTAATTTAAGGTAGGCCGCAACGGCAACCTTGGAAAATTCGCCCATTAATTGTATATTGGCTTTCAACAATACGAAAATCGATTCAGAATCAATTTTACTTAGAAAACCCGTTCATGAAAAACCTGTTAGCAGCATTACTAATTGTCGTTACTTTTAATCTCTGCAGTTACGGAAACCAGGGTGGTACAGAAAGCCTTCCCGATTATATTGCCGGGCGTGCTAAGCCTGTAACTTCTTCAGCAAATCTTGATCTCATCATCCAAGCAGCGGGAGACCGCAAGCTGGCCCTTTTGGGTGAAGCCAGCCATGGTACCCATGAATATTATGCATGGCGCGACAGCATTAGCAGGCGTTTGATTGCCGAAAAGGGTTTCAACTTCATTGCCGTTGAAGGCGACTGGGCTTCGCTCTACGAGCTCAACCGTTATGTGAAGAATATGCCGGGTGCAGCATCATCAGCACGAGAGGTTTTGCTCGGTCTCGACAGATGGCCCCTTTGGATGTGGGGAAATGAAGAAGTTGTGGCCCTGGCCGAATGGCTTCGCGAATTTAACGAGCCTTTGCCTGCTGAAGAAAAAGTGGGTTTCTATGGCATGGATGTTTACGATGAATGGCGCTCAAAAAGGGCCTTGCTCGATTTGCTGGCAGAGTTGAATCCGGACCTGCACAAACAGGTGCATGCGCTGCTGGCATGTTTCAGACCTTTCAATGGCGACAGCTGGGCCTATGCCCGATCGGTGCAGCGCGGAATGCAAAGTTGCGAAGGGGAGTTTCAGCAGATAGTAAAGCTTGTCGAAGAAGAATTGGCAGGGCAGTCGGATATTTACCGTTACGATCACTTTTACGTGCTGCAAAATGCCCTCGTAGTGATGCATGCCGAGAAGTTTTACCGCAAGGCAGTTGCCTCGCAGGATGCCTCCTCGTGGAACAGCCGGGCGAATTATATGAATCTTACCGTGAATCGTTTGCTCGAACTTTACGGCCCTGACTCAAAAGGTATTGTATGGGCGCATAACACGCATGTGGGTGATGCCCGCTTCACCGAAATGCGGCAGTTCCGGCAGGAAAACATTGGTCAAATGGCGAGGGAACAGCATGGTCCGGAAAATGTTTTTATTGTGGGCTTTTCGACCTACCGGGGCAATGTGAAAGCCGGATCGGAGTGGGGTTCGGCAATGCGTAACATGCGGGTGCCAGGGGCGCGCAGCAATAGCATCGAGAATAAATTTAGCCAAACAGGTCTGGACCGTTTCGTTATGGTTTTCAATGAGGAAGACCGCCAGCATGAGGCTTTCAATGAGCCCATCGGCAATCGCGCCATTGGAGTGGTTTACACCCCCGCCCGCGACCATCAGCAAAATTACGTGCTCAGCATTGTGCCGCTCCGATACGATGCCATGCTCTTTTTTCGCGAAACCCGCGCCCTGAACCCTTTGAGGCGTTAAGCTTATTCTATCAACACTTTTCGCATTTCGTTGTTGGCATTAAACACGGGGAAATACATCAGTTCCGCTTTCGCGGGATTAAGGGTGTAGGTGCCCGAGAATCTTGGCAGAAGTTTGATTTCATAGGTGTAGGTGCCCGGCCCGAGCCTGTTGAAGAACAAGGTGGTTTGGTGGCGCCACTGTTCGCGGTGCGTCTCACCCGTGCCTCTGGGCTGATTATCCGCATAGCTGCAGCCGGCAGGAATGGGCACTTCGAGCATCAGATATTCGGCCGGTTTTTCAAGGATAACCCTAACTTTTAGCGTTACTTCTTTTGCCGCTTCCAGCTTGTTGGCTTCACTTACCCCTTCAAACCATGAGTGAACTTTTATATCGCCGCTTTCGGCCGTCGGATGGGCTTCCCAGTAGCGCTGATAAGTGGTAAGGTAAACCGGGCTTGCACCGGTTTTTCTTACCTGCAGCATTTTTTCAGGCGAAAACCGCAGCTCCAGCGGAAATTCAACGGCCAGAGAATCAACGGGACCGCTAAGTTCAATTCGTGCTGCCCTCTCGCCGGCGGCTGCCATTTCGAGCAAAGTTGGCATTATGGAGTATAGCATGTTTGAAGTAAAGTAGGTGCTTGCCGGGAATGACACATCCCTTACCTCGAGCAAATAGCTGAAAATGGGTTCCAGGTATTGCAGATAGCTTTCGCCGGTGCGGTTGAAAATTCGGTAAGCGGCAAGCGTATTGGTGGTGTTGGTTCCCCAGAAGGACATTGGGTTGCCTTTTCCGGCAAAATACATGTTTCCGAAGAAGGTGTATTTGGCGCTGTCGAGCACGGCCCGGGCATTTTGTTCTATTCCTGCCAGTTGGTTCAGTTCGGCCAGTTCATAAAAAAGCTCATTGCGGGTATCGTGTGCAGCAAGCTGCCTTATCATTTTGTCATCCTCGGCCTCATAGCCATGCATCAGTATGATCCTGATCAGGCTTGCCCTTTCCCTTAGCGGCAAATCTTTCTCGCCGTAAAAGGCCAGCATCCCACTTGTTATGGGCCTTGAATAATTTACTTCATAGCCTTTTTCTGATGCCATCGCAAGGGCTTTTAATACATGCTCGCTCATCCATATGCTCGAATGCGGCGAATTGCCCCACCACCCCCAGAGGCCCTCAGCGTTCTGGTTTTTAAGCAAGTCGCTGATGGTAGCCCTGATACGCCCTTCCTGCCAGAAACGCTTTCCCGTAAGGGCATAAATTTCTTTTTTGGCTAAAAGGGCAATCAGGCGCGAGGCTTCTTGTTCATTGCAATTGTAGGGGAAGCGTATGAGCCTTTCAATGTCGTCAAGGAAAAGCTCCAGCGCGTTGGTTTTGGCATACAGGCTTACTTCGCCAAGCGTTTGGTCAAAGCTTACGCTGAAAGTGCTGTCGGTTTTCAAACTCCAGAAATGCCCAAGGGTTTTCTCAAGGCCTTTGGGCATAACAGGTATTTTGCGCTCTTCCCCATCCACAAAGCCGTTGTACTCCAGGTGATATTTTACTTGCAGTGAATCGCGCAGGGCGGTAGTCATCAGAAGGGTATCAATGGCGGTCTGGAATACCTGGTGATTGACTGTTTTGATCTGCTGCCCGGCGAGTTCATAGTAAGCGCTGACGTTCAGGGTATCTTGCAGGTATGAGGTTATCCTTCCAAGGGCAAAGGCTGTGTCGCCTTCTACCAGGAAACGGGGCAAGGAGAGCTGTGCCATAAGCGCCTGGAACGACTGTATGCCGCCTATGTGCCTTCCCGACTGCCTTTTTTCGTTCATGGCGTAAACAAAGGTTTGCCAGAAAGTGACGTCATCCGGAAAGGTAACTTCAAAGCTGGCCTTGCCTTCTGCATTGGTGCGCAGGCGCGGCTGCCAGTAGGCATAATCAGAAAAATTGCTGCGGATGCTGCCCGATTGCGCCCCCGGCTCCCAACCGGCAAAATCGGGCATGACGAAAGCCTCCAATGGACTTGTTATTTCCAACAAGTCAGGTGGTGGGGCAGGCATTTGAACTTCAAGCCGGGAAATTGGAGTGTTCCCATCGAACGCAGCCATAGATCCGAAAATACTTGATGAACCGCGTATTCTGACTCCTCCGGCCCTGCCTTGGAGAGCATCAGTGAAGGCTGTTCTGGGCTCCATCCTCGTTCCATAACCTCGCACTATCACCTCTTCTAATGCAAGGATTTCCGGTGCAAGAAAAACAAAGTGGGTTTCATTTACAGCCCTGAATTCATGGGTTTTCATCCCAATGAATGAAACCACCAGGATTTGCCCTGACGATACATTTATTGAGAAATTTCCATCAATATCTGTAACCGTTCCGGTGGTGGTGCCCTTAATAGTTATGCTTACACCCGGCAAAGTGCTGCCATCAGAGGCGTCAGATACGGTTCCACGCAATATACCGTTAACAGCATTTCCCCTGCCGATATCGTATGAAACCAATTCATTTGTCCTGATCCTGCCTTCAGGGGGGATTCTTTCAGTAAAAGTAGCGAGGGGCTTTAAGCTTTCGGGCCGTTGCATCAATTCAGGTGAGAAAAACATCAACCCGCCGCCAAAAGGAAAACTCATCAATCCCTTTAGCATGGGTACAACCAATCTTTCCGTTTCAATATCAACGGCCGGACTTTCACTAAAGTCAAATCGAATGAAATTCTGCCCCCTCCCTTTTACAAGGAATGCCTCTGATTTGATGAAATGATTTTCCCTGAATACGTAAATGACCGTGTATTTCCCTTCACTAACATCATGAAACATATGCTGTGCCCCGGGATAAACTTGAACATTTCGATTATTTTCCGGCCAAAGCAATGCGTGGAGCGGATGCCCAAACTTTTTTATGATCTCCTCATCAAAGGTCCGTTCCACAAAGAGGATACCGTTTCCTTTTGTTGTAGCCCTGGAGAAACGATAATCGAACCTGGGGAAGTTGGCCTTTTCTTCCCTGATTCTCTGGTTTTCATTTAGCAGCTCAAGAGTAAGAAATTCATTATTTAATTTACCCAACTTACTGACATGACCTGACCAGTATCTTTGTAAAGGACCAGGCATAAAAGGCTGGACCTCCTTAATTCCAAGCGGGTCAATCCAGTATTTAAAATTGTGATCAAGGGGAATGCGATAAGAGCGGCCTGCGGGGGTTGATACCCTTGCCGTATCAAGAAACAGGGGCCCTGCTAATGTTTCATTCCATGCCCTGTAAGAGTAACGGTTTCGCTCACCCTGGTTTAAAAAAACAATGCCTGTGCCATAATCTATCCAAGTAGTTGTGTTGTTTGCCAATTGAAATGCAAACAGTTGCGGAAACAAAAGACTTCTTTCTGAGCGACTGATTCTTGGTCGGGCCTTTTGCGTATTCAGGCTTTTGTTATTATTCAGGTCCAGGCTAAAAAAAGTTTTTTTGCCTTTTTCCAGGAAAAGGCTGTCAATAATAATTTCGTTGTTTCGGGTTCTTATCCTGATATGATTAAAGCCTGGTTCTCCTTTAAACGACCAAGGACTTGCATGGTTGGCCAAAGAAGTGTAAACAGGCTCGTTGTTTACATATACAACATGAACGGGCACTTCACGACCATCTTTGAAAACAAATGGCGCAAACTGGGTTTTTCCGGTAAAGGTTTCAACCGTATTGGTAAAAATGTCTTTTCCTGGAAAGCGGAATTGAAAATAAAGCATGGTATCCAAACCTGCTTCTGAAAACCAAAACGCTGATTTTCTTGCGGCGTAAAGGTTTATTTTAGTCTGCTGCCTGCCTGCGGTAAACGTATTAAAAGTACTTATTTCGTGCCACCGTTGAGCTGTTCCGTGGATGGGAAGAGGGTTGGTCTCGAACTTTTTTGTCCAGGCAAAGGCAGTAAGGTCAAGGTCGGCAGCAGGTTTACCCCAGGCATCTTTAACATCAATTTCAATGGTGGCTTTTTGTCCGGGGAAAACCCTCTCGGGTTGATTTACTTCAATGGTTAACTGCCCCGGTTGAAACACAGAATTCTGACGCAGCCAGGACATTTTTCCCGCCCATAAATAATGGATGCTCAAAAGGTAATTGTCATTGGAACTGGCTGGCTCTTTCAAATAGAATTCAGTGCCTTCTCCATTGGCCACCTCCTTGTCATTTTTATAAAGAAACCAGGCAAACGGGATGTTTCTCGGGTTGTTAACGCGGAGCATCACCTCCTCATGGCTTCGTTCTTCCTTTAATGAAATGCCGGCATCCCAAAACTCTGGCCGAAGGGTTTCTGACAACCCCTTGCAGATCAGCTTATACTGGTAAATCCCCGGGTTGATTTTTTCAGTATAGGGCAACTCAACCTCTTTTGATTGTCCCATTAGCCCATTTTGGTCCTGGTAAAGCAGTGTGGCCTTTTCCTCTCGTGAAATGCCGTTTTCACGAAAGTGAAAGGTGATTAAAGAGTCGTGCAGGCGGTACTCCAATTCCTCCTTTTTGTGAAAGAATTGCAAATTTATACGGTTTTCCCTTTTCTGGTTGTCGTGGCTGATCAACCTGACCAGAACTTCATAGTCAAGGTTGATTTCATTGAAAAGGGTGTCGGCAATAACAAATGGGGTAGGGGCGCCGGCATCGAGCGCAAGGTCTTTCTTAAGAAGGGTGTCAGGAACAAAGATCTGATCGCTGAAGAATTTATTTACTTTCCTGGGATAAACGGCAATTTCAAGCCGCGCATCATACAAAGGCAAGTCGTTTTCATCCTTTCCGGTAATCTGTAGCTCAAGGTTTTGTCCACGGAAGTGGTATGATTGCGGGTGTGCGACAGAAAGATGGATATTACCCAGCTCATAGTCGGCATAACGAAAATACCCTGAAAAAAGCTGCCTTCCGCTGGGTTTTTCCAGAGATATTCGGTAACGGGTATCCAGGTTCAGATCCAGGCTGTCGTGCAGCACAAAGGAGCCTTCGAACCCACCCGGGGCATAGCTTTCAATCTGTTGCAGAATGGTTTTTCCCTTTCGGGGAATCCAGATTACCAGGTTGGCACGCCCATTTGCCGGTTTACCATGCTGGTTAACCAGGTAGGCCTTGTATTTAACTGTTTCGCCCCGACGATACTGGGGTTTGTTAAGAACCATGTAGCCCGAATATTCAATTTCCGCGCGGTATTCTCCAAAGCCAAAAAAAGCGGCGTATTTTTCGCCGATATCATACAAGGCATCATCAAAATAAGGATAATCTATAAACTTATATAAATCGAGCGGAATGCTAATGGCAAACTCAGCCAGTTGTATAATATCAGAGAATACTCCTACCGGAGTTTTTGTAGCAAAAAAATTCCCAATCCTGCTGAAAACCCCCCGGTTGTGACTTTTTTTCAAGTCATAAATATAAAGGTGCCCCTGGTATTCATAGGTAAGCCAACCATCGGTGTTGCTTTTCTTTTCGCGGTAAGATCCGGTTTCAACATCAAATGGAATGGCCCTTTTACCAGCCCTGACTAACAGTTGATTTAATGAATTACCTTGCAAGTCTGTAATCATTAAGCTCAGGTCCCTGCGGTTGTTAAGCAGGTGAATATTGGTATTATTGACCGATTTAAGTTCTACCTGAACCTCATTCTCAATCAGTTTTACCAAAAGGTAATGGCCAGCTTTGGTGAGCTCCGGCAATGGCTCATGGAACGGAACGGAATCAACTTTGGAGTGAAACAGGGAAACGTCGCCCGGCGATATGCGTCCCTTTTTCAGGAAGTCAAAGGCTTCCTCATTGGTAATTTGGTAAATGTACTGGAAATGACCGTGGCGGGCCGCCGTGGGAAGGTCCTGTGTTGCAGCGGGGAGGTAAAAAGTGAGCAATAACAGCCAGCTGCAGGCAAGTTTTCGCATGGGGAAAGGCTTTGGTGGTTATCGGGGGTAAATGTATACAAAAAACATTCCTTTGTTTTGTGTTTTTTGTAAAAAGTTTTTTTCGGATTGGTTATTTCAGCCAGAAAAAGGGAAAAAATTACTTTTTCTTAAGTCCATTTTTTTCCACGAAAGCACTAATGCACAAAAGTTCACTAAATAAAAAACAGTTAACCAAATATTTGTGGCATTTAGTGTTTTGGTGTTTTTGTGGCAATTTTAATTTTTTTCAAACAACCACAAAAAAGGCTCCCGTTTTTTGCGAGAGCCTTTTCAAAGCTTTTGTTTGCAGGATTACCTGTACCTGATCCACTTCCAGAGTTCGGCGTAGTCTATCTTTTTGCCATACATCAGTATACCGGTACGGTAAATTTTTGCAGCAAGCCAGGTGGTGAAGATGAAGCCCAGGATAAGCAGCACCGCCGAAATGGCCAGATCCATAAATGGCACTCCGAATGGAATACGGATCATCATGATCACCGGCGAGGTGAGTGGTATGATGGAAAGCCAGAATGCCACCGGCCCCGATGGATTCTGAATGATCATTTGCATCATTACGATGGAAAACAGCAAGGGCACGGTTACGGGCAGCATAAATTGCTGGGTGTCGGCTTCGTTGTCGACGGCCGACCCGATGGCCGCAAAAAGTGCCGCGTAGAGCAGGTACCCTCCAATGAAATAAAACAGGAACGACAGTATCATTACCGGGAAGTTGATGGCCTGGAGTCCTTCCAGAATCTGCCCGGCGGTAGTGTTTTGCATCTGCACGGTTTCCATTTGCCTTTGCAGATCTTCGGCGTTAAGCGATTGTGTGGCGGTGATATGCACCTGCTCTGTCGGTGTAAATTGGAAGAGGTTGGGAAATGTAGCTCTTACCCCGCCTACAATGGCAAAAGTAAGCACCACCCATATCAGAAACTGGGTAAGTCCCACCAGCCCGATGCCAATCACTTTGCCCATCATGAGCTGAAATGGCTTCACGCTGGAAACGATGATCTCCACAATGCGGCTGGTCTTTTCTTCGAGCACCCCGCGCAGCACCTGCGAGCCAAACAGGAAAATAAACATATAAATGAGCAAGCCGCTCACAAAGCCCAAACCCATGCTTACCTCGGGGTAGTCAGTCTTTTCCAGCCCGTCCTTGTCCATTCTTACGGCGTTGATGTTGATGCGTGTTTCAACGGCCATAAGCACCTCGGGATCAATGCCGGCAATGGTGAGTTTGAGGCTCTCGTATTCGTTTTTGAGCACCGACTCCATATGCGACTTGGCATTGAAGTTTACCGATTTCAGGGAAAAAAGCCTAAGACTCGAAGGCGCCTGAAAGGCAACTTCCGGGATATGCAGCACGGCATCGAATTTGTCGCCGCGCATCAGCTCCATGGCACTGTCGATGTCGGTTTGAAGGTGGGTGTATTTTACATTACGGGTGTCACTGAAAGCATCGTAAAACATATTGGTGTCGTCCACAATAGCCACCTCGTAGTCCGAATCGCTCATTATGGCAATCAGGGCCGGCCCGATCATTAGGGCAGCCAGAAGGATAGGACCCAGGATGGTCATTACAATGAAGGAGCGTTTTCTTACCCGGCTTAGGTACTCGCGTTTTATTATGGTTCTTATCTTATTCATGGCGTGGCGGTTTGAGGGTTATTCGGCCAGGTAATCGTTGGCACTTTCAGAGATCTCGTATTCGCTGCTTTCCTGGGGATATTTCCCGGTAACGGTCTTAATGAATATGTCGTTCATGCTGGGCGTCAGTTCCATGAACGAAATCACATTCGCGAGCGGCATCACTTTTTGGAGCAATTCGTTGGAGTTGGTTCCGGCTGCAATCTTCACCCTGGCCGTCATCAAGCCGTTATGGGCTACTGAGCGGATAAGCTCAAACCTGCGGTCGAGCAGCTGTTCGATAGGTTGTTTCAGGTCGCCCAGCTCCAGCTGATAAATGTTAGTGGAGAATTCCTTTTTGATGTCGCGCACGTTACCGTCAAGTATCTTTTCCGATTTGTTGATCAGGGCAATGTGGTCGCAAAGCTCTTCAACGGACCCCATGTTGTGGGTTGAGAAAATGATGGTGGCGCCTTCGTCGCGCAGTTTCAGTATTTCCTGCTTTAGCAGGTTCACGTTGATGGGGTCAAAGCCACTGAAGGGCTCGTCGAAGATCAGCAGGTCGGGCTTGTGAAGCACGGTAATGATAAACTGCACTTTTTGTGCCATGCCCTTTGAGAGCTCTTCCACCTTTTTGTTCCACCAAGGTATCAGGTCGAATTTCTCGAACCATTCCTTGAGCAACTTCTTGCTTTTATGTGCAGGCACACCTTTAAGTTGTGCCAGGTACATAGCCTGTTCGCCCACTTTCATTTTTTTGTACAGGCCGCGCTCTTCGGGCAGGTAGCCAATGCGGTGCACATGCTCGGGTTTAAGTTTTTCGTTGCCGTAAAACAAAAAACCCTCGTCCGGTGCAATGATTTGGTTGATAATGCGGATGAGGGTGGTTTTTCCGGCGCCGTTGGGGCCCAGCAGCCCGAAAATGCCGCTGGCCGGCACATGTATGCTCACATTGGTGAGCGCCTTATGGCCGGTATATGCTTTGCTGATATTCTCAGCACGAAACAGATATTCCATCTAGGGGGATATTAGTTAAATACGTCTTTCATGCGTTCGAAGAAACTCTTGTCGCCCTTTTTGGGGTTGGGCTTGAAGTTTTCTGAGGTGGCCAGTTTTTCAAGAATTTCGCGCTCTTCTCGCGACACGCTCTGCGGGGTCCAGACATTGATGTTTACCAGTAGGTCCCCGCGTCCGTAGGCATTTACCGAAGGCAGGCCCTTGCCCTTGAGGCGCAGCACCTTGCCACCCTGGGTGCCTGGTTCAATTTTAATGCGGGCTTTTCCTTCGAGTGTGGGTACTTCGATGGTGTCGCCCAGCACAGCCTGCGAGAAGTTAATATAATGGTCGTAAAGCAGGTTGCTGCCGTCGCGGATCAGCTTTTCGTGGGGCACTTCTTCTACCAGCACGATCAGGTCGCCGGGCACCCCGCCACGAGCTGCTGCATTGCCTTTGCCGTTTAGCGAAAGCTGCATGCCTTCAGCTACACCAGCAGGAATATTTATTGAAATTACCTCATCTTCCTTCACAATGCCATTGCCAAAGCAAACAGTACATTTCTCGGTAATGGTCTTGCCTTCGCCGCCGCAAGTGGGGCAGGTTTGGGTGGTTTGCATCTGGCCCAGGAAGGTGTTGGTGACGCGCGTCACCCGGCCCATGCCGTTGCAGGTGCTGCAGGTGTGGTGCGAGCTGCCGTCCTTGGCGCCACTGCCATTGCAACTTTTGCAAGGAACATACTTGCTTACCTTCACCTTCTTCTCTACGCCGTTGAGAATCTCTTCCAGCGTAAGTTTTACCTTGATGCGCAGGTTCGATCCTTTGTTTACCCTGCGGGTGCCGGCGCTGCGTCCGCCAAAGCCACTGCCAAAGCCGCCAAAGCCACCGAAAATATCCCCAAACTGGCTGAAAATATCATCCATCGACATGCCGCCGCCAAAGCCACCACCACCAAAGTTGTTGCCCATGCCGGCATGGCCAAACTGATCGTAACGGGCCTTTTTGTCGGTATTGCTAAGCACTTCGTAAGCCTCGGCCGCCTCTTTAAAATTGGCTTCTGCCGAAGGGTCGCCCGGGTTCTTGTCGGGGTGAAACTTCAGGGCCTTCTGGCGATAAGCTTTCTTGATCTCCTCAGGAGTGGCATTGCGCGAAACGCCTAATATTTCGTAATAATCTCTTTTCGACATTCAGAATTTTTTTTCATTAGTTTGCTACCACCACGCGGGCAAAGCGGATTACCTTCTCGTTGAGCATATATCCTTTTTGTATCACTTCCACTACTTTTCCTTTCTGGTTTTTGTCGGTGGCCGGAATGTGGGTAATGGCTTCGTGGTAGTCGGTGTTGAATTCTTCGCCCTTGGCATTGATCTCTTCTACGCCTTTTTGCGAAAGAATGGCTTTCAGCTTATTTAAAATTAGGGTGACGCCTTCGGCAACCACATCGCCTTTGGCTTCGGCAGCGGCTATGTTGCTGGCCCTTTCAAGGTCGTCGACCACAGGCAGCAGGGCAGTAATCATTTCCGCGGAAGCGCTTTTTAACAAATCAATGCGCTCCCTTGTGGTACGTTTGCGATAGTTATCGAACTCAGAAAACAGCCTGAGGTGCTTTTCGTTGGCCTCGGTCACCTTGGCTTCAAGTTCTTTAATGCGGTCGAGCATCTCCTGATTCATGTCAAGCATGGCCTCTTCTTCCTGAAGTTGCTCTTCGGGTGACATATTGTCGTTGGTGCCGGCCTGCTGATCTTGTTCACCGGCCCTGAACTCTTTTTCTTTCTGGGTTTCTTTGTTTTTTGAATCGGCTTTTTTTTCCATGTTTCGTAACAATGACTATTTAATGCATAAATACAGGTGCCTGCAATCATCAAATGCCTTGCCAATTCGTTCTGCAGGTCATTTTGTCAGGAGTTAATCAATACGCCTGATGTCGGCACCGATTTGGCGCAGTCGGGTGTCGATCTGCTGGTAGCCGCGGTCGATCTGTTCAATGTTGTGAATAACGCTTTTGCCAGGGGCGCTGAGGGCTGCAATGAGTAAGGCCACCCCGGCGCGTATGTCGGGCGATACCATTTCGAGAGCTTTGAGCGGGTATTTGCGCTCCAAGCCAATGACGGTGGCGCGGTGCGGATCGCAAAGGATGATCTGCGCGCCCATGTCGATAAGCTTATCGACAAAGAACAGGCGGCTCTCAAACATTTTCTGATGAATGAGGACGCTGCCTTTGGCCTGTGTGGCCACCACCAGCACTATGCTGAGCAGGTCGGGCGAAAAGCCCGGCCAGGGCGCATCGCTGATGCTCAGGATACTGCCGTCGATAAAGGTTTCTACCTCGTAAACTTTCTGGGCGGGAATAAAAATGTCTTCGCCACGTCTTTCAAGTTTAATGCCCAGCTTGCGGAATACCTCGGGGATCATGCCCAACTCATCGTAAGCCACGTTTTTGATGGTGAGTTCTGACTGGGTCATGGCGGCAAGTCCGATAAAACTGCCGATCTCAATCATGTCGGGCAGCATGCGGTGGGCGCAGCCTTTGAGTTCTTTAACCCCTTGGATAGTAAGCAGGTTGGAACCAATTCCGGAAATGTTTGCCCCCATGCGGTTGAGCATCTTGCATATCTGCTGCAGATATGGCTCACAAGCTGCATTGTAAATGGTGGTAGTGCCTTCGGCCAGAACGGCTGCCATTACCACATTAGCTGTGCCCGTAACCGATGCCTCGTCGAGCAGCATGTAGCAACCTCTGAGTCCAGTGCTTTCAATTTTGTAAAAACTTGTTTCGGGATCGAAGTTAAAACGGGCGCCCAGCTTTTCAAGGCCAACAAAGTGGGTGTCGAGGCGGCGGCGGCCAATCTTGTCGCCACCGGGTTTGGGGATGCTGGCCCTGCCGAAGCGTGCCAGGAGCGGACCTACGATCATGACAGAACCCCTTAGTTGCGAGGCTTTCTTTTTGAAATCGGGCGTGTTGAGGAACCCTATGTTCACCTCATCAGCTATGAACGACCACTTGCCAGTCCCGAGTTTATTAACTTTTACCCCAAAGTCAGCCAGCAGTTCAATGAGCTTGTTCACATCCCTGATATCGGGAATATTTTCAATGATTACCTCTTCGGGGGTGAGGAGGGTAGCGCAAATAATTTGCAGCGCTTCGTTCTTGGCCCCCTGCGGAATAATTTCGCCCTTGAGCTGTTTTCCGCCGCGAATCTCGAATGAAGACATACTGAAATGTTAATTGTAAATGGTTGATTGTTAATTAGGGCAAAAGTCTGCCGCTAACCTGCTTTCCGGCAGGCTTCTACCGCTTTTGACTTTTGCACTCTAAGCCCTGAGCCATCTGTCATTGACCTATGTTTTCTTGCGGTACTGGAAAGGCTTATTTTGCCCGGGTTTTCCCTGGAATTTTTTCTTTTTGGGCAGTTGCTTGGGGGGTGGGACAACCTCGTTGGGTTGGCTGAGTTTGATGTTTTCGTCGAGTTGTAGTTTGCCTTTCGAGAGTAGGAGCAGGTGACTGGCAATTTCTTCGTCGGTAACGGCGTCGCGGTTCCAGGTCAGGTAAGATTTCTTCAGGTGGTTGGCAATTAGTTTTATTAGCGCGGTTTTTTCTGCTCCATCTTCCAGCTCACAGGCCTTTTCAATGATCTTCTCGATGTGGCGGCCGTAGTGCTTGAATTTTATGTGGTTGCTGGCATAGCCGAGGCGCTCGGGCTTGCGCGCCAAACTCTGAGCTGAAGGAATGGGGTAGGGGGAGTCCACGTCGAGTTTAAAATCAGACATGATAAACAGGTGGTCCCACAATTTGTGTTTGAAGTCGTTTACATCGCGCAGGTGGGGGTTGAGCTGGCCCATTACATTAATAATGGCGCGGGCCTGGTGATTCCGCTGCTCGCGGTCTTCAATCTCCATGATCTGCTCGATCATCTTCTGAATATTTCTTCCATATTCAGAAATGCTCATCTTTGAGCGCTGGGAATTATACTCCATAAAGGGAAAATATGTAATGATTTGGCCCGGATTTCAATAAAGGTTCCATTCCGGGTAAATGGAAAATCAATAAACGAATTATTGGGTGGTTGTTATTGAAATAAATTTCTTAATCAAAGAGTTCAAACGGAAAAATACCGGTTATGTTTCCTATGCTGCTTTTTACTGCCTGCTTGAATCGGGAGTTGCACTGGCTGGCTTGAAAATACGGTATGGCGCAAAGGTATAAATTAATTTGCAACTAGGCATTTTACTATAGCAAAAACGAAGCAATAATTTTTGCAAGATAACTTACAGGTTTCCCAACTCCCGGGATCAACATAATCAATAAGCCCGGCCTCAAAGGTTTTTTCCGCCAAAAACCACTGAAAATTAATACAGATATTTTTTACTTCAATGCGAAATACTACTTTTGGATAAACCAAATTCTGATAGATATTTTTTTCAATTAAAACTGATATGGCTCAAACATTTGTTCCTTTTGGCCTTATTGAAGAATTCCTTGCCAAAGTCATGGTGAAGGCTGGCATTCCCGAGTTTGATGCGAAAATTGTGGCCGATGTGCTCATTCAGGCCGATAAGTTCGGTTTCGATTCGCACGGGGTGAACCGCCTAAAATCTATTTACCTCGACCGGATTAAGGAAGGGATTCAGAATGCCGTAACCAACATTGAAATTGTAAGAGAAGGACCCACCACGGCTGTCATCGACGGACATAACGGTATGGGCCACGTAATTGCATACCATGCCATGAACCTGGCCATAAAAAAAGCACGTGAGTTTGGCATGGGCATGGTGGCTGTGCGCAATTCAACGCATTATGGCTTTGCCGGATATTATCCGCTGATGGCCGTAAAGGAAAACATGATCGGCATTACCGGCACCAACGCCCGTCCGTCCATTGCCCCAACGTTTGGGGTGGAAAACATGCTGGGCACCAACCCCCTCACATTCGGCATGCCCACCGACGAGGATTTTCCTTTTCTGCTCGACTGTGCCACCTCCATTTTCCAGCGCGGAAAAATTGAAATGTATGCCCGCGAAAACATGGAACTCCCAAAGGGACTGATAATCGATGAACAGGGCCACAGCAAAACCAACTCGCGCGAGGTGCTTGAAGACCTCATTAAAGGCCGTGCAGCCCTGGCGCCCCTGGGTGGCATTGGCGAAGAAACCGCCGGTTACAAAGGCTATGGCTATGCCACCGTGGTAGAGATACTCTCCGCTGCCCTGCAACAGGGCGCATTTATGAAAATGCTTTTGGGTGTGAAAGATGGGAAAAAGGTTCCTTATCCGCTGGGGCATTTCTTTATTGTAATGGATGTCAGCGCGTTTACCGAACCTGATGATTTCAAAAAAACCACGGGCGATATTTTACGTGAACTCAGGGCATCGAAAAAAATGCCCGGCCACGAGCGCATCTACACCGCCGGCGAAAAAGAATACCTCACCTGGCTTGAACGCAAGGACAAAGGCGTGCCGTTTAATGCTGCCCTGCTGGAAGAATTCCGGGGCTTGTGCTACGAATACGGGATGGAGGGGTATTTGGAGTATTTTGAATAGGTTAAGCAGCCGGTGGGGGTTATTGTTTAAAATTGATTAAAGAATAAGGAGTAACTATTTACGATTAAGGAGTGGAATGGCGTTTTATGCCACAATTCAAATGCACTTGTACTCCCCATGATATTGCAGATGCAGTTGTTCGGGGTATTCTGGAAGGGATAAAAGATTATTAATTATTTTGTAGAATGCGGATGTTTAAATATCTTTTTTACCGAATTCTGAATTTTCAAAAAAAATTTGGAGAAGATACAAGCTCCGCTGCAGTATCAGCTTTTTTATCTGTTGCTCTATTTTGGGGCATTAATTTATTTACTGTTTTATTGTTTTTTGAAAAAGACCATAGGTTATACACGCAAATAAGAGATTTCTTACCTGAAGGAGTTTTACTTTTCCCTTTGATTTTTTTTATCCCATCGGGAATATTGAGTTATTTATTGTTCTTTCAAAATAAGAAATACTTAAAGATTATTAAGGAAATTGAAAACCGTAAATTAGTGCAAAATAAGCTAAGTAATTTTTTGGCTTTAGGGTATGAAATACTTTCTCTTCTCTCTTTTATTCTGGTTTTGGTTAGGTATTTCTCCCGATAAACCTAATTGGCTTACCGCAAACCAAATGTTGAATTTGAAATGATTCCATAATTTGGGCACTAGCCTTGGCATTTATGCCGGGGTTACTTGTTCTACCTCTCGACTCCGTTCCCGCTTGCATCGGTGCCTGCGCTTGAGGACCTTGTCAATTG
>Ga0209498_1000405_pt1 | contig 26609 bp, 29 predicted proteins | sample WalLakDeSediment_FD_184131 | JGI IMG/M metagenome (GOLD analysis project Ga0209498, IMG submission 184131) | Lake sediment microbial communities from Walker lake, Nevada to study Microbial Dark Matter (Phase II) - Walker Lake 11/02/13 Deep... | ecosystem: Environmental > Aquatic > Freshwater >...
CGAGTCGAGTTCCGCCTCGGTGACCAGTCCACAGAAATGAGTCCGCATTGCGCCAGTTCCCAGCCAGATGAGGCGTGTCCGCCATGTTGTTCGGGTCGCGCCGCCGCGCCCTGGCCCGACGGTCGCGAAGGGCATGGGATGTTACGTTTTGGGCACCCCGGGCGCAAGCTTCGACTGCCCCTTCTGCCCCTTCACGGACGCCGGCCAGTCCGGCACGACCACCCCCAGCGACATCACGAACTTCAGGCCATCCTCGACCGACATGTCCAGTTCGATCGCGTCCTCACGCGGCACCATGATGACGAACCCCGAGGTGGGGTTGGGCGTGGTCGGGATGAACACGGTGACCACGTCCCTGTCCGTGCGGTGCTGCACCTCTCCCAACCCGACACCCGTCTGGAAACCCAGGGTCCACAGCCCCTCGCGGGGATACTGCACCATCAGGACCCGGCGGAATGACTGCCCGCCGTTGCTGAACAGAGAGTGCACCACCTGCTTGACCGCACTGTAGATCGACCGCACCAGGGGGATCCGATCGACGATCGCCTCGCCCAGGTCGAACAGCTTCCGACCGACGATGTTCGCCGCGACGATGCCGGTGAGAAACACGATCACGATCGCCACCACCACCCCCGTTCCCGGCACGCTGAACCCCAGGATCGCCTCCGGCCGCCAACTGGGAGGCAGCAGCAGGATGGTGAAGTCGAGCATATCCACCAGGAACTTGATGATCAGCCCGGTGACGATCAGCGGAACCCAGACCAGCAACCCCGCGATCAGGTAGCGGCGAAAGTGAACCAGCACCTAACCCGCCTTGGCCGCCGGAGGGGACCCTCCCCCGGCATTGGCGGGGGCAGGCGCCGGGGCTGCGGTACCCGCCGAGGGCTTCGACTCCGCCTTCGGCGCCTCCTTCAGATTCCGCTGCTTGTCCTTCTTGAAGTCGGTCTCATACCAGCCGCCGCCCGACAGCCGGAAGCCCGCGGCGGAAACAAGCTTGGTCAGACCCCCGGCACCGCAGGTCGGGCAGTCGGCGAGCGCCGGATCCGACACTTTCTGGATCACCTCGGTCATTTCGCCGCAGCCACGGCACTCGTATTCGTAAATCGGCATGTTTGCAACTCCGGATTCTGCGCAGGATGGGCGTATTATGCGTCTGAATTTTGCGAATTAAAGCATCACCCTGCGACAATCGCGCCAAGGCACGCGCCGCCCGGAGGCGCGCGGAGACAAACCCGAGGGAAATCAATGGCCGACAAGATCGTGATCATGCTGCTGACCCTGGATCTCGACCGCTACGGTACGCTGGGGGCACCCTTCTTCCAGGCGACGGTGGCGGCGGTGATGGATCTCGAGGTGGAGATGTACTTCGCCGGACAGAGCACGCGCCTGTTGATCGAGGGGTTTGCGGAGACCATCCATCCCGGCACCGCGCGCGAGAAGTCGGTCTACAGCTTCATGCAGGATGCTCACGAGGCCGGCGTCAAGTTCTATGCCTGTACCGGCGCGATGAAGGAGAACGGGCTGACTCCGGAAAACGCCATTCCCGAAATGGATGGCATGCGCGGAGGCGCAGCCTTCATCGGCGAGGTGATCGAGGACAACGTCGTGACCCTGACCTACTGAGATGGACCAGACCGCCCGAGCGGTCCTGATCACCGGCTGCTCCTCCGGCATCGGGGAACATGTCGCGCTCGGGCTGAAGAAAAAGGGGTACCGGGTCTTCGCGACCGCGCGCAGGGGTGAATGCGTCGCGCGGCTGAAGAGCCAGGGTTTCGAGGCCCTGCGCCTCGACCTCGACGACTCCGCGAGCATCCAGAGCGCGGCGCACGAGGTGCTGGTGCGCACCGGCGGCCGCCTCTACGCCGTGTTCAACAACGGGGGGTACGGTCAACCGGGGGCGGTGGAGGACCTGTCCCGGCAGGCGTTGCGCGCCCAACTGGAGACCAACGTCCTCGGCTGGCTGGAACTGACCAATGCCCTGATCCCGGCCATGCGCAAGCAGGGCGAGGGCCGCATCATCCAGAACAGTTCGGTCCTCGGCCTGGTCGGGCTGCGGCTGCGTGGCGCCTATGTCTGCTCGAAGTTCGCGCTCGAGGGCCTCAGCGACGTGCTGCGCCAGGAGCTGCACGGCAGCGGCATCCACGTGGTGCTGATCGAGCCCGGACCGATTCGCAGCCGCTTCCGGGCCAATGCCTTCCTGGCCTACCGGCGCTTCATCCGGCCCCGCCAGAGCCACTGGCGCCAGACCTACGAGCGGTCCGAGCGACGCCTGAGCGACCCCGGGCGCGAAGCCCCGTTCACACTGGGACCGGAGGCGGTACTGAAGGCCGTGGTGCAGGCACTGGAGGCGCGCCGACCCAAGGCGCGTTACCGCGTCACCTTCCCCACCCGCCTCTTCGCCACATTGAAATGGCTGCTCCCTACCCGTGTCCTGGACTTCGTACTGCGTGCCGTATCCCGCGGCGAGAACCGCTGAGAGCTGCTGCCATTCCATGAACCTGATCTTCTTCGTGCTGATTGCCGCAGCCTTCCTCAGCGCCGCCTGGCGGGAACTCACCGAGATCGGCACCGACAGCCAGCCGATGCAGGAGCTCTCCCAGGCCGCGATCAGTTCCGCGGGCAGCGCGGTGGAACTCGCGATCGGGCTGGTCGGGGTCATGGCCCTGTTCCTCGGACTGATGAAGATCGCCGAGGCCGGCGGTCTGCTGACGGTGCTGGCAAGGCTGCTGCGGCCGATGATGACGCGACTGTTCCCCAGCGTACCTCCGGAGCACCCGGCGATGGGGGCGATGATCCTGAACTTCTCGGCCAATATCCTGGGGCTGGGCAATGCCGCCACCCCGTTCGGCATCCGGGCGATGCAGGAACTGAACAAGCTGAACCCGCACCCGGGCACGGCAACCAATGCAATGGCGCTGTTTCTAGCGATCAACACCTCCAGCATCACCCTGCTGCCCACGGGCGTGATCGCCCTGCGCGCGAGCCTGGGCGCGGCGGAACCGGCGGCCATCCTGCCGACGACGCTGTTCGCCACCCTGTTCGCGACGATCACGGGGATCACCAGTGCGCTGGTACTGCAGCGCTTCTTCCCGCCCCCGCCGGCCACACCACGGGACGGTCCGGAGGCTCCGGATAGCCCGGATCAGGCCGAGCCGGCCGCCCCCGGCGAAGGGGAAAAAGATGCCGGCGGGCCACAGCCGCTGAACATCGAGGTCCCGGCCGAAGGCTACCCGGGCTGGGTCAGCGCGCTGGCGCTGGCGGGCGTCCTCGCGATCATCCCGCTGACGATCCTGTACGGGCAGGTCATTGCTCCGTGGATCATCCCCGGGCTGATCCTCGGCTTCCTGCTGTTCGGGGTGGCCCGAGGCGTGCGCATCTACGAGGTCTTCGTCGAGGGCGCAAAGGAGGGTTTCCAGGTCGCGCTGCGCATCATCCCCTACCTGGTCGCGATCCTGGTCGCCGTCGGCATGTTGCGCGCCAGCGGCGCGCTCGGCGTCTTCGTGGGGCTGCTGGCGCCCTGGACCACACCGCTGGGAATGCCGCCGGAGGCCCTGCCGATGGCCCTGCTGAGGCCCCTGTCCGGATCCGGCGCCTACGGGATCATGGCCGGCATCATGCAGGACCCGGCCACCGGGCCGGACACCTATGTCGGCCTGCTGGTGTCCACCCTGCAGGGCTCGACGGAAACGACTTTCTACGTGCTTGCCGTGTATTTCGGGGCGATCCAGGTGCGTCGGGTACGGCACACGCTGGCCGCGGCGCTGTCGGCCGACGTGGTGGCGGTGATTGCAGCCGTGTTCATCGTGAGCTGGCTTTTCCTTTGAGGCCCAATCTTGCGCTGCTTCCCGAACGCAAGGCCTTCCCGAAAAGGGGGCCACATGCCTACGCGCTGCAGGTCGATGGCGGGGAATTCATCCCGGCGATGCTCGACGCGATCGCGGGCGCGAAGGATCGAGTGTTCCTGGAGATGTACCTCTTCGTTTCCGGATCCGCCGCCGAGCGGTTCATCGCCGCGCTGGGCGGGGCCGCACGCCGCGGGGTCGCGGTTTACCTGCTGATCGACGACTTCGGCAGCCGCGGACTGAGTCGCGAAGACCGTGAGCGCCTGTTCGCGGCGGGTGTGCACATGGCGCTGTACAACCCGCTCGGGCTGGGCCGCTGGCGCGTGTCCCTATTGCGCAATCACCGCAAGCTGCTAGTCGTGGACGGAGCGGTCGCCTTCGTTGGCGGCATGGGCATCACGGACGATTTCGACCCCGAGTCACGGCGGGACGGTCAGCACTGGCATGAGGTGATGCTTCAGCTGCGCGGACCCTGCGTGGCCGACTGGGAGATTCTGTTTGCACAATGCTGGCGACAGTGGAGCATGCAACCCATCGCCCTCCCCACACCACCGCCGAAGGTCGTGCCGGGAGCAGCGGACGGGCAGGTCGTGGGCCACATCCGCGCCGGCGGCCGACCGGTGATGCGCTCCGTGCTGACCGCGATTCGCAAGTCCCGGCGGCGGGTCTGGATTGCAACCGCCTACTTCGTGCCCACCGTACGCCTGCGCCGCGCGCTGCGCCGCGCCGCGCGACGCGGAGTCGACGTACGGCTGCTGCTCGCCGGCCCGCGCAACGATCATCCCTCCGTCTGGCATGCGGGTCGACGGTTCTACGGCCGCCTCCTCCGCGGCGGAGTCCGGATCTTCGAGTATCAGCCACGCTTCCTGCATGCAAAGATGGTGCTCTGTGACGACTGGGCCAGCATCGGGTCGAGCAACCTGGACCACTGGACCCTGCGCTGGAATCTCGAGGCGAACCAGATCGTGATGGACCCGGCATTCGCAGGGAAGCTGGCGGCGCTGTTCACCATGGACTTCGAACACAGCGAGGAATGGACAGGCTCGGCCTGGCGCAACCGTGGCCTGTGGCTGCGCCTGATGGAACGCGTGGCGGGTGGCCTGGACGATTACCTGGTCCAGTGGAGCTATCGACGCGCCCTCCGGCAACCGCCACCCCAGCGTTCCTAGTGGGCCATGCGGGAAGTTCGGTAACTATGGAGCACAGCCAGACACGTCGGAGCAAGGCGGGCAAGTGCAGGAATAGCCACTCTATTTCAAACTTGCCCAACGCGGCGCTGGCGTGTCTGGCGCCGCGATCTGATACCGAACTTTCCGCATGGCCCACCATTACTCTGTCACACCGTAGCGAGCCACCCCTGCCATCGCCGCCGCAATCGTGTTCTCTTGTTCAATGGTTTCCCTTGGACCGACCCCGAGGTTGAGGTTGAAGTGAGCGCGACGATGATTCACCACAGGCCTGCGCGGCGTCCCAGCCTGACAGTCGTGCTCTTTGCCGGCTGGCTCCTGCTGGGCGCATTGCCGCCGTCCGCAGGCGCTTTTGCCGCGCGGGACGATCTGCCGGAGCTGGACCAGTGCCGCTTCCTGATGTCGGGCGCCGGCACCGAACAGCGTCAGCCGTTGGCACCGGAACGCCGGCAAGCCCTGCACAGTCTGCTGGAGCAGACCCCGATCGGGTCCATGGTGGCAGCCTACCTCCAGCGCTTTGCATCCGTGGGGGTCGGGGGTGATATCCAGCCGTTGCAGTTCCACGAGGTCGCGCTCGAGGGCGGACCCGCAGCGTCCTACTTCGAGTCGGGGGAAATGCACCTGAGTTCACGCCTGTTTGCGGAGCGGGGCGCGGACGAGGAAGAGACACGCGACCGGCTCTACACCGCCGCGAGCTTCGTGGTCCACGAGGGTGTCCACGCCATCGCCCACCATCTCCATGTCCACAGCCGTTTCCCCGTCTACCAGGCGGACACGAAGGTCAACGAGGCGCTCGCGTTCTTCGCGCAGGGTCTTTACCTCGACGAGGTTCGCGAACTGGAACCGGCATACCAGGAGGTCAAGGCCGTTCCGGCATGGGATCACTGCACCGCGCAGATCGTGAAGATCCTCGGACAACTGGGCATCACCTCCGATACCGGTCTCGACGATGCCTATGATCTGCTGGCCGAACTGCAACTGGAATCCGACGACACCACGGCCCTGCGCCTGGCGCGGCTCTGGCACTACCTCCAGTTCATCCACGACAGCGACGAGTCCGAGCAACTCTGGGCACTGGGCGAGGCCGACCCCGTGCCGCAGGCCGTGGTCGCAACGCTCACCGAGGGAATCGCCTACGACGTGGAGCGCCGGCACTGCAACTTCGACCGGACCTTTGACCTGATGCGGAACCGCATCATCATGTATGCACACTATCCCGATACCCCACCGGGCGTGCCCGGCTGCCAGTACTTCTCGGATTTCGTCAACGCCCTGCGTGAAGAGGGCGAGATCTCCAGCGCCCTGCGCGAGCAGATCGACCTCTGGCTGATTCGACAAGGGCTGCGAACGGCCCCGGAGGACACCGAATGAACAGACCTCTCGCCTCTAGCCTGCTCGCCGCAGCCCTATTATTGGCCTGCAGCCCCGGGACCATCGCGGAGCTGCCCGAGGCACCTCCTGGCCTCAGCGATCCTTGGCTGCCGGACTGGCGATCCTGGTTCGGCCCCAGGGACAAGCCGGCCAAACCCGCCACGATGCCCCTGCAGAGCGCGGTGGCACGCGGCGATCCCGACCAGGTGCAGCGCATGCTGGATGCGGGTATCGACCCCAACGGCCTCGGCGACGGCCGCGATACGCCCCTGCAGATCGCGGTCATGAACGGGCGCCCCGACCTTGCCCGGATGCTGCTGGAACACGGCGCCGATCCTGGCCTGAGCGCGAGGGATTCCCCGGAGACCCCGCTGCACCTGGCCGTGCGCGAGCGCGACGAATCAATGGCACTGCTCCTGCTGGAATATGGAGCACCGCTGGAGGCATCCGTACCGAGGGCCATGGGAACGCCGTTCGATCAACTGGGTGACACACCGCTGCACATGGCTGCCGAAACGGGAGAGCCCGGGCTGACCTCGTTGCTGCTCGGACATGGGGCGAACCCCGATGCCGGTAACCGCGCGGGCCTGACGCCCCTGCACCATGCGGTCGGCGCAGGCCACCTGGAGGTGGCCGTGCAACTGCTTGCCGAGGGCGCCGCGCTCGAACGGCGCAGCCGCATCGGCGCCACACCCCTGCACTGGGCAGTGGTCCAGGGGCAGGCCGCGGCCGCGCAACTGCTGATCGAACGTGGCGCCGAGGTCAACACCCGGACTCGCAACGGCAGTACGCCGCTGCACAGCGCCGCCGCACGCAACCAGCCCGGTCTGGTGGCACTGCTGCTCGAACACGGCGCCGACGCCACTGCGATCGGCCTTAGAGGGGATACCCCATTGGCCCTCGCCCGTCGCCAGGGTCATCCCGACGTCATCAGGCTGCTTGAGTCCGGGACTGAAGCCACACCCTAGCAGCCTGTCGGACTTGGGTGCCCGTAGCGAGCCGTGTGGGAGAGCGAGGGCAGTTTTTCATGATTTCGAGGCGCATAGTGGTTCCATGCAACGAGACATCAGGGAAAAATGCACCGCTCCTCCCTCCGGCGCAGCAGGAGCAGCCCAAGTCCGACAGGCTGCTAATGGGCCACGAGCCATATCACCACGCGCATCCTTAAGCCTGCGCGCCCCCTCAACGCACGATTCCCAGCACCTCCAGATCGCCATCAACGTGAACCGGAACCCGGGCCAGCACCCCGCTGCCCGAGGCGGCGAACTGGCCGGTTAGGCCGGTGATGTTCACTTGGTGAGTGACCAGAATCACCGGCAGCCCAACCGGCAGGTCGTCCAGAAAATCCCTTGCGGCTTGCGTACGGGCAGCGCCCTGGCTCCGGTCCTGGAAAAACGAATCCAGCGCAGGCAGCGGTTGCACGGGGCCGAGATCCAGCAGCTCCGCCGTATCCAGGCAGCGGCACCAGCGACTGGAGTAGACCCGGGCCTGGACGATACCCGCCTGCCGCAGGCGCTCGCCCAGTGCCCGGGCCTGCTCCCGCCCGGCATCGGAAAGATTGCGCTGGGTGGAGCAGTCGCGAAGCACGAATCCCGGCGGATCTCCGGTGCCCGGCGCCAGCGCGTGACGCAGCAGGAGTACCGTTCCCGGTTCGGAAAGATCCGCCAGGATCTCCGCGGCCCCTGCCGCCAGCGGCGTGGACGCCAGGACAAGCCCGAGCCACAGAAGAACGACAAGGGTGCGCCCACGGATCTGCCGGACCATCAGGGCGCCCCGCAGACACCATCGAGACAACGCCGGCGCCAGCGCCAGCGGGCGAAAACCGTGTAGACACGGTCCATGACCCAAACGACACCGGGTATGGCGGAGACCACTCGGGCCAGCCAGCGATACCCGGGAAGCTCGTGCCAGAGGGTCACGAAGGCATGGGCGCCCGTGCGCAGGGTCCCGGTGCCATCCTGGACGTGCAGCCGTTCCATCGCCTGCTGCCAGGAAATCCCAGCTTCCGATAGCGCTTCGGGGTCGGCGTGAATGTCGCGCCAGTCCATGCGCTCAGCCCCTTGCAGGCGGCGATAGTGGGCAATCTCCCGGCGACACATCGGACACCCACCGTCAAAGAACACGGTCACCCGCTGGCCTCCGGCCCGATCCGTGCCGACGCCACCCGATCCGCTCTGCGCCATCGCCTCATTCCCCTTTTTGTGCGTAACAGATTGGTTCGATTCGGGCACCCGGAGTTCCATGCCGGAATCCGACCACCAAGGCCTTTGATCCGGCCGTGGATCCATGCCATAAGGGGTGTGCAGTGCCCCGAATCCACCACAGGGGAGCTTTGATGCGACCGATGAAAGGCTGCCTGTTGCTGATCTGCAAGGCGCTCGGCGCCCTGGCTGCCCAAGCATAGGAATTCAGGATCGATGGAAATGCAACTCTTCTCTCCTGCCCGGCTCGGGCCGCTCGAACTCCGGAACCGGATGGTCATGGCCCCACTGACCCGCTGCCGTGCACTGGGCAACGTTCCCAATGCCCTGATGGCCGAGTATTACGCGCAGCGCGCCGGTTTCGGGCTGATCGTCGCCGAGGGGACCGCACCCTCGGCCAATGGGCTCGGTTATGCGCGCATCCCGGGGATTTTCAGTCCCGAGCAGGTGGCCGGCTGGCGGCTGGTAACCGACGCGGTCAGACAACGGGGAGGCAAGATTTTTCTGCAGCTGATGCACGTGGGCCGCGTGGCGCACCGGAACAACATGCCCGAGGGCGCCCGCGTGCTGGCCCCCTCCGCCGTGGTCCTCGAGGGCGAGATGTGGACAGACGAAAAGGGTGCACAGCCCCATACGCCTCCCGAGGCCATGACCCAGGCCGATATCGACGACGCGGTCTCCGGATACGCGACGGCCGCCGCGAACGCCATCGAGGCGGGGTTCCACGGCGTGGAGATCCACGGCGCCAACGGCTACCTGATCGAGCAATTCCTCGCCGGCAACACCAACCTGCGGACCGATGCCTACGGCGGCAGCGAGGCCAACCGCGCCCGTTTCGCGCTCGACTTGGCCCGGGCCGTCACCGATGCCATTGGCGCCGAGCGGGTCGGGATCCGTCTCTCCCCCTTCGGCGTCTTCAACGGCATCGATCCCTACGGGGAGTCCTTGGCCTGGCATCTGGCAGAGCAGTTCGGCCGCCTGGGGCTGGTGTACCTGCACGTGGTCGACCACGCGTCGATGGGCGCCCCGCAGGTGCCCGCATCCTGTATCGAGGGCATGCGCAAGCGCTTCAGCGGCAGCTTCATACTCAGCGGTGGTTACTGCGACGCCGAGCGCGCCGAGGCCGATATCCAGGCCGGGCGAGGAGACCTGATCGCATTCGGCCGGGCCGCGCTGGCCAACCCCGACCTTCCGGAACGTCTGCGCAAGGGCGCAGCGCTGAACGAGGCGGACCCGGACACCTTCTACACGCCCGGCCCGGAAGGGTACACCGACTACCCGACGCTGAAGACCTGACGCATCGTGAACCGGCTGAGATTCGCCCAGGATTCGCAAGGGGGCATTCGGTGCCACGCCTGACGCGCAGCCTTGCCGCATTCGGAACGCCCGGGTTCGAGGTGGTGCTCAAGGAGGAGCTTACGGCCCTCGGCCCGGATATCCTTGGACTGCAAAAGGAACTCACCGCCGGCAGCACGGCTCTGCTCGATAACCTCGGCGTCATGATCCTCCGCCGGACGGAGACATCCGGCACCATTCAACTACGGGCCGGAATCTTCTTTTCGAGCATCCTCGGAGGCTGCGCCTGCGCTGACGATCCCACGCCGGAGAACGAAAACGCCGAATACTGCGAGATCGACATCACCATCGATCGCCGGACTGGCGAAGCCCGGGTACGCCCCGCCCGGGACTGACACAGCCGGGCAACCGCAGTCAGTAACGCTTGAGCGGGCATTTTTGACCCCAAAAAGGGCCTCCTAAGGGCTGAAAACGCACCAAAGAATCGGGTATATTATTTCTTTTCAATAACATAGCTTGGTCCGACCCCCGGAGATGGCCCGGAGATGGCAATGCCTGTGTGTTATCAGGAGATACTGGAGTTCTGGTTTTCCGGGGATGTGCGGCCGCTTTGGTTTCAGTCCACACCCGAGTTCGACGCCAGGCTGCGGGAGCGTTTTCTCACGGTATGGCAGGCTGCGGCGAGGGGGGAACTGGAGGGCTGGCGAGACACGCCCGAGGGGGCGCTGGCACTGGTGATCGTGCTGGACCAGTTCCCGCTGAACATGTTTCGCGGTCAGGCGGAGGGCTTCGTTACCGAGGCACAGTCCCGCGAGGTGGCCGCCGCAGCGATTGAACGGGGGTGGGACCGGGAACTGGACGACGCCGGCAAGGCCTTCCTCTACCTCCCGTTGATGCACAGCGAAGCGCTCGCCGACCAGGATCGTTCGGTGCAGCTGTACCGTGATGCAGGGCTTGCCGACAGCCTGCGCTGGGCCGAACATCATCGGGAGATCATCCGGCGCTTCGGGCGCTTTCCGCACCGCAATGCGGCGCTCGGACGGGAGAGCAGCCGAGAGGAACTGGAGTGGCTTGCATCGCAGGGGGCCTTTCAGGGGTGAGCACGCAAAAACCGCTGGTGATCCTGAAGACCGGCCGCAAGATCCCCTCGCTCGACGCAGTCGCCGGTGATTACGAGGACTGGATCGCGGCCGGCATGGGTTGGGAGCAGGATATGATCCGGGTGATCGATCCGGGGAACGGGGAGGCGCTTCCCCCACCGGATGCCGTTGCAGGCATCGCAATCACCGGATCGGGCTCCATGGTGACCGAACGGGCGGACTGGATGCTGCGTTCGGAACAGTGGCTCGCCGATGCAGTGCACCGGGAGGTTCCGGTGCTCGGGATCTGCTTCGGGCACCAGCTGCTCGCCCACGCGCTGGGTGGGGAAGTGGATTACAACCCGCGCGGCGTCGAGGTCGGCACGGTGGAGGTCACGCTCGCCGATGCCGCTGCCGACGACCCCCTTTTCTCGGTCCTGCCGAGGCGCCTGTGGGCACAGCTGAGTCACCGCCAGTCGGTACGCGCGCTGCCACCCGGGGCTACCTTGCTCGGCGCCAGCGAGATGGAGCCACACCAGGGTTTCGCTTTCGGTCCCTGCGCCTGGGGCGTCCAGTTTCACCCGGAGTTCGACGAAGGGATCATCGCCTGCTTCGTGCGGTATTACCGCGAAATCCTGGCTGAACAGGGCCGCTCGACCGAGGACCTGTTGCCCGCGATCCGTCCGGCGCCCGAGAGCCAGACGCTGTTGAAGCGTTTCGGGGAATTGGTTCTCATGGCCAGGGGCCACCCTGAAAGATGAAAATGGGAGCCACGGAACGGCACGGACGTCACGGAAAAAGAAATGGATTCAACCTCTTTTCAGTGTGTGTCCGTGCTTTCAGTGGCCGCATTTTCACGTTCGGTCCGACCGGCTCCTAGAGATCCCGGAAGAACTGCAGCACCAGCAGCGCCCCCAGGAACCACAGCAGACCGCGCAGCCAACCGCGGTAGGCATCCGCAGAGAACCGGTCGCGCAGCCACATGCCGGAGCGAAGCCCGATCAGGGCCATCACCCCGAGCGGCAGCGACAGCAGCAGGAGTGCCGGTGTCAGCACGCCGAGGACGCCGAAGGTGGTCGCCTGTGTGCTCTTGCCGAGCAGGAAGGCCAGGTTGATGGCCTGCACCATCACCAGCGGCGACACCCGCATTTCCAGGAAGTAGATCATCAGCGCCGGTCCACCGACGTTCACCGTGCCGCCGAGCATCCCGCCCAGGAACCCCGCACCGGCTCCGCTGGCACGCGGGTGGCGCGAGATCCAGCTCCAGTCCAGCCGCTTCAGGCGGTCGCCCATCAGGTAGAGCGCGATCACCGCCGCGAGGAGAAGGCGGAAGGGGTTCGGGTCCATCGCGACCAGGATGAGGGTCCCGATCGCCGAGCCCACCAGCATCCACACCGCAACCGGCCAGAAGCGCCCCACGCTCTCGCGCAGATTGCCGCCGCGCAGCATGCTCCAGAGGTTCACCGCGATGTTCGGGGCCAGGGTCAGCAGAATCGCGGTCTGCACGTCCGTCAGCAGCGCCAGGACCGGCGTGGCCACCATCGGGAAACCGAGGCCAAAGGTGCCATGGACCGTGCCGGCAAAGGCCACCACCAGCAGCGCGATCAGGATTTCGTTGACTAGATAGGCATCCAAGGCGGGAGCCGGAAGGAGCGACGAGGATCCCGATTATACTTCGCCACGGGGCCCGCGACGCTCTCGCGGACCCTGATGAAATGGCCAGCCGGCGGCCCGGAACATCCGGTTCGCCGGCTGGCAGGCTACTACTGGAGTTTCACGGCATTCACATGGGCGCCGGTACCACCGATGCTCATGGTCAACGGCCAGCTGACATAGTGAAAACGGGCCGTCGTGCTGTCGTCATGCACCGCGAAGCCGACCGGGTAGGTGGCCCCCGCTTGCAGCGGGAGGTCGTCGGGGTTGCCGGTGTTGAGCTTGCGCTTGATCACCACAGTCCAGCGTCCATCCGCAAAGCTGTCCGTCGCGGCATTGTCGCCGGCACTGCCCTCGGGCTGCTGGTTGCCGTACTTGTACATCAGGTCGCCTTCCTGCCAGGCATGATTCGGGTCGTACGCAACGCGGTTTGATGCATCCAGGGCCGGAGCGGCAGGATTGCGGAAGTCGGCCTCGGTCAATGCCATTCGGCCATCATTCACGGCCGGGTCCAGCATGAAGCGCGGCTGCGCCTTGCCGCCGTCCCAATTGCCGAACCACGCGTTCGTACCGGAATCGAAGAGCCGATATTCCAGCACATAATCGTCACCGCCGTATCCGACGGGGGCAGAGCGGTTCGCGCGCCACTGCCAGAGATCGAGGAACGCCCCGTCCGCCTTCATCTGGTCAATCTCGGCGCGGGACCTGGTCTCCGCCCAGCCACCGGTGTCACCCATTGCGGTGCGGGTCGCCGGAAGGTACTTGCGGACATCGGTGCGTTTCAGGCCCTCGTCGCCCGACGCCTGTTCCGGGAGACCGACTACAACCTCGTCCTGATGGACGAGCGGCTCCCCAACGCCAGTGGCCTGAACCTGGTGCAGGAGATGCGGCGTGAACGGCCGCACCAGATCGCCATCATGATCACCGGGTACGCGGACGTACGGGACGCGGTCCGCGCGGTGCGCGAGGGACTGTTCGATTACCTGACCAAGCCGTTCGAGAACATCGACATCCTGGAAACGAGCATCGACAAGGCGTTGAACTTCGATCGCGCCCAGCGCGAAATCGTGACGCTGCGCCAACACCTGGACGGGCGCGATCGAGGTCACAAGCTCATCGGGCGATCGCCGGCCATCGAGACCCTGCTGCAGCAGATCCGCCAGATTGCCGCACTGGACACTTCAGTCCTTTTGGAGGGCGAAAGCGGCTGTGGCAAGGAGCTTGTGGCGCAGATCATCCATGCCAGCAGCACGCGGGCCAAGGGTCCCTTCCTCGAGGTGAATTGCGGGGCCCTGTCCGAGCCTCTGCTGGAGAGCACCCTTTTCGGCTTCGAACGCGGAGCCTTCACCGGCGCGGGAAAGACCACGCCCGGCTGTTTCGAGCAGGTCGACGGCGGCACCCTGTTCCTGGACGAGATCGCCGACATGAGTCCGAAGCTGCAGAGCAGTCTTCTGCGCGTACTCCAGGAGCGGACGTTTCAGCGCCTTGGCGGCACGGGGAAGCGCTCCAGCGATTTTCGCCTGATCTGCGCCTGCAACCGCAGCCTGATCGACGAGGTTCGTGCGAACGCCTTCCGGGAAGACCTCTTCTACCGCATCAATGTCGTGGCCCTCAGAATCCCGCCCCTGCGCGAGCGCTGGGAGGACATCCTGATTCTGGCCATGCATTTCCTGGAGGTCTTCAACGAACGCTTCGGGCGGGATGCAGGGCCTTTCACTCCGGATGCGGTCGATCTCCTGGAGCGGTTCCGCTGGCCAGGCAATGTGCGCCAGCTGCAGCACGCCATCGAACGCGTGGTCGCCCTGCACTCGGGTGGTCCGATCACCGCAAGTCATCTGGATCACCTGTTCGTACCGGCCGCGCCCACTGCGGCCGGCGATACGCCGGTGCTCCCCTATGAAGAGGAAAGGGCGCTGTTCGAGCAGCGCTACATGGAACGGCTCCTCGAGGCGGCCGGCGGCAACGTCAGCGAAGCGTCTCGAATCAGCGGCATCGCCCGGCAAAACCTCTATGCCCGCATGAAGCGCTGGAACACGCACTGATCGCGCCACGCACGTTCGCCTTGAGTGCACCGACTCCCGACCCAGGGACTCCGCCATTGGGCGATGCGCGGGTCGCTGTTCGAGGACGCGGTTGCGTGCGCATGAGGGACTGCTATCCTGCCTCCATGCGCGGCCTCGTACCCCCCGATCCGGAAACCGGCGTCTCGACGCCCAACTATGCCGTGGTCTACATGCCCGGCCGCACCCGCAAGCGTTTCCCCGCCGGGTGCGTGCAGGTCGTGGAAAGCCGCGAACAGGCGCTCGCGCAGTCCGATCCGGCGGGCAACCAGTTCGCTGCCCAGGTACTCGGTCCCTCCAAGTCCTCCGAGGGCCAGTACCTCTATTACCTGCTGGAGTGGCTGGATCGCGATGGGGCGGATCGCTGAGCCGGCCCTGCTCCCTCCCGGCCCTGCCCATTCCCGACACTGCGGCCTCGCACTTCACACACCACATCCCACGCCTTCAGTGCGCCGGCTGCTCCCGGTTGCGGTAGGCGGCGTAGCGGTTGCGAACGGTCTTCTCGATCTCCAGCAACGCAAACACGACGATGCCGACCCCAAGGATGATCCCGCCCTCGCGCAGCCCCATCGGGCGGCTGTCGAAGAAGAACTGCATGAACGGAGCGTAGGTGAAGACCAGTTGCAGTGACACGACCACCAGCACCGCCACCGCCACGGCACGGGTGCCGACGATGCCGGTCACGGTCAGGGTGCGGGTACGCAGCGAGCGCACGCTGAACAGGTAGAAGACTTCCATCACCACCAGCGTGTTCACCGCGTGGGTGCGCGCCATTTCGACGCCGAAACCCTGGGCGACGGACCAGGTGTACATCCCGAAGATACCGATCAGGAACAGGATGGAGACGAACACGATGCGCCAGATCACGAAGGCCGACAGGATCGGCTCGCCCGGAGGACGTGGCGGACGCTGCATGATGTCCTTCTCGGCAGGTTCGAAGGCCAGGGCCATCGCCAGTCCGACCGAACTGACCATATTGACCCACAGGACCTGCAAGGGCGTGATCGGCAGGGCCAGCCCCAGCATGATCGCCGCGATGATCGACCCGGATTCGCCGCCGTTGATGGGCAGCAGGAAGGTGATGGCCTTCTTCAAGTTGTCGTAGACGGTACGGCCCTCCCTCACCGCATTGGCGATCGAGGCAAAATTGTCGTCCGCCAGCACCATCTCGGCGGCCTCCTTCGAGGTCTCGGTGCCGTTCTGCCCCATGGCCACACCGACGTCGGCCTGTTTGAGTGCCGGTGCATCGTTGACCCCGTCGCCGGTCATCGCGACCACGTAGCCGTGGGACTGCAGGGCCTGCACCAGCCGCAGCTTGTGTTCAGGCGTGGTGCGCGCGAACACATCGACCTGGACCACGCGCTTCTTCATTTCGGCGTCGTCCATGCCCTCGAGATCGCGACCGGTCAGGACCTTGTCGGCACGTTCCAGGCCGAGTTGCTTGCCGATGGCCTGCGCGGTACCGGCATGGTCGCCGGTGATCATCTTCACCGTGATGCCGGCCGACTGGCAGTCGGCCACCGCCTTGATGGCTTCATCGCGCGGCGGATCGATCAGACCGAACAGACCGAGCAGGACCATATCCTTGCCCACATCGTCGAACCGCAGGTCGGCCTTGTCGCTATCCGTTGCCCGATAGGCCACGGCCAGCACGCGCTCACCCTGGGCGGCCCGTTCATCCACCCGTTCCAGCCACAGGTCCCGGTCCAGCGGCTTTTCCCCGTCGGCGGTGCGCACCGACTCGCACATCTCGAACACGCGTTCCGGCGCGCCCTTCACATAGATCCGACCATGACCCTCGTGATCATGGTTCAGCGTGGCCATGAACTGGTGTTCGGACTCGAACGGGATCACATCGGTGCGGGTCCATGACTGATTCTCGAATGCCGGGTCGATGCCGCCCTTGCGGCCTGCAGTCAGCAGGGCGCCTTCCATCGGATCCCCATCCACTGCCCATTCGCCGTCTTCTTCGCGCAGGGTGGCGTCGTTGCACAGCACCATCGCGCGCAGGGCCTCCATCAGCAGCGGATCCTCGTCCGGCTCCACCTCCTTGCCGTCTCGCTCGAACCCACCGCGGGGGTCGTAGCCCACCCCGCTCAGCGCGTAATCGCGCTCGTACAGGGAGATGGAACGCACCGTCATCTCGTTGCGGGTCAGCGTGCCGGTCTTGTCGGAACAGATGATCGATACCGAACCCAGGGTCTCCACCGCCGGCAGCCGTCGAATGATGGCGTTGCGCCCCGCCATCCGCTGCACGCCGATCGCCAGGGTGACGGTCAGGATGGCGGGCAGGCCCTCGGGGATGGCTGCGACCGCCAGGGCCACCGAGGCCATGAAGCTGTCCACGGCACCGTAGTCACGCAGCACAAAGGCGAAAAAGAAGACCAGGGCCGCGAAACCGATGATCGCGAGCGTCAGCCAGCGGGCGAAGACGTTCATCGCCTTCAGCAGCGGCGTAGTCAGCGTCTGGACCTCCGAGAGCATGGTGCTGATGCGTCCGATCTGCGTCTCCGCCCCAATCGCCACGACCACCCCGGTACCCCGCCCGCTGGTGACCAGGGTCCCGGAATAGGCCATCGAGAAACGGTCCCCAAGATCGGCGTCCTCGTCCACCGCCTCCACCCGTTTCTCCACCGGCACCGACTCCCCGGTCAGCGCGGCCTCCTGCACCTGGAGGCTCTTCGCGCGGAGTAGACGCAGATCCGCGGGAATCTTGTCGCCGGCCTCGAGCAATACCCGATCTCCGGGTACGAGTTCCTCGGCGGGGATGGTCATCCGCTCCCCCCCCCGGATCACCGAGGCGTTGGGCGAGAGCATGTCACGGATGGCCTCCAGGGCCTTCTCCGCCTTGCCTTCCTGAATGAAGCCGATGATGGAGTTGAGCAACACCACCGCGAGGATCACGCCGGTGTCGATCCAGTGCTGCAGGAGTGCCGTCACCATAGCGGCACCGATCAGCACGTAGATCAGGAGGTTGTTGAATTGGGCCAGGAACCGGCGCAGGGGTCCACGCGCCTGGGGTGCCGGCAGGCGGTTGGGACCGTAACGCTCGCGCCGATCGGTGACCTCGTCCTCGCTGAGGCCCTCTTCCCCGCCCCCCAGCCTCTTCTCGACCTCCTCCGGATCGAGGCCGTGCCAGATCCCGGGATCGCGATCCTGTGTCGTCGTGTCTTCCATCATGACCCGCTCCAGAAACCGAAAAGACTCCCAACCGATCCTAACGACGGAGGCGACTCCCTGCCGTTCGGCTCGCCTCCACGCAACCATCGCCCAGAGCGAAAATCATACACTCCGGAGAAAGGGGCCTTGGCGCCCGGCTCTGCAGGATCACCCGTCGTCCGTCAGCCTGTCCAGGTAGGTACGGATACGTTTTGCATTGGTGCCGGCATCGCTGCGCCCGACCCGTGAGGCCGAACGCACATCGATCAGGCTGCCCTCGCCTCTGGGAGTCACACGCACCACCACGTCATCCTTGAAACCGAACCAGAAGGTCGTCGCCGTGGCCTCGATGCGCCCCTCGTCCGGTTCGGCATCGACGATGTCCCAGCGCATGGCCCGCACCGCCTCCAGCGCACGCTCGAAGGCCTCGGCGGGTGGTTGATCCAGATCATGACTGCGCACATCCGGATAGGCCTCCCGCTGCTGACGCGCCACCTCTTCGCCGGGGTATTCCACCGGGTTCGGCGCGTCCGCCCGCAGCGGCCGGATCGCGACAAACTCAGGAGGATTGGCGGTGTCGGTGGTGATGTCGTGGATCGGCGGAACCTGTCGCGCCTGCTCCAGCGCCTGCCAGGGGACATAGACGCTGACCAGGCCCAGGACCAGCGCCCCGCCCCACCAGAACGCCCCAGGCCGGCGCAGGGTCGGCACCAGCGCAAGCACCAGCGTCAGTGCGATGGCCGCAAACCCCGTAAAGGTCGCCCAACGCATCATCTGGAAGCCCGTCGCAAACTCCCAGAGCCCCAGCCGCGCGCCGGGTCCCGAGACCAACAGCATCAGTGCACCCAGCAGGGCGATGAGAAAGACCGTACGCGGAAGGACCGCCATAGCTTCACCTGCTTCGCTGAAAGCTGTGTGGGGACACGACGGCCGACCCGCCGTGGAGCACACGTCGGCGCTTGCGCGCCCAGCGCGTACCTGACGCCCCGGGCGGTACTGCGCGGGGCCGACGGGCCGATCACCGCAACGGCGGATATTCCGGCTGCTGGAAGTCAGGCGGCTGGTGGCGTCGGCCTTCGTGCTGCCGGCGCTCGAGTTCCTCGATGCGCTGCTCCAGTTCCCGAATCCTCTGCTGCGCCCACTCGTCCATGCCTCGCGGCTCCTCATACCGGCGACCGGGCGGTACATAGGAGGGTTCATCGTAGCCCCAGCCGGGGACACCATAGCGCTGCTGGCCGACCCCGGGTTCGGGCGCGAGGCCGGGTTGCCAATACGGTTGCTGGCCGTAAGGCGAATAGCCGTAGGGCTGCTGGCCGTATAGATCCTGGCCATAGGGTTGCTGGCCAAAGGGATCCTGGCCAAAGCGCTGCTGGCCATAGGGATCCTGACCATAGCGCTGCTGGCCGTACGGGTCACCATAGGATACCGGGGGGGCATGACGTCCGTCGACACGGTCACGATCCGCGCCACCGCCGAACCAACTCCCGGGGCTCATCATGTCGCCGAAACCAAGGGGCTGCGCGTGTACCAGGCCTGCCAGACCAAACGCAGCGACCGCCACCATGGCGGTTTGCCTGAAGAGCCTGTTTCTCGTCATCGCCTTTCTCCTTGGTGGGCCATAAGAACAGAGGACACCGCTTCGTTTAGGCCGTCGCAGCAGCCCCGGGGTTCCCCCGAGTCGTCAACCACGGGTTGTGCATTCCAGGCGGCGCAAACGGCGTTTGCTCCGCAACGCACGCTGAGAAGGCCGGGACGGAGCCATTCCGCGTTTCCCCAGACTACTCCAACAGCCGCCCGGAGGGACGACCCAGGCGTGCCCCAACCCGCAACCGCCTCGCCTTTGCGACGATCAGCGCCGGATCAGGTCCAGGAATTCCTCGCGTGTGCGCGGATCCTCGCGGAAGGCGCCCAGCATCACCGACGTCGTCATCGACGAATTCTGCTTCTCGATGCCCCGCATGGTCATGCACATGTGCTTGGCCTCGATGACCACGGCAACGCCGCGCGCCTCAGTGACCTTCAGGATCGCCTCAGCGATCTGCCGGGTCATGTTCTCCTGGATCTGCAGCCGGGCGGCGAACATGTCCACGATGCGCGCGATCTTGGACAGGCCGATGACCCGGCCGTTGGGCAGATAGGCGACGTGCGCCTTGCCGATCACTGGCAGCACATGATGCTCGCACAGGGAATACAGCTCGATGTCCTTGAGCAGCACCATCTCGTCGTTGTCGGATGCGAACATGGCGTTGTTCACGATCTCTTCGAGATCGAGGTGGTAGCCACGCGTCAGGTATTTGAGGGCCTTGACTGCACGGGTCGGGGTATCAACGAGACCCTCGCGCTGGACGTCCTCGCCCAGACCGGTCAGCAGTTCGCGGTAGTGGGTGGCCATGGAGTCGACACTGGCCAGAGGGGTGGCGACTTCGCCAGCCTTCTCCTTGTTGACATTGATATTGATCGAGCGGGTTACAGCGGTCATCGCGACCTCCTCGGTTGGCAGCAGCTAGTCGGCATGGGCCGTCACTACGCGGTCAGGCTGGCGAAAATGCCAGATAGTAGGGAAAGTGTTCCGCCCAAGGTCAAATACCCACGGAGCTGAATGTAGCCCGGTGGCAGACGGAAGCGACTCTGGCTGCCACGATCGACCCACAGCACCAGCGGAAACAACAGTAATAATACGGTCAGGCCGGTGACCGTCGGCAGCAGCAGGGCGACCCAGGCTGCAACCGACGGGATCACCGCCCAAATGGGTGCAGGTTGCCCCAGCACCCGGTGGCGACGATCGAGTAGAAACAGACCCCAATGCACCGCACCGAGGAAGGAAAGGATGACCGCCCCGTAGACGCCCAGAGCATGCAGCGAGAAGGCCTGCCACTGCGTTGAACCGAACCAGGCGGCCACGCCGAAAAAGACGAACGGAATGAGCCCGGCGTACCCGAGGACATGCAGCAGCGGGGCAGGCGCGTTGCCAGAAACGGGCAAGGGTGGGCTGGCGCCCTCCTCCTGTGGCTCCAGCAACCCCCGCAGTTCGGTCAACCCACCGATGACGCCATCGCGACCGATGAACATCGGCAGCATGTGAAAACCCGACGCCTCCTGGAGGTCGTGGAACCGCACCCGGTTCGCGGCCGAACCCATGCCCCACTCGATCCGCTGCCAGCGTCCGGGCAGACGGCGTTCGAGCAAAGCCTCGGCCTCACGCAGGTCAGTGATGCCCGAGGTGATCGCAACCACCTCGTGGCGTTCCAGCGCCGACGCGACGTCCTCGGGCCAGGCTGCCATCAAAGCGCCGCCTCGATCGCCTGCCGGATGCGCGGATCGTCCGGACGCACCCGGGTGCCGAAGGAAGCGAGCAATTCGCCGTCGCGGCCGATCAGGTACTTGTGGAAGTTCCAACTCGGAAACTCGCCAGCGGCATTGCCCAGATAGTGATAGAAGGTGCCCGGCTGTGCCCCGCGGCGAGAGGCGTTAACTTTCTCGTACATCGGGAACTGAACGCCGTAGTTCGAGCGGCAGAAATCTGCGATCTGTTCCTCGTCGGCGTATTCCTGGCCAAGAAAGTCGCCGGAGGGAAAGCCGAGGACCCGGAACCCCCGGTCCTGCAGCTCGGCATCCAACTTCTCCAGGCCCTCGAACTGCCCCACGAAACCGCACTTGCTGGCAGTGTTCACCACCAGGAGCACCTGGCCTTGGTATTCCTCACACAGGCGGACGGGTTCGGACCCGGTCAGGGGCCGCAATTCGAAATCGAGACTGCTCGGGCAGGATGCGGCTTGGGCGACTCCGGCGGAGAGGGCGGTAAGGGTAAGGGTCAAGGTGAGAGCGCGAACGATGGACACCGGATTGCTCCTTTGGCTGACTATTTACAGATATTGTACAACTCGTGTATAAATATTGGCAAGTGCACTTAGCGGGCGGGGAAATCATGGATAAACAACGAAGGATCGCCGTTATCGGCGGCGGGATAGCGGGGCTCTCTGCAGCCTGGCTGCTGCAACAGCGACATGAGGTAAGACTGTTCGAGGCCGAAACGGTTCTTGGGGGCCACGCGCACACCGTCCAAATCCCCGACCCGCAGGGCCCGGTGCACATCGATACCGGTTTCGTCGTGTACAACGAGCGCAACTATCCGCTGCTGACACGCCTGTTCGCAGAGCTGCAGGTGCCCACGCAGGCTACGGACATGTCATTCTCTTATTCGCTGCAGCCGGGCGGCATCGAGTACGCCGGCACAGACCTGAACACCCTTTTCGCGCAACGCCGCAATCTCATCCGCCCACGGTTTTTAAAGATGGTCAGCGACATCCTGCGTTTCAACCGACTGGGCAAACGCCTCCTCGGGGAAGACCGGGTCGGCGAAGCGACCCTGGGCGAGTTCCTGGCCGAACACCACTTTGGCCGCGGCTTCACAGAGGACTATCTGCTGCCCATGGCCGCCGCCATCTGGTCCTGCCCGGCGGCCACGATGCGCGGCTTCCCCGTGCGCGGCTTTCTCGAATTCTTCCGCAACCACGGCCTGCTCGACATCGAGGGGCGCCCGCAATGGCGCACCGTGGTCGGTGGCAGCCGTGCCTACGTGGAACGCCTGGCGCAACGGCTGCACGCCAGCACGGTGCGTCATGCAACGGTGAATGAAGTCCGGCAGGCCGGCGGCCGCTGGCGGGTGACCACAGCGGACGGACCGGATCTCTTCGACTCGGTGGTCTTCGCCTGCCACGCCGACGATGCCCTGGCCATGTTGGCCACCCCGACGCCGGAGCAGGCGGGCCTGCTGGGCGCCTGCCGCTTCCAGGCCAACCGCGCGCTGCTGCACTCGGATACGCGTCTGATGCCGGAGTCCCGGCGTGTCTGGGCATCCTGGAACTACCTGACCCGACAGCAGGGCGTGGACGAACAGTGCGTCTCGGTCTCGTACTACATGAACAGTCTGCACCGGCTCGATCGGCGCAAGGACTACATCATCAGCCTCAACCCCTGGCGCGAACCCCATCCCACCACCGTGCTGGGCGAATACCATTGGCGGCATCCGGTGCTGGACACGGCGTCGGTGCAGGCACAGGCACGTCTTGACGACATCCAGGGGCTGAACGGGGTGTACATTGCTGGGGCATGGACCGGATTCGGCTTCCACGAAGATGGGATCCGTTCGGCCGTCGATGTCGCCCGGTCGCTCGGTATCTCGCCCCCTTGGGAAAAAGGATACCCGGATCGCGGCGAGCCACCCACCGCGCCGGCCGAGGTCCGCAGGGCCGCCTGATGAATGCCGCGCAGATCTACCCCTGCCAGGTGATGCACCAGCGCCTGTTCCCGATCCAGTACCGTTTCCACTACCGGATCGTCAGCGCCCTGTTCGACATCGACCGGCTCGATGCACTGGCCCGCAACCACCGTTGGTTTTCGCTGAATCGGTTCAATCTCTTCAGCCTGTACACCCGCGACCACGGCCGCCGGGACGGCAGCCCCTGGCGTCCCTGGATCGAGGCTCGCCTGGCCGAACACGGTGTACATCTGGACGGAGGTCGCATCCGCCTGCTGGCTATGCCGCGCATCCTCGGCTACGCCTTCAACCCGCTCAGCGTCTGGTACTGCGAACACCGCGACGGCAGGCCGCGGGCCGTGCTGCTCGAAGTGCGCAACACCTTTGGCGAACACCATCACTACCTGCTGCACGAGGACGGCGCAGCAATCCGCTGGCCGGCACGAGCGACCAAGCCGAAGCGGTTCCACGTGTCCCCGTTCATCGACATGACGCCGTTCTATACTTTCCGGCTGGGCGAACCGGGCGAGAGCCTGCGCATCGCCATCCACGAATACCAGGACAACGAATTGATGCTGGTAGCAACCCAATCCGGACAGGCCCGGGAGTTCAGCGACCGCAACCTGCTCCGCACCTTCGCCGCCATGCCCTGGGCGACCGCGAAGATCATGGTCCTGATTCACTGGCAGGCACTGAAGATCTGGCTGCGCGGTGGACGGTATCACCGCAAGCCCAAACCACCCGCTCAGGAGGTCAGCTGATGCCATCCGAACCCGGTTCCTTAATCGCCATCGAGACTGCGGCGGGCCAGGGCGGCCCCTCCCTGGCATTGCGCTGGCTCGCCCGTGCCCTCCGGTCCATGGAACGGGGCAAGCTCACCCTGATCGACGCTGCCGGCAACCGCGTCGTGCTGAGCGGCGCCGGGGCCGGTGCCGAGGCCGTGTGGCACTTCCGGCGGCCCTGGCGCGCTCTGCTCCGCCTGCTGCGGCGCGGCGAGATCGGGTTCGCCGAAGGCTACATTGCCGGCGACTGGAACACGCCGGACCTGCAGGCCCTGATGCAGTTCACCGCGGACAACGAGGGACCGCTTGTCCGCGTTGCCGAGCGACCGGCCTGGCAACGGCAGCTGGATCGCCTGCGGCACCGCCTCCGCCGCAACAGCCGGCGCGGGAGCCGAGCCAATATCCGCTTCCACTACGACCTCGGCAACGAGTTCTACCGGCAGTGGCTGGACTCGACGATGTCCTACTCGTCAGCCCTGTTCAGCAAGGGTGACGAGGCGCTGGAGACCGCGCAGCAGCGCAAATACCTGCGCCTGCTCGAACGGCTGGACGCCGAGCCCGGCGCGCATATCCTCGAGATCGGCTGCGGCTGGGGCGGATTTGCCGAGGCCGCCGCCCGCCAGGGCTACCGGGTCACTGGCATCACGCTGTCGCAGGAACAACTGGACTATGCGCGGGAACGGGTGGCCCGCGCCGGCCTGTCCGACCGCGTGGAGTTGCGTCTGCAGGATTACCGCGATCTTCGCGGGCAGTACGACCACATCGTTTCGATCGAAATGTTCGAGGCGGTCGGCGAGGAGTGGTGGCCCACGTATTTCGAAAAACTGCGCGAATGCCTGCGCCCAGGCGGTCGCGCGGCCCTGCAGGTGATCACCATCGACGAGAAGGTCTTCCCGCGGTACCGGGACAGCGCCGATTTCATCCAGCTCTATGTCTTCCCCGGGGGCATGTTGCCACCGGTACCCCGTTTCAACGCAATTGCCGACGCCGCCGGGCTGAACCGACTGGAGCAGGACTTCTTCGGCATGGACTACGCCCTCACCCTGCGGCGCTGGTTCGAGGAGGTGCGGCGTTCTTCGGACATCATCCAGGCCCTGGGCTACGGCGAATCCTTCCTGCGCATGTGGCGCTACTATCTGGCCTATTGCGAGGTCGGTTTCCGAACCCGACGGGTCGACCTGATGCAGGCCATCCTGGAACGTCCCGCCTGAGATGACCGCCATCAGGCGCGGCCGACTGGCTGCTTACGGGGCACCGGGGCAGCCAATGGGATCCTGGGCCTGCCCCTGTTTGTGTTCCAGCCGACCTTCGACGCCGAATTGACAGGGAGCGGTTTGGTCATGGTCGGGTGCCGAGCCTGAATTTCGCCCGGGCCTACGTCGGGTTACGCTACGCTAACCCGACCTACAGGACTCCCGCACTCCATAGGCTGGAGTCCACCGTCATCCGCCATCGCGGCGTGGGTCCTGGTGCAGACGTACCCGTGACTTTCACGTTGACCCGGTGCGCCTTCGGGGGCCCGAGAGACCTGCAGATTTCGCCGGTAGGCACTACACTCGGGGAAAGCCACCCATGAGGAGGCATCGCAGCGACCTGACCCGTCCCGACAATATCGTGGCAACGGCGTATCCCGCTGCCCCCCGCCAAGGAAAGACAGGAATGAGCCGAATCCGGATACGCGAGGCCAGTTGGCCCGCCGACAAAAACGCCCTCGAGGCGATACGCTGTGATGTCTTCATCAAGGAGCAGAACGTGCCGCGCAGCCTGGAGTTCGATGGCCTGGATGCCAGCGCCCTCCATTGGCTTGCGCTCACCGAACTGGACGAACCCGTGGGCACGCTGCGCCTGCTGCCCAGTGGACAGATCGGCCGCATGGCGGTGATCCGGGCATACCGGGGACAGGGTATCGGCTCCCGGCTGCTGCACCATGCCATCGCCGCTGCGGAGGCCCATGGCTGGAACGAGGTCTGGCTCAATGCCCAGTTCGCGCGCCGCGGTTTCTACGCACCACATGGATTCATCGTCATCAGTGACATCTTCGAGGACGCCGGCATCCCACATCAGCGCATGCTTCGGCGTCTGAAGAAGAACATGGCCATGGCCGGCTGAAGCCGTCGATAGGGGAATCCCGGTGTCGGAAGAGCGGATGGGCGACACGGTAGAAGACGAACTTGAGCGGGCCGGTGAGAGCGTCAACGCCCTGCTCGAATCGGCGCGCCGGAGAATCTGGGTGCACACCCGCAGCCGGCTGCTCACGGCCCTGCCCGGAGTTGAGCTTGCGGCCGCAATGTCGCGCGTGCTGCGCCGTACCCGGCACGCCGATCTGCGTCTGCTGATCGATAACGACCTGAGCCTGAAGAGCGAGCATCCCCAGCTCACCTATACCGTCACTCGCCTCACCACGGCGATCGCAGTGCGCTGCCTCGCGCCTGCGCAGGACACCCCCGCGAGCCTGCTGCTGGTGGTGGACCGGACCGCATGGCTCTACCTGGTGCAACACAAGGGCCGCGTGGGCCTGAAGGCGGAACGGCGCGATCCCGCGGGTAACCGGACCGCCGCCGAACGCTTTGCGGCGGCCTGGGCGGCCGGCTCCGAATCGCTGGAATTGCGCAAGCTGATGCTGTAGGCGCAACTTGCGCTACAATCCGCGCCCCAGCCTGTCGGACTTGGGTGCCCGTAGCGAGCCGCGTGGGAGACCCTCAGTAGGTCGGGTTAGCCCAAA
>Ga0209498_1000406_pt1 | contig 26495 bp, 23 predicted proteins | sample WalLakDeSediment_FD_184131 | JGI IMG/M metagenome (GOLD analysis project Ga0209498, IMG submission 184131) | Lake sediment microbial communities from Walker lake, Nevada to study Microbial Dark Matter (Phase II) - Walker Lake 11/02/13 Deep... | ecosystem: Environmental > Aquatic > Freshwater >...
AAACTCTTCAGTTCATCAACGGGTATTGTTTTTTGCGCTACTATTTGGCTTTCCCAATTTCTTCAAAGATCGTTCCACCTACTAGCTAGGTGAGTGCCCCATCGTTTGGGGAGTGCAAAGGTAAAAAGGTTTTTTATTTATGCAACACCTTCCTTGCAAAAAATTACAATTAATTTTCATATCGCTGTTTTCCAGCCTACTAAAAAACCGGCCCGGTACAGTGACCGGTCCGGTTCGAACCAAAAGAAGCGATTATTTGTACAGGGGAACCTTTTGTAGCCTATTTGCGGGCAAATTCGCGGTAGCGCATTTCTTCAAAAATCTTGCAGGTATTAATCGCCACATCATCGGCATCAGGCTCGGGTTTGGAAATCCGACTCAGGTCGAACTGTACATGGACCAGGGAGTGCATTTCTTCAGCATGCTGCGCCATTGCAACTTTTACTACAGCCGGGAGTGAGTCGGGGGCTTCCTCAACTTTTACCGGGATTTCAACAATACCATTTAAGGTGTGGAACAACATGGTGCGCTGTGGCTTTCCTCCGAAGACGCTTGCGCTGGCAAACATCAGCATGGAGATCAAAACGGCGGTAATAACTCTTGTTTTCATGACTTGGGGTTTTTTATGTTTTTAAATTCGTTGGTTGCTTGCTGTTTCTGTCAATAAGGTTTTCCAATTGCGTGCCAAAAGTCTCAACAAATTGTTTTACAGATTATTATAAACTTTTTCATTGAGGTGATCCAAACCTTTCTGTTCGGTTTCGATGTTGGTTTGTTCGCTTTCGGACACCCCAAAAAGGGCGTTTTGACCATATGACGGCATGAACAACCAAATAGTTACAACAAAATAAATTTTTCCTTTGAAATACTTTGCGAAAACCATTGAAACGCCTTTCGATACTGGTATTACCCCGGGAAGAAAGCCTTCAGAAAAGTTGTGCAGAAAATCATTAACTTTGCAACGTTAATACCTATAAAAACACTGATATTCAAATAATTAACTGATCCTCAACAAAACCATCCGCATGAAGGAGGGCCATGAACTTTTAAACCGTTTCCGGGCTTTTTCCGGGGAGCATCGGCTGTTTGACACACACGGCCGTATTCTGCTGGCGGTAAGCGGGGGCGTCGACTCCATGGTAATGGCCAGGCTTTTTTCCCTTTCGGAGACTGCTTTTGGGGTGGGGCACTGCAACTTCAGCCTAAGAGGTAAAGACTCGGATGCCGACATGCTGCTGGCCAAAGAAACGGCCATGATATTGGGGGTGCCCTTCCATACGGCCGTTTTCGATACCCGACAGTATGCCGCTGAGCAAGGTCTTTCCATACAGGAGGCAGCCCGCGAGCTCCGCTACAACTGGTTGCGCGAAGTGGCCTTTGAGCACCATTACGCACTGATCGCTACCGCACACCACCTCGACGACTCCATAGAAACCATGCTCATTAACCTGATCAGGGGCACCGGTGTGCGAGGATTGGCAGGCATTCCCCTGAAAAATGGAAATATTATCAGACCCCTGCTTTTTGCCACACGCGAAGAAATTGAGCAATTTGCCAGCGCATACAAAGTAGATTTTCGCACTGACGCAAGCAACCTGGAAGATAAATACCTGCGCAACCGGATAAGGCATAAGGTAATTCCCGTCATTAAAGAACTTAATCCGGCCATGCACCAGAGCATGCAGTCCTTCCTGGCCCGAATGCAGCAAGCTGCCGAACTACTGGGCCATGAGGTGGAAAAGCAGAGGACCGCTTGCATTTTCCCCGAAAGGGAAGGTTTTGCTATTGACATTGAAAAGCTGCGGACCTTGCCTCAGGCAGCCCTTATGCTGTATGAGTTTTTAAAGGATTGTCATTTTTCGGGCACGGTTTGCCAGGATCTTTTCCGAAGTCTTGACGCACAGCCAGGCAAAAGGTTTTTTTCTGAGACCCACATGGCCATAAAAGACCGCCAGAAGGTTTTTGTAACCCCATTGAAGAGGGCTGAGGAGTCCGGGGTTTATTTAATTGATGTAAATACCACTCAAATTAAGGTGCCCGGGGCAACATTCTTTTTCGAGACCATAACCGCAGAAAAGAACATGAAGTTTCCCGAAAGTGAGAAAAATGCCATGCTAAGTTGCGACCGGCTGCAGTTTCCGCTGGAATTGCGGAAAGCGAAAGCAGGCGACAGCCTGGTGCCATTGGGTATGAAGGGCAAAAAAAAACTAAGCGACCTGCTCACTGAGAAAAAGCTCCCCCTGCACCGCAAAGAAGATGTGTGGGTGCTGACTTCGGTTGGCGAAATTGCCTGGGTAGCAGGTTTCAGAATCAGCGAGATTTTCAAAATAGTTCCCGAAACTACCAAAGTTTACAGGGCAAAAATTGTCAATCATTAAAGTTCGATTGTTGTATCTTTGCAGGTCATTATTACATATATGAATGCTTTTAACTTGTTTTAACAGTTAAATTTCAACCAAAACTGCATTAAAACGTTAGCAATAAATAAACTTTTCTTTTCGCATGAAATCTATTCAAAAACTTTTAGGGCACATCGTTTTGCTGGCGCTGATAATGTCAGCCGGCACCACGGCAGCACAGATCATTGAACCGGTTAAATGGAACTTTTCGCATGAAAAAGTGGCCGACAACCAGTACGAACTTCGGTTTACCGCCACCATTGACAGAGGCTGGTCAATTTATGGCACCGATCTTCCCGAGGGCGGCCCCATCCCCACCTCCATCGACATTAATGATGGCAGTGGTTTCCGCCAAGCCGGGAACCTCAGATATCCGAAGCCCGTTGAAAAGTTCGACCCGAACTTTAACATGCAGCTTTCCATGTTTTCAGGTTCGGTGACATTTCGTCAAACCGTTGAGGTGACCTCAGAACGCCCGGTAAGAGTTACCGGCGAGGTTGGCTTTATGTCTTGCGACGATTCCTCCTGCCTTCCCCCCGATTACGTGGATTTCGCCTTTGAACTGCCGGGCAGGGCTGTTGCAGCAGCTGCCCAAACGGAACCTGCAGCCGAAGTTGAGTCAATGCCAGGGACAGATGCTGGCGGCGAACTGCCAGAAGAAAGTATTGCTGAAACCATTGAAGAAAGCATTATTGAAGAAGCTACTCCCCTTGCCAAGACCAATGGCAGACAGAAGGGCTGGTTCTGGGGCACCTTTATTACCGGCTTGCTGGGTGGCCTGCTTGCCCTTCTCACCCCCTGCGTATTCCCAATGATACCGCTCACGGTAAGCTTCTTTTTGCGCAATGCCGGCAACCGCCCACGCGCCATTCGCGACGCCCTTTTCTATGGTTTTACTATCATTTTTGCCTATGTGGTGATTGGACTGGCTATTTCGATGATATTTGGCGCCAACGCCCTGAATGCGCTGGCCACCAGCCCCGGGTTTAACCTGTTTTTCTTTGCCCTGCTGGTGTTTTTTGCCGCCTCTTTCTTTGGCGCCTTCGAGCTTACCATGCCCTCCAAATGGTCGACAGCCCTCGACAGCAAGGCCGATGAAAAGGGAGGCCTCATTGGGGTAGTCCTAATGGGTTTGACCTTTGTGTTAGTTAGTTTTAGCTGCACTGGCCCAATTGTAGGAACTCTTTTGGTAGAAGCTGCCACCAGTGGCGATGTGCTCTCTCCTGCCATTGGCATGCTGGGCTTCAGCCTGGCCCTGGCTATCCCCTTCAGCCTTTTTGCCGTATTCCCCACCGCGCTCAAGTCGTTGCCCAAGTCGGGCGGCTGGATGAACGCCGTGAAAGTGGTGCTGGGCTTCATTGTGCTGGCCTTCGCCCTCAAATTTCTGGGCACCGCCGATGCAGTGGCACAATGGGGTATCCTCGACCGCGAGGTATTCTTAGTACTTTGGATTGCCATATTCCTGCTGCTGGGCCTTTACCTGATCGGCAAGATAAAGTTTGCCCACGACAGCGACCTGAAATATCTGAGCGTGCCGCGCCTGTTGCTTTCTATCGCTGTTTTTGCCTTTGTTTTCTACCTGATTCCCGGCCTCTGGGGCGCACCCCTCAGGGCCGTAAGCTCTTTTCTGCCCTCACCCACCACACAAGATTTTGACCTAACCCGCGGGATGACTTCAGGAGTTGCATCCCCGGCCGCGGCCAGCACCATTTATGTGGGTGAAAGCGTGAAGGAAGGGCCACACGGACTGCTGGCATTTAACGACTTTGAAGAAGGCATGGCTGCCGCCAGAAAAGCTGGCATGCCCGTTTTCCTCGATTTTACCGGCCTGGGCTGCACCAACTGCCGCAAGATGGAAGCCAACGTATGGTCGGACCCCCAGGTGCAGGAAATGCTGCGCAACGACTTTGTGAAGATCTCCTTGTATGTGGACGACCGCACCAACCTGCCCGAGTCGGAGCAGTTTGTCTCTACCGCCCTGGGCCGCGAGCGTACCATACGTACCATAGGCCAGAAGTGGAGCGTGTTCCAGGCCGAGCGCTATGGCATAAACACCCAACCCTATTACCTGATCCTCGACCATGAGGAGAACTTGCTGGCACCCGCCTATGGCTACAACACCAGCATTCCCAAATACATTGAATTTCTGGAAACTGGAAAAAATAATTTCTACAAGTAAAATTTTTATTCGCCAGGTGACTCCGATTTCTGGCTTTAACCATTTGTAAGGCGGAGTTAACCAGTGATTTATTCCAGGTTACATCTATTCACCGGGTGACTCTGACTTTCTCAGGACTAGTCACCCGGTGATTATTTCCAGTAACCGGTGGTTTTTCAGGTACAATATTTTTCCTACTTTTATCCCTTCAAACCATCGGCCATTTTCTTAACTATTACGAAGATGCAATCAACCCCCAACAAGATCTCCTGGTATACCAAGCTGGGCCTGATGGTCCTGCTTGTGGTGGTTTCGCTGTGGCGCTACCGGGAGAATATCATTTCGTGGGATACATTCGGCTATTATCTGTATTTGCCGGCCACCTTCATTTACGACGATCCCGGCCTCACCGACCCCGCTTTCGTGCACGAGGCGCTTGAGAAATACGAGGGCAGCGCTACTTTTTACCAGGCCTCGCCGGGCCCTGAGGGCGGCCTGGTCATTAAATATTCGTCGGGACTTGCAATGATATTCTTGCCGGGCTTTGCCGTGGCACACCTGGTGGCTCAGCTCACCTCATTCCCTGCCGACGGCTTTTCGCTGCCCTACCAACATGCTGTTTTAATTACCAGCCTGCTGTTTACCTTTTTAGGTCTTTTTTTCCTGAGAAAGGTGCTGCTGAAGTTTTTTTCTGACCGCTTCAGCGCCACCCTTATGGTTTTGCTGGTAGCGGGCACCAATCTGTTTTACATTTCAGTGAACCATACCCTGGTACACAACTACTTGTTTGCGCTCTATGCACTGCTGCTTTGGCTGGTCATACGCTGGCACGAAACGCCCACCACGCGGCTTTCTGTCTGGCTGGGCCTTTGCCTCGGCCTTATGGTGGCCATACGCCCAACAGAAGCCATTGCCATTATCATTCCGCTATTTTGGGGTGTATATAATAAGGTCACTTTCGTGGAAAAATTCAGGCTGATTCGCACCCATTTCTGGAAAATTCTGCTTGCAGCGGCTTGTCTTGTGTTGCCCGTATTACCGCAACTGATCTATTGGAAAATCTTTTCAGGAAGCTTTTTATATTATTCGTACGACAATCCGGGTGAGGGCCTTGACCTGCTTACACCTTATACCTGGGACGTATTGTTCAGCTTCCGCAAGGGCTGGCTCATCTACACCCCCATGATGGCCCTGGCCATTTACGGCTTCAAGAATCTGTACGAACATCGACGCGACATTTTTTATCCGCTGCTGATTTTTGCCGCTCTGAATCTTTACCTGGTCAGTTCCTGGACTACCTGGTGGTACGCTGGCTCCTTTGGGCACCGTGCCATGGTGCAGTCGTATGCCATTATGGTCTTGCCGCTGGGCTATTTCTTTTTGGGCCTCAAGGGCCTGAAGCCGATCTGGCGCAAATCGCTATGGGTGCTTGCCGGCTTATTCCTGGTCCTTAACCTGTTTCAAACCTGGCAGTACTTCAGCAAGATACTGCATCCCGACTCCATGACCAGGGCCTATTATATGGCAGCGTTTGGAAGAGTCACACCACCTGATGAGGAAATCAAGGGATTGCTGATGGTGCAGCGTTCACTGGGGGGCGATGATGCACTCAAAAACCCGGAAGACTATTACCTGTTTCGCACCTTTGAAATGAATTTTGAAGGTAGTCTGCTAAGCGTCTCCGGCGACAGCCTGAAAACCGACACCCGCGAGGTCATCATCCTCACGCCCGAAAATCCCTTTACACCAGCACTGGAGATCCCCTTCAACCGGCTCACCATGGCCGACCACGCCTTTCTGAAGGTGAGGGGAACCGTGTTTGTTGACGGTGGCGATGTAGCCGAGAACCCTTTCAGTATGGTCATCACCTTCGACCACAAAGGCGGCAATTACAAATACCGGGGCAAGGACTACGAGCATTACCCGCACGAGATCACCCCTCTGAAGTGGAATGTACTTGAAAGGCTTTACCTTACGCCTGAACCACGCAGCAAAACCGACCAGATAAGAATCTATTTCTGGCTTAGGGGCCAAGAACAGCTCCCGGTTGAAAAACTGGAAGTAGAAGTGTGGGCACCCAAAAGAGGTTGGTAAGGTTCCTTATTGCTCTTCAAGCCTTTTGATAGCAAGGAAAGCCATCAGCCCCATGCCGGTTTTCAGTGCTTCTTCATCCACATCGAAAGTGGAAGTGTGGAGGTTCGAAACGATACCCTTTCCTTCATTCCGAATACCTAGTCGGTAAAAGCAGGCCGGAACAATTTGCGAGTAATAAGCAAAGTCTTCGGCCGTCATGGCCAGTTCAAGTTCTTCCACATTCTCCGGTCCGAGATATTCGCCGGCCCAGCGGCGGAAACTATCGGCCAGTTTATGGTCGTTAACCAGGAAGGGATAGCCGTGATCGATAAACACATGGCATTCGCCGCCCATGGAGCGGGCCACTGAAGTGGCGATTTCGCGGATGTGCCCATGAGCCTGTGCACGCCATTGCTCATCGAAGGTACGTATGGTGCCTTCGAGCTTAACTTCTGCAGGGATGATGTTGGTGCGGCCTTCGCCTATGATACGGCCAAAAGACAGCACAGTAGGCATGGAGGGTTTAGCCCGGCGGCTCACCACCTGCTGCAGGGCCACCACGATATGTGAGGCAATCAGCACCGGATCGACCACCATGTGGGGTGTAGCCGCATGGCCGCCAATGCCTTTAACAGTTAGGAAAATCTCGTCGGTAGAAGCCATGTACTTGCCGCTGCGAACACCAACCTTTCCGGCAGAAAGTCCCGGGAACACATGCTGCCCCAGGATGGCCGCCGGCCTCGGGTTCTCAAGCACACCCTCCTTAATCATCATACTGGCGCCTCCGGGATAATTTTCCTCAGAAGGCTGAAAGATAAGGCGTATGGTGCCCTCAAACTGATCGCGCAAGGCGTGGAGGATTTTTGCCGCACCCAGCAGGCTTGCCATATGCACATCGTGCCCGCAGGCATGCATAATGCCGGGAGTTTTCGACTTGTAATCAACCTCATTCTCCTCGAAAATGGGCAGCGCATCCATATCGGCGCGCAGGGCCAGCAGCCGCCTTTCAGGATTCCGACCTTCGATGCGCGCCACCAAACCCGTGCGGGCAACGCCCTGCTCAAAAGGAATACCCATAAGCTGCAACTGAGTGGCAATATATTCAGCGGTTTTATGCTCCTGCATCGACAGTTCGGGTTGGGCATGCAAATGCCGGCGCATCCTGATTACATCATTATAAAAACTGGCAGCAAGATCCTGAATGTGGTTTTTGATATCCATTTTCAAGGGGTTTGAGAAGCAAAGGTAAAAAATCAGGGGTTAGGGTTAAGGGGTTAGGGGTAATTATTGTTGGCAGAGGCTACAAATTAGTTTTATTACCTTTGGAGTTATTATTTTTTTTAAAAAACTGCTTTTATGACAAACATACAAACCCTTGTTTTTAACCCTTTTCAGGTAAATACCTTCGTGCTTTACGATGAAACTGGCGAATGCGTGATCATTGACCCGGCATGCTATGAACCCCATGAAGAAGAACAACTGGCCGGATTTATCGAGCAAAAGCACTTAAAGCCCGTGGCCATATTATACACCCATTGTCATATCGATCACATTCTTGGAAATAATTTTGCCATAAAGCATTTTGGGCTTAAACCGCTTACGCATAACGACAGCCTGCCTTTTCTTACCAATAGTAAAACATACGGAAAAACCTTTGGCTTTGAAACGGATGACCCCATTATGCCTGAAAAGTTTATTGAAGATGGCCAGGAGATTCATTTCGGAAACCAGTTACTGAAAGCGCTTCATACCCCGGGCCATGCGGCAGGAAGCATCTGCTACTACCATAAAAAGGATGGTTTTGTAATTGCCGGCGATGTGCTGTTTTCGGGCAGCATTGGCCGCACCGACCTGCCCACGGGCGATTTCGACCTGCTGATCCGCTCCATAGAAGAAAAGCTTATGTCGCTGCCCGACGAAGTAAAGGTATACCCCGGACACGGACCTGCCACCACTATCGGGCACGAACGGAATACCAACCCTTTTCTGAACGGCGGCTATTAAAAGAACCTGAGGGCAGCCTGTGCCACCTCCTGGTGGCTGATCTTTTCCATACAGTCGAAATGCCCCTTGGGGCACTTTTCATAACCAATCTTATCGCAGGGGCGGCAGGGCAGTCCTTTTTTCTCAATAACAATTGAATTTTCAGGCTTTTGCGGCAAATATGGATACATGCCAAATTCCGGAACGGTATTTCCCCACACGGAAATAATGGGTTTATTGAAGGCCGCTGCAATATGCATCAATCCGGTGTCGTGGGTAATGACCACCCTGGCAATTTTTACCAGGTAAGCCGACTGATTAAGAGAAAACACCCCGCAGCCGTTGAAGACAAGGTCTCCACAGGCACCTGCTATTATTCGTCCGTTTTTGGCATCATCGGGGCCTCCAAGCAAAACAATGGGTCTTTTGATCATTCGGCAAACATCAATGATCTTTTGGTTGGGCAGTCGCTTGGTGGCGTGCATGCCCCCGATCACAAATCCGGCGAAACCCACTCTGAATGATTCGGGCATTGCCTCCGGCCAGGTCTCGTCTTTTGCCGGAAGGAAGAAGTTTAGGCCTTTATGATCGTTTTGCAGGTTGAAGTGCTTCCCTGCTGCCATATAACGGTCCACAATATGCACTTTGGGCAGGCGGTTAATTTTAATGCGGGTAAGCAGCCACTTTTCGATATTGAGTTTATTGAAAGCCTTCGAGGGCCGTAGCAAGAGGAGTCTGAGCAGGTTCGACCGCAGGTTGTTATGAAGGTCGATGATATAGTCGAAGCGCTCGGCCCTGAGCCGTTTTGTCAGCTCAAACAGACTGCCTTCGAGCACATGCACCATGTCGATGCAGGGGTTGTTCTTCAAAAAACCTGCGAAGGATTTTTTTGTGGCAAAATGCACTTCTGCCTCCAGACCGGGGGTGTTCTTTAAAATCCGGACCACCGGCGTGGTAAGCACAATGTCGCCAATTGAACTGAAGCGTATGACCAGAATTTTCTTGTTTCCTTTCATTCGGTATTAAAGAAATTTGGGCCTGATCCGCAGCACGATATAGGCCCAGTGTGCAAACTCATCCTTACTGCCGCCCTTGATCACTTCCATCGACTCGCTGCCAAACATCAGCGAATAGCCTGCCGTGATCTGCGTAAACTCATTAAAGTTGTAATTCAGGGTCAGGTCGGCTTCGGTGCCGAGATACTTGTCGATGGTTTGCCCTTCATGTATATAGTTATTACCCAACCAGAACATATGCAGGTCGGCATTGAGATTAGTTCTTGGCGAAAGCCTGAAATTATTACGCCAGTATGGACTCAGCAGTCCTGCGCCTTTGGTTTGACCCGGAATGTTGACGGTAAAATAATCCATAAATCCCAACATGGCATGGCCAGCGGTATAAGGCACATCGAACACCCTGGAGATATTGTCGGGGTTTTCGGCATCGTTGCCCGTGAAGAATTCGAAGCCAAGCCGTGTGCTGAAGCTTGTGCTCACCCCCAGGCCAGCCTCGGCCATCATATACCAGGCGTTGACTTCTTGCCCATTGCGATTGTTTCCATGCTGAAAAGCAGGGTTTATCCTGAAAGTAAGTTTATTGACCTTCGCGGTGAGGAAAGTGTGCCAGGTACCTCTCACGTTCAGGGCGCCAGTTTCGGGTTGCTGATAGCCATCGGCCATACCCATGAGCGACAGGTTAAGGTTGTTTGTAAGATTGGTGTTAAACCACAAAAAATTGAGGGTTTTATAGTGGTTAAGGTTGTAGTCGGTGCCAAATAGGGGGTTGGCTTGCTGATTGAAGGCGCTGACAAAATGCAGCTCACCGGCACGGGTAAGAAACCGGAGCAGAAGGGCGTCGTGCTTATTGCCCATTGGCAGCCAGTCGTTGTGGGCCAGAAAACGGAAGTTGTCGTATTTAAGCTCCTGCCGCCCTAGTTTCACCGAGAAACTGTCGGTAAATGCCACGTTAATCCAAGCCTCGTGCAGGTCGAGTGAGGGCGTGTGGGTGCGCAAACTCTGCTGCCCCCACACACGGGCATCCTGAATGGAAACTTTGGTGGTAATATTGTCCTTTTTGAAATCTAGAATCAGTCGGGTGCGCTGGTTTACAAACCCAGCGGGTTTTTCGTCGGAGGCGGGCATTCTGCTATAGCCATGCCTGAACTCGGGCCTCACAAAGATATCTCCCGAAAGGGAAAGCTGCGCAAAAAGAGGGAAAGACAAAAAAGCCAACAATGAAATAGTGAAAATGCTTTTCTTCATAATGAAAAGATTTTGTTTGAATTATTATTTCATTACGGAAGTTCAAAAGGAATTAACTCTGATCCAGCCGCTTGAAGCCACTCCCGGGCCACTTCATAGTTTTCGGTATACCCCAGCAAAAAGCCGCCGCCGCCGGCCCCGCAAAGCTTCAGATAAAACGCTCCGGATTCCAGGCCGTGATTCCATACATCAAAAAAGCCGGCAGGTATCATTTCGCGGAAATACATCATTTGCATGGAAGAAAGCTGCCTTATTCCCCTGGAGATTTCGTCGGGGCGGGCCTGCAGCAGGGCATCGATGCAAAAGTCGACCAGCGGGATATAGCTGTCGTGCATCATGTTGCGAAAATGCTCCTGGCTGTAATTTTCGGAGAACCTGCTTACCAGGCTTTCTGTCTTTCGCGGCATAAAGGTATCTGTCAGAAAAAAGCCGCCGCTTTCGCGGAAAGGCAGTGCGGGAATTTCAACAGGCTTATTTCCCTGCTCCGGGTCAATCAGCAGGGGTTTCTGCAGGTAGCAGCTCAGCGGGTCGATGCCCGAGCTGGTGCCGTGAAAAGGGGCCTCCAGCGCGGCAAGTCTCCTCTGCAATTTGCGCATACTCCGGGGTGCGGGCAAGGGGTCGGGCGGCACAAGCTCACGGGCATAGCTTTCGTAAACGGCGGCCACCAGGGCACCCGAACTGCCAGCGCCATAACCGGGCGGGATATCAGACTCCAGAAACAAGCCCCTAAGCAGGTCAAGGGCAAAAACGTTCAAGTCGAGCCCATGATCACATCTTTCGTTCTCTTCCCGGCGCACCAAGGCAAGCAGGTAGTCTTTCAATTGCTGATTCAGCCGGGTTTCTTCCAGGCTGAAATCATCGCCGGGGAAACGCAGCCGGGCCTTAAACGTGCTTATAGGGACACTAAGCGCCCTTCCCTGGCAAATCACACTGTATTCGCCAAAAAGCATGATTTTTCCGAAGTAGGTCCGGCCAGATATCGGCATAAATGGGCGTTTATTTCTTTTTTGGCCCCGCACCCACACCGTCGTCCATCCAGCGTCCGTTCTTGCAAAGCGGAAGCAGTTCCTGCTGGATGAAAGGTCTTACCCTGCCGGCATCCTTGTCGAGGTAAACCAGGTGAATGTTGGGACCGGCATCTAAGGTAAAGCAAATATTAATATTATTTTGCTGCCTGAAGTCCCGAATTTTCTCTATCAGTGCAATGGTACCGGGCTTTATCAGGATGTATCCTGGCCGCGACGACATCATAAGGCCATGCAGGGTCAGGGCTTCGTTTTCCACAATATTAACAAACAGCTCTTCATCGCCCGTTTTCAGTGCCTGAAGCATGTTGCCAAGATTCTTTTCTGCCTGGGCAATGCGGCTTTCGCGGAAGTCATGTCCGTTCATCAGGGCATGTCCGGCGGTGCTCGACACTTTCTTTTCGGTGTCGTCCACAATCAGCACAGCATCTTGCAGGTTATGGAAGGCGGCATGGATGGCACTGTCGTCAATTTTTACGGCAAAGTCGTCGCTCGAGCCGGGCAGGTGATCTGATTTTCCCCACACGGTAAAGCCGCCATATACCGAACGGCAGGCGCTGCCACTGCCCAGGCGAGAGGAAAAACTGGCTTTTTGCAAAAAGCCGCTGTCCATGATTTCCTTACCGCTCAACCCGCTTTCAATACTTCCCAGGGCCATGGCCAGGGCGCTGAAGGCCGCTGCCGAAGAGGCAATGCCGGCAGAATGCGGAAAAGTGCTCTGGCTTTCAATATCGAGCCCATAATCCTTCAAAAAGGGATAGTAGGCCTTCATGCTGTCGATGTACTTGCTTATGCGCTCGCGGAACTTATCATTGGGTTTTCCGTTTAGTGCAAACGAACGCAAGCCTCCGGGTCCGTTCCCAGCAGGCGCATACTTCATTCTGATTCGCACCACGCTTTCGCGAAGGGTGAAACTCAGTGAGGGGTTCATGGGCAGCTGCCCCGGGTACTTGCCCCAGTATTTCACCAGTGCGATGTTAGCCGGGCTCTCCCAGAAAGCCTCTCCGGCATGCCATTGGATTGTTTCATTACTCATATACAGGTATCTTTATTGTAAAACCATTTCGCGAAAACCAAAAATAGTGTCGCAACCATTTTTATGAAAATACGCTTTCACCACTTCCTCATTTTCCACGGAAGCGGCTAAACAAAAATCGCCACCCCATGCCCCCAATGACTTAATGGCACCCGGAAAGCCGGTAAAGCGCACTGCCTGCAGGGGCAGCTGATTGATGGCACGTGCAATGACCGTTTCATGGGCGGTCATCATTCGTATAAAATGGTCCAGGTTTTCTTCCTTTACCATTTTCATGGAAAGCTCAGAAATGCGTTCAAGGGTATGGTTATCGAAATGTGCCGGATTGATGCCTTCAATGCTTTTGGCGCTGCTTTGTTTTTTGCCGGTATAGACAAACCACAGGTTTTGCCTGAAGGGCGGGTCGAAAGCCACCTCGCAAACAGAGGGGGCATGGCCGGCACCATTGAAGCGGTATAGCAGGGGCGTATTTTGGCGTGCACAGGCAATATCGTAGCCCGAGCCGCTGGAGGTACTGAAAAGCAATTCGAAAGGATCAACTTCTGCCCACCAGGCAAGGTTGGATATCAGCGTAGAACTGCTCCCCAGCCCCCATTTCAAAGGGAAATTGGTGTCGGTGGTAATTTTATATGAAAAACCCCTTTCGGGGAAGGCAGGGTTCATTTCACTGACCCGGAGCAGCAATTTCTGAAGATTTGCGCTTACCGGATCCCCTGCATTTTCGGGTTCAAATCCGCTTTCGCGGAAAATATCATGATACCACTGCTGGCCTTGCTCCAAAGCGGTCCAGCTTAACCAGGGCTCTCTTGCGGGAAGCTTGTCCACCTGCATACTTTGTCCGAACCTCAGGGGTACTGCCAGCACCAGTGATCCGGCCAGCGCCAGGTATTCGCCCGTGATCATAAGCTTAGCGTTCGAATAAAAGCTTTTTGAGTTCATTGGGGCGTAGGTTTAATTTAGAAACGTCGAGAAAGGTAAGGGTATTATCCGTCGGGGTTCCGTAAATTTTTCAAATAGGCATCAACTTTTTGAAACGAAATGGTCTGGTCTTTAAAATGGGTCAAGGTCTTGTCGCGCTCGGCTGTGGTAGCTCCCAGCTGGGTAAGAATATTTGGCAGGTGCATGCGCATATGTCCGGCCTGAATACCGGTGGTTGTAAGTGAGCGCACGGCGGCAAAGTTGTTGGCCATGCCGGCGGCCGCCGCGATCATCATCAACTCTTTTGCATTGGGGTTTCCAAGCATCTTTAATGAAAGATCGGCCAGCGGATGCAGACGTGTAAGTCCGCCGGTAGTTCCAAGAGCCATGGGCATAATAAGGGTGAATTCGAAGTGCCCGTTCTCGAGTTTTGCGTGGCTGAGCGATGTGTATTGGCCATCCTTTGCCGCAAAGGCATGAGCCCCGGCCTCTATGGCGCGAAAGTCGTTGCCGGTGGCAATGACCACTGCATCCACACCATTCATTATGCCCTTATTGTGTGTAGCAGCACGGTGAATGTCTTTTTCGGCAATTTCAACCGCAAGCACAAAACGGCGGGCAAAATCTTCGGCCGAAGTGCCGGGCACCATGTTCTTGAATTCTTCCACGGGGCATTCCACTTTCACCTCCACCAGACATTCGGGCACGTGGTTGGAGAGAATAGACATAAGGGGCTCGTATGCATTTTCAGAAAAACCTGGCCTTTGGTCAAAGTAATCAGCCAGTCCTCGCGAACATTCTTCGAGCACCGAGTTGATAAAATTGGCGCCCATGGCATCCACCGTTTCGAAGCCCAGGTGCAGCTGGAAATAGTTTTCAATAAGTTGCGACTGGTTTAGAATCTCCATACTCGTAATGCCCCCGCCGCGGCGAACCATGTTAGCCGCAATGGCCGCAATGCGTTTCTTCAGAAAGGCAATTATTTCCGCGGAAGCGGCCTCCAGTTTTTTATGATCGTCGCTGAAAAGGAAATGCACCTGCCCGATTTTTTGGGTGCCCAGCACTTTGGCTTTAAACCCGCCCCGTGCAGCCCAGAAATTGGCTGCAGCAGAGGCAGCAGCCACCACAGAACTTTCTTCGGTGACCATAGGAACCATATATATGGTATCGTTGATCCGAAAGTTGGGGGCAACATTAAAGGGCAGCGGATAATTGGAAAGGGTGTTCTCACTCAGCTCCGAGAGGATTTTCTGGATGTTGTGATCGCCATGAAAAAACGAACGCAGGGTCTTCCCCACGCCTGAAGTATCTTCAAAAAGCCCTTCAACCACTTTCAATTTTTCTTCGGGGCTGAGTTTTGAAAAACCTTTTATGATTGATCTTTGTGGCATATTCGAAGAAAGATTTTGATTGACGATTAACGATTTTCGATTAACGATTTTTTTCAAGCAACCTCTTTCCTGAAACCAATTAACCTCCCCCCAACCCCCTCCAAAGCCTGCCGCTTTTAACTGCGCCCTGCGCTATCTACCTTACTCTAAGATAGGCATACGCCATCTGCAGCCCCTTCACCTGGAGTTGAATAAACTGCCTTAGGGTATCGTAGTCGTCGCGGGCATATCTCAAAAAAGAAGAAGCCTGGCCGTATACTGCAGGGATTTTCGATTTGTTGATCAGGTAATAGCCATCGAGATAGGAGCGCACGCCCCCGGAAATAATAAGTTGCTTCACGCGGATTTTGCCGGGTTCATTCTCAACAATATGATTGACCATATTGACCATTTGCAGGGCGTCGTGGCCGATTCGGGCCAGGGGTTCAAACATTTCCTGTTCAACAGCTTCGCTTCGCATCAGTTCAACCTTTGCGAAATTGGTGCCACCAAAAGCGGCAAACTCAATACCGCCAAGGGGGAGTTTCAGCAGCTGGCGCAGGCTTTCGTAACCCATGCCCTGCCCCACTTCCTTTACAATTATTGGGAAACCGACCTTCTCAAGCAGCGCCTGAATGGATTCAATTGGGGGCTTCTTCAGGCGGTCGCCCTCGGGCTGAAACCATTCCTGGAAAGGGTTTACGTGAATGAACAAGCCATCAGCACGGAGTTTCTCCACCAATTCAATGATCTTGTCAACCTGCTTATCGCGCAGCATGTCTTCGAGCTGGTTAATGCCCAGATTGGCCCAGAGCGGATAGTCAGGCCCAATGATATCGCGCATGTCGAAGTCGGGAAAATACTTTTCCTCTTCGAGCAAGATGCGGCATGAGCCAAGCCCCATACCCATACCAAACTCCTTACTGGCCCTGGCCAGGTTCCGGTTTATGGTACCGGCCAGTTTGGTGCCGCCGGTCATACTCGAGACCCAGACAGGCAGCAGCATTTTCTTGCCCAGGAAATTCGTTTCCGGGATGGCATTCACCGGGTGGGCGCTGAGCATGGGCTCGTAATAAAATCGCTGGTCAATATCCTTTGCGGGGATTTGCGACTCGAACGCCAGGTTTATATGATCCTTTTTCCGGTCTTCCATGGTGCAGTTTTTTTTAAACGCCGTTGTAGCGGGCAATCACCATACGGAGAATTTCGGAGGTGCCTTCGCCAATTTGCAGCAGGCGCTGGTCGCGATAGAAGCGTTCTACCGGGTGAGGCTTGAAAACACCGGCTGCTCCGTGAATCTGCAGGGATTCGTCAGCAATCTCGCGGGCAATTTCTGAGGTATAAAGTTTTGAAATGGCGGCGTCGCGGGCAAACTGAATATTATTGTCTTTTTTCCAGCAGGCGTTGTAAAGGGTGTTGCGAGCCAGTTCGATCTTCATGTCCATATCGGCCATTTTGAATGATACCGCCTGAAACTTGTGAATGGGCTGCCCAAACTGCACCCTTTTCTTTGAGTGTGAGAGGGCCGCTTCAAAGGCACCCTGTGCCAAACCCAGACCAATAGCGGCTACCGAAAGGCGACCGGCGTCGAGGGTGTTAAGCATAAGGCGCCCACCCTGGCCTACCTCGCCCAATAAGTTGGATGCAGGTACCTTCACATTGTCGAAATAAAGCCTTCCGGTATCGGATGCACGCCACATGAACTTGCCAAAAGTCCTCTTACGGGTAAAGCCCGGGGTATCTTTTTCCACAATAATGGCTGACAGCTTTTTGCGGCCATTTTCATTTCCGGTTACTGCCTGCACAATGACACCGCCCGAAATTTCGGAAGTGGCATTGGTGATATGCCTTTTTTCACCATTTATTACCCAGAAGCCATCCACCAGTTCAGCAGTGGTCTGCGAGCCCATGGCATCGGAGCCGGCATTTTCTTCTGTCAGGCCAAAGGCCCAAGTCATGCCGCCAGTAGTAAGTGGTGGGACATATTTTTTTATCTGTTCCGGCGTACCGTACTTCATAAGAGGACCTATAGCCAGTGAGTTTACTGCGGCAATAGTGGCAGCCTGCGAACTGTCGACACGTGCAAGCTCCTCCACCATAATTATGTATGAGAGGGTGTCGAGCCCATGTCCGCCCAGCTCTTTTGGAACCTGAATGCCAAACAGGCCTGCTTCGCCCATCTTTGCGGTCAGTTCAATAGAGAATTCCTCTGTTTCGTCCAGCTGCGCAGCAACCGGGTTAATTTCTTTTTCAGCAAATTCGCGAATCCTTTCCCTGAGGGCGTGGTGCGCGTCGGTTAAGAGTGGATGTGTTATCATGAGTGATTTTTTTTGTTATGAATTTATAACAATGTTTTTTCTAAATGGTTCTCAGCCAAGTATGTTTTTGTTAAATTTTTTTCAGGAAATATTCGACAAAACGACCAGAGGCTGGCTGTCCTGCACCAAATCGCCGGTATGCACCTCAACAGCCTGAACCTGCCCTTTGCCAATGGCTACCACCCGGTTTTCCATTTTCATAGATTCAAGGATCAGCAAGGTATCACCTTTATTCACCCTGTCGTTGGGCTTCACATTGATCTGAATCACCTTTCCAAACATTGGTGCATTCACCACAAAAGTGCCTTCGAGCACCGGGTTGCTGTTGATACGGGTAAGGTTTTCGCGGTTCAGGTGCATGGCGTGTTGCATCAGAAAAACCCTTCCCTGATGCTGGATCAGGGCTGAGCCGTCGTTTTTCAAGGTAAAGAAAAGTTTATAAATGATTCCCGAGACATCGATCATCAGCTCATGATCGCTTTTTTTCAGCAGGTGGTAAATAATTTTATTCTCACCGGGTTCCATATAAATTCGCTCCGGGTCTATGGTGTTGATGCTTCGTGTCATCTTCTGCCCATTAATAATCAGGCCGGTACGCATGCACAGGCGCCAGTAGCCCAGTTGCTTCCAAATCTTTTCGCCTTTGGCCCTTTTTTGCCTTCCGGCAAAAATAAATGCGGCGATCAGGAGGTCAGCGTCGGGGATTTCCTGCAGCGAGGCGCTAAAGCCATTCTTCAGGAAATGCTTACAAAAGTTGGTGTCGGCACTGCCATCAATAAACTCGGTAGTTTTGAGCAGGGCGATAAGAAAGGGGATATTCGTTTTAATGCCATGCACCAGGTAGCCTTCCAGTCCGGCGATAAGTTTATTGCGGGCTTCTTCGCGCGTAGCGGCATGGCTAATTACCTTGCTGATCATAGGATCGAACTGGCTGCTTACCTCTGCACCATTGGTTACTGAGGCATCAATCCGCAAACCGTTATCGAGGGTATTGCGATAAAACAATATTTTTCCCGGGGAGGGCATAAAATCTTTTTCGGGATCTTCGGCATATACGCGGGCTTCGATGGCATGGCCACTGATCTTCACTTCTTGCTGCGAAAAGGAAAGCGGTGCTCCCATGGCAATGGCCAGTTGCTCGCGCACAATGTCGATGCCGGTAATCATTTCCGTTACCGGATGTTCCACCTGGATGCGGGTGTTCATCTCGAGAAAAAAGAAGTCTTGCCCCGACACCAGGAATTCGATGGTGCCGGCATTCACATAGCCAATCTCCTCCGCAATGCGGCGGGCTGCCTGCATAAGTTTCTCTCTCAGCTCAGGATTCACATTGGGGCTGGGCGCTTCTTCAATGATCTTCTGATAGCGACGCTGTATGCTGCATTCCCTTTCGAAAAGGGTCACCACATTTCCGTGTTCGTCGGCAATAAGCTGCACTTCAATATGGTGGGGTTTATCAAGGTACTTTTCTATGTACACATCACCATTGCCAAAGTAGTTGAGGGCTTCGCGCTGGGCCGTTTCGAGCATTTCTTTTACCTGCTCCTGGTTTTCGGCAATGCGCATGCCTTTGCCTCCGCCGCCGGCAGCCGCCTTTACCAGCAAGGGGAATCCAATGGAAGAAGCCACAGCCAGAAGCTCTTCAGGCGATCCGGTAGCGCCATTGATAAGAGGCACGCCCAGCTTTTTTACCAGGTTGCGGGCTTCTATTTTGTTTCCCATCATCCTGATGGCTTCATCTCCGGGGCCAATAAAAACCAGTCCGGCTTTTCTCACGGCCGCCGAAAATTCGTGCGACTCCGACAGGAAGCCGTAGCCCGGGTGAATAGCGTCGGCTCCTGCTTGCAGAGCAATGGCGATGATCTTTTTTTGGTTGAGGTAAGTGTCGGTAAGGCTTCCTCCCTGAAGCAAATAGCTTTCGTCGGCATGCTCCACATGCAGGGCGCCTACATCGGCTTCCGAATAAAGGGCCAGGCTTTTTATGCCCATCTGACGCAGCGTGCGGAATATACGAATGGCAATCTCGCCGCGGTTAGCCACCAGTACCTTGGTAATGTTTCGCTTCATCTTCTCAGGTTTACTTTTCCGGCCAGGCCGGTTTTCGCTTTTCAAGAAAGGCCCTCATGCCCTCCTGTGCCTCATCACTCCCCTGCAGGCTTGTTAACAGATCAGCCGTGTATTCGCTCAATTGGCTGTCAATTTCCTTATTGGCCACCTGCTGAATCAGCCTTTTACAGGTTTTCATGGCTTCGGGGGCATTTCCAGCCAGGTTGGTTGACAGTCCCATTGCAATGGCTATGAGCTGCTCATGGCTGCCTGCCTTGTCTGCCAAATGCATCCTGACAGCCTCGGTAGTATTTATTTTTTCGCCGCTCAGCATCAGTTGCCTTGCATTTAACTCGCCGATTCTTTTTATAACAAAAGGTGAAATGGTGGCAGGAACCAGTCCGAGTTTTACTTCGCTGAAAGAAAAAACGGCCTGGTTTTCGGCCAGCACAAAGTCGGAGCAGGCGATCAACCCCAGAGCTCCGCCCATAGCAGCACCATGGACCATCGTAATCAGGGGTTTTGGAAACCGGTAGAGTGAAAGATATAGCCCAGCAAGTACTTTCCCGGAGCGGTCATCTGGTAAAAGTTCAGCGCCTTGGCTCATCCATTTCAGGTCGCCACCGGCACAGAAAAAGTCGCCCTTGCCACGAAGTATCACCACCCTGATTTGCGGGTCGTTTTCGGCGGAAGCCAGAAAAGAAATTAGCTCTGCAGCCATTTGCCGGTTTATGGCATTGCGCTTTTCAGGGCGTGCCAGCCATAAGGTACAGATGTAGTTCTTCTTTTCAACCGCTATGGTTTCATACTTCTCCATGCCCAAAATGTTTACATCCGGTACACCCCGCTGCGCGGCTCGTCAAATTTCTTATTCAGGGAAATGGCAATGGCCATGGCCACCACCTGCCTTGTTTGCAGGGGCTCGATAATGCCATCGTCCCAAAGGCGTGAGGTGCTGTAGTAGGCCGATCCCTCCTCCTCGTATTTTTTCAGGATTTCAGCTTTCATAGCTTCAATCTCGGCTTCGTCAACTTCCTTTCCCATGGCTTCCAACTGGTCGATCTTCACCTGTGCCAGCACGCTGGCAGCTTGCGGCCCGCCCATAACCGAGATGCGTGAGCCCGGCCACATAAACAGAAAGTGCGGGTCGTAAGCCCGGCCAGCCATGGCGTAGTTGCCAGCCCCGTATGAGCCACCGGTTATGATGGTGATCTTGGGCACATTGGCGTTGGCCACGGCGTGGACCAGTTTGGCACCATCGCGCGCCAGGCCTGATGTTTCATAAGCCTTTCCAACCATGAAACCGGTAATATTCTGCAGGAACAGAATGGGTATTTTGCGAAAATTGCAAAGCTCAATAAAGTGCGCACCCTTAAGGGAAGATTCTGCAAACAACACCCCGTTGTTGGCAATGATGCCCACAGGAAAGCCCATAATATGTGCAAAACCGGTAACCAGTGTTGTGGCATAGCGCGCCTTGAATTCATGAAATCGGCTGCCATCCACCAGACGGGCAATCAACTCGTAGGGGTCGGTTTGTCTTTTGGGGTCGGACTGCAGCACCCCATAAAGCTCTTCGGGATCATAAGCAGGTGGCTCGGATTTTTTCACCGCAAGCACCTGTTTTTCAGCGGGCTGAAAGGTTTCGAAAATGCTGCGGCAAATGGCAATGGCGTGCTGGTCGTTTTCGGCCATGTGGTCGGCCACACCTGATTTGGAGGTATGTACCTCTGCCCCGCCCAACTCTTCGGGCGTAACGATTTCGCCGGTGGCAGCTTTTACCAAGGGCGGACCGCCAATAAAAATAGTGCCCTGGTTGCGCACAATCACCGTTTCGTCGCTCATGGCGGGAACATAAGCGCCTCCTGCAGTGCAAGAGCCCATTACCAGCGCCACTTGCGGGCAGCCCTGGGCCGAGAGTTTAGCCTGGTTGAAAAAGATGCGGCCAAAGTCATCGCGGTCGGGAAACACTTCGGCCTGTTCGGGCAAGAACACCCCGCCCGAATCGACCATATACACGCAGGGCAGGTTATTCTGCATGGCAATTTCCTGGGCGCGGATGTGCTTGCGAATGGTTTCCTTGATATACGTACCGCCCTTTACCGTGGCATCATTGGCCACGATCACCGCCTCACGCCCATGAATTACCCCTATGCCGGTTACAATACCTGCTGAAGGGAAACCATCCTTATACTGACCAAAAGCCGCAAGGCAGGAAAGCTCAAGAAAGGGCGTGTTGGCATCAATTAGCAGGTCGATGCGTTCGCGTGCCAGCAGCTTGCCCCTTGAGCGGTGTTTGTCAATGGCCTGGAGTGGTCCACCTTGCAAAACCCGGTGCATAATACTGCGATGATTTTCAAGCAGTTTAAGGTAGCTGTCGCGGTTGGCAAAATACTCATGCCCGTGCGGATGAATATGCGTAGGGATCTGAAACACGGCGGGTAATGGGTTTGGTTTCTTTTACCCTCAAAAATAGTCGAAATATTAAAAACAGCCCACTATCAGGGGAGTTTTTTAAATGTTTTATTAAAAGTCGGCAGTCATCAGTCGATCCTCTCATTCGCTAATCTGCTAATTTACTAATCCCTAAATGTTCTCGTAGTCCACCTCCAGCGGCCGGTTGTTGAGAAAATCGTATAGCGTAAGCCGGCGCATCTCGTAGAAGCCACGCCAGTAGGTGCGCAGGGCGGCGAGGTAGCGCTGCTTGGAGCGGTCTTTTTCTTCAAGGGCCAGGTTGAGTTCGATGATGTCGATGCGGCCAATGAGGAATCTTTCGCGGGTAACCTCGTAGCGTTTCTGGGCAATGATATCGGCCTTTTCGGCAATTTCGAGCTGGCTTTTGAGCATGTTGAACTCCATTACCCGCAGCATTACCTCTTGTTCAAAATCGACCAGGGCCTGGTTTACGGTGGTGGTTACCAGCTCGCGGTTCGACTCGGCCATTCGCACCCGCCCTTTCGAAACGCCCCAGTCGAGAATGGGAATGCTGACCCCAATGGTCAGCTGCTGCTGGTCCAGAGGGTCACGGTAAACACCGGCAAAGTCATCAGAAGTTTGCGTGAGCCCATACAAGGCAAAGAGGTTGGCATTAAAGCGGCTGTCGGCTTTGGCCTGGCTTACCTGGCTCTCGGCCTCGATCAGCTGGCGTTGACGGGCGATAATATCTGCCCTGTTCTTCCGGGCTTCTGCCAGGGCAGCATATACATCAATCTGCAATTCAGGAATATTTTCGGGTGGGATCAGCTCGGGCGTTTCGCTGCCATCGAGGCCCAGGTAAGAGCGGAAACGAAACAGCGCTCCCTCGTAGTCGATGCGCGACTGCTCCAGGGTAGCCTCAGAGTTGAGCACGTTCAGCTCCATTTGCAGCAGTTCGTTCTCGGCAATGCGCCCCAGCGAATAGCGGCCCTGGGCAATACGGTAAAGGGTGTCGTTGCTTTCGAGGTTTATTTGGTTTATCTCCATATTAATTTGGCCCAACAGCAGGTCGAAGAAAAAGTTGGTGGCCCTGAGTGAGATGTTTTCGAGGCTCTCCACATATTGTTTGCGGGCTTCCTGGAAGCGCAGGGGCTCTATCTGCCTTTCCCATTTAAATGGGTTGTAAGAAAATATGGGCTGACGGAAACCAATGTTAACCGGTGTGGAAAGATAGGAGACTTCTGTGCCATCTTCCCTGATCAGGTCGATGCGCTGCAAGCCGGAGCTGACAAACAGCTGCCCGCCTGTAAGTCCGATGGTCTGGCTCAGCGACAGGTTGCCCGATGAGGTGGCCAGGCTGCGCCTGATAAATATGTCGCTGCCATCGGGCAGGGTAATGGGCGAGATGGTGCGGTTGAGATTGGGAATGGTGGCATTGAGGCTCAGGTTGGGAAGGTACCCGGCCTGAAAGCTGCGATGCTGCCAGTAGCTGCCACGATAGCGGTGGCGTGCCGCAAAGGCGTCGGGCGACTGCTCGCGTGCAATGGAAACCACGTCGTCGAGCGTAAGCAAGCGGCGGTCAATGGCAAAAGAATATCCGGGGAAAAAGCATAAAAAACCGGCGAAAAACAGCAGAGCTGCCAAAAATCTTCTGATCATAGCGGGAAACAATTATTTAATTTAACCTTCAAGGAAAATCAGCCAAGGCTTATTAAAGCGGTAAAATTACCAAAATATTGCGGCTGTACCAGGGATGCATCAAGCAAAATAGTAAAAAAGAAGCCTTTCCATTTTTCAAAAGGAGAACCTGAATATTCATTGACAATCAAAGAAACTTAAACTCTTATTAATTCCTAATATATACTTTCTATTAAAATTCATTAAATTGCAAGAAGTTTTTTTATTTCACTCATTTTATGCCAACTTTGAATCGGCCCAAACCTATATTAAGGGTTTGAACGAAAAGAATGTGGGCGTCTATGCTTGCCCCACCTGCCTGGAAGCCATAGGCTTTAAACCCGAAGACCTGATGGAAGGCATACAACTGGCTCAAAAGGATAAGTTCTTCCGTTTCACCAAAGGTAGAATTCTTACTCTCGACTATTAATACTTCTTACAGCCCTTTCAGCTTCTTGATTTCGTTAAAATGGTCAATGGTAATTTTTTCCAGGCGTTCGCGCGAGCTTTTGCGGTAGGTTTCGTATTCTTCGAGCACTTCGTTGAGGTCGGCTGCCCTTTGGCGCGACATTTGGCGGGCGGAGCGTGCCATCCAAAGCATTACAAGGGCCAAAAGGGCCAGCACGCCAATAACGGACCATAGCATTACATTATAAAGCCCTTTGTTGATGGGCTTGCCCAGCAGTGAGATGCTGTTTCTTTCGGCCAGGGCCTGGTCTCTTTCTTCATGAGCCACTGCAAGTTGTTCAGCTTGCAGGCTAACCTGGTTTTCTGCCTGCTGCAGTTCATCTTTGAGCGATTTGGCCTGCTGCCGGGCCTGGTTCAGCGAGTCGAGCGACTGTTTTCTGATCTCCTGGAACATGTCTTCGCGAATGGCCCTGAAGCCTTCGTAAATGCGGGTGCGGCGCTGCAACTCTTCGTACTGGCTTTTTAGGGTTACTGCTTCAGAAGATTCATCTTGGGGCGCCTGCGCTTTTAATAAACCACAAGGCATTAAAAGCAGAACCAATGCCAACCCCAGTAAAATGCTTCTCAATGAAATCATGTCTTCAGGTTTAGGAAACAGAAAAAAGGAAATATTCTTATAATTCTCAACCAAATAATTGACCGATTATTGTTTAAGACCCCGGAAGGTTCATCATTAATATCGCAACTGATCCATTTTCACATATCATGCAGTGGGTTTCTGCATTTTAAAAGTCCGGTAAATAAATTCCCGGGTAAGAAATGCATGATAAGTTTGGGTACCCTTTGTTCCTGAAAAATTCAAAATTTCTTTTTGCAAAATTCTCGGAACAAAGCGTTTCACCAAGTCAACCCTGCGCGCTGAATCGCGTTCGAGTGAGTGGAGGACATTCTGGGTAATATCTAGTTCGAAAAGCATATCCAGCCCAGAATTTTTCAGGATGTTGATGGTTTTGGGCCATTCTTCGGCATACCGGAAATCCGTAAAAAGGAAAAATCCACCCGGGCGCAATACCCGTTTTACTTCCCTGACAAATGATTCTGGCGACAGGTAACGGTGCGAAGATTCAACGTTGATCAGCACATCGCACGAATTATCTTCCAGTGGAAGCTGCTGGGCATTTCCGGCAATGAAGTACAAATTGGGCAAGGCGTGGTGTTTATTCGAAAATGCAACTGCACTTCTCTCCAGATCAATGCCAATCGCGGAGGAAGGTCTGTGGGTTTTTGCGATGTATGCCAATCCTCCTCCCCGACCACTTCCAACCTCAACAAGGTCTATGTTTTCAACCCCGGCAAGCTCGCATAAATGGTGGTAAAGCTGCACCGGATAACGGTTCTTCTCAAACTCAGGATCCAGGCTAACCTCCTCCCCAAGCTCAGCATAACCGAAATTCATAAACGTCAGCTGCTTCTGTTTATCCAGTTTGTTTAAATACCAATATAACAATCTGAAAACTACAGCCGGATATCTGATCATTAAGCAGTGTTTGGTAAGTAATAAAATATTTTAGCGTCATAAAATTATGAAATAATTTAAAACAAAAGTTTAATATATTTTAAAATGAAATACGTATAACATTATCCTTTATAATTAATTTTCAGCAAATTACCTTTTGGGAGCCGTATTTTAATTATCTTTGCACTTGCCGGGAAAAAAGCCTTCTGGTTATTGAGCCACCCCTTATTTATCTGACAATCAGTTGACTTGGCAAAACCCTGCTGCTCCAATCCGGTTGCAGTATTTTAATCCGGCAGTCAAAAAAACATTCTGATATAACAACAAAAAACATTACATGGGCAGATCGCAGGAATCTTTCAACAAAAAAGAAGTACGCAACAAGAAAGAAAAAAAGAGAAAAGACAAGGAAAAGAAGAGGCTGGAGAGAAAAGACAAGGATACCTCCGGTAACCTCGACGACATGATCGCCTATGTGGATGAATTTGGAAACATCACCTCCACCCCGCCCGACCCTTTAGAAAAAAAAGAGATTAACGTCGATGACATTGAGGTAAGCACCCCGAAAAAGGAAGATGTTCCCTACGATCCCATCCGCAAGGGTATTGTAAACTTTTTCAACGACTCCAAGGGCTTTGGTTTTATTAAAGACACCGAAACACAGGAAAGTGTTTTCGTGCACGTAAACAATGTGCTCGAAGAGATTAAGGAAGGCAACCTGGTAAGCTTTGAGGTTGAAATGGGCCCCAAAGGGCCTTCGGCCATTAAAGTGAAAGTAGCCAGGTAAAAACTTTATTAGTCACGGGGTGACTTGGAGTCACCCTGTGACTACCTCCTAAATCACGGATTGACCTTCAGTAAGTCACCCCGTGATTTTTTTATTATCTCACCA
>Ga0209498_1000407_pt1 | contig 26479 bp, 17 predicted proteins | sample WalLakDeSediment_FD_184131 | JGI IMG/M metagenome (GOLD analysis project Ga0209498, IMG submission 184131) | Lake sediment microbial communities from Walker lake, Nevada to study Microbial Dark Matter (Phase II) - Walker Lake 11/02/13 Deep... | ecosystem: Environmental > Aquatic > Freshwater >...
GTCCCGGCCATGCGGGCTGACCCCGCCGCCACCGGCGGAGGCGCCGCCACGTGCGGCGGCGGCCGCGGCCGCTCGCTTGGGCGCCGGGGAGGGCGCCGTCGCCGGTGCGCCCAGGCGCCGTCGGGCGTCACGCCGCGCGCCCGCCCTCGCCTCGGCCGCTGGGCTGGGACCCTCCGTGCCGCGGCGCGAGCGGAGCGGGAGCACCCGGGTCGTCGACGGGGCGTCGGCGTCGGTCGCCGCCTGCTGGGGCGACTTCAGGTTCTCGGGCTGCGGTGCGCGCAGGCCCGCTGCCACCTCGGCGTCGGGCGCTACCTCGGGCATCTCGGCGTCACCGGGCAGGAGATCGATCTGCCGGTTGACCGGGCTGGCGAACAGGATGCGGACGTCGATGCGGTCGCCCATGCGGTAGCGCTTGCGCGTGTGCTTGCCCATCAGCATCAGGCTGTCCTCGAGGAAGACGTAGTAGTCGTCGTCGAGCTGCGACACGTGCATCAGGCCCTCGATGCCGTTCGGCAGGGCCACGAAGACGCCGAAGTTGGCGACCCCGGTGACCGTCCCGGCGAAACGCTCCCCGACGTGGTCGCGCGCCCAGACCGCGTGGAAGTACTTGCTGAGGTCGCGCTCGGCCTCCTCGGCCTTGCGTTCGCGCTCACTCACGTGGTCGGCGAGCGCAGGGAACTCGTCGACCCAACGCCCCTGCATGGCCTTGGTCAGCTTGTTGCGCAGCCGCGCCCGCAGCACCCGGTGGACGATCAAATCGGGGTATCGGCGGATGGGGCTGGTGAAGTGGAGGTAGTGGTCGAAGGCCAGGCCGAAGTGGCCGAGGTTGTCCGCGGCGTAGCGCGCCTGCTTCAACGAGCGCAGCAACAGCACGCTGATCATCTGCTGCTCGGGTTTGCCGGCGGCCTGCCGCAGCACCCGCTGCAGGTCGGCCGGCGACGGGTCGTCGAGATCGACCTCGTAACCGAGCCGCTGCAACGCCTTCTGCAGCATGCGCACCTTGTCCTCGCTGGGGTCCTCGTGCACACGGTAGAGCGTCGGCACGCCGGCGTCGTGCAACTCCTTGGCGACGAGCCGATTGGCCAGCAGCATCATCTCCTCGACGAGCCGTCTGGCCGCGTTGCTGCGCACCGGCGTGAGGTGCAGCGCCCCGCGGTCGTCGACGTCGACCTTGGCCTCGGTGAAGTCGAAGTCGAGCGCGCCGGCGCCCATGCGCTGCGCCCGCAACACCTCGGCCAGGTCGAGCAGCACCTTGATGTCGCGCTCGAGCTTGCGCGTGCCCTCGGGCATGCGGCCGCCCTCCGCGAACGCCTGGACCTGGTCGTAGGTGAGCCGCGCGTCGCTGCGGATGACCGTCTCGGCGAAGCGCACGCCGTGCACGGTGCCGTCACGGTCGATGTCGACGAAGCAGGAGAGCGTCAGCCGGTCCTCGCCCTCGACCAGCGAGCAGAGGCCGTTGGACAGGGCCTCGGGCAGCATCGGCAGCACCCGGCCCGGCAGGTAGACCGACGTCGCACGCGCCTGCGCGCCGGCGTCCAGCGCCGATCCCTCGGTGACGTAGTGGCTCACGTCGGCGATGTGGACGCCGATGGTGTAGCGCTGCGTCTTGCCTCGGCCGCTCGCGCGCTCGACCGACAGCGCATCGTCGAAGTCCTTGGCGTCGGCGCCGTCGATCGTGAAGGTGGTAACCGTCCGGTGGTCGTGGCGGCCCTTCTGGGCCACCGCGGAGACACCGTCGCCGAGCGCCTCGGCCTCGGCGACGGCCGCCGGGTCGAAAGCGTCCTCGAGGCCGTACTTGACGATCACGGCGCGGGTCTCCACCACGGGGTCGTCGGCCGCGCCGAGCACCTCGTCGATCTCGGCGAAGGGCTCCTTCTCCCCCGATGCCTCCGGCCACACCATGCGGCCGACGATGCGGGTTCCCGCCGTCAGGGCGCCGACCGAGTCCGGCGTGAGCAGCACGCGCTCGCGCAGGCGCACCGAGTCGGGCCGCAGGATGGCGTAGCCACGTGCGTACTCCAGGGTGCCGACGATGCGGTCGTGACCGCGGCCCACGACCCGCACGACCTCGCCGGCCGGCTTGCCGTTCTCGGTCGCAACCGGGTCGGGGCGGGCCATGACGCGGTCGCCGTCCCAGGCGCCCGCGAGCTTGTCCGACGGCACGAACAGGTCGCGGACGGTTCGGTCGTCGGGGATCACGAACCCGTAGCCGCCGGACGTGACCTGGAGCCTGCCGGCCAGCAGGTTCATGTGCTTCGGCAGGCCGTACGTGCGCCGGCGGGTACGGATCAGCTCGCCGGCGTCCACCAGGTCGCCCAACACGACCCTCAGGCCGGTGCGGTCCTCCAGCTCGAGTCGCTGCTGGACGTCGTGCACGTGCCAAGGCCGTTCGGGATGGTGACGGAAGAACTCGAGGACGTGCTCGCGGTCGATCGTGGCCATCGTCGGCGAGCATAGCGCGGTCGGCGGAAGGACCGTGTGCGGCGCCGGCCCGATGCGCTCAGCGACGACACCCACGCGCCGCGGGACTGGGCGATGGCGGAATGGAGGGCGCCGCGCCGACGCCCGCCGCCAGCAACGACGCGGCGCTCAACTCCCGCGCTCGATCTCGCGTTGCGCCAGGGACGCCAGGGCCTCGCGCGCCGGCGACGGCGGGAACGCGTCGAGCGCCGCGATGGCGTCCTCGGCCTCGGCCGCGATCGCGGCGTCGGTCCGCTGGTCGGCGCCATGCGCGCGCACCAACTCGACGACGCGGGCGATGTCCCCCGGCTCGCTGGCATGGCGGCGCAGGATCGTGCGCGGCTCGTCGATGCCGTCCGCCAGCAGCACCAGCACCGGGTAGGTCGCCTTACCCTCGCGCAGGTCGCCACCGACGGGCTTGCCGAGGACGGCCGGGTCGCCGAGCAGGTCGAGCCGATCGTCCTGCATCTGGAACGCGCGGCCGTACGCCAGGCCGAAGCGGCGCAGCGCGCGGCGCGTCCCTTCCGGGGCGCCGGCGAGCAGCGCCGGCGCCTCCAGCGCCGCGGCCAGGAGCGCCGCCGTCTTCCCCTCGATCACGCGAAGGTAGGTGTCGAGGTCATGGGTCTCGAGGGTGGCGGCCTGGAACTGCAGCACCTCGCCCTCGCAGATCAACGCCGCCGTCTCGGACATCAGCCGGGTGAACTCGGGACTGCCGCTGCGCGCCAGCAGCCCCAGCACCCGCGCGAGCATGAAGTCGCCCGACATGACCGAGACCACGTTGCCATAGCGGCGGAAGGCCGCGACGGCGCCGCGGCGCGTCTCGGCGTCGTCGATCAGGTCGTCGTGCAGCAGCGAGGCGGCGTGCAGCAACTCGACCGCCAGGGCCACGTCCATGCTGGCCTCGGGCGCGGCCCCCACCAACTCGCCCGCCAGGAAGGCGAGCGTGGGCCGCAGCCGCTTGCCGCCGGCGCGAACGAGGTCGTCGCCGATGGCCTCGATGAACGCCACGTCGGAACGCAGCACCTCACGCAGGCGGGTCTCGAACTGGACGAGGCGGTCAGCGACGATCGGCAGCACGGGGACGCATGCTACCCCGGCGATGGTGACGGCGTGTCGGGCGTGCCGTGCACGTAGTAGGTCAGCCGCTGCAGCCCCGCCGAGAGGTCGACGGGTTCGACGCGGACGTGGTCGGGCGCCGTCACCAGGACGGGTGCGAAGCTGAGGATGCCGCGGATGCCCGCCGCCACCAGCGCGTCGGTCGCGGCCTGGGCCGCGCCGGCGGGGACCGTGAGGAACGCCAGGTCGATGTCGCGCTCGGCGACGACCGAGGGCAGCACCGACACGGGCTCGACCGTCAGGTCGCCGATCCGTCGGCCCACCACCGCGGGGTCGACGTCGAAGGCGGCCTCCAGGCGGAACTCACTGCGGTCGAAGTTGGGGTAGTCCGCCAGCGCCTGGCCGAGTCGCCCCATGCCCATGATGGCCACGTGCCAGGGCCGCGTGAGACCGAGGATGCGACGCAGCTCACGCCGCAGGGTGGCGACGGTGTAGCCGGCGCCGCGGGTGCCGAAGCGCCCGAAGTAGGCGAGGTCCTTCCGCACCTGGAAGGCGGAGACGTGGGCCACCGCACCGAGCTCGTCCGAGCTGGTGGCGCGCACGCCCGACTGCTCCATGTCGGTCAGGACCCGCAAGTAGGTCACGAGCCTACCGACCGTCGCCGCCGGTATCGACGACATCAGCGCGGGAAGCTCTCGATCCCCTGGGCGGCGAGCTGCCGCCGGACCTCGGCGAGACGGGCCTCCTCGAACGGGCCGACGAGGAGCTTGGTCAGCCCGTCCTCGCGGATCTCGAACGCGACCAGTCCGAGCGAGGCCAACCGCTGACGCAGCGGGACGGCGGAGTTGGCGTCGGCGAAGGCGCCGACCTGGAGCGAGCGGCCGGTGACCGCGACCGCGGCCGCAGGCGCGGGCGCGACCGGGGCAGCGGGCGCCGGCGCCGGGGTGGCGGGCGCCGGGCTCGCGGCGGGCGGGGCGGGGGTGGGCGCGGGCACGGCCGTCGCGGGCGCGGACGGTCCCGGCGTCGACGCCCCGGGCGTCGTCGCGCCGGGGCGATACCGGTAGATGACGGGCTCGATGCCGAAGCCGCCCGCAGCGATGCGGTCGGCGACGCGCAGCGCCTCGGCCTCGGTGTCGTACGGGCCGACGAGCACGATGGTCAGGTTCCCCTGGACGCCGGTGAACACGGGGTAGCCGGCGTCGCGGAAGGTCAGCGCCTGGCGCGCCGCGTTGTCGGGGTTGCCGAACGCGCCGACCGAGACGCGGTAGGGCGCCAGCTCGTCGCCGGAGGCGGCGGGGAGCGGCGCCGTGGCCACGGGCGCTGGCGTGGCCGGGCTCGGCGCCGGTGCAGCCGGGGTCGGCGCGGGCGTGGTCGGCGCGGGCATGGCCGGCGCCGGGGTGGCCGGCGCGGGGGTGGTCGGCACGGGCGGCGTCGGCGTCGGCGTGGCCGAGGGCGGCGGGGTCGGAACCTCGGCACCGTCCGGCGTCAGGACCGACACCGAGCCCGGCGACGGCGGCGGGACGTCGGACGACGGCACGGGGGCCACCGCGGTGGCGGGCTCGCCGGGCGCGACGATCGGATCCGTCGTCGGGGGGTCCACGGCGGGCACGGTCGGGGAGATGGATGGCGGGGTCGTCGCCGGCGTGACCGGGAAGAACGACCCACCCGTGATCAGCGTCGCGACGATGCCCGCGATGACGGCGACGAGGGCGAGGCCAATCGCCAGGTCGGGCCAGTTCCGACGCAACCAGTCCATGATCCCCAGTCTACCCCGCGCCCGGGGTCGTTCAGCGTGGCGCGCCGCAGGCGGCCTGGAACCCGAGCTGACAGGACTGCGTCCAGGAGGCGCGCGCATCCTCGTCGCGCTGCTGGGCGTAGAGCGCCCAACCGAGGTGGTACAGGCTCTCGGCGTCGCGGGCGTTCTGCTGAATCAGGAAGCGGTACACGCCCTCGGCGTCGCGGTAGCGCTCGGTGGCCAGGTAGGCGGCACCCAGGTTCACGCGCGCGGCGACGGCGTTCGGGTCGAGCTGCACGGCGCGCTCGTAGAACAGCGTCGCGCCGCCGAAGTCGCCCTGCTGGTACTGCGCCAGGCCGGCCCACAGCTGCGCCATGGCACTGCCCGGACGCTGCTGCACCACGATCGCGAACTCGTTGGCGGCGGCCGCGTAGCTGCCCTGCAGGTACAGCGCCCGACCGATGATGAAGCGCGCCTGCGCCTGGGCTTCGGCGTCGGCCGCTCGCGCGAGGGCCTCGCGACCGGCCGCCAGGGCGTCGCCCGACTGGCCGAGTTGGTCGTAGGCGCTGGCCAGCGCCAGGCGCACGTCGCCGTTGTCGGGCACCAGCGCGACGGCCTCGAGCAGCGGCGCCACCGCACTGCGCGGCTGGCCTGCGGAGAGGAACGCGACGCCCACGGCGTAGCGCGCCTCCCACGAGCTCGGGTCGACCTGGGCCGCCCGCTGGTACGAGGCGATGGCGTCGGCGTCGCGGCCGAGGCCGCGCTGGATCTCGCCCAGCGCGATGAGCGAGGCGGCCTGACCGCCACGGTCACCGGCCTCCAGCGCCTTGCGCTCTGCGCGTTCGAGGGCGCGCAGCGCGCGGTCGACCTGACCCTGCTCGAGGTACACCTCGGCGATCAGCACGCTGAAGCGGTAGTCGCTGGTGCGCGCCTCGATGTCGGTCAGCTCGACCAGCGCCTCGAGCCCGCGGCCCGCGGCGAGCAGCGCCGAGCCCCGCTGGTACGCCAGGTCGGTGTCTTCGGGGTTCAGCGCGAGCGCCTCGGCGAAGGCGTCCGCCGCGGAGCCGGGCTCGCGGGCGAACACGAGCTGGGTGCCGAGGCCGGTCCAGGCGTTCAGCCGGTCCTCGGGGGTGGCCTCGGGCTCCGCCTCGGCCAACGCGCGGCGGAAGGCCGCGGCCGACTCGGCCGGGCGCCGCAGCCGCGCCAAAGTGACGGCTCGGTTGAAGTGACCGTCGAAGCGGTCGCTGAACAGGCGCGTGACCTCGGTGAACGAGAACAGTGCGGCGGCGAAGTCGCCGCGGCCGAACTCCACCAGGCCGAGCCCGAAGTGGGCGTCACCGACGAGGTAGTCGATGGCGATCGCCTCGAGGTAGGCCTCCTTCGCGCCTGCCGGGTCGTCGGCGGCGAGCAGGGCATTGCCCAGCACGGTCCACGCGTCGGCGTCGGCCGGCCGCTCCGCCACCGCACGCCGCAACTCGTCGATCGTCTGAGCGCCGGCGACACTCAGCGCCGCCGCAGCCAGCGTCGCCGCCAACACCACGGCGAGCCACCATCGTGCGCCCCGCTTCCGTTCGGTCGTCTGCATGCCTGCCTCCAGATCGCTGCGCATGCGCGCGTTTGCCGTGCCAGACGGGTCCAACGTGTCCGTCATGGTAGCCGCCGAGCACGCGACGATCGTGTGAAATGCCGCACGGGACGCGTCCCGGACGGAGCCCGACCGGTCGCGCCGCACGTTCCGTCCGGAATCATCCTACGCGAGGGTGACCGGCCCGCGTCGTGCGCGATGCCCCACTGTGTCGGCATCGGTGCCGCCGGCGTCGCGCAGAGCCAGTTGGCCGCAGGCCGCGCCGGTGTCGCGCCCACGCGAGAACCGAACCGAGGTGGAGAGGCCCGCGCGGGCGAGCACCTCCTCGAAGGCCCGCACGCCGGCCCGCGGGGTCGCGACGAAGCCCGAGCCCGGCCACGGGTTGAACGGGATCAGGTTGACGTGCACGCGCAACCCATCGAGCAGGCGCGCCAGCGCGGCGGCCTGCTCGGCGCGGTCGTTGATGCCGTCGAGCATGGTGTACTCCACACTCACGCGGCGTCCGCCCTGGGCCTGCCAGTCGTGGAGCGAGGCCACGATGTCGTCGAGCGGGTGGGCGTGCGCGGTGGGGATGATGCGTCGCCGGGTGGGCTCGTCGGGCGCGTGCAGGCTCACCGCCAGCACCAGCGGCAGTCCCTCGCGGGCCAGGCGGCGGATGCGCGACGGCAGCCCCACCGTCGACAGCGTGATGCGCCGCGGCGACAGCGCCAGTCCGCGCGGATGGGTCCAGGTGCGGATCGCGCCGATCGCCGCCTCGTAGTTCAGCAGCGCCTCCCCCATCCCCATCAGCACGACGTTGCGCAGCTCGCGAGGGGCGAAGCCCTCGTGCCACGCCACCGCCAGCAGTTGGGCCACGATCTCGCCGCGCGTCAGGTTGCGCCCGAAGCCGAGCGCGCCGGTGGCGCAGAAGGCGCAGCCCGCCGGGCAGCCGACCATCGACGACACGCACACCGTCTTGCGCCCCTCGTAGGGCATGTACACGGCCTCGGTCCGCTGGCCGTCGCGCAGCGCGAAGAGGTAGCGGACGCTGCGGTCCCAGGAGGGGAAGCGGCGCACCCCGAGGAAGGGGTCGACGTCGTACGTGGCCGCCAGCTCCTCGCGCCAGGCCTTCGGCAGGTTGGACATGGCGGCGAGGTCGCGCTCACCGTGCACGTACAGCCACTCGGCCAACTGGCGGGCGCGATAGGCGCGGCCCGCGCCTGGGGTCGGCAGGGCGTCGAGGTCGAGGTCGAACAAGCTGGCACGCGGCGCGTCGTCCACGGCGCCAATCTAGCCGATGGGCGCCGGTCCGACGGTCGCGGCCGGCGGGTGGTCCGGAGCGTCGCCCCTGACGCGCCCCGTGCGCGGCCCGGCGGCGAGCGCTCGCCGGCGACGGGCGCCGACGTCCCTGCAGACCGGTGCTAGCATGACGCAACGACCCCGTTCGGACCGCCCGCCGCGGCGGCGACCGCGTCGCGACCACGAGAGGGAGGACGCATGCCTCAACGTCTCGCCAAGACCGTGGGCATGGTGCTCGCCGGAGGCAAGGGCACGCGCCTGCACCCGCTCACCTGGAAGCGCACCAAGCCGGCCGTACCGTTCGGCGCCAAGTACCGCATCATCGACTTCGCGCTCAACAACATGATCAACAGCGGCATCTTCGGGATGTACGTGCTGACGCAGTTCAAGGCACAGTCGTTGACCGAACACATCCAACGCAACTGGCGCTTCGGCACCTTCTTCCACGACTACTTCGTCACCCTGGCACCGGCGCAGATGTACCTCTACGAGGAGCTGGGGGCCGAGTGGTACCGCGGCACGGCCGACGCCATCTATCAGAACATCCACCTGATCGACAACAGCGGCGCCGAGTTGGTGGCGATCTTCTCCGGCGACCACATCTACAAGATGGACATCTCGCACATGATCGCGTACCACCTGGAGCACGAGGCGGACGTCACCATCGCGGCGTATCCCACTCCGGTCGAGGACGGCAACCGTTTCGGCGTCCTGCAGATCGACGCCGACTGGCGCATCACCGAGTTCCAGGAGAAGCCCGCGGACCCGAACCCCATCCCGGGCCGGCCGACCCACTGCCTGGCGTCGATGGGCAACTACGTGTTCACGCGCGCCAAGCTGATCGAGCTGCTGACGCGTGACGCGCAGCGGCGCGAGAGCGAGCACGACTTCGGCAAGAACGTTCTGCCGATGGCGCTGGAGGAGGGCGCGCGGCTGATGGCCTACGACTTCGCCCGCAACCCCATCCCCGGGCAAGACGGGCCGAACACGTACTGGCGCGACGTCGGCACGCTCGACTCGTACTGGGAAGCCAACATGGACCTGGTGGCCCTGGAGCCCGAGTTCGACCTGTTCAACGACGCGTGGCCGCTGCGGACCTCGGCCGAGTTCTCGCCACCGGCGAAGTTCGTCCACGAGGAGGGCGACCGGCGCGGGCAGGCGTTCAACAGCATCCTGGCCGGCGCCGTCATCGTCTCGGGCAGCACGGTGCGGCGCTCGGTCCTGGCCCGCCGCACCCACCTGCACTCCTACAGCCTGGTCGAGAACAGCGTGCTGTTCGACAACGTCGACGTGGGGCGCCACTGCGTCATCCGCAACGCCATCATCGACAAGAACGTCGTGGTCCCCGAAGGAACCGAGATCGGCGTCGACCTCGACGCCGACCGCGCCCGCGGCTTCACCGTCACGCCGCGTGGGGTGGTGGCGGTGCCCAAGGGCTACACCTTCGGCTGACAGCTTACAGCGCGCTCATCGGCACCGGTGCTACGCTGCCGTCAATGGGCGACCGAGCGCAGGGCGTGCGGTCGCGTGGCCGGGCCGCCGCGCCCGCGGCACCTCGGCCCCAGGAGGCAGTGTGAGACGTTCGTTCAACCCGTGGCTTGTCGTGATGCTGATCATCCTGGCGATCTTCGTGTTCAACCAGTTCAGCACCACCGGCGCGCCCCGCGAGATCAACTTCAGCACCTTCACCCAGCTGGTGGGGGACGGTCGTGTGGCCCGCGTGACCATCGAGCGCAACAACGGCATCATCGACGGCGAGTTGCGCGCTGAGAGCCAGGTCATGATCGGTGGCGAGCCGGTCACGCTGCGCAACTTCCGCGTCACCACCATCGTCAGCGACTCGCTCCTGCAGCGGCTCGAGGAGAACGTCGCCGACGTGACGATCCGCAACCCGCCGCAGTGGATCGGCTTCCTCATCTCGGTCCTACCGATCGTCATCCTGATCGCGTTCTTCTGGTTCATCTTCATGCGCGCCCAGGGCGGCCCGAACCAGGTGATGCAGTTCGGGCAGAGCAAGGCCAAGACCTTCGGCCGCGAGAACAAGGTCGCCACCACCTTCGGCGACGTCGCTGGCCATGCGGAGGCCAAGCAGGAGCTCAAGGAGGTCGTCGACTTCCTCAAGAACCCGCAGAAGTATCTGCGGATCGGCGCGGAGATCCCCAAGGGCGTCCTCCTCGTCGGCCCCCCCGGCACCGGCAAGACGCTGCTGGCACGGGCGGTCGCGGGCGAGGCCGGCGTGCCGTTCCTGACGGTCTCCGCCTCGGAGTTCATGGAGATGTTCGTCGGCGTCGGCGCCAGCCGCGTGCGCAGCCTGTTCGAGGAGGCGCGCAAGGCGAGCCCGGCCATCATCTTCATCGACGAGCTCGACTCGATCGGGCGACGCCGCGGCGCCGGCATCGGCGGCGGCCACGACGAGCGCGAGCAGACGCTGAACCAGATCCTCTCCGAGATGGACGGCTTCGAGAAGGACACCTCGGTGATCATCATCGCGGCGACCAACCGCCCCGACATCCTCGACCCGGCGCTCCTCCGCCCCGGCCGCTTCGACCGCCAGGTCACCATCGGCCTGCCGACCCTGCGCGAGCGCGAGGACATCCTCAAGGTGCACGTACGCAACAAGCCGATTGCGGAGGACGTCGACCTGCGCCGACTGGCCGAGGCCACCCCCATGTTCTCGGGCGCCGACCTCGAGAACCTGACCAACGAGGCCGCGCTCATCGCTGCCCGATCCAACCAGCAGATCATCAACTGGCACGACTTCAACGAGGCGCTCGACCGCATCACGCTGGGGTTGCGGCGCAGCAGCCTGGTTCCCACCGACGAGGAGCGCAAGATCCTGGCGTTCCACGAGGCGGGCCACGCGGTGACCTTCGCCGCGCAGAGCGAGCTGGGCGAGATCCGCAAGGTCACGATCAGCCCGCGGGGCGGCGCCGGCGGCTTCATGGCGCCCCTCGTCAAGGAGGAGATGTTCCTCAGCCGCGAGCGCTTCCAGGCGCAGCTGGTGGTCGCCTTCGGCGGCCGCGTGGCCGAGAAGCGCGTCACGGGCACGCTCTCCTCGGGCGCCAGCAGCGACCTCAAGCAGGCGACCGAGATGGCCAAGCAGATGGTCCTCGACCTCGGCATGGGCGGCACCGAGTACGTCGCCTGGGGTTCCGACCAGGGACCGGTCTTCCTGGGCGGTGAGATCAGCCGTCGGAAGGACTTCTCCGAGGAGACGGCGCGGCGGCTCGAGGAGAAGGTCGAGGGCATCCTGCGCGACGCCTACGAGCGCGCCGAGACCATGGTCGAGGATCACTGGCACGCCGTCGAGGCGGTGGCGTCCGCGCTGCTGAAGGTCGAGACGATCGACGGCAAGCTGGTCAAGCAGGCCTACCACATGGCCGAGGCGGGCGAGACGACCGAGGCGATCACCGACTTCATCATCGAGTCGATCGCGGCGTACGAGCGCGCGCTTCAGGTCGCAGCCGAGAAGCAGCGGAGGCGGAGCGAGGAGGCGATGCGGCGCGAGGAGGCCCAGACGCGTCCGCCCGCCAGCCCGCCCACGCCGCGCCCCGCCACCGAGGGCCAAGGCGGCTGACCGTGCCCGCGGCAGCGGTCGCGTGAGCGGCTGAGGGCGGCGCGCCGGTGCCACTCCTCGACGGCAAGTACGAGATCCATGGCGAGCACGTGCTGGCGGCCGGCGTCACGACGTTCACCGCCACCGACCCGGACGGCGCGCCCGTTCGCGTCGAGTGGCTGGAGTTGGCGACCGAGGACGAGGCCGCCTTCGAACGCTACCGCCGGCTGCTGAAGCGCCTCGCGCGCGAGGGCCGTGCGACGGTCCAGGACGTGGTCGCCCGACCGGGCGCGCGCTACGTGGTGTGGCGCCTGCCGCCGGAGGGCAGCGCGGCGGCGCGCGACGCGGCGCTGGAGGCCGACCTGCGGGCGGCCGGCTTCGACCCCGCCGGCGCCGTTCTGCGGCGCGTCGAGGGCCACGCGCGGTTGGTGGGGCTGTCGTTCGCTGCGCCGCCCGCGGTGGTTGCGGCGACGCCGGCGACCGAGGCGCATCGGCAACGCCTCCCGCGGTGGCGGCCTACCCCGGCGTCGCCGGCCGCGCGCACCTGGGCGCTGAGCGTCGTGCTCGTGTCCGCCAGCCTGGCGCTCCTGCTGGTGGGGTTCGAGTGGCGCGCCAACGACCGCGTGATCGTGCTGCCCGACCTGGTCGGCACGGCCTACCCGGACGCGGCCGCACGGCTGTTCGAGCTCGGCCTCCGGGTCGTCCCGAACCTCGTCGCGTCCGAGGACGAACGCTCCGGCGCGGTGCTCGCCAGCGATCCAGCCGCAGGGCAGACGCTGCGCCCGGGACGCGAGGTGCGGCTGAACGTGGCGCGGCCTGCCGGTCAGTTGGCGCCCACGGACGTCCCGCGGCTGGTCGGGCTCACCTCGACCGCCGCCACGACCGAGGCGCTCGAGCGAGCCGGGTTGGCGTTGGGCCGACTGGTTCGCATCCACGTGGATGCCCCGGCGGGCGTGGTGCTGGCGCAGACGCCGCCGAGCGGCAGCACCGTCGGTCGGGGCGCCGCCGTCGATCTGGTGACGTCGCTCGGCCCGCGCCCCGGCCGGACCTTCCTGCCCGACCTCTCCGGGCTCTCGCTGGCGGACGCCCGCGCCCTGGCGCTCACCGCCGGGCTGTCCGACGCGCAGGTGGTGGTCGAGCGGCTGACCTCCGACCGCTCGCCCCGCGACACCGTGCTCGCGCAGTCGCTGGCGCCCTACCGCGACGTCGTGCTGAGGGACGCGGTGCTGCGACTCATCGTCGCGGACGGGCCGCCCGCGGCCGACCCGGTCGGGTTGCCGATCCTCGGCGGCCTGAGCGAGGCCGACGCGCACGCGCTGGTGGGCGGGTTCACGGTGCAGACGGCCTACGTGGCGGAGATCAGCCTGCCCGACGGGGTGGTGGTGGGTCAGTCGCTGCCGCCGGGCGCCCGCCCCGAGGACGGCACCCTCCTTCTCACGGTGAACGCCCGGCCCGTGTCCGTCCCGAGGCCCCGGGTCGAGGTCGTGGTGCGCCAGCCCGTCGCACGGGAGTTGCCGTACCTGTGGTTCATCGAACCCGGGATCCCGCTGGTGCTCGCCGAGGTCACCGCGACGACGCTCGAGGGCGACCGCTACGTGGTGGCGCGCAGCGAAGCGCGCGGCGGCGGCAGGGTGGCGGGCACCTGGCCGACCACCTACCCCGGCGTGGTGTTCTTCGACCTCACGCTGAACGGCGAGCCCTACGGGGGCTCGCTGCGCGTTCCCTGACCTGCCGCCGCGTCGGCCTGGTCCGGAACGGTGCCCAGACCACCGCTCGCGGCGGGGGCGCGGGTGTATCGTTGCGAACGGCGATGGAAGCGTCGGTCGTATCGTCGTCGGCCGATGAAGGCATGCCAAGCCGCGTTCGGGGGCCCTCGGGGCACGCCCGCCGCCGAAGGGAACCGCGTGCTGCAGACGTTTCGTGACCTGAGCATCTACGTGCGCCGCTACCCCCGCGCGTACGTCCTCAGCATCGCGCTGCTCGTGGGGTTCGCGTTCCTCACCACGCTGGGTCCCATCGTGGTGGGCCAGGCCATCGACGCGTTCCTCACCGGCCGCATGACCATGACGTCGGTCTGGAGGTACGTCGGCGCCGTCCTCGGCATCGGCGTCACGGGCGCCGCCACCATGGTCTTCGTCCGCCGCTCGCTGCTGAATGCGTCGTGGGAGATCCAGTTCGACATCCGCCGCGACCTGTTCACGCACTTCACCCGGCTCGACCCCTCCTACTACGACGACCACCGCGTCGGCGACCTGATGGCGCGGCTCACGGCCGACCTCAACGCCGTGCGCATGCTCATCGGCGTCGCCGTGATGATGGGCACCAACACCACGCTGGTCCTCGGCTTCACGCTCTACCGCATGCTCCAGCTCGACGCCGGACTCAGCCTGCTCACGCTCGGCATCGTCCCCTTCATCACGGTGACGTTCTTCCTCCTGCTGCGCGTCGTGCACAAGCGCTACGAGCGCGTGCAGGAGCAGTTCTCCAACGTCTCGGCGATGGCGCAGGAGAACTTCTCGGGCATCCGAGTGGTGAAGGGCTTCGGCATCGAGGACCGCGAGCTTGGCAACTTCGAGCGGCTCAACGACGAGTTCATCCGCCGCAACCTAGCCCTCACCAAGGTCGAGGGCCCGCTGTTCCCGCTGATGGAGCTGATGTTCGGCCTGACGATCTCCGTGCTCCTGCTCGTCGGCGGCCGGCTCGTGCTGGGCATCGGCGGCGACCTGACGATCGGCCAGTTCTCGTCGTTCGTGTTCCTGTTCGAGGGCATCCAGTGGCCGCTCATCGCCCTCGGCTGGATCGCGAACATCCTCCAGCGCGGCACCACCTCGTGGCACCGCCTGCGGGCGATCCTCGACGTGCCGAGCAAGATCAAGGACGGCCCCGACACCCGCAGCGACCTCGTCGAACTGCACGGCGACATCGAGTTCCGCGACGTGAGCCTGCGGCTCGGCGGCAGGAACGTGCTCGACCGCGTGAGCTTCCGCATCCGGGCCGGCGAGGCCGTCGGCATCACCGGCCGCACGGGGGCCGGCAAGACCCTGATCGTCAAGCTGATCACGCGGCTCATCGACCCGGACTCGGGACAGGTGCTGGTGGACGGCATCGACGTGCGCCGCATCCCGGTCGCGGTCCTGCGCCGCCGCATCGGCCTCGTGCCGCAGGAACCCTTCCTGTTCGGCGACACCATCGCCGACAACATCGCCTACGGCATCCCCGAGACCGAAGATGCCGACGCCCGCGCGCGCCAGGTGCGCGAGGTGGCGCGGCTGGCCCAGCTCGAGGCCGACGTCGACGGCTTCCCGCTCGGCTTCGCGACGCAGCTGGGCGAGCGCGGGGTCACCCTCTCCGGGGGCCAGCGGCAGCGCACCGCCATCGCCCGCGCCATCATCCGTGACCCCAGCGTGCTGATCTTCGACGACGCCCTGTCGGCGGTCGACACCCAGACCGAGGCGAGCATCCTCGAGGGGCTGCAGCGCGTGCAGCAGGGCCGCACCACGATCGTGGTCGCCCACCGCGTGTCGGCCTTCCAACACTGCGACCGGGTACTCGTCTTCGACGACGGCCGGCTGGTGGAGAGCGGCACGCCCGACGCCCTGGTGGCGAAGGACGGGTGGTATGCGGACATCGTGCGTCGGCAACAGCTAGAGGCGGACTTGGAGGCGACCCCGTGACGCCCCCACGAACGGGCCGACGCCCGCGTCGGCAACAGCTAGAGGCGGACTTGGAGGCGACCCCGTGACGCCCCCACGAACGGGCCGACGCCCCCTCGCCGATCCCACCATCGGCGGCATGGTCGATCCCGACTACGACGTCGAGCGGGCCAAGGCCGCCTTCAGGGCGGCGCGCAAGCGCACCCGCCGCGGCATGCGCGAGGAGGGCACCTTCGACGAGGACGGCGAGAAGATGCAGGCCTCGCTCGACCGCGGCCTCGCCCGCCGACTGCTCGCGTACCTCGTGCCCTACCGCCGCCACGTGGTGTGGGCGGTGCTGCTGCTGCTCGCGTACTCGGCGGTGGTGCCGGCCTTCCCGCGGCTGATCGCCGCCGCCGTCGACCGCTACATCGTCGGCGGGGTCGCGCCCTTCGACGTTCTCACGGTCGACGAGCGGTTCGCCGGCCTGCTCGGCATCGTGGCCGTCTACCTGGGCCTGCGGGCGCTCAACTTCGGATTGCGGTACGGCTACACCTACCTGGTCTCGTGGATCGGCCAGCACGTCATCTACGACCTGCGGCGCGACACCTTCGGCAAGATCCAGCGCCTGCACCTCGGGTTCTTCGACCGCACCCCGGTCGGGCGCCTGATCACGCGCATCACCAGCGACGTCGAGGCGATCCAGACCGCGATGACCGACGGCGTGGTGGGCCTCATCGCCGACGTGGCGCTGATCATCGGCCTGACCATCTACATGTTCACCATCGACTGGCGGCTGGCGATCGTGACCCTCACCGTCATGCCGTTCTTGTTCCTGACGCTGAACTACCTTCGGCGCCGCATCCGCGATGCCTTCCGCGTGGTGCGCCTGCGGGTGTCGCGCTCCAACGCCTACCTGGCGGAGAACCTGAACGGGATGACCACCGCGCAGCTGTTCAACCGCGAGCAGCGCAACGCCAAGCGCTTCGACCAGATCAACCTCGACCTCCTCGACGCCTACGTCGAGCAGGTGCGCTGGTTCAGCTACTTCTTCCCCTCGGTCAACGTCGCCGGCGCCCTGGCGACCTCGCTGATCCTCTACTACGCCGCCTGGCAGCTGGTCGGACCCGGCGTCGCCGAGGTGCTGACCATCGGCGTGCTGATCGCGTTCATCCAGTACACGCAGATGTTCTTCCGGCCGCTGCAGGAACTCTCCGACCGCTTCAACACGCTGCAGGCGGCGATGGCGTCGGCCGAGCGCATCTTCGGGCTGATCGACACGCCCGAGCAGGTCATCGACAAGGACGTGCCGCTGCCGCTCGAGGGCCGGTTCCGCGGCGAGGTGCGCTTCGAGGACGTTCACTTCGCGTACGACGACGAGGAGTGGGTCCTGCGCGGACTCGACCTCTCCATCAAGCCGGGCGAGTCGGTGGCCTTCGTGGGACACACCGGCGCCGGCAAGACCACCGTCATCAGCCTCGTCAGCCGCTTCTACGACGTGCAGCGCGGTGCCGTGCGGATCGACGGCCACGACGTGCGCGACCTGGCGCAGGCCGACCTGCGGCGCCACGTCGGCATCGTGCTGCAGGATCCGTTCCTGTTCAGCGGCACGGTGCGCAGCAACATCACCCTCGGCAACGACGACATCCCGCTCGACCGGGTCATCGAGGCCGCCCGCTTCGTCAACGCCCACACCTTCATCGAGCGGCTGCCGCTGGGCTACGAGACGCCGGTGCGCGAGCGCGGCGCCGGCTTCTCCACCGGCCAGAAGCAGCTGCTCGCGTTCGCGCGCGCCCTGGTGCAGAATCCCGACATCCTGCTGGTGCTCGACGAGGCCACCGCCAACGTCGACACGGAGACGGAGGAGCTGATCCAGGACGCGCTCGGCAAGCTGATGCAGGGGCGCACCAGCATCGTCATCGCCCATCGCCTCTCCACCATCCAGGACGTCGACCGCATCCTGGTGCTGCGCCAGGGGAAGCTCATCGAGCAGGGCCGGCACGCCGACCTGCTGCGCATCCCGGACGGCTACTACCGCAAGCTCTACGAGCTGCAGTACCAGGAGTCGCCGGTCGGCTGAGCCCGCGCCGGGCTCGATCGAGCCTGGAAGCGCCCGCGCTGCTTGGCCGTCAGCGGATGGTCACGCGGTACGCCAACGTCAGCTCCGCGCCGGGCTCCATCTCCTCGAGCACCGTCCAGCGGACGGTGGTGTAGGCGGTGGGGTCGGCGATCGTGCGCTGGTCGCCCAGGCCCACGAACACGTTCGTCTCGGCGAACGTGAGGCCGTCGTCGGCGGAGAACTCGGTGAGCAGGCCGTCACTGCTGGGCGTGGCGGAGTTCGGCAGGAACTGGGTGCCCTCCAGCACCGGCACGGTGATCACCACGATGCCGGGCGGCAGCGTCTCCTCGCTCACGTTGGACACGATGATGCGGTACTCGACGATCTGCCCGGGGCGCGCCTGGGTGGCGGCCGAGAAGCGGTCCTCCCGGGTGCCGTCGTCGCGCGTCACCTGGCTCACGATGTAGGTCTCCAGCGCCCACCGCACCGGTTCGAGGGCCTGGGCCAGCGCGACGGCCGTGGCCAATGACAACGCCAGCAAGGCGGGGACGATCCACGGTTGCCTCATGCCGCCTACGGTACCGCTCCTGGCTGTGCCACGACTGAGACGGGGCTTCACGCGACCCGCACGATCACGGCGCCGCGATGCCGGCGGCCCGTGCCGCGGCCAGTGATGCCGCGTACGGCGCGGCCTCGTGGAAACCGAGCGCTGCGGCGCGCTCGAACGCGGCCGCGAGTTCATCGAGCACCCCGATCGGCCAGGTCGCGACCCCGTCGCGCGACCACACCATGCCCAGCTCGCGCATCCACGAGCGCGCCCAGGCGAAGGCTGCCTCGCCGTGGCCGAGGTCGGCGGCGGCGCGGAACCAGCGACGCGCCTCGCCATCGTCCGGCGCGACCCCCAGGCCGGCCTCGTACAGCCCCCCGAGCCGCCAGGCTGCCTCCGCATGGCCAACGGTGGCCGCGGCGCGGTACCAGGCGGCCGCCGCCCGCGCGCTCCAGGGCGCGCCCAGGCCCGCCTCGGCCAGGTAGCCGAGCATGAACTGCGCGGTGGGGTCACCGGCGGCCGCCAGCCGGCCCCAGTAGCGGCGCGCGGCGGCGAAGTCGCCGTCGCGGTAGGCATGGAAGCCGGCGGACGCGTCGACGGCGGCGCCGGCGCGGCTCGCCACCCACCACTGGGCGAAGACGAAGCCCGCCACGGCGACCGCGAGGAGCGCGAGCAGGACGCCCCGCCTGCGTTGGTGCGGCGCCACCGGCTCGAGCCGCGGGTCGGAGACCACGAACGATGGCTCCGTCTCGCGCCGTCGCGGGACCGGGGCGTCGGCCGGTCGCGCGGGTCCGGCGGGCTCCGGGCCCAACCCGCGCCAGGCGACCGGCACCGGCCGCTCGCCCGACGAGGTCGTCTCAGCGCGTCGGGACCGCCGCGACGCGCGGCCGACGACCGGCGACGTCTCGTCGTCCGCGGCGCCGGCCTCCCCGGCAGGGTCGATCACCGGGTCCTGCGCGGTGCGCCCGGTCGTCCATGCGCCGATCTCCTCCGCGCCCCAATCGCCGGCCGACCCGAACACGACACGGGGGCGTGCCGGCCGCGGCGGAGGCGGCGCCTCCTCGTCGCCCTCGGGCAAAGTGATGGGTTCGGGATCCGGTTCGGGCTCGGGATCCACATCGGGCACCGGCTCGAGACCGGGTCCGGTCTGGGGACCGGGTCCGGTCTGCTGACCGGGTCCGGTCTGCTGACCGGGTCCGGTCTGCTGACCGGGTCCGGCGTCGTGGTCGGGCTCCTGTTCGGGCTCATCGGCGTCGCCGGCCTCGGGCGCCGACTCGAACTCGGGCTCGCGCGCCGCCTCGGGCTCGGGCCCCCGCGCCGCCTCGGGCTCGGGCTCCCGCGCCGACTCGGGCTCGGGCTCGGGCGCCGACTCGAACTCGGGCTCGCGCGCCGACTCGGGCACCTCCACCGGCTCGGATTCGCGGCCGCCTTCCGTCTCCGGCGCCTCCCTGGGCTCCGGGGCCGGCGGCGGCGAGCCCTCGAGCTCCTCTGGCTCGGCGGGGCGGATCACGACCCGCACGCCGGCCGCCTCGAAGGTCTGGGCGATGGCATCGGCCTTGTCGGCCCGCAGCGCGCGGGTGATCGGGCCGGTCCGGCCATCGATCAGCTTGCGCACCCGCTCGGGGGGCATCGACAGGCGCTCGCCGACGCGCGCCGCCACGATCGCGACATCGGCCTCGGGGACTCGTTCGACGACCTCGACCACGCACGCACGATGGTTCACGTTGCTCGCCATCGTACACGGGTCGGCGGGGGTACATCCGCGTCCACGGGCGAACGGGCCTCGCACGGCCGCGCTCGGACGCGCTCGGACGCGAGGCTACTTGGTCGACTGCATGGCGATGCCCTGGGCGAACTGCTTGCGCAGCAGGATGAGCACGACCAGGGGCGGCAGCATGATCATGAACAGGCCGGCCATGATGATGTTCCACTCCGCCGCCGCCCGCTCGGAGGTGTAGAGCATGCGCAACCCGATCTGGGCGACGCGCATGTCCGCCTGGGTGGTCACCACCAGCGGCCACAGGTACTCGTTCCAGATGTACACGAACTCGATGACGAACAGCGCGGCGATGTTCGTGAGCGATAGCGGGATGAGGATGTGCCACAGGTACTGCAGCGGCGTCGCCCCGTCGACCCGCGCCGCGTCCGAGAGCTCGTCGGGCACCGTGAGGAAGAACTGCCGGAACAGGATGATGCCGGTGGTGCTGGCAAGGTACGGGACGGTGAGCGCCCAGTAGGTGTTGAGCCAGCCGAACGAGGCCATCAGGTAGAAGGCCGGCAGGATCCGCACCGGCAGCGGCAGCATCTGCGTGATCATGGTCAGCGGGAACAGGAGCCACGAGAAGCGGAACTTGAAGTGGGTGAAGGCGAAGGCGGCCATGATCGACAGCACGATCTTCCCGACCGACACGGCGACGGCGATGAACAGGCTGTTCCACGCCAGGCGGCCGAGGTTGATGCGCGTCCAGGCGACGCGCATGTTGTCCCATAGCTGATCACCCGGGATCAGGATCGGCGGGAACGCGTATGCGTCGCGGTGGGTGTGGGTGCCCATCACGATCGCGTAGTAGACCGGGAACGCGACCGCGATCAGGGTCACGATCAGGGCCAGGTGCGTGGCGAGGTTGAGCAGCGTCTTACGGCGTATGCGCATCGACCTCACCCCTCACCGGCTGTAGACGGCCCGCTTGGTCGACGTCCAGATCTGGAAGCCGGCGATGGAGGCCACCATCAAGAAGAGGAACACGGACTGCGCGGCGGCCTGGCCCTCGCGCAGGCGGGCGAAGCCGTCGCGGTAGATCTTGTAGACCAGGAACTCGGTGGTCTGGCCGGGCCCGCCCTGGGTCACGACGTCGAGCATGCCGAACACCATGAAGAAGGCGTAGAGCGTGTTGACGAAGATGAGGAAGGCCGTGGTCGGGCTCAGCATCGGGAAGGTGATGATCCAGAAGGCCTTGATCGGGCCGGCGCCGTCGACCAGGGCGGCCTCCTTGAGCTCGTGCGGCACGTTCTGGAGGCCGGCGATGTAGAAGCAGATGTTGTAGCCCAGCATGATCCAGATCGACGCGATCGTGACCAGCATGAAGGCGCCCACGGCGTCGGTGGTGAAGTTCAGGCGGAAGCCGGTGATGGTCTCGAGCAGGGCCGTGAAGATGCCGACCGACGGGTCGAACATCAGCGCCCAGATGACCCCCGCGATGGCCGGGGACATCGCGTAGGTCCAGATGAACGCGACCTGGTAGAAGCCGGCCCCGCGGATCTTCTGGGTCGCGAGCACCGCGATGAGCAGGGCAACCGCCAGCCCGACCCCGATCACGATCGCGCAGAAGATCATGGTGTTGATGAAGCTCTGAAGATACTCGGGCGAGCGCAGCAGCTCCTCGAAGTTGCGCAGGCCCGTGTAGACCCGCACGCGCCCGAAGGGCGAGATCCGGAAGAGCGACATGTGGATCGCCTGGACGAAGGGGACGATGAGAAAGACGGCGATGACCGCCACCGTGGGGAAGATCAGCGCGTACGGAAGGATGTGGTGACCGGGGAACCTGTTCATCGACCCCCACCCGCCGGGCCCCGGAGGGACGTTCCGGGCGCGGTCCAGAGTTCGCCCCCAGTGCGGGGGCGGGTGGGGCGGGCCTGAGCCCGCCCCAGTGCCATCGGCGTGTCGGCTACTGCGCGAACTCCAGGTACTCCCGCAGGAGCACGTTGATGCGCTCGGCCGCGCGGCCGAGCGCCAACGCGGGGGCGTCGCCGCGGGCGGCGTCCTGCATCGCGATGCGGATGTGGTCGCGCGCGTCCACGAAGGGCCCGATCCGGGTGCCGACGACGTTGCCGTTGTCGGTGCGGCCGGAGAGGATCTGAAGGAACGCGGTGAGGTGGTTGGGGCTCTCCTGGAACCAGCCCTCGTCCATCAGCTGCTTGAGGGCGGCGTTGGTGGCAGGGAAGTAGCCGGTGTTCTTGTGCCAGAAGACGTCGACCTCCGGCCGCGCCATGTACTTGAAGAACTCGAAGATCACGCGCAACTCGGCTTCGCTTGCCTGGTTGGAGACGTAGAGGCTGTTTCCGCCGATGACCGAGTTGCCGCGGGGGTACTCGGCGAAGCGCGGGATGAAGGCGGTCCGCACCTCGAAGTCGTCGCCCACGGTCTTCATGACGCTGTCCAGCGACGAGGTGGACTGCAGCATCATCGTCACGGACCCGGCCATGAAGCCGGAGTTCGGGGAGTACTCGGTGCCGGCGTACAGCCACACGCCGTCCGCCGCCATCTCGCTCCACTTCGTGAAGAGCGCGTCGGTGAACTCGCTGGGCCACATCACCTGGGTCGCGTGGCCGCCGCGGCCGTTGTCGTTGTCGACGTAGGGCTGGTCGTGCAGCGCGAGCTGCTGCTCGAACTGCCAGTCGGGCCACCCGAAGCCGATGACGTCGCGCACGACGCCGGCCGCCTGGAGCTGCAGCCCGTACTCGTGGACCTCGTCCCAGGTGGTCGGCGGCTTGTTCGGGTCGAGCCCGGCCGCGCGGAAGTGGTCGGCGTTGTAGTACAGCATCGACGTGGACGAGGCGAACGGCCACGACCACAGGTTGCCGTCGCGCGAGTAGTACAGGGAGATCGGGCCCACGTACTGCCCAAAGTCCCACTCCTCGCCCAGCATCCCGGGGATCTGGTAGGCGGGGATGATCATCCCGCTGTCGTGCATGGCCTGCGTGCCGACCTCGTAGATCTGGATGAGGGGGGGCTCCTGCCCGACGGGGTAGGCGCCGAGGAAGCGGGCGAGGCCCTCCTCGTACGAGCCCATCAGGACGGGGTTGAGCTGCATGTTCGGATCGAGCTCGTTGAAGCCGGCGACGACCTGATCCACGACCGCCGCCCGCGACCCCGTCATGCCGTGCCAGAAGTCGACGACGACCCGCTGGGCCAGGGCGTTGCCGCCTAGCGCCAGGGCCATCGCCACCAGCGTCACTAGGCCCAATACCGTTGACATAATCGCATAGTCTTGTATGCTGAGGTGTGCCGCGTTCGGGTTGGTTGAAGCCTGGGGTGCCGGATCGGTTGCCGGATCGGGTGTCGGTGGGGGTGTTGACGCGGGCGTTCCCGCCTGAGCTGGTGGATGCGGTGCTGCTGGAGACGGGGCGGGTGCAGCAGCGGAAGCGGGCGTTGCCTTCGCGGTTGGTCGTGTACTACGTGTTGGCGATGACGCTGTTCTCGGACGCGTCGTACGAGGAGGTGATGCGGCAGCTCACCGAGGGGTTGGCGTGGTCGTCGGGGTGGGGTGTGGCGTGGGTGGTGCCGGATAAGGCGGCGATCGCGCGGGCGCGGCAGCGCCTGGGTGTCGAGCCGCTGGAGATGCTGTATCGGGCGGTGGCGGTGCCGCTCTCGATGCAGGAGACGGTGGGCGCGTTCTACCGGGGTTGGCGGTTGGTGAGCTTGGATGGATCGTGCTTGGAGGTGGCGGATACGCCGGCGAACGAGGCGGCGTTCGGTCGGCCGGGCTCAGCGCGGCGCGAGGGTGGCGGCGCCTTCCCGCAGGTTCGGTTGGTGGGGGTGTGCGAGAGCGGTTCGCACGCCATCGTGGACGCTGAGGTGGGGCCGTACCGGGTGTCGGAGCGGGTGCTGGCGGACGCCTTGGTGCAGCGCTTGACGCCGGGGGTGCTGTGCTTGGCGGATCGGGGCATCTATGGTTTCGAGCGCTTCAACGCGGCGCGGGCGGCGGGCGCTGAGTTGGTGTGGCGTGTGATGGCGAAGCAGACGCTGCCGCCTCTGAAGCGGTTGCGCGACGGTTCGTTCTTGAGTCGACTGCAGGTTCCCGATGGGGTGGAGGCTACGGACGCGCAGCGTCTGGTGCGGGTCGTGGAGTACACCCTCGAGGGTGGCGTCGAGGCCGCGGGGGCTGCGGGTGATGACGCGTCGCGTACGTACCGGTTGGTCACCAGCATCCTCGAACCGAAGCGTGCGCCGGCCGCTGAACTGGCGGCGCTGTACCCCGAGCGGTGGGAGATCGAGAGCGCCCTGGACGAGTTGAAGACGCATCAGCGCGGCCCACGTGCGGTGCTGCGCTCGAAGAGCCCGGAGGGCGTGCTGCAGGAGGTGTACGGCCTGCTGCTCACGCACTACGCCATCCGGCGCGTGATGCACGACGCTGCCTTGTCTGCCGGCATCGATCCCGATCGGCTCTCCTTCGTGCGAAGTCTCCGGGCCGCGCGCCGCAGCGCCCGTGCCAGCACGGGCTTTTCCCCCCACGAGGCAAGCTGAGGAGCACGCGCGCGTCACCGAGGAGATCCTCGCGGACCAGATAGGCCCTCGGCGCCTGCGAGCCAACGCGCGCGTCATCAAGAGGAAGATGAGCAACTGGCCCGTCAAACGCGCCGAACACCGAAAGTGGCCCCAACCATCAACCCCACCAGCGGACCAAGTACGCATCAAGAGACCTTAAGTCAACAGTATTGCGTCTAGGCACAGGTTGGGCGTGTTCGTGCTGGCGTTGAACAGTAGTGAGGCACAATCGGGTGGGTCCGGGAGGGTCGTTGCGTGTGGGACGCGGCTCTCCTCGTCGTGATGGCGCGTACAGGCTGAGAACCATGTAGTCACACAGGTCTGTGGATAACGACTTGCCATAAGGCCTCTTGGCGGGTATCATGTAGCAACATGTACCTGCGAACGGTCTCCAGCGGTCGACACGAGTACGTGCAGATGTGCCACAACTACCGCGAGGGCGGTTCGGGTCCGTCACGCACGCGTGTGCTGTACTCGTTCGGGCGTAAGGACGAGCTGGATGTCGAGGCGTTGCGGCGGTTGGTTTCGAGCGTCTCGCGGTACCTCGATCCCGCGGAGGCTGCCGAGGTCCGCGCCGCTGCCGGGATCGAACTCGAAGCGCGCTTCTTGGGCGCCAAGCACCTCGGCGGCACCCACTTGCTCGATGGCGTGTGGCAGCGGCTCGGGATCGCCTCTGGGTTGGAGAAGCTGCTGGGTGAGCGGGGTTACCGCACGCCGGTCGAGCGGCTCTTGTTCGCGTTGGTCGCGAACCGGGCGTTGGATCCGGGCAGTAAGCTCGCGGTCGAGTCGTGGGTGGCGGATGAGGTGCACGTCGAGGGCCTCCCGGAGGTCGACGTTCATCAGCTGTACCGCGCGATGGACTTCTTGCTCGAGGCGCATGACGAGATCCAGCGTGAGGTGTTCTGGAGCGTCGCCAACCTCTTCAACCTGGAGGTCGACCTGCTGTTCTTGGACACCACCACGGCGTACTTCGAGATCGAGGGCGAGGACGAGGATGTCGCCGGCGATGACAGCGACGAGGCAAGCGGTGGCGACGAGATCGGCGGCGACGTCGTCTCTGGCTTGCGGAAGCGGGGTCACAGCAAGGACTCGCGCCCTGGTCTGGCGCAGGTGGTGATCGGTTTCGCGGTCACGCGTGACGGCATCCCGGTGCGCTGCTGGGTGTGGCCGGGGAACACCGCTGACGTGAACGTCATCGAGGAGGTCAAGCGCGATCTGAACGAGTGGAAGCTCGGCCGCGTGATGTTGGTGATGGACGCGGGCTTCAACAGCGAGCCCAACCGCCGGATCCTGCAAGGCGCCGGTGACGCCTTCATCATCGGCGAGCGGTTGCGCGCGGGCAGCAAGGGTGACGTAGTGGAGGCCGCCCGCCGCGCCGGGCGCTACAAGACCCTCGATTGCGGCCTGCGGGTCAAGGAGGTGACCACCCAGGCGGGCAGCGTCGCCGCTCGGCGGTTCGTGATCGTGCACAACCCCGAACAGGAACGCTTCGATCGTGAGCGCCGCGACGACATCGTTCGCGAGACCGAACGGCGCCTGGCTGAGCTGGGGGACCTGAAGGGCAAGGCGCACAGCAAGGCCGCCTGCGCGCTGCGCGCGCACCCGACTTACGGACGTTACGTCCGGCAGAGCAAGACCGGGAAGCTCGCCATCAACCGGAGCAAGATCGCGACCGAAGCCAAGCTGGATGGCAAGTTCCTGGTATCGACCAGCGATCCGCATCTCAGCACCGAGGACATCGCCCTGGGGTACAAGCAGCTGCATGAGATCGAGCGCGTGAACCGCGACCTGAAGCACACGGTGGACATCCGGCCGGTCTACCACCGCCGGGAGGATCGCATCCGTGCGCACGTCCTCTTGTGCTGGCTGGCGCTGCTGCTCATCCGCGTAATCGAGAACGACAGTCGAGCGACGTGGCATCATCTCAAGAAACTCTTCCGGCCATTGATGGTGGCTCAGCACGCCACCAAGCACGGGCCCGTGAGCGAAACGAACGCCGTGACGAGTGAGCAGAAGTGCGTGCTGGACGCGCTTCGCGTGAAGCCGCCAGCGCGCTTCCCTAACGTGCCGACCGCAACGAACCTGTAGTTACCAACACCCCGCACGGCCGACCCGTCGGAACCGCCGTACCCGACGGCCTTCACGCTGGCTCGATGGCACTACAAGCTGTTCAACGCCAGCCGGGGCGGGTCCCGTTCACTCAATGCTGGATGCTACCGGAGGTCTGTGGTGGCATCGAGGGAACGAGGCCTGACTGTGGCTGCTGGACGTGAGTACGTGCAGGTGATGCGCGAGCGCTACCGCCG
>Ga0209498_1000409_pt1 | contig 26450 bp, 24 predicted proteins | sample WalLakDeSediment_FD_184131 | JGI IMG/M metagenome (GOLD analysis project Ga0209498, IMG submission 184131) | Lake sediment microbial communities from Walker lake, Nevada to study Microbial Dark Matter (Phase II) - Walker Lake 11/02/13 Deep... | ecosystem: Environmental > Aquatic > Freshwater >...
GATCGGATCAGTGAGTCAAGCTTGGGCATGCTCTTGTGCGACACCATGTCCGCTCCCCCGGGTGCATTATAATTATCACGTCTGACCGGCCCTTGTCAAACGCCACGGCTGCACCAGCTTAGCACCGTTGACAAAGGAATACCGATCTACTATCATAAAGATAAGCCATTGACCCCTGAGGCAGTGAGCAAGGTGCATTAGCAGTCAGGAGTCCGCTTGGATCGGCGTGACCGAGACGGACGAGGAGTGTTGCTGTGGTGACCCTCTCGGTTCAGCCGAGAGGGTTTTTAGTTTGTGGTCGTGTTCAGTGCTAGAACCGATATGCCGGACACCGGAACGGGGCGTTATGTCGACAGTTAAGGAGCCACACAGATGAAGACGATAGGCTTTATCGGTGCCGGCACTACGGGCACCGCACTGGCGGTACGGCTGTCTCAGAAGGGATGCCGGGTTGTGGCTGTATCCAGCCGGACGCCGTGCTCAGCACAGAAGCTGGCCGGACTGGTGCCCGCCTGTGATGTCTTCGGCACAGCTCAGGAACTGGCAGATGCTGCAGATGTGGTCTTCATCACTACTCCCGATGATGTCATAGCCCGGGTCTGCGGCGAGGTTCAGTGGCGTCCCGGACAGAGCGTAGTCCATTGCAGTGGTGCTCATTCAGTAGACATTCTGGAACCAGCGCAGCAGGTGGGTGCTGCTGTGGGCTCCTTTCACCCCTTGCAGACCTTCGCCGATGTCGCCAGAGCAATTGAGAACCTGCCCGGCTCTACGTTCGCCCTCGAAGCCGAAGGTCCGCTGCTGTCGCTCCTTAAGGAGTTGGCCTCTCTACTGGACGGCAGATGGGTGGAGCTTAAGCCGGGACACAAGGTGCTCTACCACGCCGCAGCCGTTTTCGCCTGCAACTACCTGGTGACCCTGGTCAAGCTGGCACTGGACTTGTGGCGAGACCTCGGCGTATCCCCGCAGGAGGCCACCAAAGCCTTGCTGCCGTTGCTCGCAGGAACGATAAACAATATCGGCAGTATTGGCTTGCCCGTTTGCCTTACGGGCCCTGTAGCTCGGGGGGATCTGGGCACTATAGAGAGCCACCTGAGCGCTCTCGAGGCCAGTAATCCCACCCTGCTGGCTGCCTATAAGGAACTGGGACTGCAGACCATTCCCATCGCTGTCGCTAAAGGCAAGGTTGATGGACAGAGGGCAGAGGAGATGAAAGCTTTACTTACCAGGAGGTAGAGAATGAGAACAATGCTGAAGAGCAAAATCCACCGGGCCCGGGTAACCCAGGTCGATTTGGACTACGAGGGCAGCATCACCATCGACAGGTCACTCATGGAGGCAAGTGACATCCTGCCCTTCGAAAGGGTGGAGGTGCTCAACATCAACAATGGGGCCAGGTTCAGCACTTATGCAATCGAAGGCGAGGCGAACTCAGGGATGATCGGCATCAATGGCGCCGCAGCCAGACTGGTGATGAAGGGCGACATAGTCATCATACTCTCCTATTGTCAGGTTCGGGAGGATGAGGCGATCGGCATGACCCCGATCGTGATCCACGTGGATGACAAGAACAGAATCACTGAGTCCTCACCCGGCGTTCCTCTGCCCGGACCGCTGCTGTAAGCAAATGATACCGGCTAGTACACACAGCACGATCCCGATCCGCGTCTGCAAGCAGGCACGCGAACTCTCGATTAGTAGTTGAGGAGTAAAAAATGCGAACGACCATTACCGAGATAAAAGAGATGAAGCAAAGGCACGAGAAGATACCCATGCTTACTGCCTACGACTATGTGACGGCCAAGATGGTTGATGAGGCCGGCGTGCCCATGATACTGGTCGGAGACAGTCTGGGCATGGTGGTGTTGGGCTATGAATCAACAATCCCCGTCACTATGGAGGAGATGATCCATCATACCAGAGCCGTGGTAAGAGGAGCCAAGAAGGCCCTGATAGTAGGCGATATGCCGTTTATGACCTATCACATTAGCCTATCGGAAGCGTTGCGTAACGCCACAAAGTTCATTCAGGAAGGAGGAGCCCAGGCGGTGAAACTGGAAGGAGGGCAGGTGGTTGCTGAGACGGTTAGGCGCCTGGTTGGCTGCGGCATCCCCGTGATGGGGCACATCGGGCTTACTCCACAGTCGATACACCAGCTGGGAGGGTTCAAGGTGCGGGGCAAGGCGGTGACGGAGGCCCGGAAGCTCCTCGACGATGCCGCTGCATTGCAGGAAGCCGGTGCTTTTGCCGTCGTTCTGGAGTGCACTCCGGCTCCCCTCTCCAGGATTATCACTGACAGGATGACCATCCCCACCATAGGCATCGGGGCCGGACCTGACTGCGACGGTCAGGTCCAGGTGATCAGTGATATTCTCGGTCTCTACACCGACTTTGTGCCCAAACATGCCAAGCAGTACGTCAGGCTGGCCGGAGAGATCCAGGGCGCGGTGGCCGAGTACATGTCTGAAGTCAAAGCTTGTAGCTTCCCCACTGCAACACAGAGCTATGCCATGGACGAGAGTCTCGTCAAACAGCTAGAGGCTGAAGGCTAGCAGCATGCATGTTGCGAAAACCGTACCGCAGATAAGGGCACTCAGACAGCAAATCGATGATCCGGTTGGCTTCGTTCCTACCATGGGCTATCTGCACGCAGGGCACCTGGCCCTCGTGAGGCGGGCCAGGGCAGAGAACACCACGCTCATAGCCAGTATCTACGTCAATCCCTCTCAGTTTGGTGCAAGCGAGGACCTTGCCGGCTACCCGCGGGAACTCAATCGTGACCTGGAGTTGTTGCAGGGAGGGGGCGTGGATGTCGTCTTTGTGCCCTGTGATGCGCAGATGTACGCGCCTGGATTCAGCACCTGGGTAGATGTGCAAGAGATAAGCGAACGCCTTGAGGGAGCCTCTCGGCCGGGGCACTTCCGGGGGGTAGCCACCGTCGTGGCCAAGCTCTTCAACATCGTTCAGCCGTCCAGGGCCTACTTCGGACAGAAGGATGCACAGCAGGTGCTGGTCATCAGGCGAATGGTGGCCGACCTCAACATGGGGGTGGAAGTCTCAGTGGAACCCACGGTGAGAGAGAGCGACGGTTTGGCCATGAGCAGCCGAAACAGCTACCTGAGCCCTGAGCAGCGCCGCGCAGCCACCGTATTGTTCAGAGCCCTGGCTCTGGCCCGGCAACTGCGGGAGGGGGGAGAAGCAGACGCGGAGAATATTCGGCGCCGGATGACATCGCTCATCCAGGCAGAACCCCTCGCTCAGGTCGACTATGTCAGCATAGCCGACGCAGTAACCCTCGAGGAGTTAAACTCGATAGACCGTCCTGCGTTAGCGTTACTGGCCGTCAGGATAGGCAAGACCAGGCTGATAGACAACATGCCTCTGGCGATTTGACAACCGACATACCCTGTTATATAATGGTCGGACTCCTGAACTGGAGTATGCTTTTGCACGTTAACAATTGAATAGGTTTTTGTGTTCTGCCTGGCGTGGGTCAAGGGAAGAAGGGCATAGGGTGGATGCCTTGGCATCAGCAGCCGAAGAAGGGCGCGGCAAGACTGCGAAAAGCCCCAGTGAGCTGTCTAGCTAGCCTAGCTGGGGATACCCGAATGGGGCAACCCGCCTCGCTGAAAGCGGGGCACTCCGATTATGTCGGAGAGGGAACTGGGTGAACTGAAACATCTTAGTAGCTCAAGGAAGAGAAATCAAAAGAGATTCCCTAAGTAGTGGCGAACGAAAGGGGAACAGCCCAAACCGGGATAGCTAAGTGGGCTTGGATCCTACGCTATTCCGGGGTTGTAAGGCACAGGAGGCAGATTCCAAGATCTGCCACAGAGTTACAAAGCTTCTCTCTAGTCGAATGCTTCTGGAAAGGGCAACCGTAGAAGGTGACAGTCCGGTAGGCGAAAGGGAGAGGCCTCTGTCTGTGTTCTTGAGTACCACGGGACACGAGGAATCCTGTGGGAAACTGGGGGGACCACCCTCCAAGGCTAAATACTGCTGATGACCGATAGTGAACCAGTACCGTGAGGGAAAGGTGAAAAGCACCCCGGGAGGGGAGTGAAATAGAATCTGAAACCCTATGCCTACAAGCAGTCAGAGTCCCGACTTTGTCGGGATGATGGCGTGCCTATTGAAGAATGAACCGACGAGTTGATCTATGTGGCTAGGTTAAGCAACTAAGTTGCGGAGCCGGAGCGAAAGCGAGTCTGAATAGGGCGAGGCCCCGATTTATCGGGGCAGGTCGCATGGATCAGACCCGAAACCGGGTGATCTACCCATGGTCAGAGTGAAGCTCAAGTAGAATTGAGTGGAGGCTCGAACCTGTGAGTGAGGCAAAACTTTAGGATGAACTGTGGGTAGTGCAGGTGAAATGCCAAACGAACTCGGAAATAGCTGGTTCTCCCCGAAATGCATTTACGTGCAGCCTCAGGAGGTAGTTTACGGAGGTAGAGCTCTGGATGAGCCAGGGGCCGTGAGGCTACCGAACTCAACCAAACTGCGAATGCCGTAGATATGATCCTGGGAGTGAGACTGTGGGGGCTAAGCTCCATAGTCGAGAGGGAAACAGCCCAGACCATCAGCTAAGGTCCCTAAGCGCAGGCTAAGTGGGAAAGGAAGTGGTATTGCACAAACAGCCAGGAGGTTGGCTCAGAAGCAGCCATCCTTTAAAGAGTGCGTAACAGCTCACTGGTCGAGCGGTGCTGCACCGATAATCCAACGGGGCTCAAGTCTGTCACCGAAGCTATGGTATCGCCCGAATGGGCGATAGGTAGGGGAGCGTTGTCATGGCTGCGAAGCTGTGGTGTAAGCCATTGTGGAGCAATGACAAGTGAGAATGTCGGTATGAGTAGCGTGAAGGCATGTGAAAATCATGCCCACCGTAAACCTAAGGTTTCCTATGCAACGTTTATCGGCGTAGGGTTAGTCAGGCCTAAGCTGAACCCTGATGGGGTAAGCGATGGACAGTAGGTTAATAGTCCTACACCGCTTGGCTTTTGTTTTAAGGCAAAGGGGGGACACAGAAAGGTAGGTTGAGCATGCCCATTGGACATGGTGTGTCTCCAACTCTAGGCGCATCGGGGCAGGCAAATCCACCCCGGTATTAAGCTGAGGGGCGGGGGAATTTGAGGGGCAACCTGAGAAAACTCAACTGAGCCTATGCTGTCAAGAAAAGCCTCGTTGCTAAAAGGCTGAGCGCCTGTACCGCAAACCGCCACTGGTAGGTGGGGATAAATGTCCCAAGGTGTTCGAGAGAACCCTCGTTAAGGAACTCGGCAATCTAACCCCGTAACTTCGGGAGAAGGGGGCCCGTCTGAATAAGACGGGGGCACAAAATTGGCCCAGGCGACTGTTTAACAAAAACACAGGTCTCTGCTAAAGCGAAAAAGCTGAAATATAGAGGCTGATACCTGCCCGGTGCCAGAAGGTTAAGGAGAGAGGTCATTCCGACTTGTCGGGAGAAGCTTTGAACTGAAGCCCTGGTGAACGGCGGCCGTAACTATAACGGTCCTAAGGTAGCGAAATCCCTTGTCGGGTAAGTTCCGACCTGCACGAATGGTGTAACGATCTGGGCGCTGTCTCAACGAGGGACTCGGTGAAATTGAATTGGGGGTGAAGATGCCCTCTACCCGCGACAGGACAAAAAGACCCTAGCAGCTTTACTATAGCTTGGCACTGAGCTTAGGCCAAGTATGTGTAGGATAGGTGGGAGGCTAAGAAGCTGGGGCGTCAGCCTCGGTGGAGCCAACGGTGAAATACCACTCTTATTTGGTTTTGGTTCTAACCCCGATGTCATCGGGGGACACTGTCTGGTGGGTAGTTTAACTGGGGCGGTTGCCTCCTAAAAGGTAACGGAGGCGTCCAAAGGTTCCCTCAGCACGAATGGAAACCGTGTGTAGAGTGCATTGGCATAAGGGAGCTTGACTGCGAGACCTACAAGTCGAGCAGGGACGAAAGTCGGGCAAAGTGATCCTACGGCTCTGTGTGGAAAGGCCGTGGCTTATCGGATAAAAGCTACGCTAGGGAAAACAGGCTTATCTTGCCCAAGAGTTCACATCGACGGCAAGGTTTGGCACCTCGATGTCGGCTCGTCGCATCCTGGGGCTGGAGAAGGTCCCAAGGGTTGGGCTGTTCGCCCATTAAAGCGGCACGCGAGCTGGGTTCAGACCGTCGTGAGACAGGTCGGTCTCTATCCGTCGTGGGCGCCGGAGATTTGAGGGGAGCTCTCCTTAGTACGAGAGGATTAGGAGGGACGGACCTCTGGTGTGCCAGTTGTTCCGCCAGGAGCAGTGCTGGGTAGCTATGTCCGGAAGGGATAAGTGCTGAAAGCATCTAAGCGCGAAGCCCACCCCAAGATGAGATCTCCCACTGGGTTAACCAGGTAAGGCCGCAAGTAGACTACTTGCTTGATAGGCGGCATGTGTAAGCGGAGTAATCCGTTTAGCTAAGCCGTACTAATGGCCGAGGCCTTGACCTATGCCAGGCTGAGCACAAAAACCTATGCAATGGTTAGCCGACGCGGGGTAGAGCAGTGGTAGCTCGTCGGGCTCATAACCCGGAGGTCGTTGGTTCAAATCCAACCCCCGCCACCAATTACTGCAACTGGGCAGGGTAGCTCTCAGAGTTATCCTGCCCTCTTCTTATATGCCTGCCAATAACATGGATCATACGCGCTTTCACCGGTCTCTCACGTTTGTTGCGGACATTTCTGTGTGATACCATTTAGACGTGTCTAGTTCAGGCTCTAACGGCACAGGCAACCCGGAGTCGGCAGTTATCGCACATCAACAAGCGTTGATCTGCGAGGGTATTGCCAGGATCCTGGAAGAAGCTGGCTTCCGCGTCGTGGGCCGTACGAATACTGAGCGCAGCCTCCTCCGGCTGGGGCTTCAGCATAAGCCGGACATCATGCTGGTGGACTGGGAGATTCCGCGGGTTACCCGGCAAACTATCAGTGAACTGACGCAGAAGTTGCCGCATACTGCTGTCGTCATCCTGACCCGACCTCAATCTGCAGCGGCCGTTCTGCCCATGTTGCAGGCAGGTGCCCGGGGTTACCTGTCCCTCAACCTTTCGTCTCAGGAGTTCGTGCAGGCACTACGTATGCTGGCCAGGGGCGACATGGTTATCTCCCAGGAGATGGCCAGCGAAGTGAAGGTAGAACTGGAGGCCGAGCAGATCTTGAAGGACCAGGATAGCATAAGCGGTCGCGAGCGCGAAGTTCTACAACTAGTGTGCCAGGGCGACAGCAATCGAGAGATCGCTGCCAAACTCATCGTGTCGGAGCACACGGTAAAGGTACACCTGCGCAACATCCTGAACAAGCTGAACCTCCGCAATCGGCAGCAGGTTGCTGCCTACGCAGTGCAAGAAGGACTGGTAACCGATGTTAAGTCAGAAGACACCCCGGAACCCCCCTCCTGAGCAGCACTTCGCCCTGCACCCGAAAGGATTACCGGCGGGTACTCCTTTGGGTGGTTCGAGTTTATCCATACAGGGGATGTCCGGGACCCCTCACGCGTACTAAACTACTGGCGAATGGTGCTCGTCTGCGCGGAGTGCGGACAGGTGAGGCCATAGGATTACGAGCTTAAAGGAGGCACAAGTGATTGAAGTGAGCGAGTTGGCGGCCAATGCGTTGGCACAGAGCCTGCAGATGAGCGGTGTGGAGCCAGAGAAGGGATTCCGGTTAACAAAGCAGGAGGACATATTCGCGCTGGAGATTGACAGCCCCGCCGGGGAAGATCGAGTGATCCAGCATGAAGGCACCATCGTGCTGATGGTCGACCAGGACACCGAGCACGAGGTTGGCGACGTGCTAATTGACGTAGAGGACAGGCCGGACGGGCCGCAACTCATGATGCGGAGCAAGCCCCCGCAGCATTAGAGGACGGACCTGACAGAAACAACAGTCGCCGCCTGGGTAAGCTGCTGTCGATCCGAGATGGAAGGTCGGAACGCAGAGACCTGGCGGATGGTCGCAACCATGATGGATATCCAAGCTATCAGGATGTTTCCCTCGGGAGAGGAACGCCAATGGAGATAAAGCCCGGAGTTCAGGTAATCGACAAGAATGGCACGGCAGTGGGCTCCGTCAACCACCTAGCACGCGATGGTTGGAGTGGCGAGATCAAGAAGTTCATAGTGAACAGGCAGGCCCCTGACAACGACCTGTTTCTCACACCGGGTGATGTACTGGAGGCGACCGATAGTATCCTAAAGCTGAGAGTCGCCCTGGACGAAGATTTGACGGAAGAAGGCAGAGCGGACCACTAAACTGCCCGGCGCCTTCAGCCACCCGCCCTGCAAGGCCGCTGTTCAAATGTGCTGAGGTGTGCTATCATCGTCTCTAGACTGCTGAAAGGAGCCTAATGAACATACTGTTAGTCTATCCCCAGTATCCAGACACGTTCTGGAGCTTCAAACATGCCTTGAAATTCATCTCTAAGAAGGCAACCTTCCCCCCCCTCGGCCTGTTGACCGTGGCCGCAATGCTTCCCCAGGAATGGGAGAAGAAGCTTGTGGACATGAACATAACGGCCCTGACAGATAGAGACGTCAAGTGGGCTGATTATGTCTTTGTCAGCGCTATGGTCGCGCAGCAAACTTCTGCCAGGGAAGTGATCGACAGGTGTAACCAACTGGGAACCAAGATGGTCGCCGGCGGACCCTTTTTCGGCCCTGGCTACGAGGATTTCGGGTATGACACCATTGACCACCTCATCTTCGGCGAGGCTGAGGAGATACTACCTCGGTTCCTGGAGGATCTGGAGAAGGGTTGTGCCAAACACATCTACTCGTCTGACCGGTTCCCGGATATCGAGAAAACGCCTGTTCCCCTGTTGTCACTTATCAACAAGAAGAAATACCAGTCGATGGTTGTCCAGTATTCCCGGGGCTGCCCCTTCAACTGTGAGTTCTGCGACATCGTTGTACTGTACGGGCACAAACCACGAACCAAGGACAAAGGTCAGGTAGTAGCTGAACTGGACGCATTGTATGATTCAGGGTGGCGAGGTGGGGTGTTCTTTGTTGACGACAATTTCATTGGCAACAAACGCAGGCTGAAGTCGGAAGTCCTGCCGGCGATAATTGAGTGGATGCGGGAGAGGAAACATCCCTTTTCATTTTTTACGGAAGCATCTATAAACCTGGCTGATGATGAAGAGTTAATGCGTCTTATGAGTGCGGCAGGATTCAACATGGTGTTCGTAGGCATCGAGAGTCCCAATGAAGAAAGCCTGGTGGAGTGTAACAAGCTTCCCAACAAGAATCGCGACTTGCTGGCGGCAGTCAAGAAGATACAGCGCCATGGCCTGCAGGTACAGGGAGGGTTCATCGTGGGGTTTGATAGCGATCCTCCCTGCATCTTCAAGAACCAGATCGACTTCATACAGAAGAGCGGAATCGTTACGGCCATGGTGGGCGTTCTGATGGCCCCTCCCGGAACAAGGCTGTATGAGCGACTGAAAAAGGAGAACCGACTGCTGCCCAAGGGCTCAGGCGACAACACAGACGGGTCGACCAACTTCATCCCCAACATGGGGCTTGAGATGCTTGCCAAAGGTTACAGACACGTTGTGGAGACGATCTACGGCCCCAAGCAATACTACGAGCGCATCAGGATCTTCCTGCGTGAGTACCAGCCCAGCAGGAGGGTACAGTTCAAGGTTTCGCTTCTCCAGCTCATAGCACTGGTGAGGTCGGCATGGGTTCTGGGAGTAGAAGAAAAAGGAAGGCTGCAATACTGGAAGCTGTTCGCCTGGACCGTGCTGAGAAAACCAAGATCTTTCGCGCTATCGATGACCCTTGCCGTTCAGGGATTCCATTTCCGCAAAGTTGCCCGTAAGGTAAACGCATCGCTTACCAGCGATGCCGGCACGCTGGAGCGTGCAGGAGAACCGGCGGGCGGACAGAACTAGGGGAGCCTCAAGGACCCTTGTCAGATGCCGTCGCTCGAAAGCGCGCCCTGGTCCGCTAGATGGCGACAAGTTAGACTCCATGTCGCCGAGTCGAGGAGGCCAGGACCAGGTTGACCTACTCTCGGCTGAGGCCCGATACTCTACTCCCGGCACCTATTTGAAGTCCGTTGATAGACATGCCTTCTAGATCCGCTGAAGCACCAGTCAACAAGGTTATGGCAATTGTTGGCATGGCCGGGTCGGGCAAGTCCGAAGTAGCCAGGACACTTGAGGCGCAGGGCTTCACAAAGGTGCGGTTCGGCGATACGACGGACGAAGAACTCAAGCGCCGTGGACTCGAGACGAACGAGGAAAACGAACGCCATGTCAGGCAGCAATTGAGAGAAGAACTCGGGATGGCTGCCTACGCTCAGTTGAACATGCCCCGCATCGACAGATCGCTGAGATCGTCGAATGTAGTAATAGACGGGCTCTACTCCTGGGAGGAGTATCTACTGCTCAAGGAATACTACGGCGGGAGGTTGCTCACGGTTGCCGTCTGGGCCTCGCCTGCTACGCGGTATGCAAGACTGGCGGTTAGACCAGTCAGGCCCTTGACGCTGGAACAGGCCGCCAGTCGAGACAGGTCAGAGCTAGAGAGTATCAACAAGGGCGGGCCAATCGCCATGGCCGACTTCACCATAGCTAATGAGGCTTCTCTGGAGAGACTCAGAAAGGAGACCGAGCGAGTGCTGCTTGCTTCAAGATGAGTAAGGCGACCAGGCCGGACATCGACGAGTACTTTCTCAAGATAGCCTCCGTGGTGGCGGAGCGCTCCACATGCCAACGCCACCACGTAGGAGCCGTGGCGGTTAGGGACAAACACATACTGGCCACCGGTTACAATGGTGCTGCCGCAGGACTGGCAGACTGCCTTGAGTTGGGCTGCCTCAGGAATGAACTGAGCATAGAATCGGGCACCAGGCACGAGATATGCCGGGGCATTCATGCGGAGCAGAACGTGATCATACAGGCATCGCTGCACGGGGTGAGTCTTGAGGGCGCCACCATATATGTCACGCACTCTCCCTGTGTGCTTTGTGCCAAGATGCTGGTCAATGCCAGGATAAGGCGGTTCGTGACCTTCGGTAGCTATGCCGATGACTCCTTCATCGAGCTGTTTCATGAAGCCCGGATTCAGTTTGAGCTCCACGACAAACCGCCCTCCGAGATAACCCACCTGCCCTGACTCAGAGGCTCTGGGACTGGCATCGCCAGCGGCACGCGCTGCCGCCAGCCCGCCGTGTGCTGGCGAACGCCGTATTTGACAAACGAGCTACGTCGGGTTACAGTATGGCCATTAGTTGCAAGTTTAGGTTATTGCAAGGGTTTTCAAGTTACTTCACGCTACTTGGGCATTGGGTGACCGAACTCTGACTAAGATTGACAAGCAAGGAGGTCATTCAATGAGTTTTCCGGACAAGTTTCCTCAGCGTTCCGCCTATGCGTCGGCGAGTTTCGATAGCTTCAGCCTGCATCCCAGCGTCATGGCCGGTGTACGTGCGGCTGGCTATTCAGTGCCCACACCGATTCAGTCACAGGCCATCCCGCTGATAATGCAGGGGCGCGATATGATCGGTCTTGCCCAGACGGGCACGGGCAAGACGGCCGCTTTTGTGCTGCCTATTCTGGAACGTCTTCGGCAGAACCGCCGAAGATGTGTACGGGCCCTGATAATCTCGCCCACACGCGAGTTGGCTGAGCAGATCTGTGAGGTTGCCAACAGCCTGGGGAGCGGAACAGGATTACGGGCTATTGCCATCTACGGTGGGGTAAGCATGGAGCGGCAGATTCGCGAAGTGCAGGGCGGGGCTGAGATCGTCACGGCCTGCCCCGGCCGGTTGCTTGACCATCTGTGGAAAGGTACGATCAGCCTATCAGAGTTGGAGGTCCTGGTCATCGACGAGGCTGATCGTATGTTCGACATGGGCTTTCTGCCCGATGTACACAACATTCTGCGATGTATCCTGCACAGACACCAGACCCTGCTTTTCTCGGCCACCATGCCGGCCGCTATCCGACGCCTGGCAAATGAGATCCTCCATAACCCTGTGATAATTCAGATCGATCCCCAGCTACCGGCAAAGACGGTGTCACATGCCCTGTATCCGATAGCACAGCACCTCAAGACCAATCTGCTGAAGGAGATCCTGGACAAGACCGAGATGGATTCGGTGCTTGTCTTCACCCGTACCAAACACAGAGCTGAACGCGTGGCACAGCAGTTGGTGAGGGCCGGCTATCGAGTCACCTCTCTGCAGGGCGACCTCCCTCAGCACCGACGTCAGGCCGCTCTGGACAGCTTCCGTAACGGCTCCATCAAGATCCTGGTGGCGACCGATATCGCCTCCCGCGGTATTGATGTTCTGACCATTTCTCACGTCATTAACTACGATATGCCCGAGAACACCGATGCCTATATACATCGTATAGGCCGTACCGGCAGGGTCGAGCAGACTGGAGACGCGATCACATTTGTCACCAAGGACGATGCCGAGAAGATTAACGCCCTGGAGCGGCTTTTCGATGAGCCGCTGGAACGTATGATGCTGCCAGGCTTTGATTACTCCAGGCCCGCAGCGAGCAGAGAATCACGGCTTTCGCCACTGCCACTGCGGCACCGCGTGGCAGGAAACAACTCCGCGCGACACAGTCGCTAGCACCCGTCCGACGACTCCGCTGTTTGTGTCGTTTGCGGTCTACTCTATCACCACCTTAGCCCGTCACCGCACCTTGCCCCGGGACAGGGAGACGAAGATACCCACGAAACAGATGATGGCCAGGATCATGAACGAAGCCCTCATGCTCTGCAGGAAGAGCGGATGGTGTTCCGGCGTGATCTGAACCCTGCCTACATACAGGGCAAGCATCAGCATGGTGACTCCCATGCCCAGGACGAAGCCGATCTGCCGCATGGTCGCTACGATTGCCGAGGCTACCCCGTAGGCGTTCGTCGGCGCCGAGCTCATGACTGCATTGGTGTTAGGGGAAGAGAAGAATGCTTGCCCCAGGCCCACCAGGACCAGGTTGCCGATCACCAGTGCCAGGGGACTTGTCTCATCTAAGAAGACGAAGATGATCACTCCGATGGCCGTCAAGGCCATTCCTACCGAGGCGATTATCCTGGGCTCAATCCTATCCGAAAGCCTGCCGGCAAACGGTGCCAGGACGGCCGACGCAGTGGGCATTGAGATCAGAACCAGGCCTGCACTTTCAGGGCTAAACTCCTTAACATACTGAAGATAGAGGCTTATCAGAAACGAAACTGCCAGTATAGGACTGTACTCAAGCAGCGCCGCCAGGCTGGAAAAGGTGAACGCCCTGCTTCTCCTGAAGAGGTTTATGTCCAGAACCGGGCTTCGGGCCTTCATCTCCCACCTGGCGAACGCCAGGAGTCCCAATAACCCTCCCACAAGCAACCACACCCCTGACATGGCGGGCAGGAGCGAAAAGCCATATACCACAGCCACAAGAGCCAGGCTGTAGATTACAGAGCCGATGACATCAAACGTCTCTCCCTTTGCCCCTGTCCATTCTCCTCGCAGCTTCCACAGAGTAAGGCCCACTATCACCAGGCCCAGCGGCACAGCCAGAAAGAAGATGCTCCTCCAGCCAAGGTGCTGAGTCAGGATCCCGCCCAGGATCGGGCCAAGGGCAAGACCTGTGTAGACCGCAGCGGCATTCAAGCCCAGGACCTTGCCCCTGTGACGGGCAGGAAATGCCGAGGTGAGCAAGGCTACTCCTGTGCCAGCGAACATGGCGACGCCGATCCCTTGAAGGACCCGGAAGGTGATCAGCACGGCGCCGGAGCCTGCCAGCCCTGATAGCAGAGATGTCAGCGTGAAGATCGCTATGCCACCCGTGAACACCCGCTTCCTGCCGTGTATGTCCGCCATCCTGCCGACGGGAACCAGGAAAGCCGCCGAAGACAGCAGATACGCGGTGGCAACCCAGCCTAGCGTGACTGCGTCCAGTGCGAGGTCGCTCCCGATGGAGGGAAGGGCAACATTCACGGACGAAGCCATGAAGGGAAAGAGGAAGAAGGTCATTGTGGCGACAAGCAGGAGCACTCCTTTGCCAGTGTCGTGGCCGCCAGGTTCATGCATGTGCAGCCATTCTAGCCCATTTGATGAGTACGGTTCTAGCTCAGGATGGGTCACGCAACCGGTTACTGCATTCTTCCCGTCCACATTACGACAGACTGCCATGAGGCGGGGTCAACGCCTGATGCCGATTGCCTAGACCACGCCAACGTTGTAGACTTCTGATTCTCTGTGGTTCCACACCGGGCAATGCAAGAGAGTCGCCAGTTGTTCTCAACCAAGGCCGGCGCCAGTAAGCTACTGATTGCTGTAGTCATCGGACTGATAGCGTTCAAGGTAGCAGTGAGCTGGCTGACCGGCAGTATCAGCATACTGGCCCAGGCAGCGGACAGCTTGCTGGATCTGTTTGCCGGGATAATCACATTCTCCGCTATTCGCATTGCGGCCAAGCCGGCCGATGCGGAACACCCGTACGGCCACGGCAAGGTGGAGGATGTAACCGGCCTTGTACAGGCAGTGCTCATCTTCATCGCCGGTGGACTGATAATCTACTCGGCAACAGGGCGCATCAGGGCAGGCACCGGCATAGAACTGGCTGAAGCGGGAATAGTGGTGATGGCGGTCTCCATTCTGGTGAGCATTTTCCTGTCACGGCATCTGCACAGCGTAGCGCGGGCAACAGGCTCTGTGGCGCTGGAAGCGAATGCCCGCAACATCGCCGCCGACGTCTATTCCGCCTCAGCGGTGCTGGCGGGGCTGGCGGCGGTGCGGCTCACCGGGCTTGATATGCTGGACCCCATCATTGCCATCGGAGTTGCTGTCTACATCCTGAAAGTGGCTGTTGAGACTATCCGCAAACCCATGTCAGGGCTGCTTGACGAGCAACTGCCCCCTTCACAGCAGGCAGCTGTGGAGGCCAGTCTAAGGAAGCATGACCGTGAGGTATCAGGTTTCCACGCACTGCGGACACGCCGGGCCGGTAGCCGGAGCTACATAGATCTCCACCTGGTCATGGCAGGGGACATCAGCCTGGAACAGGCTCACGAGATATGTGATAAGGTGGAGGCCGACATACGAATGCAGCTCAACGATGCCAGCGTAATCGTGCATGCTGAGCCGTGCGACAAAGAATGCCAACAATGCTCAGCGATCTGTTCAACGCGCCAATCTAACTAGCCACCCGTGAGGACGCTCTCATACAGGCATCGGCCAAGACATGAGTCACCGTGCCCGTGCGCCTGGTACGCGCACAGCCGCTAGTCAGAGCCCCGAGCAGCCCACTTGCTCCAGCAGCCAAGCGCCACCGTAGACTATGGCGAAGCCAAGGGCCAAACAGATCAGAACTATGAGGGGCCCTCTGAGCAAGAATCCCTTCATCATCACGACTGCTGAGCTTCAGCCTGACTGGTCCCGGTCTTTCACGTCCTTAGCCCTCTTGGACGTGGCATCCCTGTACACCCTTGCCAGGCCTTTGCCATGCTGGGGTATCTTGGCTCGCTCCTTTGCTCGCCGCTTCTCTCTTCGTCCCTGTTTGGTCTTCTCGGCAAGCTGGTTCTGGTCCGGAAGCTGATCGTCTACCACTTGACCTCATAGGGGCCCAGGATGAAGTCCAGGTCGTCCTCAAAGGCAGCCAGCTTCTCACTGGGGAGAAGCGCGTCATTGACCTCGAGTATCATCTTGGCCTCGTCTCTCGGTGCGCCAAGTATATGCACGCTGCCGTATTCACGCTGCTCCTCCCCCGGCATGGGCTCCCCTCTCAGCGTCAATGTGGCCCGCGACTGAGTGGCACCACTCGGCAGCCCGTACGTCTGCGACTCGGTTTCAACAGCTAGTATGCCCTGTTTCTGTAACAAACTCCGCACCTCGTCGCATAGCATCTCGTGGTTGAGTCCTCTGTATGTCTTCCGTATCTGTACTGTCATCTTATTCTCCCAGCGGGCATTATAGCACTTCTTTATCTGTGCTATAATCGAAGCCCGAGATGAAGAGAGAACTGATGGAGATCCTGGCCTGCCCCGTGTGTAAAGGCGATCTTGAACTCAAGGTAGACAAAGAAGAGGCGGAGGAGATAGTGGCGGGCTCGCTTTCTTGCGCCCACTGCGACTATACCTATCCCATTGTGGACACAATCCCCAACTTGCTGCCGCCGGAGCAGCAAGGGTAACTCAGGGGCTATACGTCACGCCAGTTGTCGGTGACTCCCAGACCTCCACACTCACCAGCTTCACTGCAGACCCTGAAAAGAAGGGCTGGAGTGCGTCGTACAAAGTAGCGGCGATGTTTTCGCTGGAGGGCCCCATCTTATCGAGAGGCGACACATCATTCAGGCAGGTATGGTCGAAGCGGGCTAAGACCTCCCTAAGGTGACGTTTCAGTTCCGCGAAGTCGTAAGCCAGGCCGGTCTCATCCAGCCTGGCTGCTTCCAGGCGGGCGACCACCTTGAAGCGGTGTCCATGCATGTTTTCACACTTGCCGTGGTAGTTAGGCAGATAATGAGCAGCATCAAAGTGCTCTTCCACAAATAGCTGATACATCGACTCCTCCTGTGTGTTTCTGCACCCCTTCCTGTCTCTCCACATCCCTGGCTAGCTGGGCGATACTCTTGCCACATACCGGATGAACCGCATCGGGGGCAATCTCAGCCAGGGGTATGAGAACAAAGGCACGCTCCGTCATGCGGGGATGCGGAATGGTCAAGCTCCGGGTCTTCATAGCCTTGCTGTCGTAGAGAAGGATATCTATGTCGATTGGACGGGGCGCGTTTCTCTCACCACCGAGCACCCTGCCCATCCGTACTTCGACCCCCTTGGCAAGGTGGAGCAGGCCCTCGGGAGGCAGGCTTGTGACAATGCGACAGGCCATGTTGAGGAACCAGGGCTGCTCCTTGCCCCGATACAATATGGGCACTGGCTCGGTCTCATAGATCGATGAGACGTCCTCGATGGTCACGCGGTCAGCAAGCAGCGTCACCGCCCGACACAGGTTCCCTTTCCTGTTCCCCAGGTTTGAGCCCAGACAGAGATAGGCAACAGGCAACCCGGTTACACTCCTCTGACAATAGCGTCGCTCATCCTGCATACAAGAGCCATCTCCCTGACGTCGTGTACCCGCACAATGTCGACTCCCCTGGCGATGCCGATGGCTACGGTGGCCGCCGTTCCTTCCAGCCGCTGATCGTTGGGCGGAACAAATGGCACCTCGCCTGACCTTTGTTCGGGAGTTAAATCGAGCACCCAGCCTATGAACGACTTGCGTGAGCTGCCCAGAAGGATAGGTCTGCCCAGCTCAAGCAGCTCATCCAGGCGCCTCAGAACCTCGAGGTTCTGCTCCTGCGTCTTGCCGAAACCTATGCCGGGGTCGACGATGATGTTCTCCGGGGGCATTCCTGCGTTCAAGGCTTGCTCGATAGCTCTCCTCAAATCCGACATGACCGCAGGCATAACATCGCGGCAGGCGAAACCACGCTGATTACTCATCAGGACGATAGGCACTCCTACTCGGGCTGCCAGGCGGGCCAGCTCCGGCTCCTTCTGGAGGCCCCAGATATCGTTTATCATGCCGGCGCCGGCATCCAGAGCCCGGCGGGCTACGTCAAGCTTGTATGTGTCTACGCTGACGGGCACCGACACTTCGCGAGCCAGTCTCTCCACGACCGGGATGACCCGTCGTATCTCCTCCTCGGTTGAGATTGGAGCAGAGGCTGGCCGGGTGGACTCACCCCCGACATCTATTACATCGGCTCCTTCCGAGATCAATCTCCGTGCCCGGTCCACAGCTCCTTCAACATCCGCCAGCCCGTCACCGGAGAAAGAGTCGGGCGAAACGTTGATTACGCCCATGATATACGTCCGCACGCCCCAGTGAAAGACGCTACCGCCGCATCGAGTGGTACCCAGAACACTCCGTTCATGAACGGGCATGCCGCTGATTATACCAGAAGAAGGCATGGGAGACGGTGAGGCTTTTGACTTGCCCGACGCCGCAGGTTACCATATGATCTGCAGTGTGGCAGGTTATCGGGCAAGACAAACTACTGTCTCTGCTGAATTACAGTCTGGAGACCGACGCAATAGCTCACGCCTATCTCCTGGTAGGCCCACAACACGTGGGCAAAGGGACGCTGGCCGTCAACGTGGCTCAGGCGCTGAATTGCGAGGGGCCGGCGCGTCCCTGCGGCGAGTGTAGCGCCTGCAGGCGAATCGTCGAGGGCAAACACGCCGACGTCACCCGTCTTGGCCTGGATTCGAAAACCGAGATCGGCATCGACGACATTCGGGCGCTACAACGTCTGGCCAGCCTGCCCCCGTATGAGGGTCAGTACAAGGTGTTTATCATTGATGACGCTGAGTACCTGTCGACCGAGGCGGCCAACTCTTTGCTCAAGATACTGGAGGAGCCGCCACAGAGAGTGGTTTGGCTCCTGCTGGCTGCCGAGGAGGAGCGCATGCTCCCGACGGTTATATCACGTTGTCAGCGGCTGGAGGTCAGGCCCGTGCGCCCTGAGTTGATACGTGAGACGCTCATCAAAACGTACGACGTGGCTCCCGATAAGGCCAGGCTTCTGGCGCAACTGTGCCGCGGTTGTCCCGGCTGGGCCTTGGCGGCGATGGCAAATAACGACATACTGGAGCAGCGGTCCCAGCGGATAGCCAGGCTGAGTTCGCTGCTGACCGCCAAACTGGAGCAAAGGTTTGCCTATGCCCAGGAGTTGGCCGGCCAGTTAAGCCAGCGGCGGAGAGACGCCGCAGAGACAATAAGGACCTGGCTCGATTGGTGGCGCGACCTGATGCTTATAAAAGGCGGCTGCGGAGAGGCTATCATCAACACGGACTACGGGACAACTCTGGAAGAGCAGGCCCGCAGATTAAGCTTGGGCGAGATCGAGAAGTACCTGGTTGACCTCTGCCTGCTGCAGGAGCACATCGCCAGGAATGTCAATCCCCGTTTGGCACTGGAATGGCTGATGCTCAGTTTGCCCAGAAAAAACGGGGGTATGGAAGCCTGAACGTGTGGGCCAGCCCCGTCTGGGCTATAATATACTTCAATGGCTAACACAGTTGGAGCGAAGTTCCGCCCTCGAGGCAGATTGGTCTACTGCGATGCTGGTGAGATGTCACTGCAGGTAGATGACTATGTAGTAGTGGATACCGCCGGCGGCCCGGATGTGGCCAGAGTTACTACACTCGAGGCCTCTCCCCGATCAGGTGAGCAGTTGATGACCATAGTTCGCCAGGCTGAGGCCGAGGACCTCCAGGAATCTCGCCGCAAACTGGAAAAGGAAGCTTTGAGCAGGTGTAAGGAGATGGCAGCCGAACTCGGCCTTGATATGAAGCCACTGGCAGTCCGCCATGATTGCAGGGGCGATCAACTGACCATGTTCTTCGGCGCAGAGGAGAGGGTGGACTTCCGGGGCCTGATACGAAAGCTGGGCAACGCCCTGGAAACCCGGGTGCAGCTAAGGCAGGTGGGAGCACGGGATGAGGCTAAGCTGTTGGGCGGCATCGGCAGGTGTGGCTATCCCCTCTGTTGCCGGAGTTTCCTCACCAGCTTTGCCTCAGTATCCATCAAGATGGCCAAGGAACAGAACCTGCCCCTGAATCCCATGAAGATATCGGGCATCTGCGGACGGCTCTTCTGCTGCCTGGCCTACGAACACAAGGAATATGCAGCCACCAAGAAGAGAATGCCCAGGCTCAAGCAAGAGATATCGACGCCCTATGGCAGGGGCAGGGTGGTCGGCACCAACCTGTTCAAGGAGACGGTGACGGTGCAGATGGACAACGAATCGACCAGAGAGATAGCGCTCGACGAGCTAGTTGAAGGAGGGTAGGTACTTCTGCCACTCACTGTGATTGCTGAGCAGGTGACAGGGAACGTAGAAGCCGTCATTGCGAGGAGCCCGCGGCTGGCGCAGTAAGGCCATCCTCGCCTCATCGGGACTGCGTCCGCCTTTGCGACGATTGCAGGGGATACAGGCGCTCACAACGTTGTCCCAGGTATGCTGGCCACCACACCGCCGGGGAACAACGTGATCCAGGGTGAGATCCTTGGTCTGCTGGGCGCAATACTGGCACGTATATTGGTCACGACTGAACACCTCGAAGCGACTCAGCCTGCGCTGATGGCGGGGACGGGTAACCATATACACTAGCCTGATCACTGAGGGCATCTGAAACGCGCAGCTAACGGAGCGTAGCTCGCCTCTGCCGTTCTCCAACACCTCAGCTTTGCCGTGAAAGACCAGCACTACGGCCCGACGTGTGCGACAAAGGTTTAGGGGCTCATAACTCTGGTTGAGTACTAGCACCGGAGAGTCTATCATAGCTGTTACCCGGCTATCGGTGGTTGAGTTATTTTAGCAAGGGTTTCTGGCTGGTGCAATAAGACCGACGAGGGATATTCGGCTCCCCCAACGCAGATGATCGGGGTTCTATGTGCGACCAGACGTGCATAAGCAGTCAGCCGGAATCAGTGGCCTCTCTGCCTGCAGAGAACAACGGCCCGAGCCGTGATCCGCCCTTCACTCCCAGGCTTCATCCCCGGGAAAGCCGTCCTCCAGGTCCATATCGTCGCCCTCTTGTCCACCACAACTATCGAAGGTGTCCTCATGGCTCAGGGCCTCCCTGCGGAGCAAGAAGGGGGGAGAAAACAGTCTCCTCACAGCAGCGCCACATTCGGGGCAGGTCTTGAGTGGCTCATCGCCGATGCCCTGCCTGACCTCAAACCTGCCTCTACAGAGTCTGCACCGGGCACCGTCTGCCGCCTTATACTCGTAGATTGGCATTTCACCCTCACCGGAAGCCCCTCCCTTAGAGGGAGAGGAGACACATTACTTCCCGCAGCAATGCTTGTACTTCTTGCCCGAGCCGCACGGGCAGGGTTCATTGCGCCCTGCCTTCTTGCCGGCCGGAACCGCCTCCTTCTTGGGCGGAGCTTCCCTGACAGTGCCCACGTGGTAGATGCTGCGTGTCACATCATACTGAATGCTGGCCAAGAGGGCCTCGAAGAGCGCATGGCCCTCCCTCTTGTAGACTACCAGAGGCTGCTCCTGCCCAACGGAGCGCAGCCCTATCCCCTGACGCAGATCGTCCATCCTGGTAAGGTGCTGCATCCATGAACGATCAATGGCGATGAGCATCGTCCGTCTTTCGTGTCGGCGCATGTCATCAGCGCCGACCTCCTGCTCCAGGCGTTCATACAGGTCTTCGGCGTGACGGGCCAGAGCGTCGGCACTTTGATCTCTCATCTGCCTAGATAACACACCGGGCGCGAACTGGGGCGGCAACTCAGGGAACATGCCCGGTACAATGATCCTCCGCCCGGGAACATCGAAGACCTGATCAGTGAGATGATTCCGGATCAGTGACGGCATTATCAGGTGCTCCGCCAGCTGTCTGCCTTCATCATCGATCTCCGGATCCCACTGTTTGAACAGCCTTCGAGCATGTTCGACCAGCTCCTCAATCGTCTCCTCAACGCCAAGGCCGGATAGAATGGCGCCGCTGAGCCCCTCGGGTATCGGAAAACAACTGGACAGGCTCTTAAGCAAGGCCTGTGGATTTCCGTTCCCCCGGCTACGTTCAGTATGCTCATAAACCCGACCCTTGATCTCGTGCCTGATCATGAAGTCGATGTTCGCTTCGCTGAAGAGCTCCTGCACTTCATTCTTAACCATGGAGATGATGTTCGCCTTGAGATCGGCGCCCGTGAGGATCTTCCTGCGCTCCGCATAAATCACCTCACGGTGCTTGTTGATGACATCATCATATTCCACAAGGTGTTTGCGGATGTTGAAGTGATAGCCCTCAGTCTGGACCTGAGAATTGGTCATGGCCCGATTGACAATGGGATGCTCAATCGGCGTGTTCTCATCCATCCCCGCCCATTGCATCAATCCCTTGACACGGTCGCCGCCGAAGCGGTGAACGATCTCATCCTCCAGGGAGGCGTAGAAGCGGGAGCCACCGGGGTCTCCCTGTCTTCCTGACCGTCCCCGCAGCTGATTATCGATGCGCCGGGCTTCATGGTGCTCGGTGCCTATGATGTGCAGTCCTCCCAGGTCTGCCACCTTAGCATGTTCATCTCGCCATGCTACTTCATCGCGTCCCTCTGGATTCCCACCTAGAATGATATCCACACCCCGCCCCGCCATGTTCGTGGCCACAGTCACAGCCCCGAGACGCCCGGCTTGAGCGATGATCATTGCTTCCTTCTCATGATGCTTGGCATTCAATACCTGATGCGGCACCCCGCTCCTGAGCAGGAGGTCGGCGAGGATCTCAGATTTCTCAATGGAGGTGGTGCCGATAAGAACGGGCCTTTCCTGTTCATGTAGCTGTTTGATCTCCCTGGCCACGGCGACGAACTTGGCTTTCTCGTCCTTGTAGATCTGATCCGGATGGTCGACACGTACCAGGGGTTTGTTGGTGGGTATAGTTACCACCTCCAGGCCATAGATCTTGTGAAACTCCTCCGCCTCCGTGGCAGCGGTTCCGGTCATGCCCGCCAGTTTCTCATACATGCGGAAGTAGTTCTGGAAGGTGACCGTGGCGAGGGTAACTGACTCTCGCTGTATCTTTACCTTCTCTCTGGCCTCGATGGCCTGGTGCAAGCCCTCAGAATACCTCCTGCCGAACATCAACCTGCCCGTGAACTCATCCACGATGATGACCTCGCCGTCCTTGACCACGTAGTCTCGATCTCTTCTGAACAGGGCCTTGGCCTTAACGGCGCTCTCCATATACTGGGTGAGGAAGTAGTTAGACGGATCATAGAGGTCAGGCGCTTTCAGCAGGCCTTCCCTCCTGAGCATCCTCTCCATCTTGGTCATGCCGGTCTCAGTCAGGCTGACAGCGCGGGTCCGCTTGTCAATCGAGTAATCCTCCTCGCTCTCCAGTTGAGAGACCAGTCGCGCAAAGGTGTAGTACCTTTGGGCGGCCTCCTCAGCAGCGCCGCTGATGATCAGGGGCGTACGGGCTTCGTCGATAAGGATGTTATCCACCTCGTCCACGATTGCGTAGTTCATCACACGCTGCACGCAGTAGGACAGGTCGTGGACCATGTTGTCGCGGAGGTAATCGAATCCAAATTCGTTGTTTGTGCCGTAGGTTATGTTTGCCGCATAAGCCTCACGGCGGGTCACGGGGCGGAGGAACTTCCACCTCGGGTCTTCCGACTCGTAGTCGGGATCATAGACATAGGAAGGGGCATGCTGGTCGGCTGTCTGCTGGGCGTTGATGGAGGCCACGCTTACGCCCAGGGCCTGATAGATAGGTCCCATCCAGTGACAGTCGCGCTTGGCCAGGTAATCATTGACCGTAATCAGATGACAGCCCTGTCCGCTGAGGCTATTCAGGTAGAGGGGCAAGGTGGCTACCAGAGTCTTGCCCTCACCGGTCTTCATCTCGGCTATCTTCCCCTGGTGCAGGACAATGCCACCCAGCAACTGGACATCGAAATGCCGTTGCCTTATCGTCCGTTTGGCCGCCTCTCTAACGGCAGCGAAAGCCTCGGAGAGAATATCATCCAGGGTTTCACCTTCAGTCAGCCGGGCCCTGAACTCGTCGGTCTTGGCCCGGAGTTCGGCGTCGCTGAGCTTCTCAAAGTCGGGCTCCAACGAGTTTATCTGAGACACCATGGGCGCTAGGCGCTTCAGTTCCTTCTCGTTGGAGTCAATTAGATTGCTAAGCCACTTAAACATCGATCCATGCACCCCTGAATGCTAGTGCCCGGCCTCCGAACACAGAATGCTACCTGTTTTGATCAATGGAGCTTCAGGCTCTGAGCTTGGTCGGCATCTTACGCTCAGGATCCTATGACCTCTGATCCCTCGTTGCACCCGTGAACCGGCTACTGAAACATCTCACCCACCGACAGGCCGGTGTGAATGCGGTGAATCGCCTCGCCGATAAGCGCAGATACGGGCAATACAGTGATCTTGTCCAGCTTCTTGAGGTCATCTACAGGTATGGTATCGGACACGACGACCTCTTTCACCGGACTGGCAGCTATCCTCTGGATCGCCGGACCGGACAGAACGGGGTGGGTGCAGCAGGCATACACCTCGGTCACGCCGTGCTTCAGAAGAGCATCTACCACGCCGACGAGAGACCCGGCGGTGTCAATCTCGTCATCAACCGTCAGGGCGCACATTCCCTTAACCTCGCCAATGATATTGAGGGTCTCAGTGGCGTCAGCATTGCCCAGACGTCTCTTTTCAATGATGGCCAGCGGCGCATCAAGCTTGGCAGCCATGTCACGGGCCGTCTTGGAGATACCGATATCGGTAGCCACGACCACCAGGTTGTCCAGGGCTTTATTCTTCACATACTGCGCCAGAACAGCCCGGGCGGTCAGTTCGTCCACCGGTATGGTGAAGAATCCCTGGATCTGAGGAACGTGGAGGTCCATGGTAAGCAATCTGTTTGCCCCCGCAGTCGTAATCAGGTCAGCGATCAGGCGAGCGGTGATAGGAACCCTGGGTTGGTCCTTCTTGTCGGTACGCCCATAGCCGTAGTAAGGCAGGACAGCGGTAATGCGCCCCGCCGAGGCCCGCCGAAAGGCATCGAGCATGATCAGCAGCTCAACCAGGCTCCTGTTAACCGGTGAGCAAACAGGCTGAATGACAAAGACGTCTCGCTCCCGGACGTTCTCCAGGATACGCACGAAGATGTTCTCATTGCTGAACTCAAAGACCTCGGCCTTCCCCAGCGGTATATTCAGGTATTTACATATAGACGCAGCCAGCGCCGGATGGGCGGTCCCGCTGAATACCCTCAGTTCATTCATTGGCGTCTCCAGGCTATCTGAACAGCAGCTCGATTATAACATGAAACCATAGCCGTTTCCCTCCAACGGCTGGTACAGACAGCTATGAAGCCAAGACGACGAAGCAATCCGGCCTGTGTGGCAGCACTTCGATCCTGAGCCTGGCGAGCAGTGTGCCGTTGTAAGTGTCAGCACGAGACATGCTCGACGGGCCTGCTGCCGGAAGTCAGCGGACGACCCCGAACTGCCTCACTGCAACCCAGGAATCGGGAATTGCCGGGCCATCTCTCGCACTTCTTGACGCACCGACTCCAGCACACGCACATCTGCCGAAGAAGAGAGGACCCTGACAATGAGAGCAGCAATGCGCTTCATCTCCTCGCGGCCGAAACCCCTCGTGGTCACCGACGGTGTCCCCAGCCTGATACCACTCGAAATCCGGGCGGGTCTGGGATCAAAGGGGATGGTGTTTCTGTTCACCGTGATACCGGCTGACTCAAGAGCTTCCTCGGCATCCTTGCCGCTTATGCCCTGAGATGAAAGATCAACCAGGACGATGTGGTTATCAGTGCCTCCGGACACGATACGCAGCCCCTGTCCCTGGAGTTCCCCAGCCAGAGCGCGGGCATTCTCCAGCACCGACCTTTGATAAGCAACGAACTCGGACTGCATGGCTTCGGAGAAACACACAGCCTTGGCGGCGATCATATGCATGCAGGGCCCACCCTGCATACCCGGGAAGACCGCAGCATCAATGAGTGAGGCCAGTTCCTCACGAGACAGAATCAGGCCACCCCTGGGTCCCCGCAAGGTCTTGTGGGTGGTAGCAGTGATCACATCAGCGTGAGGCACAGGCGAGGGATGAAGTCCGGCGGCCACCATCCCGGCTATGTGGGCCATGTCGGCCAATAGCCTGGCCCCCACCCTGTCAGCTATATGGCGCAGCCTCTCAAAATCGATGATACGAGGATAGCTGCTTGCGCCGGCAACCAGCAACTGTGGCTTGTGTTGCAGGGCAAGCTTCTCGATTGCATCGTAGTCAAGCATCGCAGTTCCGGGGTCGACTCCGTAAGGAACAAAGTTGTAGCACTGCCCCGAAAAGTTGACCTTAGAGCCATGGGTGAGGTGCCCGCCGTGGCTCAGGCTCATGCCCATAGCAGTATCCCCGTGTTTCAGCAGAGCAGCATAGGCCGCCATGTTGGCCTGGCTACCACTATGCGCCTGTACATTGGCATGCCTGGCCTTGAAAAGCTCCTTAGCCCGTCCAACCGCCAGTTCCTCAATCTCGTCCATGTGGACGCAGCCACTGTAGTAACGTTGGCCGGGATATCCTTCGGCGTACTTGTCGCCCAGCAACGAACACTGCGCTGCAAGCACTGCCCGGCTGGCATGGTTCTCAGAGGCAATAAGGTTTATATTGCTTGCTTGCCTGTCTGATTCCCGGCTCAGGATGTCAGCGACTCTGCTATCGTGCCGGGCTAAGGAGAACCCCGTCGCGGTATCCACACTCGTATCATAATAGTACTGGATATTCGCCCACCGGTCAACAAGACAACCCGAGCACGCGCGCGTCGAGAATGACCCCGGTGCTTATTACGGTCATATCCGCTGCTCACGACCGTGCATAGATAGGTGTAGGTGCTATGACGCTGACAATCTGGGGCTCCGCACGAGCATAATC